>Ga0114972_10002961_pt1 | contig 12776 bp, 10 predicted proteins | sample M_140807_EF_Meta_FD_87354 | JGI IMG/M metagenome (GOLD analysis project Ga0114972, IMG submission 87354) | Freshwater microbial communities from Lake Montjoie, Canada to study carbon cycling - M_140807_EF_MetaG | ecosystem: Environmental > Aquatic > Freshwater > Lake | place: Lake Montjoie... | reverse complement strand
CTGCGCGAGCGGGGGATGGTGTTCTACGGGGCCTGGTGGTGTCCGGCCTGTTTCCGGCAGAAAAATCTGTTCGGGCAGGAAGCCGGCAACCAGCTGCCCTACATCGAATGCGAAAAAACCGACGCCGATCGCCAACGCTGCGACCGGGTCGGCATTAAGGCCTATCCCACCTGGGTGATGGGGGAAAGACGGGTGGAGGGAGTTCTTTCCTTGGACGCCCTGGAGCGTTGGATCGGCGACTCCCCCCTCAGGGGGCCATCAACAGGTTCACCGACGTGGTGAGACCGGCGGCCTTGAGGTTGGTTTCATAACGGCGGGCGGCTTCAGGATGGCCCCGGAACACGATCGCTGCACCATTGAGTTGCAGCCGTTCCTCAAGCCAAGCGGCACTAGCGGCCGGCAGACCCGCGATGGCCTGGCGCAGGGGGGCGATCACCGGCTCAAGGGTATGGAGCACCGAGACGGTGGCCAGGGGAGTGCGGAGCGAACGCTCCTGGACAAGGGCGGGCAGCAGGGGCGCCGCAGCGGTGAAAGGGGCCATGGAGCAAGGTTGTCAATGGATTCAACCTAAGGAGCCCGTTGGGGTTAGGGCATGGGGGAGAGCCGTCAAAAACCCGTCCTTGACAGGGTTGCTCCTATTTCCCGCGGCTCAGCAACCCCAGTTGCTTCTCCAGGACTTCGGCGGTGACGGCCCCCGCCAAAAATTGGCCATCCATCACCACCGTGGGCGTGCCTTGCAAGCCCAACCCTTCAGCTTGGTCGAGATCCTTCTGGATCGCTTGCAGTGAGGCCGGTCCTTTGCGGTCCTGATCGAAACGGGCCAGGTTGAGCTTGAGATTGGTGGCAATCTCGCCGTAGAGGGGCTCTCCCAGCCGGGCCTGGTTGGCGAAAAGGGCATCGTGATAGGCCCAGAACTGGCCTTGGCGACCGGCAGCCCAGGCCGCCCGGGCGGCGGCAAGGGCCTGGGAATGGATCTGGGTCAGGGGGAAATTCTTATAGACCAATGTCACCTCCTTGCCGTGCTGCTCCAGAAAGGCCTGCAGAGCGTCATGGGCCTTGGCGCAATAGGGGCATTGAAAATCGGAGAATTCCACCACGACCACCTTGCCGGTGCCGCGGCTGGGGGACGCGCCGATCAGGTCCCTGGGCTGGGGATAGAGGCGCCGCAGCTGGTCGGCCTGCTGGCGCCGTTGGGCCTCCTGTTGGTCACGCTCGTAAGCGGTAAGGGCTTCGATCAGTACGGCAGGATGGCGGCGGATCACCGCCAGCACCTGCTGCTCAAAGGCGGGGTCCACCGCCTCGGCGACCAACTCCGGCGCGGTTGCCGGGGGAGAGGCCGCGCTGACGCAGGCGGGCAGCACCAAGGGGGATAACAGCAGACCCAATAGCAGAGCCACCTGGATGGCAAGGCGGCGGTGGCGCAACGACGGGCGAGCGGGCCATGGGCCCTGGAGTCGAAGGGGGAACACGGCTGGGCCAACGGACGGGCAACCGCTTCAGGCTAGGGGGCACCGTTTCCGTAGCTAGGCGCGGCCGGAGCGGCGTTGCCGTAGTTGGGTTGGGTAGGGGTGGCGTTGCCATTGCCATAGGCCACATGGCAGGTGGTGTTGAGCAACTGGGCTTCGGCCACAGACCGGGGCGCCTGGCCGTTAAACAGCCCCTGACGACAATCGCCATTGGCCTGGTAGGCGGGGCCGGTGGTGCCGATGATGTAACGGAAGCTGACCACCCCATCGCCGGCGGGCAACACCGAGGCGAAATCAAGACGAATGGTGGAGTCGGGCACCACGATCACCGTGGACTGGTTCTGGGCGGCGCTGTTGACCAATCCAGTGATCACGGCACCGGTCGCCAGGCCCATTATCCCCCAGCCCACGGCACTGGGGCCCCACCAGGACCAGCTGGTCGGGGCCCAGTTGTACCAACCGGTATTCCAGGGTCGATAGCCCCAGTAGCCACCGTTCTGCCAGCCGCGGTTCCAGCCATAGGGACGGCCATAGCCATAGGCAGGACGGTAGCCGCCCCAGCGGTAACCGCCACCGTGAAAAGCACCGCCGTAATAATTTCCGCCTTGATAGCCGCCTCCGCGATAAGAATTAGCTCCGCTATAACGGCCACCGTAATTGTTGTTGCCCCCCTGATCACCACCATAATTTCTGCCGCCCCAATTGCCACCTTGATTCCCGCCGGAGTTGCCCCCTCCCCAACCTTGAGGGCCCCCATGGCCGCCCCCTTGCCAGCCATCGGCCCGGGCACTTGGCAGCGCCAAACAAGAAGCCAAGATGAGGGCAACCATCCTGGGGGCTAGGGGCAAACCTTGGTGGACCATGGTTTTTAGATCAAACAAGCCCAAGTCATGTCCCAACTTGTGGTTCGCTATATCCATGGCGGCCCGGCGGGCTCACGGCGGCAGACATTCAGCGTAAAGGCATCCCTGGATGGCTCCCTTTTCGGAATGCCGTACTTCGACCGGAACGACCTGGCCACCCATCGATCCACAGAAAAATACAAGAAATTGATTCATTTCTTGCAATCGGAATATCAGTAAAATTTTAGCAATAGTGAGCCATCTCCTCCCCATCCGCTTTGCATCAGTTGTCGTAAGCACAGCGGATCCACCAATCCTGTCGGGGTTTCAAGTCCCCCTAATCCTGGTTGTCAAGGAGCCTTATCCCCCGTTTGGCGTCGACAACAATAGATAAAAAATTGAAAGGGGCCCTTCCAGGCCCCATGGGTCATTTGGGTGACAAGGCTGACCTCACCCCGTCTCCGTTAAGAGTGTCAGGCAGCCACAGGGGCGGCTTGACGGGAGAAACGAACGATGATGTTCGCTGTTACGGGTTTGCTCTTACCGAGCAGGCTTCAATCACCCTCCTGATGCCCCGTCGAAACCATTGCAGCCCCCCAAACCGTCGCTCACAACAGGTGGTGCCAGCGACGAAACCCAGAAACAAAATGCGACTGGGGGAAAATGGAGCTGAGCGGAATCGAACCGCTGTCCGAAACATTGGTGTGGATCACCTAGTCGGACCGAAATCCGACCTTTTCAGTATGGCACTGCCATCCCCCCCATCGAGCCGCCTACGCCGGCAGGGGGCCGAACTGCCCCTGACGGCGTGGTTAAGGGCAGCCCGGCCCGCCAGCCAGCGCCAACGTTTAGAACCATGGCCTCCAGCCCGCTACGGCCCCCCTGCGGATGCAATCAGCCCTCGATGTCGTCGCCGTGGTGCCACCCGGCCTGGAGGAGCCCGCCGCCGCCGAACTGCTGGCCCTCGGCGCCGAAGCGGTGCGGCCCCTGCGCCGGGCCGTCGCCTGCCGCACGGACCTGGCCGGCTTCTATCGCCTCCATCTGCGCGCCCGCCTGCCGTTTCGCTTCCTGCGGGAGCTCGCCCGCTTCCCCTGCCGCAACCGCAACGACCTGCACCGCGGCATTCAGAACGCCGCCGACTGGGAGTTCTGGCTACCGCCGGAGCACAGCTTCAAGGTGGAGGCCAGCGGCAGCCTGCCCGATCTCAACCACAGCCATTACACGGCGCTGCAGGTGAAAAACGCCCTGGTGGACTGGCAGCGGCAGCGCTGGGGGGTCCGCTCGATGGTAAACCTGGAGGATCCCGACATCAGCCTGCATCTGCACCTCAGCCCGGGGCCCTGGGGCAAAGGGCCCATAGGCCCGGGGCGAGGCAGCGGCGAGGGCGGCACCGCAATCCTGAGTCTGGAGGGCGCTGGCGGCAGCCTGCATCGCCGTGGCTATCGGGCCGCCATGGGCTTGGCACCGCTGAAGGAAAACCTGGCGGCCGGCTTGATCGCCCTGACCGGCTGGGATGGCTCGGTGCCCCTGGTCGACCCCCTCTGCGGCTCCGGCACCTTGCTGCTGGAGGCCGCCTCGGCCGCCCTCGGCCGGGCGCCGGGACTGGTGCTGGGCGGCGACGGGAAGGCCATAGCGCGGCGGTTCGGCTTTGAGCGCTGGCCCGATTTCGACGCCGAGATCTGGCGCCAGGAGGTGGAGGCCGCCCGGGCGGCCGGCCCCACGACTGCGATACGGGGGCAGTCCCTGGCGCCCGTGGTGGGAATGGAGCGGGATCCGGCGGTGCTGCAGCAGGCCATCGCCAACGCCCGGGCTGCCGGATTGGAGGATCAGATCCAGTTCGTGCCGGGGGATTGCCGCGATTTCGTGCCCCCGGCGGGCCCGGGGCTGGTGGTGTGCAACCCGCCCTACGGCGCCCGCCTCGGGGCCGACGAGGACCTGGAGGCCCTCTACGGCGATCTGGGCACGATGCTCAAACAGCGCTGTGGCGGTTGGACCCTCTGGCTCCTGAGCGGCAATCCCGCCCTCAGCGGCGCCCTGCGCCTCAAGGCCAGTCGCCGCATCCCCGTCAGCAACGGGGGGCTGGATTGCCGCTGGTTGCGCTACGAGCTGCGCTGAGCCAGCGGCGGAATAGGCCAGGCCGCAGGCCTGTTCGGCCGTTCGCCCATGGTTGAATAGCGGCGATTGGGCGGGCTCGTCTTAATTCATCGGTCCTTGCTTCACGAGCGGGCCCCGGCCTGCGGCGAGTCCGCTACATGCAATCCCCATGGAACCTGACGCTTCTCTGTCCAGTCCGCCTCTTGTTCCTGTCATCCTCTGCGGTGGCACCGGCACGCGCCTTTGGCCCCTGTCGCGGGCCAGCTATCCCAAGCAGTACTGGGCGCTGGCCGGCAATGACGACAAAACCCTGCTGCAACAGACCCAGCAACGACTGGAAGGCTTGCCGGCGCTGGCGGCTCCCCTGCTGATCTGCAACGAAGACCATCGTTTCATCGTGGCTGAGCAGATGCGCCAGATCGGTGTCGAACCCGAAGCGATCCTTTTGGAACCGATGGGTCGCAACACCGCACCGGCGGTGGCCGTCGCGGCCCTGAAATCCACGGCCCGAGGCCTCGACCCCCTGCTGCTCGTGCTGGCCGCCGACCACGTCATCGGCCGCCCCGAACGTTTTCGCGCCGTCGTGGAGGCGGCCCTGCCCGCAGCCAAGGCCGGGCGGCTGGTCACCTTCGGAATCGTGCCGACCGCCCCGGAAACCGGCTACGGCTACATCGAGGCGGCCGAAACCCCCAGCCAGTCAGGACCGGTTCCGATCGCCCGCTTCGTCGAGAAACCGGACAGCGCCACCGCAGCCGCCTTTGTGGCTTCGGGGCGCTTCACCTGGAACAGCGGCATGTTCCTGTTTCGCGCCAGCGCCATCCTCGCCGAACTGGAACGGCTGGCCCCCGAGGTGGTGAATGCCTGCCGCGCCGCCCTGGAGCAGGACAGCGCCGATCTCGAGTTCCTGCGGCTGGAGCGCGAGGCCTTCGCGGGTTGTCCCAACGTGTCCCTCGATGTGGCGGTCATGGAGCGGACCAGCCTGGGCGCCGTGCTCCCCCTCGATGCCCAGTGGAGCGATGTGGGTAGCTGGAGCGCCCTCTGGGAAACCTCGGACCAGGACAGCAACGGCAACGTGCTGCGGGGTCGGGTCATCGGCGAAGGGGTCCGCAATTGTTATCTGCGCAGCGAACACCGGCTCGTGGTGGGCCTGGGGGTGGAAGATCTGGTGGTGGTCGAAACGGATGATGTGGTGCTGGTGGCCCATCGGGATCGGGCCCAGGAGATCAAATCGATCGTCGGCCAATTGGAGAAAAGTGGTGCCCCAGAAAGCAGGGCCCATCGCCGCATCTATCGCCCCTGGGGCCATTACGACGGCATTGTTGAGGGGGACCGCTGGCAGGTCAAGAAGATCCAGGTCAAGCCTGGGGCAGCCCTATCCCTGCAGATGCACCACCACCGCGCCGAGCATTGGGTGGTGGTGCGAGGCACCGCCTTGGTCGAAAAGGACGGTGTCGAAGAGCTGGTGGGGGAAAACCAAAGCACCTACATCCCCCTTGGTGCCCGTCACCGTCTGATCAACCCAGGCAAGATCCCCGTCGAAATGATCGAGGTCCAAAGCGGTGCCTATCTCGGCGAAGACGACATTGTGCGGTTCGAGGATCGCTATGGCCGCGGCAACATCCAGGGCGAGAGCGGTCTGCGGCGGCCCGATCCCGTCACCATGACCAGCACCGATGCCGCTGCCCTCGGTGCCGGTGGTCGCACCTAAGAGCCCACCAGCTCGCCCATCCCCCAGTTTTCCCGGATTTATCCCCTTCCGCCTCCATGACCAGCGCCAACGGCCCCGCTACCAACCCCAAGATCGCCCTGATCACGGGCATCACCGGACAGGACGGTTCGTATCTGGCGGAGTTACTCCTGGAGAAGGGTTATGTGGTGCATGGCATCAAGCGACGGGCCAGCAGCTTCAACACCGACCGCATCGATCACCTCTATCAGGATCCCCACGTCAGTGATCCCCGGCTTGTCCTTCATTACGGCGACCTGACGGACTCCACCAATCTGATTCGCATCATTCAGCAGGTGCAGCCCGATGAGATCTATAACCTCGGCGCCCAGAGCCATGTGGCGGTGAGCTTCGAAAGCCCCGAATACACCGCCAATTCGGATGCGTTAGGCACCCTGAGGATTCTGGAGGCGGTGCGCATCCTGGACATGATCAATAAAACCCGCATCTATCAGGCATCCACATCCGAGCTTTACGGTTTAGTCCAGGAGATCCCCCAGAAGGAGACCACCCCCTTCTATCCCCGCAGCCCCTATGGCGTGGCCAAACTCTATGCCTACTGGATCACGATCAACTATCGCGAGTCCTATGGCATGTATGCCTGCAATGGCATTCTCTTTAACCACGAAAGTCCCCGTCGCGGCGAGACCTTCGTCACCCGCAAAATCACCCGTGGCCTCTCCCGTATCGATGCCGGCCTCGACCAATGCCTGTTCATGGGCAACATGGATTCCCTAAGGGACTGGGGTCACGCCCGTGACTATGTGGAGATGCAGTGGCGCATGCTCCAGAACGACAAACCCGAGGATTTCGTGATTGCCACCGGCCGCCAGGAAACGGTGCGACGATTCATCGAACTCTCGGCTCAGCAGCTGGGCTGGGGCGGCATCCAATGGAGTGGCCAAGGGGTGGAGGAGACGGGGGCTAGGGCCGACACCGGCGCGGTGGTTGTCCGGGTTGATCCCCGCTACTTCCGTCCAGCCGAAGTCGAAACCCTCCTGGGGGATCCCACCAAAGCCCATGCCAAGCTCGGCTGGACTCCCACCACCACCCTTGAGGAACTGGTGGCCGAAATGGTGGCCTCCGATAAGCAGGAGGCCGCCAAGGAGGCCATCCTGCGGCGTGAAGGCTTTGCTGTGGTGGGTTCGATGGAATCGCCGCCCAGCGGATCGTTCCCGGTCAAGTAGGGCTGAGGGCCCGGCGGCGCAATTCCTCGTACAGATCGAGCACCGGGGCCGCCAGGGCCAGCCGGGCCCCACTGTGGTGACGCAGCTGCGGTTCAAAGGCGTTGAGGGCATGGTCGGCCTGTTGTTGGCTCGCTGCCCCCGGCAACTCCAATTGCTGCAGGAGCAGCGCCAGACCCTTACGCACCCGGGCAGCATCGGCTTCGAACTCAAACAGGGGAAAGGGTCGCTGCCGATGCAGCTGCAACAGCCGTTGGTTGTAATGACTCCATAGGGCTACCCCCTTGTCGAGCCCCATGCCATTCCGTTCCAGCAGCGAACGGGCCACTGCCGCAGGATGGCGGAAGACGCCAACGGGCTCAAGGGTCGGCAGGGCCTGCTGCCAGCCCTCGAAACACAACAACAGCCTGGGATCCTTGAAACCCCAAAGCGATCGATCCCGGCGCGATTCAATGAAAAGATCCCGCACGGCCCGGTGCAGGGGCGGCCACTGCCCCACCTCCGGGGGATCGTGCCAGCTGCCGCCATGGCAGGCCAACAGGTCTTCATGCATCAGCGCCAGGGCGGGCGGTTCATGCACGCCCTGGCCATGGAGGGGATGGGGCTGGTCCAGGACCGAGCCAAGGTCGACGCCGGCGCGCCCCAGACAGCTGATCACCACGCTGGTGCCACTCCGGTGCATGCCTAGCACCACCAGAGTGCGGGAGCCTGGTCCTCCTTTCCCCCCTGGGGCGTTCACATCCGGCCGATCAGGGCCCTGGTGGTGCGCCCCAAACCGGCGGTGGTCTGGGGCAGCAGGGGGCCCTTCAACATGCCGCCGCCGATCCGCAGGAAAACACCGGCCAGGGCCAGATTCGCCGCCGTGATCACGAGGGCCGTGAGCAGCCAACTCCAGCGGAAGGCCTCATGCAGCCAGAGGACCAAGGCCAGCTGACCAAGCAGAGAAGCCATGACCACAAAGGAGATGCCGGCTCCCACAAAGACGGCGCCTCCGATCAGGCGGCGCTTCTCCCGGTCGGCCTCCTGCATGGCGATGCGCACATGCAGGTCCATCACCGACGTCAGCAGGGCGGTGACTTTCGACGCACCCTCACGGACGGTCATGCCGAACGCCGTCCCGAGTTGAGCAGCATGCCGAACAGCAGCCCGACCCCGGCGGCAATGCCGAGGGCCACCAAGGGCTTCTCCCGCATCGGCTTGGTGAGGCGGGGACGCAGGGTGCTGTTGAGATCATCCAGCAACTGTTCCAGCTGGTCCTCCAGCGGCCTAAGGGTATCGCCGACGTGGCGGGCCTGCTCCCCGGTGAGATGGGCCAGGTCAAGCAGCTGCTCCTTAACCCGGATGCTGGCATCGCCACTCTGGCGACTGATCTCATCGACCACCTGGTCCAGGCTGCCGCGGCTGGCCTCCAGGGTGTGGCGGGCCACCTCGGGCCACCGGCGCTGGATGGTGGGAAGGATGGCGTCGAAGCGATCGCGGAAGATCGCCTGCAAGGGGGCGCTGGCCGCCGAGACCACCGCTGGAGCCATGGCCGCTGCGGCGGCGGCCGCACCGATGGGGCTATCGGCACCATTGGGGGGGACGGGCTGATCCGTGGGGAACGGGGCGCCGGGACGGGCGCCGAAGCTTGCGGGGGTGCTGTCCATGGCGAAGGCCGGGAGCGGGGTAAGGGCGAATCGTTGTCGCCTTACCCCCCACGCTAAGCAGGGGAACCCCGGCCGTCAGTGGAGCGAGCCGTACCGACCGATCAGAGTTACGCCCCCTGGGACCCTGGGAAATCGGGCCGACTCCGCAAAAAACTGACCGTCTCAGCTAAATTGGAACCGCCCGGCATACGGGCCTGTTGGTGCACATCAACCAGGTCGAGCTCACCCACTTCAAGTCCTTCGGCGGATCGCTGGCGATCCCGCTGGATGAAGGATTCACTGTGGTGACTGGACCCAATGGTTCAGGTAAAAGCAATATCCTTGATGCGGTGCTGTTTTGTCTCGGCCTGGCCAACAGCCGGGGCATGCGCGCCGAACGGCTACCCGATCTGATCAACAGCACCGTGATGCGGGCGGGCAAGGCCGCCGAGGCCAGCGTCACCGTCCACTTTGAATTGGGAGACTGGCAGCCCGATGAGGCCGAAAAGGGGCTGGATGCACCCCCGGAGGGACCCTGGATCCAGGCAGGTCAGCACCATTGGAGCGTCACCCGGCGCCTGCGGGTGGCCCCTGGCGGCACCTACACCAGTAGCTACAGCGCCGGTGGGGTGCCCTGCAACCTGCAGCAACTGCAGACCCAGTTGCGTCGCCTACGGATCGATCCTGACGGCAGCAACGTGGTCATGCAGGGGGATGTGACCCGCATCGTCTCGATGAGCGCCCGAGAGCGTCGCGGCATCATCGATGAACTGGCCGGCGTCGCCCTTTTCGATTCCCGCATTGACCAGAGCCGCAGCAAGCTCGATGAAGTGCAAGAGCGTCAGGAGCGCTGCCGCATCGTCGAGCAGGAGCTGCTGAATTCCCGCCAGAAGCTGGAGCGGGACTGCGCCAAGGCCCGTCTGTATCAGGACCTGCGCCAGCGGCTGCAACGGGGCCGAGACCAGGAGCAGGTCCTGGCCTGGGAGGAGGCCTCTCGCCAGCGGCAACGGCTGCAGGACCAAGCCACCGCCCTGGTGGAGAAGCAACGGCTTGAGGAGGAAGCCATCAACACCAGCCAGGGGGTTTTGGATCGGACCGCCACCGAAGTGGAGGCCCTGCAGTTGGAGGTCAAGGCCCTGGGCGAAGACCAGTTACTGGCGGTGCAATCCGAGCTGGCCGGCCTCGATGCCAGCGGCCGCGAATTGGCACGCCAGGGCGACAAACATCGCCAGGAGGCCGAAGCCCTACAGGAGCAGCGCCAATCATTGGCCGCCAGGCAGGGGGACCTGCACCGTCAGGGCCAAGAACTGGCCAGGGCCGGCGGTGATGACGCCCTTGCCGTTGCCGAGCAGGCCTGCCGGGAGGCCGAGGCCGCCGTCGAACTGTCCCGGCGGCGGCTGGGGGAAGTGGCCGGCCGATCCGGCAGCTGGATGGACGAGCAACGGCGCCGCAGTGAGGAGCGCCGCTCCCTAGGGGAGCGCCTCACCCCCTTGGAAGCAGAACGGCAACAGCGGCAGGAACGCTGCCGCCAGGCCGCCGAACGGCTGGCGGAGCTGGAGGCCGAACGGCAGGCCGAGGGCAGTGGCCACCAGGAGATGGAAGGACGGCTGGCGGCCCAGGAGCTCGAAGCCCTGGCCCTGCAAGGGGAACTGGAACGGGAGCAAACCGCCCTGCAGGAGCTGGTGGAAGGTTTCGCCTTGCAACAGCGCACCCGCCAGCGCCTGGAGCAGGAGCAGACCGGACTGGAACGGGAGATCGCCCGGCTGGATAGCCGCCGCGAAACCCTGCAGGAAAGCCGGGGCACCGGTGCCTTGCGGGTGCTACTGGAATCGGGATTGGCGGGGATCCATGGGCCGGTGGCCCAATTAGGTGAGGTGCAGGAACGGCACCGCATCGCCCTGGAGGTGGCCGCAGGGGCCCGCCTGGCCCAAGTGGTGGTGGAAGACGACGCCATCGCCGCCCAGGCCATCGACCTGCTCAAAAGCCGCCGGGCCGGCCGCCTCACCTTTCTGCCCCTCAACCGCATCCGCGGCGGCGGCGGCGGAGCCGGAGGGGCGGCCCTGCAGCGCGGTGCTGCACCTGGGGGCGCCCCTGCCTCCCCGGGGAGCGGCCTGGTCGGGCGCGCGGTGGAGCTGGTGCGCCATGAGCCCGTCTACGACGAGGTCTTCCGCTATGTCTTTGGAGACACCTTGGTGTTCACCACCCTGGAGCAGGCGCGCCGCGAACTGGGTCGCTGCCGGGCCGTGACCCTGGAGGGGGAGCTACTTGAAAAGAGCGGCGCCATGACCGGCGGCAGCCTCCAGGCACGCTCCGGCCAACTGGGTTTCGGCAGCAGTCAGGAGGGGGATGAGGCCGAACCCCTGCGGCGCCGGTTGCTGGAACTGGGCGAAAGCCTGCTGGCCTGCCGCCGTCGGGAGGCCGATCTCGGCCGGCAACTGGAAGAACGGCGGCCCGCCCTCCAGGGGCGCCAGCAGCGCCGGGCGGCCCTGGAAGCCGAACGGGACGCAGCCCGCCGGGCCCTGGAACCCTTGCTGCAGCGTGGCCGCCAACTGCAGGAACGGCACCAGTCCCTGCTGGCCAGCCACCGGGAGGACAACCAAAGGCTGGAGGAGCTTGGAGCGCACCTGCTGCCGCTTCAGGAGGCACTCCAGGCCCTGGAGGCGGCCGAGGCCAGCGCCAGCGGCAACGCCGATGGCGGTCACTGGCAGGCCCTGCAGCAGGACCTGGAATCCGCCGACCACAGCCTCAGCGAGGCCCGTCAACGCCGCGATGGGTTGGTGGCGGAACGGCGTGAGCGGGCCCTGGCCGCCGAGCGCCTATCCAGCCAACTGGAGGCCGTGGGCCAGGAGGAGCAACGGCTGGGGGCCGCGATCACGGTGCTGATGGCGGAACGGCAGGCCTGGCGCGAGCGCCAGCAGGTCGAGCAAGAACGGCGAGCCAGCCTGGAGGCCCGCCAGAGCGAGTTGACCACCCGCTTCGGCGAACGGCGCCAGGCCCGGGATAGGGCCGAAGCCCAGCTGGGTGCGGCACGCCAGGCCTTGCAGCAACACCAATGGCAACGGCAACGGCTGGGGGAGGAACACCAGGCCTTGATCGAGGAACAGCGGGCCCAGGGCCTGCGGCTGGACCAGATGGCCCGGGAGCTGCCCGACCCGGCACCGGAGGTTCCCGAAGAGCTGCGTCAGGCGGGCCTGGAGGCCCTGCAGGCCGATCTCCGGGCCCTGGCCCAGCGCCTGCAATCCCTCGAACCCGTCAACATGTTGGCCCTCGAAGAATTGGAGCAGCTAGAAACCCGCCTGGCCGAACTGGCCGAACGGCTGGCGGTGCTGAGCCATGAACGGGAAGAACTGCTGCTGCGGATTGAAACGGTGGCCACCCTGCGCCAAGAGGCCTTCCTGGAGGCCTTCAACGCCGTCGATGGCCACTTCCGCACCATCTTCGCCGGCCTCTCCGATGGCGAAGGTCAGCTCCAACTCGAAAACCCCGCCGATCCCCTGGAGGGGGGGCTCACCCTGGTGGCCCACCCCAAGGGCAAGACCGTTCGCCGTCTGGCCGCCATGTCCGGCGGCGAGAAGTCCCTGACCGCCCTGAGTTTCCTGTTCGCTTTGCAGCGCTTCCGCCCTTCGCCCTTCTATGCCCTCGATGAAGTGGATAGTTTTCTGGACGGGGTCAACGTGGAACGGTTGGCGGGCCTGATTGCGGCCCAGGCCGAGGCGGCCCAGTTTCTGGTGGTGAGCCACCGGCGCCCCATGATCGCCGCCGCCACCCGCACCATCGGTGTCACCCAGGCCCGCGGCGCCCACACCCAGGTGGTCGGTTTGCCGCCGGCGGCCTGAGCT
>Ga0114972_10002958_pt1 | contig 12778 bp, 14 predicted proteins | sample M_140807_EF_Meta_FD_87354 | JGI IMG/M metagenome (GOLD analysis project Ga0114972, IMG submission 87354) | Freshwater microbial communities from Lake Montjoie, Canada to study carbon cycling - M_140807_EF_MetaG | ecosystem: Environmental > Aquatic > Freshwater > Lake | place: Lake Montjoie... | reverse complement strand
TCAAAATCGTCAATTACAGGCAGAAGGTCTTTCATCAATCCTTCTGAGGCTGTTCCAACCAAGGCAATTTTTTCCCTGGAGGTACGGCTGCGAAAGTTTTCGAACTCAGCATAAAGCCTAACATACTTGTCTTTCCACTCGGCTGCTTCGGCCCGGGCCTTTTCAATTTCAGACTGAATATTTGTCTCTTCAGATGCAATCATGTCGGCTTCCTGATTTTCAGTTACTTCTTTTTCAGAGGCTGCAGATTCGGGAGTTTCTACATTATTGGCTTCCATTTCCTTGTTTCCCAATGGGTTTTCTTCTTGTTCCATATTGATAATCCTGTTTCTGGATTCCGCACTTTCCCAATACAAGGATTGCGCCATTCTGGACTGTCTGACAATTGGGCAGTAATTAGGCAAATCCTTTGCTAAGTTCGTGCATGAAAAAGACAAGATTGTGCTTCGCCACCAACAACGCACACAAAATGGAAGAAGTGCGGGCGATTCTCCCTGAGAACTTTGAAATATTGAGTCTGAAGGACATTGGATGTAATGATGAATTGCCTGAAAACCAGCGAACACTGGAAGGAAATGCCTTTGAAAAAGCCGCCTGGGTTTTCCAGCATTACAATGTTGACTGCTTTGCCGACGACACAGGATTGGAAGTTGAGGCACTTAATGGGGAACCGGGTGTGGATACAGCGCACTATGCAGGTGCCGAAAGAGATGCTTTAAAAAACATGACTTTGCTCCTGAAGAACCTGGAAGGAAAATCCAGCCGAAAGGCCCGGTTTCGTTCTGTTTTCTGCCTATTCTGGCAGGGTGAAGCCTATTCATTCGAAGGCATTGTGGATGGCCATATTTCAGAAAAAATGCTTGGAAATGAAGGCTTTGGGTATGACCCTATTTTTATTCCAAACGGATACAATGAAACTTTTGGCGAGCTTGGTCCTGAACTCAAAAATCAATTTAGTCACCGCGCTGAAGCAAGCCATAGATTGGCCGAATTTCTGGAAAAAACGGCTTTTTAGACCGGATTCCAGGTTTAGGCGCCTTTACGGGTGGCTTTCTCAATGGCGTCCCACATTTGGTGGGGCACTGCTTTGAGCCAATTGAACTCGCCTGCGCCTTGCAACCATTCTCCGCCATCAATGGTAACAACCTCCCCGTTGATGTAGGCCGAAAAATCCGAAAGCAGAAAGCCAACCAGGTTTACAAGCTCTTCATGGTTTCCCACCCTGCCAATCGGAATGCGGGAAGCAAAATCCATTTTATCTGCCAGCGCTGGCGGCAATGCTTCTTTTGGAAATAAACGAGACCATGCCCCTTCGGTTGGAAACGGGCCCGGTGCAATGGCATTGCTGCGAATTCCATATTCACCCCATTCTACGGCCAGAGAACGGGTAAGTGCGATAAGACCAGCCTTGGCAGTAGCCGATGGCACCACAAAAGCAGATCCGGTACTGGCGTAGGTGGTGGCAATATTCAGAAAAACACCGGGCTGTTTTTTTTCAATCCAGTATTTCCCGGCAGCCAGCGTTGTATGAATACTTCCTTTTAAAACTGTGTCGATAATGGAAGAAAAAGCATTGGCCGAAAGCCTTTCGGTGGGAGAAATAAAATTACCTGCAGCGTTGTTCACCACGGCATGCAAGCCGCCAGCACTTTCAATGAAATAACGAATGCCCTCTTCCACTTTTGCGGCATCCCGAACATCCGCAGAAAATGTAAATACAGAACCACCTGTTTGGGAAACTAGCTTTTCAGATGCTGCCTGAAGTTTGTCTTCAGACCTGCTCATCAGGCAAACCTTAGCGCCCAATCGAAGCAAACCTTCCGCCATTGATAAGCCAAGACCACTTCCTCCCCCGGTAATGAGGACGGTTTTGCCGTCAAATGTTCCGGGAGCGAGCATCAGGTTCATATCAGAACAATTGGCTGGCAATCTGTTTCACCGCATCACTTTTGCCCATGCTGTAATAATGCAGCACAGGAACACCTGCTGCCATCAGTTCCTTGGATTGGGCTGCACACCATTCAATTCCAACCTGCTTGGCGGCCTTGTCGTCTTTGGCTGCTTCCACAGCTTTTACAAGATCTTGGGGAATATTGAGAGCGAAAATTCTTGGCAGCACGGTAAGCTGCTTTTTAGAAGTAATGGGTTTTAAGCCCGGAATGATTGGCACTGTAATGCCACTTGCCCGGCAACTTTCGACATAATTGAAATACGACTTGTTATCGAAAAACATCTGGGAAACAATGTATTCCCCGCCAAGGTCCACCTTTTTCTTTGTGTACTTAATTTCGGTTTCCATGTTTGCCGCCTCAAAATGCTTTTCTGGATAACCGGCAACACCAATGCAAAAATCGGTTTGGCTGCCCATTTTCATTTCCTCATCAATGTATTTTCCGGCATTCATATTCTTAATCTGAATCACCAGATCGGAGGCATATGCATGCCCACCTGGCTCCGGAATAAAATACCCTTCTGATTTTATGTGATCGCCTCTGAGCGCAAGGACATTGTCAATGCCAAGAAAATCAAGATCGATCAAAGCTTCTTCTGTTTCTTCCCGAGTAAAACCGCCGCAAATAAGGTGCGGCACAGCATCCACATGAAAACGGTTCATAATGGCTGCGCAGATTCCAACAGTACCTGGGCGTTTACGGGTAACCCGCTTTTCGAGCAATCCTCCTTCGCGGGTTTTATAAATGTACTCCTCTCGGTGGTAGGTAACATCGATGAAAGGTGGGTTAAATTCCATCAAAGGTTCAATCCCACCAAAAAGCAAATCGATGCTTTCTCCCTTTAACGGCGGGAGAATCTCAAAGGAAAAAAGTGTCTTCCCTTTGGCTCCGGAAATGTGTTCTGTAATTTTAGCCATCTCAAAAAAATCATACAAAAAAACGTACAGTTGCTGAGCTAATCACCATGCCCAGTAAAAAACCTGCAGCCAGTTGCGGCCAGTTGTGTGCACGAAGATAAAATCGGCTAGCCGCAACAGCACCGCAAATCAACATAGAAACGATTATCGGCATTAAAAGTTCAGAATTATTTGAACCTGAAATTATAGCCAATTGAAATCCAAGCAATCCACCGACCCCAGCCATATGGCTGCTGATTTTCCAAAAAATTGTAATCAAAGCGGTAATGCCAACAGAAACCGCAATGCCCGCCATCAAATAGCCGAGAAGGGCTATCATGGGCAAATAATTAAAGAAAAACCAGGCGGTTGCAATGTAAACCAGTAGCGTTATGAGGTGCGGAAGAAGCCGGTCTTTCTTATCCTCCATGCTCAAACTTTTAAGTAAGCCAGCAGCCCAAAGCAATCCAATCGCCAGAATTGGAAGGAGGAAGGTTGTTGAGAACAAAAAAACCAAAATAGCAGCTCTAGCCTCCGGGTTTAAAACCAGTAAATCAAATCCAAAAAGCAGTGCTGCGATGTAAGTCGGCATCAACAGCGGATGAAAAAAAACCGACACCAGCCATGAGGCAAAAAACAAAATGCCTACGCCCGGAATTGCGCTTTGCCTTCGGGCGCGGAAATACGATTCAATCTTATTCCACACCGGCATTAAATTTCCTTTCTAAGTCGGGCTACAGGAATATTGAGTTGCTCTCTATACTTGGCCACCGTGCGCCTAGCAATCTGGTAACCTCTGGCCACCAGCATTTCCTCCAGTCTGTCATCCGACAAGGGTTTCATTTTATCCTCATTCCCGATAATTTCTTTCAAAATGGATTTAACCTCCCGGCTGCTGTGGTCTTCGCCTTCGGTGGTTGAAGCAATGCCTTCAGAGAAAAAATATTTGAGCGGAAAAGTTCCGAACTCCGTCTGGACAAACTTGCTGTTGGTAACCCGGCTTACAGTACTGATGTCCATATCGATGGCACCGGCCACATCTTTCAGAATCATGGGCCTGAGTTTGCCTTCGTCTCCTTCCAGAAAATAATCATACTGGTATTCTACGATGGCATTCATGGTACGAAGCAAGGTTTGCTGCCGCTGCCGGATGGCATCGATAAACCATTGCGCCGAATCGAGTTTTTGCTTGATAAAACCGAGAGCTTCTTTGTCTTGCTTGGTTTTTTTACTGGTCTTGGAAAGATGATCCAGCATGTCCCGGTAATTCCGATTGATGCGCAACTCCGGAGCATTCTGGCTATTGAGAGAAAGCTCAAGTTTCCCCGAATTATTTACTAAAATAAAATCAGGCGTAATGTATTGGTTTCCACTATCGCTGCTTTCTGAAACCTCGCCTGGTTTGGGATTCAGGTGGGTAATCATGGAAATCGCATCGCGCATCAACTGGTGGTCTTCAATGCCCAGTCGCCTTTCTATTTTCTCATAATGCTTGCGCGTAAAATCTTCGAAATTGTCCTCCAGAATTTGGATGGCCAGCGAAGCAACCTCATAATTACCGCGTTTGCGTTCAAGCTGCAGAATGAGGCATTCCTGTAAAGTCCGTGCTGCAATTCCCGGAGGGTCAAATTGCTGAATCATATCCAGTACTTCTTCCAGTTCGGCCTCAGTTGCCAGGATGTTCTGCGAAAAAGCCAGGTCGTTGGAAATGGAAAAAAGATCACGGCGGATATACCCATCGCCATCAATTGAACCGATGAGCTGGGTACCGATAATTCTGTATTTTTCAGAAAGCGGCAAAAACCCAAGCTGCTGCATAAGCAAATCGTTGAGTGTGTTGGAAGATGCCATTGGCATTTCCCGGTCATCATCATCCGGCGACGGACCATCACCCTGCAACTTATATCCGGCCTGGTCAGAATCCCGGAGGTAATCTCCAAGGTCTATTTTGTCCTCAATTCCTTCGCCTTCGGGCAAGTCGTTTGAAGTATCAAAAGCCTCTTCCTGGTTATTGTCCTCTCCGGATTCCGGCAATGGCTCATCCCTGCCTTCCTCCAGGGCTGGGTTTACCTCCATTTCGGCTTCAATGCGCGAAGAAAGCTCAGTTGTAGCCACCTGCAACAGTTTTATAAACTGAATCTGCTGGGGCGAGAGCTTTTGGGAGAGTGATTGTTGAAGACTTATTTTCTGGCCTGCCATTGCCTACATTTGTCGCAAATTTAGCATTTTTAAAAAGAGCCCAATATGATATTGTCAGCCAAATCCTGCTTGATTGCAGGCTCGGTCCTTGGATTCCTTTCTGTTTCAATCGGAGCCTTTGGCGCACATGCACTTAAGCCCTTTCTTTTGGAAAACAACCGTCTGGATACATTCGAAACTGCGGTTCAATACCAGATGTACCATGGCTTGGCTTTGCTCCTTACCGGCATACTCAGCGTACTTTTTCCAAAAGCAGATTTTTCCATCGTCGGAATCCTGTTTTTAGTAGGCATTCTCATCTTTTCCGGCTCACTTTACCTCCTTTGTGCCACAGGCATCAAGTGGCTTGGCGCAATTACCCCCATCGGAGGAACCGCCTTCCTGGCCGGATGGTTGCTCATGGGATGGAAATTATTGGCTACAGAAATCTAATCCATTTTTGGCCACCCGGGCGGGCTTTTCGCGGGTTCGCTTTCGCTACCGTCCCGCCAAGGCGGGACCGAGCCGCTTCAATCCCTGGCGGAATAGATTTCCTAATGCAAATTCTGGATTCTGTCCCTGGCGGGGAAATATTCATCCTCTTGCCAGTTTTGCGGATTGTGTACAATGTAATTCGCAATTCGCCGGTAGGAATCATCATTCCGGATAATGTGTTCGTAGTAGTTGCGTTGCCAGATTTGATTTTGAGGCGTGTTTTGACGCATCCATTTGGTTACCCCAAATTTGAAACCTTTCACGATGGATGCAACGGAAATGGGCATTACTGCCTGAAATTCGTGTTGGATTGGTTGTAAGGGCAGAAAATTTTCTGCCCCTACGGTTAATTCAATGATTCCGTGAACATGATTCGGCATCACAACAAATTCATGCAATACGGTATTTGGGAAATGTTTTGGAATATTAAACCAACATTCTTCCACCATTTCCCCGGCGGCATTCAATGCCATTTCTCCTTGCCGGATTTCTCCGAATAGATTCTGCCGTTTATGACAACAAATCGTCACAAAATACCAACCCGCGGATGCATAATCGTATCCCGGCAATCGAATCGAACGGCGATTGGGTTTCATATGGGTTGTAGAGACGCAAGATTCCTGCCACGATTTAGCGTGGTTGCGTCTCTACGCGTAATTGCGTCTCTGCACCATCCCGATTTTTTTCGTCTACTGATCCAGCCTGTTCAAATTACTGGCCTTACGGCTGTAAAGGAAATACACCAGAATCCCGATGCTTCCCCAAATGGCAAAAGCATACCAGGTGTGAATGCGCACCTGCGTCATCAGGAAAAGATTGAAACCGATTCCAAGTGTAGCAACTACAGGTAGCATTGGGGTTTTGTATGGTCTTTCCAGGTTGGGCTCTTTCACACGAAGAATCCACACCGCGCCGCAAACCATCGCAAATGCCAGCAGGGTTCCCATACTGCACATTTCACTTACGGTATTGATTGGAGTTGTGGCTGCCACAATCGAAACAACAAGGCCAACAAGAATGGTACTGCGGTATGGAGTTTTAAACACCGGATGTATTTTTCAAAAAATATTGAATGGGAGGAGGCCGTCTTTTGCCATACCTAAAAATATGCGGGTCTGGCCCAGCATCATCACCAGCATTACAGAAGTAAGACCTGCCGTGGCAGCAATTACAATCAGGTAGGTTGCCCAGGTAAATCCAACACCCTCAAAGGCCGAAGCAACCGGGGCGCGAAGGTCAAGTTGGTCGTATTTCACCATGCCGGTAAGCACCAGTGAAACCAGAATATATAGAATTGTACAAATAACAAGGGAAGCGATGATCGCAAACGGAACATCCTTTTTTGGATTTATAGCCTCACCCGCCTGGGTAGAAACAGCATCAAATCCGATGTACGCAAAAAACACAATGGTGGCAGCCGTTACTACACCCGACCATCCATAATGTCCTTCACCATTGGCATCAATTACACGCTCCGGAATAAATGGAACCCAGTTGTCGGTATCCACATAAAAAGCACCGGCAATAATTACAAAAAGAACTACTGCAACTTTCAAAATCACAATGATGTTGTTGGTGCTTGCCGCTTCCTGAATGCCCTTTACCAAAATGGCGGTTACCACCCATGGAATCAGGAAAGCGGGAAGATTGAAAGCAAATCCTGGAAGGTCTAAGCTGGAATAATGGGTCGCAAGTTCAACCATGCCATTGGGCGTAGAAGCCGCTTTTTCGAGAGCCTCTTTCGCACTGTGCATATCCATTGATAAGTATAAGGGTAAGTGCAAATTAAACATATGCAACAGCTTACCGAAATACCCGCTCCAACTTACTGCAACCGTAGTGGCGCCCATCATGTACTCCAGAATCAAATTCCAGCCTATAAACCAGGCAAAAAATTCGCCTACAGTTCCATAGGCATAGGCGTAAGCCGAACCTTCCACCGGCAAAACCGAGGCAAACTCAGCATAACAAAGGGAAGCAAAAAGACAACCGACACCGGCAATCACGAAGGCAATTGCCAAAGCCGGACCCGCAAATTCATTGGCGGCAATGCCGGTAAGGGTAAAAATACCTCCTCCAATAATGGCACCAATGCCAAGAGAAGTTAGTCCCCAACGGGTTAGTACCCGCTTTAAATCACTTTTTGCCCCATCTGCATGGTATGCCGAAATGGGTTTTTTCCTCCAGATGGATGTATTAATTGCCATTGATTGCTTTTGTTAAGGGCTGCAAAATGGATTTTTATCTGACATTTCACAAAGGTGTATGAACTCCTTTTCTTTCCATTATTTCCCGAAGGAAAGGCATAAGTGGTGAAAGGATGTTGATGCAGCCAGGTCCAAGGTCCCGCAAAAGCGGAAAAAGATAGAGTTTTCCATCCAGATGTTCCTGCAAGCGAACGCCGATTATTTCCATTCCAAAAATAATTGAACCAAGCAAAAACGCCATTCTGAAAAGCCCCAGTAAGGCACCGGCCACCTGATCAAAAGGTCCAAGCAGGGTTCTCCTTACGGAAGAAGACATCAAGGACCCAAACCACTTCAAGCCAAAAAAGAAGAGAATAAAAACAAATAGAAAAGCCGCAACCGATAAAAAAACGGAGGCCTTTTCCATGTAATGAGAAAGAAATTGACTGGCCTCATCCAGAAAAATAAAACCAGCCGCCACCGCCAGAAACAGGGCAATGGTGTTAATTATTACCAAAATAAGTCCGGTTTTATAGCCACGATAGCAGCTATAAAGCAGCATTAAACCCAGAATTACATCCAGGGAATGAAAGGGAAATGAATTAGTTGCCGGCAAGGACCCGCTTTACAGTTTCTGAAATGCTTTTTCCATCGGACAAGCCAGCCAGCGATTTGGAAGCAAGTCCCATTACTTTGCCCATATCGGCCGGTCCAACTGCGCCAACCTGGGCCACAAATTCGCGGATTTTCACTTCGAGTTCCTCCGGACTAAGTTGCTTTGGAAGAAATTCTTCAATCACGGAAAGTTCTGCCTGCTCTTTTTCTGCCAGATCCTCGCGATTTTGTTGTTTATAAATGTCGAGAGAATCGCGCCTTTGCTTGGCGGCTTTGTTGAGAATTTTCATCTCGCTGTCTTCTGAAAGTGCTGCAGCGCCACCTTCTTTGGTTTCTTCCAAAAGGATCAGAGACTTTATACTGCGAAGGGCAAGCAACCTGTTTTGTTGCTTTGCCAACATGGCCGATTTAATGGCGGCGTCTATTTTTTCTTTTAAAGACATATTTTCAATCGATGAATTTCAGTTGCAAAGATAATCCTGCATTGGAATTGCGAATTAGGTCTAAAAAATTTGCAATAAATCCTTGTTTCAATTTTTAGTTTCAAACAAGATTTGATTTCGCAAAATTGAGATTTTTGGAAAAATGAAGGCTTTTAATCGTTTTCTTTCAAGTGAAAAACATGAAGAATCCGATGTGCAATTGGGGATAATAGGATTCCGGTAATTGCCAGAATAATTACCCCACCATAGATGGCATAAAAGGAGGCAAATATTTTAGTAGAGTCGTTCTCAAGGTGACTAACAGGTCCCATGCCGGTCAAAATCATGGAAGCATTGTAAACTGCATCAACCCATGACATGGACTCCAAATGATGGTAAAAAACCGCGCCAAACCAGATGGAAATTATCACCAGTCCAAAAGCGATTAAAAAATGCTTCAAAACCCTTAAATAGAAGTGCTCCAAGCCAAGTAGCTTATCGGTTTTTCGCTCAAATGCCATTTACACTTTTACTAAATTTTTTACGCAGCCAATTACTACCAAAAATCAATCGGATTTTCGTTTCGGAAAATTAGATTTGAAAATTCAGAATGGCCCGATTTTTGAAATTATCAAAAGCAATATGACAGTAGAACAGATTTATACCGGATGCCTGGCACAAGGCGCATATTACATTCGTTCCGGAAATGAGGCCGCCATTATTGACCCATTAAGAGAAGTGGGACCATATTTGGAGCGGGCGGAAAGAGATGGTGTGAAAATCAAGTATGTGCTGGAAACCCATTTTCACGCAGATTTTGTTTCGGGCCACCTTGATCTGGCAAAAAAATCGGGTGCTCAAATTGTGTATGGACCAGAAGCCAATCCAAGTTTTGAGGCCCATATTGCCAAGGATGGTGAGTTCCTCAAGTTGGGAGATGTTCAAATAAAAGTGCTGCACACCCCGGGCCATACGATGGAAAGCACATGCTACTTATTAAGCGATGAAAATGGAAAAGACCATTCCATTTTTACCGGTGATACACTTTTTCTTGGGGATGTTGGACGCCCAGATCTGGCGCAGAAAGCGGCTTCTATGACAATGGAAGATCTGGCAGGATTGCTTTATGAAAGCCTGCAGGAAAAAATTATGCCACTGAACAATGAAATCGTTGTGTATCCGGGTCATGGTGCCGGATCGGCCTGTGGCAAAAACATGATGAAGGAAACCGTTGACAATCTTGGAAGGCAAAAGGAACTGAATTATGCACTCCGCCAGGCAGATAAGGAATCCTTTATCAAAGAAGTAACCAATGGACTGCTCCCGCCTCCGGGTTATTTTGGTATGAATGTGGCCCTCAACAAGGCGGGTTATGAAAGTTTCGACCAAGTGCTTTCCAGGGGAATGAAAGCCCTTTCTCCGGAGGAATTTGAATTGCTGGCCAATACCGATGAAACCATTATTTTAGACACTAGGCCAGCTGAAGAATTTTGCAAAGGCTTTGTACCCCGCTCTGTCAACATTGGCCTTAAAGGTGATTTTGCACCTTGGGTCGGTGCATTACTGGTGGATGTAAAGCAACCCATTCTTTTGGTTTGCAGACCTGGTGAGGAAGAAGAAACCATAACCAGACTTTCAAGAATCGGCTTTGATCATGTGTTGGGTTATCTTGAAGGCGGTTTCGAATCCTGGACCGGTAAAGAAATTGATACTGTTCATAGAATTACTTCCTCAGAATTTGAAGCCAGTTTTCATGTTGGAGAATGTCTTGTGATTGATGTTCGTAAGGAATCTGAATATTCGGTATTGCATGTAGAAACGGCCATCAACCAGCCCCTCAATGAAATTAATACCTGGTCGGGAAAAGACATCTCCGAAAAGGGACCTGTTTTCATCCACTGCGCCGGTGGATATAGAAGCATGATAGCGGCCTCGATTCTCAAAGCGCGTGGATTTCATGATTTTATTGAAGTGGAAGGCGGATTTAATGCCATTGCCAAAACAGGGGTCCCAATGGAAAAAGAGTTAAAGCCAGCCTAATGCTGTTTTTTATGGAAAACCCGATTTGAACGGGGATTTCCGACCTAAGGCTTACATTTGCGCCAACCGGAATGGATCCGGTAAATGTTATGCCGGAGATCAATACACCAAGAAACCAAATTGAACTGGGAAACCCCAGAACTGCTTTTGCCCACAGAAGCGATGCCGAACTCTTGAAAATGGAGTGGATGTTCTCTCTGATGAACAATCCCGGGCTCAATAAACTGGCAGTTAATGCCTTGCTGCTTTCCATCAAACTTCGGCTTCCGGTAAAATCCATTGTGAAAAACACGATATTCAGACATTTCTGCGGTGGAGAAACCATCGATGAATGCATGAAAACTACCCAGGAACTTGCCAACTTTAAAGTAGGCACAATCCTGGATTTTTCGGTGGAGGGCGAAAAAAACGAAGCAGGCTTTGATCGGGTAAAAGAAGAAACCATCCGAACCATCAAAACTTCCAAAGGACGGGATGATATCCCCTTTGCCGTTTTCAAAACCACGGGCATTGCCTCGGTAGACTTACTTGAAAAACTTCAAGCCGGTGAAGCACTAGGCATCGACGAAAACCTTGCTCTTGAAAAAGCAAGAGCCCGTTTTGCAGCAATCTGCAGCACCGCAGCCAAAGAGAATGTCCGGATTTTTGTGGACGCAGAAGAAACCTGGATTCAGGATGTGATTGACTTGTGGACCTACGAGGAAATGGCCATCCACAATCAAAAAGCCTGCATCGTGTATAATACCTTCCAGCTTTATCGCTCGGATATGCTGGGTAATCTGAAAGATGCTTGTGCAAATGCCAGAAGCAATTCCTGGTACATTGGCGCGAAACTCGTGCGTGGAGCTTACATGGAAAAAGAAGCTGCGAGAGCGGAAAAACTCGGACTTCCAAACCCGATACAGCCCAGTAAGGAAGCATGCGATACCGATTACAACAAGGCTTTGGATTTTTGTCTGGAAAATTTAGATCTCCTGCATTTTTGTGCCGGTTCACACAATGAAGAAAGCAACAGACTTCTTGCCGGAAAAATTGACAGCATGAAACTGAACCGAAATGATGAAAGAATCTGGTTTGCTCAATTGCTGGGTATGAGTGACAACATCAGTTATACCCTAGCAGGAGAAGGTTTTAATGTGGCGAAATATGTTCCCTATGGGCCGGTATTTTCCGTAATGCCATATTTGGTAAGGCGGGCTGCAGAAAACACTTCTGTAGCAGGCCAAACAAGCCGGGAGCTAAGCTTAATTAGAGCAGAAAGAAAAAGAAGACAATTGAAAAAGGATTAGAACTGGACCATTAGTCCATTTTAATTCCCTTGATCAAGATTGGAAGTTTCAGCAGGACTTTAAAATCTTCACCTGCTTCTTTCATGTCTTCGTCTTCTTCGTCGTAAAACCAATGCACTTCTACATTTTTTCCGGCGGCATGAATTTTTTCAAATTTCTTAATCATCCTCAAAAAATGGGAAGTTGAGGATGTATTGAAATACTGAAGTTTAAAGACAAGTTTGGTGGCATCAACAGGTTTTTCCGCATATGCTTCCACATATTCCAGCAATGGCTGAAAAAAATCGTAGGAGTTTTCAGGAAGAGATTTTCCTGAAATTTCAAAATAACCCTCAAGCGGACGAAAACTGATTCTCGGGGTTGTGGCGGTCGGTTGTATTTCAATATTCTCCATCTTATTTCTCTTTTTCCTGTTTAATCAGAAACCAGGATTTCCATACTGTAAAACATTTGTTGATTATCATCTGCTGGCTCAAATGAGTACGCAATTTTATTTCCAGAATCACGGATAATTCGTAGGAAACCAAGTCCTGCACCTCCTTTGTCGGAGAGAGCGCCCTGATCCAGCACATCTAAATACGTCTGTTGAATCTGTTCCGCATCCATAGAATTGAGTTTATCAATCTTTGCACTCAGAACCTCTTTTTTGCTGCTTTCAATGAAATTCCCAATCCTGATAAAATATTTTCCTTCGCGCTTGCCAAG
>Ga0114972_10002954_pt1 | contig 12783 bp, 8 predicted proteins | sample M_140807_EF_Meta_FD_87354 | JGI IMG/M metagenome (GOLD analysis project Ga0114972, IMG submission 87354) | Freshwater microbial communities from Lake Montjoie, Canada to study carbon cycling - M_140807_EF_MetaG | ecosystem: Environmental > Aquatic > Freshwater > Lake | place: Lake Montjoie... | reverse complement strand
GTTGGCCCTGGTGGAAAGCGGTCTGAATCGAGAGCAGGCCTATCGAATCGTGCAACGCCACGCCCATGCCGCCTGGAACCAGGAGGGTGGGAACTTCCGCGCCAACCTCGAGGCGGATGCCGAGGTCACCGATCGACTTTCAGCCCAGCAGATCGATGCCTGCTTCTCCTGTGAACTGCACCAATCCCAGCTGGCGGTGATTTGGCAGCGGCTGGGGATCTGAGCACCTTTTAACCCTTCCGCGTGACAATCCAATAGCAAGCACCCGGCCTTCACCAGCAAGCGGGTCTACTGAAATGCGCCTGGCGATGGCTCGCGAGCTGGAGCCAGTAGATCATTCTGCATAATAATGCTAATGCAAACCAAAACAAAACATTGAGTTGGAAGAGAAAGTTAAAAACCCAAATAAAAAATAAAAATAAAATCTAAGCCTGGTATTTAGGTTTTACCAAACCGGACCTTGGGTGGGGATAATAAGCGAGCCAAGGCACAGATCTTAAGCAGATCTATTTATTCGCCTTCAAACTTGCAGGTGATACTGACACTGCTTCCTGCCATGGCTAGCTTCAAAAATGAAGACCTTTAATTCATCGGCCCACTAAAACCATGCGTCAATCCATCGCTAAGTTGGCATCTAGGGCGGGACTAGCCGCTCTTGTCTTGGGTGCAGCCCAAGCCGCTGGAGCCATCACTATCACCTATTCGACAACGAGAGCAACCTGGATTCCCAACCCAAACTCCTTTCTCAACACTCGTCCACTGCAGTACTCAGCACCTGGCACTGCACTCGCTTCGGGAACAAGAAATTTTATCTACCAAGATTTGCTCGGTGACTATGCACCTGCTGGCAACTGGATTCCAGTCTCGCAAACAGGAGCCACAGCCCCTGGGGAGCAACGATTTGATTATGCGTTTGGGACTGCTACCACGATTAATCCTGGTCCTCCTCAAAATAACTTTTGGGATAACAATTCAACTCTTTCCTTTGGGTCTTTCTATCTTGATGGCAGCTGCGCATTTTGCGGTCCAACCAATGCCGTCAGCGTACTTAGTTCTTCCTTGACAGGACAAGCGGAATACCTCGGTGAAGCCCCTGGCGGATCCGCTGGAAATCAAAACAAACTAACCAGTAGTCTCTACAATATTGTCTTTGGCGCATCGGGCAAGACAGCTACGCTCGAATATACGGCATTCACAGATATCACCAATGGTGTACCAGGTACTGACCGGAAGGAAAGCAGTGGTGGCAGCATCATCATCCGATTCAACGACCCCGTTACCGCAGTGCCCGCCCCCCTATCCATTTTGGGTGCTGGTGCCGCCTTTGGATTTAGTCGGCGCCTACGCCGCCGGATCCAAGATGCGGCCAGCTGAAGGCCAAATGTCGAATCCAGTCAAGATCAGCTCATATTGAATCAAGATCTAGTTTATGAATGAAGGTTGGTCCTTGGCCAGCCTTTTTTTGTGGCGGAACCGAGGACGGGCAACAACCAACATGCGACCTGGCAAGACCTAGCTGGCAGTGCCACGGCCGAACAAATATGAATCAAATATTAAATGTAAAGCCGTCATTTAAGTTCAGACCTTCCATTCCATGCTTCGCCATCATAGCGAGTTCCAGCTAAAAAATCTTAAGAAGATCTGTTGTTAGGCGAATCAGGGCTGACAACAAATTTGCCCTTGGCTAGGTTTGAAAGTGAAGCCTCTGCTTTCCACCCCGCTCTCAAAATCATGGGTCAATCCATCATTAAACTCCTGACCAAAACTGGCTTTTCTGCCCTTGTTCTGGCCTCGGCACAAGCGGCTGGAGCCATTACGCTGACTTATACCGCAACGCAAGGGACCTACGTTCCCAATCCAAACTCCTTAGTCAACACTCGTCCACTGCAGCTATCAGTGGGTGGCAATGCACTGATGTCAGGAACGAGAAACTTCATCTACCAAGGCTTAAGCGGTGATAATGCTATCGCTGGTGCCTGGACTCCCGTGGGCCAATCGGGCCCATTGGGTAGCCTCGGCGTCAATGAGCAACGTTTTGATTATCTTTTTCCTGCTGCGACTACGACATCTCTCAATCCAAACACAAATAACTGGGTGGATAATGTCACCACTGACTTTGGTTCATTCTTTCTTGCTGGTACCTGCAGTTTCTGCGGTGCCACCAATGCAGTCCAGCTTTTGAGCACAACAAACAGTGATGCGGAATACATTGGTTTGTCACCTACGGGTGCGGCGGGCAATCAAAACACTTTGAATAGCGATATTTACAACATTGTCTTTGGAGCATCTGGAATCACGGGCACAATCCAATTCGACGCCAACACAAAAATCACCAGTGGTAATCCGATTATACAAACGAATGGCGGCAAAATCGTCATCAACATCAATCCAACCTCCCTACCTGTCCCTGGCCCCCTCCCCCTCTTGGGTGCTGGAGCTGCCTTCGGCTTCAGCCGCCGGCTGCGTCGCCAACTCAAGTCGAAACAGGTTGTGAAGGCTGGGTGAAGCCAAGCCAAAATGATCAAATCATGATCGTGGCAAGCAATTAATACAAAAAAAGCTGGTCATCGACCAGCTTTTTTTATCGAAACTAGATCAGGTCAATGCTTTAAAAGCTGGCGGATTTTGGCCTAAAAAAGTGGATTGTCGTTCGCTGACCACCATTGCAAGGTTCCATCACAGCTCACTGTCCTGCAGTCGGTCCATCAGCACCTCCATCTGCAGCACAAAAGGTAAGCTCCATTCCAGCCCTGGCGGCACCCTGTGCCAGCGGCGGTAGAGGCGCCGATAGGCCCGGCAGCGACGGCGCAGCTGGGCCGGTGAGATTGAAGGCTTGCCGAAATTGAGGGAGGTGATGGAGGCGAGGGAGCGGTTGTGAAGGCTCAAGCGCTGCGGCACCGAACGAATCCGATCGGGATTTTGCTGGAACCAACTACTGGCGGCCACATGGCGTAAGAAAAAGCTCGGATCGACGCTGCCCTTGCGGATCACATAGCTGTTGGTGGCGCAGAACCAACGGGGCCCGAGGCCAGGGAACAGACGTCGAAGCAGCAGGCCCCGGCGGTGCTGGTTGCTGATCGGCAGCTCAACCGCGCTCTGTGGCCAATGCAGCCCCCATACCTCGGGATTGGCGACGGCCTGGATGGCCTCCACCAATTGGGGTGCGAACCAGTCGTCATCATCCACGGGTGCCACCAGGGCCCCGTCGGGTACGTCTTCCCACCTGGAGAGCACAGCTCCTTTCACCTGTTCGAGGTTGGCCTGGGCGATCTGGCGCATCTCCCGGCGAAAGGCGTGATAAGGCAGGCGGAAAGTGCTATTGAAGGCTTCCACCTTCGGGGAAAAGGCTGGATTGAGCTGGGCCCAGAAGGCAGCCTCATCGCCCCAGTCGACCGTTCTGCGTACACAGATGTGGAGCGCTGGGGTCAATCCCGATGTCATTGGTCGCGTCCCGTGGAGTGGTGTAAGTCCCGAGGCCTTGGGATTGATCTGTATCTCATCATCACGCAGCAACCCTGCAACGACCACTGCTCTTGCTGCTTGAGTGGCAAGAACCTCCCAGCCTCCGCTGCGATCCAGCAACCACGCCGGTACGCCCCCCAGGCGTGATTCCTAGAGCGGTGAATGACCGTCCGCCAACCAACGTTGAAAGGATGCCTCGTAATCAGGTCGTGCTGGAATCCCTAGCGGGGGCTCTTCGCCCATCTGCCGGTAAAGACCTGGCTTGCCGCAGCGATAGAAGATCGAGGGTTCATCCACATGCTGACATTTGACTCCCGAATTTCGGACATGGTGCAACATGATTCGATCGCCGATGAGATGGCCGTAATCGGGCATCAAGACCCAATGGTGCAAAAGCGAGAATGCTTCCTTAGCGAAAAGCATGCAATTGGTATCGATAAACCGCTTTGGATCAATCAGCGGACATGGACCCATCACACTGCCATCCAAGCGACACAACATCCGGCTGGAAGACAAAAAGGCCGCTCCAGTTTCAGCTCGCGCCTGCATCAGACGACTGATGTGGCCAGGGTGTAACCAATTATCGGCATCCAGAAACGCCACGGCCTCCACCCCAAGTCCAATGGCGTGAAAACTACCGACCAGCCTTGGGGTTGAACCGATATCGCCATGGGCTTTCGGCAATACAACATGGTGGGCCTGCCAGGCATCCAGGGCGGCCTGGGGCTCGCCATCTGCCACTAGCACATGCAGACACGGATAGTCCTGGGCCAGCACCGAACGATGGCACTGCCACAGCAGATCGAGGGACTCTTTGAAATAGGGAGTAATCACAGCCACAAGGGGCTGCGAATCGTCTGGAGTGATCTCCCAGGCTGGCCGAGAGGAGGACGAGGGGCCAGCCAACCATTGGTGCAAACGGGAATCGTGGAGCAAGCGACCCTCCTGGAGCTGGCGCTCTCGATCGAGGGGCGTCAGGCAGAGGCTGTCGTAATAGGTATCCATGGTGCCGCCCAGCACATGCTCGCGATAGACCCGCCGCCAGGTGGCACCCACTTCGGGAGGTAAGCGGGGATTGCTGGCCAGGGCCTGGGCACCGTGGCTGATTTTGGCGCTGAACTGGGCCAGGCTGCGCACCGGAAAATGCAGGATTTCAATCGCCGTCGTCTCAGGAGCCCCCAAGGCCTGGCCATCCAGAACTGCACCATGATTGCCGTCATTGATACTGATGCCGGGCAAGGCCCGATGACAAATCTTGCCGGGTAAGGGCTGGCCCAAACTGTTGAGTGAGCATCGCTCCCGCAGGAGCTGACGCTGATGGAAACATCCGGTGTCCGAACCCTCCGGGACGTCATCCCGGGGGGGTGGCAGAAAATTAGTGCGCCCCACGGTAAGGGCCTGAATCCCTTCTGGCACAGCCTGAAGGGTGGTTTTCAAATCGCCCCTAAGGGGCCACCAAAACTCATCGGCATCACTGTGAATCAACCAGTCAGCCGCCAATTGCTCTGTTGCCATCCGGGCCATTACGCTCACCCAGACGGCTTGATCATGGGTCGATTCAGGCTGGTCAATTAACAGCAGTTTTCCAGACTGAACATAGTGCTGCAAGCAATCTCTCGTACCATCATTTGAACCATTATCCGTAGCCACAATGCAATCAACTCCTTGGCCCAGATGAAATCGAATCATACTTTCGATGATGTCGATCTCATTGCGACACAATAGTGTGAGGATTAGGCGCATGATTCCTGCAGCATCCAGCCATGGACCGTGGGAGCCAGGAGGGAATGCAGCTCCTCAAAATTAACGATTAGAGCTTCTAGGGGATAGGGATTAGTGCGCTGCAGTCCTACATTGACACTGACTACGGGCAAGCCAAGATCTTCGCAAATCAGACGATAACCCACAAGGGGATCGCTCTGAAGATGCTTCTCGTAAATCACATCCAAATAGCCACCCCGCTTGGCCAATCCCTGTCGCAACTGGTGATAGCCAGCCGACATAATATTCAACCAATCCAGCAGGGAGCGGGTCTCCAGGCCCACCGTGATCGCCTCCAGGGGCAGGGTGATGGCCTGGGGCTCTGGCTTGGCTTCGCAAACGCTCAGATGGAAACGCTGGGTTTGCTGGCCAATGCAATGGGACACCATGCGGCGCAACAAATTAGCGCGCTCCAGCACCACATGGCGCTGCCAGCCGTAGGGGCTGAGGCGATCAGCAAGGGCCAGGGAATCGAGACCAAAAAGGCCAGGATGCTGGGCCGCCAGAAACTTGATTTCCACAATCTGAACCGGCTTGCGGCGACCTCTATAAACCGACTCCAAGGCCGCCTCCAACTCCGGTAGAGGTTGGTCGCCGCGGTGTTGAGGCATCCAACGATTCAAGATCTCATTGTCCTCTTGGATGGCGGGATGCTGGTTTAGACATTGGCCCAACACGCTGCTGCCGCAGCGACCCACATGCCAAATCACAACACCGCTTTCCGTGCCAACGGAAGCTCCTGAAAATGGAATTCCAGCTCCTGATCCCTGGCTGCGTTCGAGCAATTGCTGGTAGATGGCCTCAGCCTCTCGTGGGGCTGTCTGTTCGGCGCGGCTGCGGTTGAGGGCCGGATCGACCAATTCCCGATCTAAGCGATGGCCGCTAAAGGCTTCGATACGATCGAGGGTCGCGGTTTCAAAGAGGCTTTCATAAGCAACAAACAGCCATTCTCCGCTTTGAGCATGCTTTTCCAACACATGGCGATACAATAAACACCAATTGGCGAAAATTAATTCTGGACTGATGGCCAAATTGGCCAGATAGGGAGCGCTGCGGCATTCGAGAAAAATACTGGCAGCCACAACACTGGGGTGCCGAAAAACGCAGAGATGGCGTACCCGCTCCCCTGGTTCCAGGGCCGCCCACCAGGCCGGCAGCGTGTAACAGAAGCGGGGATCCTTCAAACAAGTCGCCCCCTTGGCCAGCATGGCGCTGATACGGCTGGACAGGTCGGCTGTCGCTAGGGGGGTGATCTCCGCAGGCAAGCGCGCCAACCAGCGTTGACCCTCCCCAGGTACGTCATGACCATGGCCGCAGGGCCCTGCGTTGATCCGTTGGGGCAGGCAGCGGGCCAACAAGCCCTCATTGATGGAATTGACCTCCCGATCCTCAAAGAACCCATGGGGATTGGCCTGTCGTGGCAGGTAAGCCGAATCTCCCATGTGCAATCCACTGCGACGGAAGAGACCCGTCACAAGACTGGTGCCGCTACGGCCGGCCCCCAGAACGAACAGTCGATCCGAGGGGCCAGAAGCGGGTTGCAACGATGGAGGGGTAGTGCGCATTGCAGGACCACGAATCACCGGCTGGTGGTGACCGATCAAGGCTAAGGAAGGTCTGATCTCGGTTCAAGACGGATCAACAGGGAACCCCAGCGACAAAATCCGCAACGGCTGCGACCCATTCCTCGGCCCGGCGCTGTCAAAGTGACCCTTTGGAGACGAGTGTCTTGGCCTGTCGCCGCTGCGGCTGTCGCATGGTCACCAAGGTGGGACGCGGGGGCAACCTACTGATCTGCAGCGATTGCGGAGTGCCGGTTGAGAAGCGTCAGGGTCGACTGGACACCCGTCAACGACTCTTCGGCGCCTTGGCTTTGATCGGCCTCACTCTGGTGGGCGGCATGATCTTCTTTCTGGCGGCCATGGAAGAACGGCTGACACGGAAGATCAACCAAAGTGGCCTGCAGGAAAGCGGCGCCGTGAAAGGGGAGGAAGACCGGCGCTTGCCAGATCCAGCCTTGATGGCCCCCGATCCCAAACCCATCCCTTCCATCATCAGCCCAGACATCAGGCCAATGGTTCCGTCCAAGCCTGTAAGCGCAGCACCAGCCAGGGGAGATGGCCATGGCAAGCCCGATCACTCAAGTCTGCCGCTGCCGTTGAAGCTTCGAAATCAGCCAGGGAACGGTCATTCTGAGCCCTAACAGCAGCAGCACCAAGGCACCGAGCCAGCTGCTGATCGGTCCCAGGAAAGCGAAAAATTCAGGGGCCCTGGAGCCCAAGACCATCCCCACCAGGGTGAGGGCCAGCACCCAGATGAGGCTGCCGGCAGTGGTCCAAAGCAAAAAGGGCAATTGGGGCATCGACTCGATCCCCGCCGGAACGGAAACCAGGGTGCGAATCGCCGGCAGTAGTCGACCCCAAAAGACAACGGCGGCCCCATGGCGCCCAAACCAGCCCTGGCTGGAAACCAGGGCCTCCGGTCCAAGGCCAAGCAACCGGCCCCGGTGCCCTAGCCATGACGCCATCCGTTCGGCCCTCATGAGCCTGCCGACCCCGTACCAGAACCAGGCCCCCAACACCGTACCCAAGAGACCGGCCAACACCACCGGCAGAAATCCCAGGCGCCCCTCCTGAACCAGCACTCCCCCCAGGGGCATGATCAATTCCGAGGGAATGGGAGGGATGAGATTTTCCAGCAACATGGCCATGGCAATCAAGCCGTAGCCCAAAAGGGGGTTGCGAGTGACACCGTCAAGAATGATGCCGGGAAGGCCCTCGGCCAGGGCACCCAAATCCGGCGGCAGCCAATCCATGCCAACCATCCTGGCGGATCATGGCTGCCTTAGGCATCGGCATGGCGATGGCGACGCCAGAGCCGAACGACCTTCTCGAGCTCGAGGTAGACGAAGAACAACAGACTGACCCCAAAGCAAATGGCCAGATCGCGCAGCGATAACGGCACGGTGCCGAAAAAGCCAGCCAGGGGTCGGCAATAGAGCAACAGCAACTGCAGCAACGTGGTACTGCCCACGGCCGCCAGTAACCAGGGATTGGAGAAAGCCGGCACCTGCAGCAAGGGACGATCGCTGCGTGCCGCCAGAGCATGGCCCATCTGGGCCAGACAGAGGGTGGTGAACACCATGGTTTGCCAGGGAGCTCCGCTACGGGCGGCATAGAGCATCAACACAATGGTGAAGGCCGCAAAAACCAGGCCAATCCGTATAATGTAGGCACCAACTCCCCTGGCAAAAATAGATTCTCCGGGTTCGGCGGGGGGACGGGCCATCAGATCCTTCTCACCGGGCTCTAGGGCTAGCGCCAGGGCCGGCAAACCATCGGTGACCAGATTCATCCAGAGAATCTGTAAAGGAGTCAAGGGGACACCGCTGAGCCCCAGCAGGGGAGTGGCGGCGATGGTGAGCAATTCACCAACATTGCTGCCGAGGATGTATTTGACGAAGCGACGGATATTGGCATACACCAAGCGTCCCTGTTCCACCGCATTGACGATCGTGGCGAAGTTGTCATCAAGCAGGACCATGTCGGCGGCCTCCTTGCTCACCTCGGTGCCGGTCAGACCCATGGCCACACCAATGTGAGCCTGCTTCAGGGCCGGGGCATCGTTGACGCCATCTCCGGTCATGGCCACCACCTGGCCGTTCGCCTGGAGAGCCCGGACAATGCGCAACTTCTGTTCGGGTGGCACGCGGGCAAAGACACTGCAACGGCGCACTAACTGGCGCATTTGGTTCTCGTCACTGGCCTCCAGCACCTGACCCAACACCACGTCGTCGGCTGCGGAACCTCGGTCAGGGCCGCTACTGGCGGGCAGCAGCCCGATGCCCATGGCAATGGCATGGGCCGTCAGGGGATGGTCGCCGGTGATCATCACGGGCCGGATGCCGGCCTGGCGACAACGGGCCACCGCCTCAGCCACCTCAGGACGGGCTGGATCCAGCTGGGCCATCAGGCCCAGGAACACCTGCTGTTCTACTGGCTGCTCCGGGCCCGGGTGGTGCGGGGCAGCGGCAAACGCCATAACCCGCAGGCCCTTGGCGGCCAGCTCGCGGGCCTGGCCAAGCCACCATTGGCGCTCGGGATCGTTAAGAACCTCCAGCCCGGAGGCGGCAAGCCAGCGGTCACAGGTGCCCAGAAGCACTTCCGGCGCCCCTTTGGTCAGCATCACCGTGCCCGAACCTTCGGCGCCGGGGCCCAAAGGGGCCTGCAGTTCCCCCTGGGGATCGCTCACCCAGACGGCCATCCACTGGCGCTCGGAACTGAAGGGAATCTCCCCCTGGCGCCGGTAACGACGGCGCAGGGCCACGGCCTCCTGTCCGGCCTTCGCCGCCACCACCACCAGGGCGCCCTCGGTGGGATCGCCCAACACATCCCAACTGCCATCAGGCTGGCTGGTGAGTTCGGCATCACTGCAGAGCACCCCCGCCTGAAGCAACAGGTCCACGGCGCCTGGGGCCGTCCCCTGCCGCTGGCCGAAGGGGTTGGGGAGGTCCGAAGGGCTCAAAGTGCCCCTGGGGTCGTAGCCCTGGCCACTGACGGCGATGGCCTCCGTGCCACAACGCAGTTCCTGAACCACCTGGCGGTTCTGGGTGAGGGTGCCCGTCTTGTCCGAACAAATCACAGTGACCGAACCCAGGGCCTCCACGGCCGGCAGGCGCCGGATCAAGGCGGCCCGCTGCACCATGCGCTGGGTGCCGATGGCGAGGGTGACGGTGATCACGGCCGGCAATCCTTCCGGCACGATCGCCACCGCCATCGACAGCGCCACCTCGAGCAAATCAAGCAAGGGCTGGCCTAACAGCCAGCCGCCCAGCACCACTAAGGCCACCAAGACCAGGGCGCTGCCCACGAGCACATTGGCCAGGCCATCCAGGCGCTGCTGCAGGGGGGTGGCTTCACCGCCAGCCGTATTAATCAGCTGGGCGATCTGGCCCAGTTCCGTGCCCATGCCGGTTTGGGTGACCAGAACTGTGCCTCGGCCGCGGGCCACCTCGGTGCCCTGAAAGACGCAGTTGAGGCGATCGAGCACCGGCGTGGCCTCAGCGAGCACCAGCTGGGCCCGTTTCTCCACCAACTCCGCTTCGCCGGTGAGGGCCGCCTCGCGCAGACCCAGATCGGCGCCCTCGAGGAGGCGCCCATCGGCGGGCACCCGGTCCCCCGCCTCCAGCCGGATGAGATCGCCGGGGACCAGCTGTTCGCTCGAGATCCGATCCCAGCGGCCGTCCCGGCAGACCGTGACCAGGGGCTGGGCCATGCGGCGCAGGGATTGAAGGGCCTGCTGGGCTCGGGATTCCTGCAGATACCCCAGCAGGGCATTGAGCCCGACGATCAACAGGATCGCTAGGGCATCTTTGGGAAAGCGTTGATTCAGGTGGGCCACCAGCGCCGACACGGCGGCCACCGCCAACAGCATCAGCAACATGATGTTGCTGAGTTGGTCCCAGAGGATTCGCCAAGGACTGCGCCCAGCCGCCAACTCGATGCGATTGGGCCCATGGACCGCCAGTCGTTCGGCACTCTGGGCCGAGGCAAGGCCGTTTTCACCACTGGCGAGCAGGCTTTGGCAAGCCTGAGCTTCAAGGGCATGCCAGGGCTGCCGACCAGCAGAAAGCGTCAAGTGAGAGGTGGCAGAGCGCAGAAACGGTAAGGACAATAAAGAGACCTTGCAGGCAAGGGATTTAGGTTTGCGGCAATTCGCCTACTGAAGCGACCTGCTCATGGAGCGTCAAACAGTTTTTGACCGGTTGCGCCGAACGGTCATTGGCAGTCCCCTGCCGACCAGCGCCAGCCACGAAGAGCGCTACAGCAATGCGGAAGCCCTAGCGATTCTCAGCTCCGATGCCCTTTCCTCCGTGGCCTATGCCACCCAGGAGATCGTGCTGACCCTGGGCATGGCTGGGGCCGCCGCCCTGAGTTTCACCCTGCCGATCACGGGCCTGATCGTGGTGCTGATGTTGATCGTCGGCACCAGCTATCGCCAGACCATCAAGGCCTACCCCCATGGCGGCGGCTCCTACCGGGTTTCCCAGGAGAACATCGGCCCCTTGGCGGGCCTCATCGCCGGTGCCTCCCTATCGATCGATTACGTGCTCACGGTGGCGGTTAGTACGGCGGCGGGCATTGCCGCCCTCACCTCCTATTTCCCCGGCCTGGAGTCCCAGAGGGTGTCGCTGTGTCTGCTGGCGGTGTTTGTGGTCATGCTGGCCAACCTGCGGGGCGTCAGTTCGAGCGCCAAATTGTTGAGCTTGCCCACCTATCTGTTCATGGGCATGATCTTTGTCTTGCTCGTGGCGGGGGCCGTCAAGACTGGGCAGGGGCTGCTGCCCGCCACACCCCTGGCCAGCCAACAAGCCTTGTTGACCAAGGCCCATGAAGGGGGCCTCATGGTGTTTGGTCCCCTGCTCTTGATGCGGGCCTTCAGTTCTGGCTGTGCAGCCCTCACGGGCATTGAAGCCATCAGCGACAGCGTGGCCGCGTTCCGGCCTGTGGAATGGCGCAACGCCCGCAACGTTCTGGCGGTCATGGTGCTGCTGCTGGCGGTGATGTTCACCGGCATCAGCGCCTTAGCCCACCAGACGGGCCTGGTTTATGTGGAGAACGGGCCCACCCTGCTCTACCAACTCGGTGAGCGCATTTTCGGTAATGGCCCCCTATTGGCTCTCCTGCAGTTCGCCACCCTATTGATTTTATTACTGGCGGCCAATACCGCCTATGCCGATTTCCCCAGGCTGGCCGCCTTTTTGGCCCGCGATGGCTACCTCCCCCGCCAGCTCGCCTCCCTCGGGGATCGGCTGGTCTTCAGCAACGGCATCTATGCCCTCAGCGGCTTCGCCGCTCTGCTGCTCATCATCTTCAAGGGCAGTGTCAGCCAACTGATCCCCCTGTACGCCGTGGGGGTCTTCCTGAGCTTCAGCCTTTCCCAGGCCGGCATGGTGGTGCACTGGTGGAAAGAACAGGGAAGGGGCTGGCTGGGCAAGGCCCTCGTCAACGGCCTCGGGGCCGCCATCACCAGCGTGGTGACGATGGTGTTGCTGTTCAGCAAGTTCACCCAGGGGGCCTGGGTTGTGGTGATTGCCATTCCCCTGCTGGTTGCCCTTTTCCTACGGATTCGCACCCATTACTCCGCCGTCAGCCGGCGGCTGCGGCTGGCCTCTGACAAGCTGCTCAAGCTGCCCGATCCGCCGCCGAGCGGCGGCTCTCCGACGGTGGTGCTGGTGGGCCAGCTGCATCGCGGCAGTTTCGAAGCCATCCGCTTTGCCCGCACCATCGCCAGCGATTTGGTGGCGGTCCATGTGGACCTGGGCGTCGGCAATGTGGAGGCTTTTAAGGAGCAATGGGCCCGCCAGGTGCCCGAAGTGCGCCTTGAGGTCCTGGATTCCCAGTACCGCTCCCTGGTGGATCCGGTCGTCGACTTTGTCAAAGACTTTGAGGTGGAACACCGCAAGGACCGCAACCGCTTCTGTGTGGTGGTTCTGCCGGTCTTCGTGACCCGGCACCGCTGGGAGAACCTGCTCCACAACCAATCGACGATCCTGCTGCG
>Ga0114972_10002953_pt1 | contig 12784 bp, 12 predicted proteins | sample M_140807_EF_Meta_FD_87354 | JGI IMG/M metagenome (GOLD analysis project Ga0114972, IMG submission 87354) | Freshwater microbial communities from Lake Montjoie, Canada to study carbon cycling - M_140807_EF_MetaG | ecosystem: Environmental > Aquatic > Freshwater > Lake | place: Lake Montjoie... | reverse complement strand
GTGGCGGTGGTGGGTGGGTTCGTAGCCATCCTGCTCGACGCTTCCACCCCGGGCGAGTACCTGCTGCTGCTCGCCGCACTCTCGCGTATCCATTCGATCCTTGCGTCACGCTTGCGCGTTCTGACCACCGTCGTCGACGATCAGGGGTCATTGCCCGGCGCCGACGAGCGCTTCAGTTCTTCCATCGATTCTCCGGAGGCATACTCATGAATTGCGAAGTCGTCGCCGTTGGCACCGAACTGCTGCTCGGGCAGATCGTCGACACGAACTCTTCATGGATCGGTGAGCAGCTCGCTCTCGCCGGTATCGACTGCTTTCTGCAGACCAAGGTCGGTGATAACTGGGACCGGATCGCCATGGCATTGCGCGTCGCCCTCGATCGCAGCGATGCCGTGATCGTGTGCGGAGGACTCGGGCCGACCCAGGATGACATCACTCGCGATGTCATCGCCGAGGTCATGGGCGTGCGACTCGAGGAGGACGAAGAGGTCGTCGAGCGTCTGCTCGAGATGTTCGGCTCTCGCGGACGCAGCATGCCCCGCAACAATCTGCGCCAGGCGCTCGTGCCTGTCGGTGCCACTCGGATCGCGCAACAGCCCGGCACTGCTCCCGGGCTTGTGTGCCCCGTCGGTGACAAGGTCATCTTTGCCGTGCCGGGTGTCCCCTATGAGATGCAGGAGATGGTGATCGGCACCGTCATTCCGGAACTGCGCCGTCGAGCCGGCGACACCGGTGTCATCCGCAGTCGCACGATTCGCACGTGGGGCCATTCCGAATCGGGTATCGCCGAGATGCTCGCCGATCGCCTCGACGAACTCGATCGCACCGGCGCTGCCACCATCGCATTTCTCGCGAGCGGTATCGAGGGACTCAAAGTGAGAGTCACGGCCAAGGCCGATACCGAAGCCGAGGCTGAAGCGGTGGTGGCCGCCGAGGTGGCAGAGGTCGCCCACATCCTCGCCGACTACGTGTTCTCCGTCGACGACGAGACGATGGAGCAGGTGGTTGTTGATCTCCTGCGCGCTCGTGGTCTCACACTTGGTCTCGCCGAGTCACTCACCGGCGGCATGATCGCCTCACGTCTGGCCGGTGTCCCCGGGGCGAGCGCGGTGCTCCGAGGAGGGGTGGTCTCCTATGCCAATGAGGTGAAGTTCGAACTTCTCGGTGTACCTGAGGGGCCGGTCGTCTCCGAGGAAACCGCAGTGGCCATGTGCGAGGGCGTATGCAGCCTGCTCGGCAGCGATGTCGCGCTTGCCACCACCGGTGTGGCTGGCCCCGATCCGCTCGAGGGTGTGGCCCCGGGCACGGCGTTCCTGGCCACCACCGTTGGCGGGGTCACCGAAGTGGGAATGGTCCGGTTCCCCGGTGATCGTGAACGTGTCCGCCAGTTCTGTGTCATCACTGTGCTCGACCATCTCCGACGGAGACTGCTCTCACTCTGATCGATGCCGGGATCGATCGTCCCGCTGGTCGGTATCGATCGTTCGGGTCGGTCTCAGTCGTCGGTGCGTCGCAGATCGAGCGAGGCCGAGTTCATGCAGTAGCGCAGGCCGGTCGGGCCGGGGCCGTCATCGAACACATGGCCCAGATGAGCGCCGCAGTTGGCACACAGAGCTTCAGTGCGGACCATGCCATAGGTGGTGTCGACCTTGGTGGCGACCGCATCGTTGGTCATCGGGTCGAAGAAGCTGGGCCATCCGGTGCCGGAGTCGAACTTGGTGTCCGAACTGAACAGTTCGCTGTCGCACACGATGCAGTGATAGGTGCCGTCATCGTGGCAGTCCCAGTATTTGCCGGTGAAGGCGCGCTCGGTGGCGCTGCACTGGGTGACCTCGAACTCGGTCGGGGAGAGGCGGGCCCGAAGTTCCTTCTCTCGTTCCTGCGGATCGGCGGGAAGCGGTGCGCCCATTGAAGGTCCTTTCGTGACGTTGGTGGATCACCCAGCAGGAGATCGGTGTGGTCAGCGTAGTGATCCGGGGAGCTGTCGTGACCTTCCTGGGAATGGATCCGGCGAGGATCGTTGACCGAACGGGCGTTCGAAAGTACAGTGATGTCATTCGAACGGGTGTTCAGGTTCGGCTCCGGTCGATCCCGCAGATTCCCGGCTCATCCGGGCGCTGTCACACCCCGTTCGTAGGTTTCCTCCCACGCTTCAAGTTCAGAACATCCCCCGCAGTTCCCACCTCTCAGACCCCGTATCCGGGGACAACCCACGAAGGAGACATCCGATGGAACGTGACAAAGCACTCGACATGGCACTCGGTCAGATCGAGAAGCAGTTCGGCAAGGGCTCGGTCATGAAAATGGGCGAGAAGGGCAGCATGAAGGTCGACACCATCTCGACCGGTGCCCTCGCCCTCGATCTCGCCCTCGGCGTCGGTGGTCTGCCCCGCGGCCGCGTCATCGAGATCTACGGTCCCGAGTCCTCGGGTAAGTCCACGCTCGCCATGCATGTCGTCGCCGAGGCCCAGCGCAACGGTGGCATCTGCGCCTATGTCGATGCCGAACACGCCATGGATCCCGCCTACGCCCGCGGTATCGGCGTCGACGTCGACGAACTACTCATCTCCCAGCCCGACACTGGTGAACAGGCCCTCGAGATCACCGACATGCTGGTGCGCTCCGGTGCCCTCGACGTCATCGTCATCGACTCGGTTGCCGCACTCACCCCGCGGGCGGAGATCGAGGGCGAGATGGGCGACACGCACGTGGGTCTGCAGGCCCGTCTCATGAGCCAGGCCCTGCGCAAGCTCACGGCCAATCTCAACAAGTCCAACACGGTGTGCATCTTCATCAACCAGCTGCGAGAGAAGATCGGCGTGATGTTCGGCAGCCCCGAGACCACCCCCGGCGGTCGGGCGCTGAAGTTCTACTCCTCGGTCCGTCTCGACATCCGTCGCATCGAGTCCATCAAGGACGGCGTCGAGGTCGTGGGCAACCGCACCCGCGTCAAGGTGGTCAAGAACAAGGTGGCCCCGCCGTTCCGTCAGTGCGAGTTCGACATCATGTACGGCAAGGGCATCAGTCGTGAGGGTTCCCTCGTCGACATCGGTGTCGATCTCGGCGTCGTCAAGAAGTCTGGCGCTTGGTACACCTACGAGGGCGAACAACTCGGCCAGGGTCGCGAGAACGCCAAGTCCTTCCTCACTGCCAACCCCGAGATCATGGTCGAGATCTCCGATCGCATCCTCACCTCGGTGGGTATTGGTGCCGAGGAAGACGATCTCATGACCGAAGAGCACGATCAGCCGATCTCGCTCAAGGACTGAGCAGGCCAGCATCTGATCAACCAGTCAGATTGATGAGTGTCCCGGGGTCGCAGCACGCGGCCTCGGGACCTTTCGCGTCGGGCCGGTAACCTTTCGCCTTGTGACTGCCAAGACCTACGCCATCCGCACCTTCGGGTGTCAGATGAACGAGCACGACTCCGAGCGCATCGCCGGTCTGCTCGAAGCCGACGGTCTGGTCCCCGCTCTCGACGCTGACGCCGCCGATGTCGTGGTGCTCAACACCTGCTGCATCCGGGAGAACGCCGACAACAAACTCTACGGAACGCTGGGTCATCTCAAGACGGCCAAAGAGCAACGGCCCGGTCTGGAGATCATTGTGAGCGGTTGTCTGGCCCAGAACGATCGTGAGGAACTCCAGCGCCGCGCTGGTCATGTCGATGTCATCCTCGGCACCCATAACGTCCACCGGGCCGTGGAACTGCTCCATGAGTCCCGTGAGACCGGTCCTGTCCTCGAGATCTGGGATGAGGCGCTCGAGGAGGCCGAGTCCTTCCCCTCAGCCCTGGCGGTGCGTCGGGAGATCGATTACTCCGCCTGGGTGAGCATCCAGATCGGTTGCGACAACACCTGTACCTACTGCATCGTTCCGGCGGTGCGAGGGCGAGAACTCTCCCGCCCGTTCGGGGAACTCGTGGCTGAGGTGCAACGACTCGCGGCCGACGGCGTGCACGAGATCACGCTTCTCGGACAGAACGTCAACTCCTACGGACGCGATCTCACGCTGTCCCGGCGTGAAGTTGGGGTAGTCTACGACGATGTGCTCATCGCCGGATCGCTCTGGGCCGCCGATGATTCGCGCCGGATTCGACCGCTGTTCGCCGATCTGCTCACCGCCGTCTCGGCTGTCGAGGGGATCGAGCGGGTGCGCTTCACGAGTCCTCATCCCAAGGATCTCCGCCCCGAGACCATCGTCGCCATGGCTGAGAATGACGCTGTGTGCAACCACCTGCATCTGCCGCTGCAGTCCGGGAGCGATTCCATCCTCACCGCCATGCACCGTGGGTACACCGCTGAGCGCTATCTCGAGAAGTTGGCCGCGGCCCGGGCCGGCATCGAGGATCTCGCTGTCTCCACCGACATCATCGTCGGTTTCCCCGGTGAGACCGAAGATGATTTCGAGCGCACACTTGCTGTTGCCGCCGAGGCGGAATTCGATCTCGCCTACACGTTCATCTTCTCGCCGCGCGACGGCACGGTGGCGGCCACGTACTCCGATCGGTTCGTCGACTCCGAGGTTGTGAGCGCCCGGTTCAAGCGGCTGCATACAGTCACGGAACGATCGGCGCTGGCCAAGCATCGGGCTCGTATCGGCCGGATCGAGGAGGTCGTGGTCGAGGGTGTGAGCAGGCGCAACGACCAGATGCTTTCGAGTCGCACCCGCCAGAACAAACTGCTCCACTTCGCCTCCGGCACTGCGTTGCGTCCCGGTACCCGGGCCAGCGTGCTCGTCACCGACGCTGGAGCGCACTACCTCGCTGGCGAACTCGTCGAGGTGCTCGCTGCTCCGCGACACCGCACCCGGATCCCGGTCTCAGCGGGGTGAGCCCACGGCATCTGGCGATTGTCGGTTCCACCGCCTCGGGTAAATCGGCGCTCGCCATGGCGCTTGCTCTGCAGCGAACCGATCTCGAGATCGTCTCTGTCGATTCGATGCAGGTCTACCGGAGCATGGACATCGGGACCGCCAAGCCCACCGCAGCGGAGCAGGCACTGGTGTCTCATCATCTGATCGACCTTGTCGATCCCGATGACGACTACACCGTGTCGAGGTTCCAGGCTGACTGCACTGCGGTTCTCGCTGCTCTCGAAGCCCGCGGTCGACGCGCACTTCTCGTCGGTGGAACCGGGCTTTATCTGCGGTCAGTCACTGACGACCTCGAGATCCCCGGACAATTCCCGCAGACGCGCGCCGCTCTCGACGCCGAACCCGACACGTCGGTTCTTTTCAAACGACTTTCGGACCTCGACCCATTGGCTGCCTCGCGGATGGAACCCGAGAACCGGCGGCGAGTGGTGCGGGCGTTGGAGGTCACCATCGGCTCGGGGCGACCCTTCTCCTCGTTCGGTCCGGGTCTCGAGAAGTATCCGCCGTCGCGCATCGCGATGTTCGGACTCGACGTCGATCTCCATGTGCTTCGGTCGCGGATCGCGGATCGCTATGCGCAGCAACTCGAGGCCGGATTCCTTGCCGAGGTGGAACGTCTCCGCTCGCGTCCCGGTGGAATCTCCCGCACCGCCCGTCAGGCCCTTGGCTACGCCGAACTCCTCGATCATCTCGACAACGGAACCTCACTCGATGAGGTCGTGGCCACGGCGATAACCCGCACCAACCAGTTCGCCCGTCGCCAGCAGCGCTGGTTCCGACGCGATCCCCGGATCACGTGGATACCGTCGGACGGGACCGATCACGAGAATGCGCTCACGATCCTCATCGAATCACTGGAAGACTCAGCCTGATGCGACTCACCAAACACCATGGTCTCGGCAACGATTTCCTCGTCGCACTCGAGGAGGTCGATGGTCCGCTCCACGGCGACGCAACGCTCGCTCGTGCGCTCTGCGATCGTCGGCGCGGACTCGGTGCTGATGGCTTCATCATCGGAGCGCGCCCAGCCGCCGGACAATCGGGTTCCGACGGTGAACCCATCGACGTCGTGATGCAACTGTGGAATGCCGACGGCAGCCGGGCCGAGATGAGCGGCAACGGGATCCGCTGTCTCGGACAGGCCCTGGCCATGGCTCGCGACGAGCATCACATCACCTTCCGGATCGCCACCGATGGCGGCGAGCGCGTTCTGGTGGTTCATGACGATGCCGACCATCGCCTCGCCTCGGTCAGCGTCACGATGGGTCAGGTTGGTGCCGGCCCTGCAATTCCCCGATCGGTGTCGGAACGGCTCGATCAATGGCGTCATGGCGCAGCTGATCTCGGAAATCCGCATCTCGTGGTTCTGGTGCCCGACCTCGATCTCGTGGATCTCGTCGGCACCGGTTCCTGGATCGAGAAGGAGTTCCCCTCTGGCGTGAATGTTGAGTTCATCTCGGTGAATCCGGAGCCCGACACACTCGACCTGTTGGTCTGGGAACGTGGTGCGGGTGTCACGGAAGCATGCGGAACCGGCGCGACCGCAGCGGCGCAATTGGCCCATGAGTGGGGACTTGTCGGCGATGAAGTCACCGTCTGTATGCCCGGAGGCAGCGCGCGTGTTCTGGTGGCTGCGAGTGCGCACGATGAACCCACGCTGATCGGCCCGGCCCAGCATGTGGCCACCATCGAGGTTCCGGGTGTCTGATCGGCAGCGGCCGGAGGACCAGTCGCATCGCGGCGGATTCGGCGAGTTCGGCGGCGAATCCGCAGGGCTCATCGATCGCACATTCCGCGAACGCATCGTGCTCGTGGGAGTCACACTCCAGGGTCAGTACGAAGAGGACACCGATCGCCATCTCGCCGAGTTGGCGCAACTCGTCGACACAGCGGGCGCCGACTCGGTCGGTACGGTCATGCAGCGTCGCCAGTCACCCGACCCAGCGACGTATCTGGGTTCGGGCAAGGTCGAGGAACTGCGCGAGCTGTGCGAGGCGCTCGACGCCGACACGGTGGTGTTCGACGACGAACTCAGCCCCGCCCAGCAGCGCAATCTCGAGAAGCTGCTCAAGCGCACCGCCATCGATCGCACGGCAGTCATCCTCGACATCTTCGGGCAGAACGCCCACAGCCTCGAGGGCAAGGCCCAGGTCGAACTCGCTCAGATTCGCTATCGCCTTCCCCGCCTTCGGGGTCGTGGTACTTCGCTGTCGCGGCAGGGTGGTGGCATCGGTGCCCGGCAGGGCGGTGGCGAGACCCAACTCGAGGTCGACCGCCGCCGGCTTCTGCGTCGGATGCACAAGCTTGAGGGTGATCTCCGTGAGATCTCCCGGGTACGTCAGACCCAGGCGAAGGCCCGCCAGCGTTCGCGTCTCAGTCGGGTGGCCATCGTCGGGTACACAAATGCCGGTAAGTCCACGCTGCTCAACCATCTCACCGATGCGGGGGTGCTGGTCGAGGATCGACTCTTCGCCACGCTCGATGCCACCACCCGCCGTCTGCAGCTCCCGGGTGGCGAGACCGTGCTGCTCACCGACACGGTCGGGTTCATCACCAAACTCCCGACCCAGCTGGTCGAAGCGTTCAAATCGACACTCGAGGTCGTGGTCGACGCGGATCTGCTGATCCATGTGGTCGACGGCTCAACGACCGAGCCAGACGAACACCTCGATGCCGTTGAGCGCGTGCTCAACGAAATCGGTGCCTCAGACGTTCCGCGCATGCTCGTGGTCAACAAAGCCGATGTCGATCCCGAGGGTGCCAAGTACCTCGCGTCCTCGCATTCCGGGGCCGTTTCGGTCTCGGCCCGCACCGGCGAGGGTATCGATCAGATGCTGCGGGCTCTCGGCGATCGCCTCCGGGGCCTGTCCTCGATCACCGAACTGCTGGTCCCCTTCGAGCGCGGCGACATCCTGGCGCTCGTGCATCGTGAAGGGGAGGTGCTCGTCGAAGCGCCCACCGATGACGGCATGCGGGTGCGGGCCCGACTCGACGAGGTTGCGGTCACGAAACTGCGCGAGTTCGTCGTCACGAACTAGACCACTGCTATGAGCACCACTGCCGAGGGTTTCGTCCCGCCGCCCTATCCCTACGATCGTCTCGATGCGCTCAAGCCGGTGGCCGCAGCGCATGAGGGCGGAATCGTTGATCTCTCCATCGGCGATCCCTGCGACGCTCCGCCACAGGTGGTGCTCGATGCGCTGGCCTCCTCAGCCGCCGAACGGCGCTATCCCGCATCGATCGGCACCCCTGCCTATCGAGATGCCGCCCGGGCCTGGATGGAACGTGAACTCGGCGTGAGCGTCGAACCCTCGCAGTTGGCGGCATGCATCGGCACCAAGGAGTTCGTTGCCGGTCTGCCGCACTGGCTGCGTCTGCGCACTCCGTCGCGTGACACCGTGCTGTATCCCGCCATCAGCTATCCCAGCTACGCCATGGGCGCCGAACTCGCTGGTGCGCGCGCTGTTCCGGTGCCGGTCGGCGCCCAGGGGCGCTCGCAACTTTCCGCCATCGATCCAGCCGACGCGGCCCGGGCCCTGTGCCTGTGGGTGAACTCTCCCGGCAATCCCACGGGCTACCTCGACGACCTCGAAGCAGCGGCGGCGTGGGGTCGGGCCAACAACGTGCCGGTCATCTCGGACGAGTGCTACGTCGAGTTCACCTGGAACGGTCGGGGCCGCACCATCCTCGAACATGGTGTCGACGGCGTCCTCGCCGTGCATTCACTCTCCAAGCGATCGAATCTCGCAGGTGTACGGGCCGGGTTCTATGCCGGCGACGGCGATCTCGTCCACTACCTCTCGGAGCTGCGTAAGCACGCAGGGTTCATGGTGCCGGGGCCGGTGCAGGCCGCTGCCGTGGCCGCATGGGGCGATCAGGACCATGTCGGCGAGCAGCGCGATCGCTATCTGCGACGCCTCACACGCTTTGCTGAGATCCTTCGGGCCCTTGACGTCGAAGTCGCCCTTCCTGACGGTGCGTTCTATCTCTGGGCCGCCGCTCCCGACGGCGACGCGTGGGGGCTGGTGCGGCGGCTGGCCGAGCAGGGCGGTGCACTTGTCTCACCGGGTGAGTTCTACGGACCCGATGGAGCAGGCTTCATCCGGGTGGCCGTGGTGCAACCCGATGATCGGCTGGAGCTCGTAGCCCAGCGGCTGGGACTCTGATGTCCTCCGATCCCGACGATCGATGCTGAGCCGGTGTTCGTGGCCCGGCTGCGCTGATTTGGTTCCCCACCTTGTCTCGGCGCCTGACGGAATGCCGGCCGTGAGCAGTCCCCAACACGGGTAGCCTTCGCCGCCATGGCTGCTCTTGAAACCACTATTGACGAACTCTGGGCGAATCGCGAGTCGCTCAGCCCTGCTGACGGTGATGCCGTGACCGCGGTTGGCGAGGTCATCGGCATGCTCGACCGTGGCGAGGCCCGAATCGCCGAACTCGGCGCCGACGGCGAACCGATTGTTCACCAATGGCTCAAGCACGCTGTTCTGCTGTATTTCCGTCTCTCGAAGATGGACACGATCGATGGCGGTGTGTTCGAGTACGCCGACAAGATCCCTCTCAAGACCAACTTTGCAGCAGCCGGCGTGCGCGTCGTTCCCGGTGCCTCGGCCCGCTATGGCTCGTTCCTCGATCGTGGTGTGGTGCTCATGCCCAGTTACGTCAACATCGGTGCACGAGTTGGCGCCAACACCATGGTCGACACCTGGGCCACCGTCGGGTCCTGCGCCCAGATCGGCGCCAATGTGCATCTCTCCGGTGGTGTCGGCATCGGTGGCGTGCTCGAACCGCCGCAGGCCGCACCGGTCTTCGTGGGCGACGACGCCCTCATCGGTAGCCGCTGCATCGTCGCCGAGGGCGCGCGGGTCGGCGATGGAGCGGTGCTCGGCGCCGGTTGCATCCTCACCGGATCCATCCCGGTCATCGATGCCGCGACCGGTGAGGAACTCAGCCGAGGCGTCGTTCCACCGTGGAGCGTGGCGGTCACCGCAACCCGGCCCCGCACCTTCCCGGGCGGCGAGTTCGGCCTGCCCTGTGTGCTGGTCATCAAGCGACTCAACGAGGGCGAACGCCACGACAAAGCGGCGCTCAACGACGTGCTGCGCGATCACGGCGCCGCCACCTGATCATGACTGATCTGCTCGCCCGAACCGCAGAGCTCGTCGACATCGCCTCGCCCAGTCGGGATGAGGCGGCGATCGTCGAGGTGATCGAGGCAGAACTTCGCGCCATCCCCCAGTTGGTCGTCGACCGGGTGGGGGACAACGTTGTCGCCCGAACCGAGTTCGGACGTGCGCAGCGCATCGTGTTCGCCGGGCATGCCGACACTGTGCCGGCAACGGCGCACAATGCTGCCGCCTCCATTGACGGCGATCGTCTCTGCGGTGTGGGTTCCTCCGACATGAAGGGCGGGTTGGCGATCATGCTCGAACTCGCCCGGACTCTCGACGATCCTGCCGTCGACTGCACGTTCGTGTTCTACGCGCGAGAGGAGATTTCGAGCGCGGAGAGCGGACTCGGCGAACTGTTCGAACGTCGTCCGGACCTACTCGTCGGCGATGTTGCCATCCTCGGCGAACCCACCGACGCACTGATCGAGGCCGGCTGTCAGGGAACCCTGCGGGTGGTTGTCACGCTGCACGGCGCCCGAGCACACACTGCCCGGGCCTGGATGGGCCGCAATGCCGTGCATCGCCTTGGTCAGGTCTTGGCTGCACTGGATGCCTATGAGCCACGACGGCCGGTGATCGATGGCTGCCAGTTCCATGAGGCATTGCAGGCGGTTGAGATCCGCGGGGGAGTGGCCGGCAATGTTGTTCCCGATCTCGCAACGGTGACCATCAACCATCGCTTCGCCCCCGATCGGTCTGGCGCCGAGGCCGAGGCCCATGTGCGCGCCCTGCTCACGCCGTTCCTCGAGGACGGTGACACCATCGAACTCACGGAATGCTCCGCCGGGGCGCTGCCCGGTCTCACCCATCCGCTGCTGGCCTCGCTCGTTGCGCGCAGCGGTGGAAAGGTGCTCGCCAAGCTCGGCTGGACCGATGTCGCTCGCTTCGCATCGCATGGGGTGCCGGCGGTGAATTTCGGACCCGGGGACAACGCCGTTGCCCATACCGCTGGCGAGTACTTGGATCGTGCGCCGCTCGAACGCACCTGGTCGATCCTGCGTGCACTCGTCGACGAGGGCACGTCACACTGACGTCGCCCCCGTCGACCGTGGTTCAGAGTTTGCGCATCACCGTGACGACGCGTCCGAAGATCGCAACCTCGTCCGGACGGAAATGCATCGGTGAGAGTGCAGGGTTCGCGGGAAGCAGCACGATCTCATCGCCGACACGCGTGTAGGTCTTGACGGTGCCCTCGTCGCCCGGGATGCCGGCCACGATGATGTCGCCGTTCTCAGCCGTGGTCTGGGAACGGGCCACGATGAAGTCACCGTTGAGGATGCCCGCTTCGATCATGGACTCGCCGCGGACACGCAGCATGAACAGTTCGCCGTCGCCGCAGAAGTCGGTGGGGATCGGAACGATCTCCTCGACGTTCTCCTCGGCGAGCACATCGGTTCCAGCGGCGACATCGCCCACGAGGGGGACATGACGGAACGGACGGCGATCGCCGGAAGCACCGGAGTTGGGGTCGTAGCGGACTTCCATGGCCCGCGGCTTGACCGGATCACGCCGCAGGAAGCCCAGCTCATTGAGGCGATTGAGATGATTCTGCACGCTCGATGGTGAGGTGAGACCCACGGCGGTGCCGATCTCGCGGACTGACGGGGGATAGCCATGTTCGGTGATGTGGAGGTCGATGACCTCGAGGATCTGCTGCTGGCGGAGGGTGAGGCCCGGTGCTGTCATGTCGGCTCCTGGATCTGTTGGGAACGGGTGCGTTGCTTCATTTGTTCGAACGTATGTACTGCAACAGTAGGCGCATCGAGCCCCAGAGGCAAACACCCGTTCGAATTTCCTCTTGACATCGAACGGATGTTCGTGGTTCGCTCTTGTCCGTAGGTCGAACGAACGTTCGAACCACGCTCACCGGCTGACCGGATTGCTCACTCGAGTGGCTCACCCAAGAGCCCACGCAAGAGCACACCGGGCGACTCGCCGGGAGGCAACCCCAGTCACTGTCACACCGAGTTCGCAGGATGGTCCCCATGGCAGCGCTCCTCCACCCCGACACCCTTCCGCTCTTCTCCTTCGATTCCCACGCCGGTCTCGAAGCCAACGTTTCTCCAGAAGCTGCGCTGCCTTTCGAAGCAGAACAGTCCCTCGAAGCCGAACTGTCTTTCGAAGCCAACGCGTTCCTGTTCGCATCCTTCGAGGCCGGTCTGTCGCCAGCCGCCCGATCCGTCGGTGCCGCCCCCTGGAACGAGCCCGGTCTGCGCCTCATCAGCGGTGGCCTCGAACCCGCCTTCCCGATCAATCGCCGTGTGCGCACCGCCCCGGCCACAGCGCGCTCGGTCGTGCACACGGCTGCCAGGCCCGCAAACGGGCGCGTGATCCGCACGGTGCTCGCCGGTCTGGCGCTCGCCGTGCTGTTTGCCTTCGCTGCCGTTGGAGCGCTCACCCTTCTCGGCGCCGACGCTGCCGCCACCGTGCCGGCGTCGCCCGCTGCGATCAATCACCCGACCGGCGTCGATGCCACCACCACCTCATCGGCGCCGGTCGAGGTGGTCGTGCAGTCCGGGGACACCCTCTGGACAATCGCTCGCCGGCTGCATCCGACCGGCGAGATCCGCGGGCTCGTCGACGCCCTCGCCGAGCGTGCGGGGGGCTCATCGCTCGACGCCGGTCAGCGCATCGACATCAGCGGACTCATCGCTCGTTGATGCATTGCCTGTTGATGCATTGCCTGTTGACCGATAGCGCCGACCGATTCGATCCCACGGCCAGCAACGTGACATCTG
>Ga0114972_10002949_pt1 | contig 12797 bp, 10 predicted proteins | sample M_140807_EF_Meta_FD_87354 | JGI IMG/M metagenome (GOLD analysis project Ga0114972, IMG submission 87354) | Freshwater microbial communities from Lake Montjoie, Canada to study carbon cycling - M_140807_EF_MetaG | ecosystem: Environmental > Aquatic > Freshwater > Lake | place: Lake Montjoie... | reverse complement strand
GGCGGGCCTATTAGAACAGCTTTTACATGGTGGCTATGAATCTGGACTTCAAGCTCATTTTTCCAGAATGATGGTCAACTTATTTCGGGGATTTTTACCCGGGGATTCTTCCACATCCCTTCTTAAATATTTGAAACCGGAGTATGAAGTATTCCGGGAAGATGTCCTTCGTGAGGCTGCAAATTTTGATCATCATCCAGTTCGGGGCATCAATCAGACCTTGCTTTATGATTTTAAATCGGGCATTCTGCCTTTTTTACTAAAAGCAGCTGACCGTAATTCCATGCGCTGGTCTGTTGAATCACGCATGCCTTTTGCAGATTCGAAAAAACTAGTGCAGCATTTATTTTCAATACCGGGCAACGCCAAAATCCGGGGGGGTAGGAGCAAGGTTTTACTGCGTGATGCTTCTTCAGAATTTGTTCCCAAAGAAATTCTTTCGAGGCGCGACAAGGTTGGATTTGCTGCACCGAATAATTTGTGGCTAAGCCATTTGCTTCGTTCCGATTATGTTCGGAGTTTGCCTGTATGCCAAGATTATTTTGATCAAATGGCATTCGAAAAATACTCGGCGAGATTTCTTCAAAATCCGGAAAATCAGGATGCATCCATACTCTGGCGACTAATCGCATTTCGGGTATGGCACTCCATTTTTTTCTAGGGATTTTTCACAATTTAATAAAGCGACCTGTAAAAATTTGCTTTAGTTTTGTCCGGCAAATAACACAATGTCATTTGCCATGAGCAGCCTTTCCGATCGCTTCGCCTTTGAGGCCCTTACTTACGATGATGTACTGATACTTCCAGGGTATTCTGAGGTCCTGCCAAAGGATACGGACACCCGTACTCAGTTAACAAAATCCATTCATCTGAATATTCCTTTGGTTTCTGCAGCCATGGATACGGTTACAGAATACGAGCTTGCAATTGCAATCGCTCAGGAAGGGGGGATGGGTTTTATTCATAAGAATATGACCATCGACCAGCAGGCAGAGCAAGTGCGCAAGGTAAAACGGTCTGAATCTGGGATGATCATTGATCCAGTTACAGTTTCTGAAAATGCTGTGCTGGCGGATGTTAATCGGATTATGTCGGAACAATTAATCGGCGGAATTCCGGTAGTAAATGACGAGGGAGTTCTAAAAGGCATCATCACCAATCGGGATATGCGTTTCGAGAAAGATTTTTCGAAGCCGGTAACAGCCACCATGACCCGCGAAAACCTGATTACTGCCAAAGAGGGGATTTCAATGGATGATGCTGAAAATATGCTCAAGGAATTTAAGATTGAAAAGCTTCCAATTCTTGATGATGCTGGTCGCTTGGTCGGTCTCATTACTTTTAAAGACATAATCAAAAGGAAATTTCGGCCAAATGCCTGCAAGGATGCGCTTGGTCGCCTTCGCGTGGGTGCTGCTGTTGGCGCCACTGCAGATTTGCTGGATCGGGTAGCTGCTTTGCACAAGGCTGGAGCCGATGTAATTGGCCTTGATACAGCCCATGGACACTCGGCTGGCGTGATTGATGCAGTCAGGAAAATTAAGGCACAATGGCCGGATATTCAGGTTGTGGCTGGCAATATTGCTACAAGAGAAGCGGCCGAAGCCTTGGCAAAAGCTGGTGCTGACGGGATTAAGGTCGGTGTTGGACCGGGAAGTATTTGTACTACCCGCATCATTGCTGGAATTGGTGTGCCACAGTTGTCGGCCATTCTTGAAGCTGCTGCCGGTGCCGCTCCTTATGGTGTACCGATTATTGCCGATGGAGGAATTCGCTTTTCCGGCGATATCACCAAAGCCCTGGCTGCTGGTGCCAGTTGTGTAATGATAGGATCAATGTTTGCCGGAACGGAAGAAGCTCCAGGAGAAATGGTAATGGCAGAAGGTAGAAAATTCAAAACCTATCGTGGAATGGGTAGCTTGGAAGCCATGGAAACAGGTTCAAAGGATCGTTACTTTCAAGCGGGAGAAGCCGATTCGAAAAAGCTGGTCCCTGAAGGAATTGTTGGCAGGGTGCCTTTCAAAGGCAAAGTAAGTGAGGTGATTTTTCAACTTGTGGGCGGACTTCGAGCTGGAATGGGTTATTGTGGCACGCCTCGTATTCAAGATCTTCACCAAACTAAATTTATTCGCATTACCTCAGCGGGTGTACGCGAAAGCCATCCACACGATGTGGTGATTATGCGGGAATCTTCAAACTATAGTTTGAACCGCTGATTTTCTAAATTAGAGAATGATGGGAATTTTCAGGGCGAATCCAATTCGCCCTGATGTCCTCAAAATGGAATTATTCAGCTTGTGCGTCGGTAAACCCTTTATTACCGTTGAAAGTGTACAGGTTTTCTGTTTTTACCACCTCCAGACCGGCTTCAGTTGCTTTGCGGATTCCTTCCCATACTTCTGATGCTGGAATTTCAACCGTCAAATCCCGACTTTTAAAACGGCAGCGGAAGTGACTTGTACAAAATGATTCTGGCAATCCATCAGGCCAAACCTTCAGGCCGCGGTTTGAAATGAAGGCAAGGGAAATTTTCTCATTGTCCAGGCCTTTCAGAACACCGGCGATTTGGTCCGGACGCATGGAATCATTGTCCAAAAACAGGTCGAATCCAACAAGTTTTTTCTCTTCTTTTTCAATTGGAGAAACCTTGATTTCAAAGCCTTTTTGAATCTCTCTTGAATATTCGGCAGGTTTTAAGGTAACAGGTTTCTGACCAAGTCTTTCAATTACGGCATCTGCAAAGCCTGCTGTGCCCACTTTTTGACTTGAAAAACCTTCCTTGAAAATATCGCCTGTGTGAATTCCATCCTCCAGAGTTTTTAGCCAGGCATTGTGAATTTTTTCAGCAACTTCAGGCTGGTTGATGTGCACCAGCATCATTAATGCCCCGTTGATTAATCCGCTTGGATTGGCAATTCCTTTACCAGCAATATCTGGTGCCGATCCGTGAATGGCCTCAAACATGGCGCACTGGTCACCCACATTGGCGGAGCCGCAAAGACCCACGGAACCAGCCACTTGCGCAGCAATGTCGGAAATGATGTCTCCGTATAAGTTTAGGGTAACAATAACATCAAATTTTTCGGGGGTGTCGGCCAGTAGTGCTGATCCAATGTCGATAATGCGGTGTTCTTTTTCAATTTCAGGATATTCTTCACCGATTTGATTGAACATTTTATGAAAAAGTCCATCTGTCAGCTTCATGATGTTGTCTTTGCTGAAACAGGTTACTTTTTTCCTGTTATAAGCCCGTGCATATTCAAAAGCATACCGGATTATTTTCTCAGAACCTTGTTTTGAAATCAATTTAAGGCATTGAACCGTATCCTGCGTTTGCTGATGTTCAATTCCTGCATAAAGGTCCTCCTCATTTTCACGCACAATCACCAAATCCATTTTGTGTTTGGAAGCCACAAATGGTGTAAGCGTAACTACTGGCCTGACATTAGCAAAAAGTCCGAGCGCCTTTCTTGTGGTTACATTCAGGCTTTTAAAACCACCACCCTGTGGAGTGGTAACCGGTGCTTTGAGAAAAACTTTTGTGGAGCGAAGTGAGTCCCATGCTTCTGGGCGGATGCCACTGACAACGCCTGCTTTGTAAACCTTTTCTCCAATTTCAATTTCTTCTGTTTCAATCATGGCCCCTGCAGCATTCAGAATTCTGAGGGTGGCTTCCATAATTTCGGGACCTATTCCATCTCCGTAAGCAATTGTTATTTTTCTCTTTTCAGACATCACCAGGCATATTTAAGGTCGCAAATTGACAAGTTTTGCGCCGTACATCCAAGAATTATGCTCGGGTTATTGGAAAAAAACAAGATTGGTCTGAATTCAGGCGATTTTATCGAATAAGCCGCATTTTTCTATGCAGGATATCGGCCTCTACAAATTCTTCACCGAAGGTTTCGAAACTGGCCTTCTCATAAAAAGGAATAGCTTGAACCTGAGCATGCAGATAAACCAGCGTTTCCTTTTCTGCCTTCGGGATAACTTCATTGAGAACCGCCTGAACAAGTGCCGCACCCACACCGTGCTTGCGGAATTCTTTTTTCACAGCGAAGCGTTCTAGTTTAATACCATTCGTTGTAAATCTCCATCGCGCTGTTCCAGCTGGAAGTCCTTCGAAAAAGGCTAAAAAATGGCGGGCGCTTTCCTCAAATTCATCATATTCTTCCTCTGGTGAAACTTCCTGCTCCACAACAAACACCTCATCGCGGATGGCACGGACCTCTTTCCAAAGAGGGCTGTTTGTATCCAGATTTTGAATCTCTATCATCATTTATCAAGCTATTTTCCTGAGTTGTTTGAAAATCATCAAAGAATTCCAGAACAAAACCAAGGCGGTAAAAAAGAATCCAGACGCGGCTGTTTTAATTAAGAAACTGGCATTGCCGATTTCCAGTCCTTGCCCTGAAATGGCCATTCCAGCAATGCCTTCCACACGGATTAAAATCAAAACAGCAAGCAGCAAAATCAGACCTAGAAAAAGACTAAACCAGGAGAGCAACTGAATCAAAATTCTGTTGTGGGAATAGCCCAATTCAATCAAAAGGCGAATGTCGTTTTCTGCTTCAGCCATCACCAGCCTGAAATTCATTGAAAACATCACCAGAGAAAGTATGGTAAAAAGAAGGCCAATAGCGGCAAGGCCTTGCATTACCGTTTTTAAAACGCGACCTGATTTCCCAAAACTAAGTTTTTCCTGGTCGGCCATCAATCTGTATTTCTTTAAAAAAGCACCAATTTCCGGAACCGAGGCATTGGCTGTTTTTACAATTATCCGGGAACATTCAGACTTGTTTTTGCCTCCAACTTTTCGGTTGTCCCAATCCATAAATTCTGTAGGCACCAATACGGACGCAATCCGTTCTGTGAAGCCTGCCACCCTTCCATTAAAAACTTCTTTTCCTCCCGGTCCTTCAATTTCAACTTCAAAGCTTACCAGTTTCATGGCATCCCTGCTTACTTGTGGCAAACCCTGACCAAGCGCAAAGCCAAAGTTGTATAGGTTGAGAAAATCCTGAGAAACGATGATTGGAAGGTCTTTCCGGCCTTCTGTCCAGCGAAAATCTTCAGGTTTGTTATCGAGAAATGCTTTTGGTACGGATTCGAAAAAAACCAAAGAACTGAAACTGATGTAGGACCGAGCTACAATTTGGGCCTTAAACTGGTTGGAATGAACTTCTCCAACTTCTTGAAAAAGGCCTGAATTCCGGATGTTTGACAACTCCGACGGTTCAAAGGTGCCAGACTCAATCCCAAGGGTATTTACCAGACTGATTTTTTTGTTGATAATCAGAAACTGGCCTTCCTTTTCCTTTTTTTCCAGGTGCGCGTTTACTCTCAGATAACTTTCCAATGCAATCATCAGGGTGGACAACCCGATTAAAAAAGCAAGGCCAGCAAGCAGAAATTGCCATTTGCTCCTTCTGAGCCAAAGTATGCGGGTGAGCAGTAAGTCCATTTTCAACTAGGATTCAAACTAAGCTATTTCAAGCCAATCGCGAAAAGTTTTTTTGAGGAGGGGAACGGTCAATTCCAATTAATAAAACGCGATTTCAATTTCCAGTTAAAAGAAATCTGCAAGTGAAATTTTTCTTGGAAGCCATTCGAAATTAAAAATCAATCGTTTATAAGGTTAAAAATAGGATTTTATTGGCCGGAAGGCTTCGCTTAAACCGCCGAATTTTTAGCTTTGCCTGACCATGGAAAACATCATTGAGAACGGATTTGCTCAGAAGAACTTTAGAAAAGGCAACCAGGACCGCAAAGCAATGGCTGATGAAATAATTCGGCAAGGTGGAAAGGTGATTCCACAGGTTCCGGATGTAGAGGAAGCTGTTCTTGGTGCCATCATGTTGGACAAGGACGCCCTCAATACTGTGAGTGAAATTCTAAGGGCTGATTGTTTTTACAGAGAAGAAAATCAGAAAGTCTTCTCCGCAATTATGGACTTGTTTTCTGATGGAAAGCCGGTGGATGTGCTTACCGTGGCCGATAAACTTAAAGATAATAACGATTTTCAATGGATAGGAGGTGCGCGTTATCTTGCTCGTCTTGCATCTAAGATATCCTCTGCAGCCCACGTGGAAATCCATGCGCGTATTGTGCTTGAGCACTTTATCAAACGGGAAATTATCACGGTTTCAAATTCTGCCGTTCGGGATGCTTACGAGGATCAAACGGATGTATTTGAACTTTTAGACCGAACAGAAACCTCTATTTTTCAGATAGCCGAGAAAAATATTGGCCGAAATGTGGTGGATATGAAATCCCTCGTGAAACTTTCCATTGAGGGGATAAAAGCCAAAAACAGCAGTGGAGACGGAATTACGGGTGTTCCCACTGGCTTGATTGAACTTGATCGTTTTACAGGTGGATGGCAGAATTCTGATCTTGTGATCATCGCGGCTAGACCGGGTATGGGTAAGACCGCTTTTGTATTAACTGCTGCAAGAAATGCTGCCGTCACTTTCCGCAAGCCCGTGGCTGTGTTTTCACTCGAAATGCCTGCTGAGCAGTTGGTAAACAGGTTAATATCTGCCGAAACTGGTTTACCCGGGGAACGCCTCAGAAAAGGAAACCTGGAGGAATATGAATGGGCACAGCTTCACAACAGGGTTACGGAACTTGCCAATGCCCCGCTTTTTATAGATGATACCCCGGCCATAACGCCTGTACAACTCAGGGCAAAATGCAGGCGACTTAAACAGCAACATGATATTGGACTCATCATCATCGACTATCTCCAATTAATGAATGTGGAAGGCCTCAAAGGCGGCACCAGAACGGAAGAAGTTTCACTGATTTCGCGTTCCTTGAAAGCCCTTGCGAAGGAACTGAATGTTCCCGTAATCGCGCTGAGTCAGCTAAGTCGTTCTGTCGAAACCAGAGGTGGAATTAAGCGGCCCCTGCTTTCTGATCTTCGGGAATCCGGCGCCATTGAGCAGGATGCTGATATTGTTTCCTTCCTTTACCGCCCAGAGTATTATGGCTTGAAAGAATACGACCTGGATAACCGAAGTACTGAAGGTCTGGTGGAGTACATTATGGCCAAGCACAGGAATGGTGATGTGGGTACGATCCTGCTTCGTTTCCTTGCCAAAAACACCAAATTTGTGGATTACGAACAGAATTATGTAGACACCTCTTCTGGATATGTTGATGCAAGCGTTCCTGAGCAAATTAATGGTGAAAGGATAAAAATGGGCAGCAAACTGAATTCTACCCTTCCGGATTCTGGTTTTATGGATATTCCATCAATCCCCGGAGGCGATAGTCAGGTCCCTTTTTGATCCTTAAACAGGGGATAATTTCTAATTCAGGCGGTACAAGGGAAAAATTGAGCCATTTTTTTTATTAATTGCAGCCTAATTTTAAAGACTTATCCCGGATACACAATATGATAAAGGAAGCCATCAAAGGAATACTGAATAGCCTTCCCTATATCAGCCACCTCAACCGGGAGCTGAAGAAGTATAGAACCTGGTATCCACCCGGTCATTATTACAATCCATTGGTTGACCCCAAAGCTGTTGATGTATATTCTGATACGGTTTTTGATACATCGAAGAAATCGGTATTTGGAATTGATTTTCGCGAGAAAGCCCAATTGGAACTTTTGGATGAACTTTTGCCTTATTACAAAGAGGTTCCTTTTCCGGTAGAGCAAACTCCGGGTTTTAGGTACTACCTCGGCAATGGCATTTTTAGTTATTCTGACGGCATTTTCCTCTACATGCTGATGCGCCACTTCAAGCCTTCACGCATCATTGAGGTCGGATCCGGGCATTCATCAGCAGTAATGATTGATACGAACGAACGGTTTCTTAACGATTCTGTCAATCTCACTTTCATTGAGCCATATCCAGAAAGGCTGTATTCTCTTCTGAAGGATACTGATAAAACTAAAAATAAAATTTTTGAACTGCCCATTCAACAGGTTCCTTTTTCGGAATTTGAATCCTTGAAGGCAGGAGATTTTCTTTTTGTAGACAGCAGCCATGTGAGTAAAACAGGAAGTGATGTGAATTACATTTTCTTCGAAGTTCTGCCAAGATTAAAGTCCGGAGTCATCATACATTTTCATGATATTTTTACTCCAATGGAATATCCAAAATCCTGGGTGATGAAAAAGGATGTTTGGTTTGGCTTCAATGAAATCTATATTCTCAGGGCTTTTTTAATGTATAATCCTGAGTTTGAGGTAATCATGTTCAATACTTTCCTCGAAGAGCACCACGAGGACTGGTTTCAGAAAAATATGCCACTCTGCTTAGAAAACAAAGGGGGTAGTATATATCTCCGAAAAAAATAAGCAATAAATACAAATCGTAATCCGTATGAATCAAGCACGAATTCTTGCAGGTCTGTGTTTTGCCTTGCTGCTGCAACAGGGAAGTAATGCACAACTGATTCAGACCTTTGGTTTTGGTGGTGCCGCCGGAAATGAAGCCACCTTTCCACCCAATGGCCAGCCAGTCAATGGCACCATCGGCAGTATGAAAAGAGGTAGCGGCGTAACACCAAGCGCAGCAGGCAATGTTTTTTCTTCCACCGGTTTTACCATGGGCACTACCGTTGATACAGCCGATTACTTTTCCTTCAGTATAAAGGCCAGTCAGGGATTCAAACTGAATTTGGACAGCATCGTGTTCGGTCAGCGCAGATCGAACACAGGCCCGGCAAGCTATTCGGTTCGCAGCAGCCTGGATGGTTTTCAGAACGACCTCGGAAGCGGCAGCTGTCCTACCAACATCACCTATAACAATAGGATATCATTGGGAACTGCTTTTCAATCTGTTGCATCCACAGTAACGATTGATTTCCGTTTTTATGGCTACGGAGCTGGAGCTGCAACAGGCACCTGGCGTCTTGATTCAGTACGGATTCACGGCACCATTACCCTGGGTGGGGGTGGAGGCCCGGTCATAAAACCAAAAGCAGGATTTAGTCCGACCAGCAGTTCATTCACGGAAAGCGCCGGTAATCAAAATGCAACTGTAACCATTACCCAGGCTCCTTCAGTTGCAATTCGTCCTGCCATTTATGTGAAGGGAGGAACTGCCAGTGCCGGATCTGATTTTACAGCTTTTGATACAATTGGCGTTGCAATGGGACCAGGGCTTCCACTCAGTTTGAATTTTCCGGTAGGATTTTTGGATGATGCTGTACAGGAATCTACCGAGACTCTGGTGCTTGTTTTAAGAAAGCGTGGACTCGCATCTGATACAGCTTTCTACATTGGAGCTGATTCGCTGTTTACTTTCACCATCAACGACAATGATGTTATAACCCCGCCAAGTGGTCCTGCAATTCGCACCATCGCGCAAATCCGTGGTGCAGATTCTGGCAATCAAGCGGACTCTGTTGGGAAAACATTTAGAGTTTTTGGAACAATTTACGGACATAACCAGAGGTTATCAGCCACAGCAGGCGGCTACCAAATGTTTATTCGTGATGCAAGTGGCGGAATTGGCATTTTCAAAAATGCACCGGTTTCGGGTATTACCAGCCTAAATGAGGGCGATTCGGTTCGAGTAATGGGAAAAATCGAATGTTTCCGTGGCCTAACTCAGATCAATCCTGATTCTATGGTTGTGATTGCAACTGGGCGCCCAATTAAAACTCCTGTGGTGGTGAACAATATTAGTGAGGTTTTTGAGTCTGACTTGGTTCGAATCAATGGTCTTCAGGTGAATCCAGCTACTTGGACAACAAGTGCAGGTAGTGGATTTACGGTTAAAGCCTTTAACGGAGTTGATACAATCGCTATTAGAATTGACAATGATTGTGATTTGTTTGCCCAGCCTGCCCCAACTGGAACTGTAGATATTATTGGAATGGTTAGTCAGTTTGTTGCCGGAAATCCTACGCCAACTGCACCGTTTCCTAGCACTGGCTATCAATTAATTCCGCGTCGTGCTTCAGATGTAGTGGTGGTTACAGCCGTGACTTCTTCGTTTAATTCCAGCAGGGATATTCAAGTTGTTCCTAACCCAGGAACAGATTATGTTTCCGTAGAAAGTTTCCATGCTGGTAAATTTGTAGTTCAGCTAAGTGATTTACAAGGCAGAACCGTAAAGGAATTTGCATCTGTGGTTGCCGGTCAAAAACTAGATCTTACATCTATTTCCAATGGTATTTATCTTTTCCGTTTCCCTGAAACAGGAAAGGTGCTTCGCTGGATCAAGTCCGGAAACTAATTCCATTTGATTTTAGGTCATAAAAGAAGCCGGGGTGAAATGCCCCGGCTTCTTTTATTTGAACCTTTTTGTAAAAGCTTAAAGCATTTCAGTTAAATCTTTATCCATTGGATTAACCATTGGGGAGAAGTACTTTAGAACTTTGCCGTTTTCATCCACTAGGTATTTGCCAAAATTCCATCCCGGAGAGTCTGAAACACCGCCGTTCTTTTCCTTGTTGGAAAGAAACTCATACAATGGATGGCGGTCTTTGCCTTTTACTGAAATCTTTGAAAACATCGGGAAAGAAACCGAAAATGTTTTTTCGCAGAATTCCTTGATTTCGCTGTCAGTTCCTGGCTCTTGTCCTCCAAAATTGTTGGCAGGGAAACCAAGCACAACCACCTTGTCGCTGTATTTCTTTGAAAGCGCTTCAAGATCCTTGTATTGCTTTGTAAAGCCACAACGGCTTGCCACATTCACAATCAGCAACTTTTTTCCCTTGTAGCTGGAAAGTGAAATTTCTTTTCCACTGATTGATTTCATGGTGAAGTCGTGTACCGATTTTGGTTGCTCGCTTGGCGATGCTGCCATCAACATGGCACCAAATAAGCCGCTAAGTAATAATTTCATTGTGGTATTGATTTTAATACTAAACCCAAGATTTGGTAAAAGGTTAAAAAAAAACCTCCGGGAGGAGGCTTCTTATAATGAACTACCAGAATATCAATCAGGCATCAACGGTTTCATTTGCCATTTTTCTTGCAACGGAGTCTCCGTTAGAATCAAAATTCCGGCCTAAAGTTTGATTTACTTGCTCTGAAAGTCGCCCGAAAGTTGAACTAAGCTGGCTGCCCAGATCATCTTTAAGGTCATTGGCTTTAGACACAATTTTCTTACGGGTTTGGTCGCCAGAATCTGGTGCAAGTAAGATACCGGCAAGGGCTCCTGCAGCAGCGCCAACAAGGAAACCTACGATTACTTTCTGATCATTTGTCATAACTTTCTAGAGTTTAAAGTGGAACTAATATTTAAAATGAAATTGTTTCAATTTCAAATATAAAAACTCCAACTACAATTTCTGCAAACATAAATAGCCAAGCCGTAAAAAATCAGGCATTTGCCTTTTTTATTATCCTGCGTTTTGTGTTATTGGCCATAGCAAGCAAAAAAAATTACCGCAGATCTACAATTTTGTATCCAGGAAATGCTGCCTTGTCAAATCTAAGTTCCTTCTCAGGTGATTTGCCTAAAACTGTGAATTTTCGAATTTCAAATTCTTCTCTTTCGTTGCTGCCGCGCTCAAAGACAATCCACTTGCGGATTTCCTTTGTTTTTCGGTCAACAAACAAGCGAATCTTGCTAATTTCTTTGTTAAGATTTTCAGGTTCCAGGTCTATGGTTTGCCAAACGGAATTCCCAGCTTTTACCTCACCAATAAAAATATACTTATAACCCTTTTTGTAAAAAGTATAAACCCGTTCTGGTGTGATGTCATCAGGTTCTGGGTCATATTCCGCGATGCTGACTTCCTTTATCTTTTTGTCGGCTGTCCAAACGGTTTTTCCATCACAAAAAAGGGTAGTGGTGCCTGTCTTTAAACGGTATTTGCTTCCGCTTACGAGAATGTTGCCGCTTGTACTGGACTGAACATCGCCTTTTATGTCTTGAGATTCTCTTGTAAACTCAGCAGAAAAACCAGGCAATTTTTTATACCGCGTCCCAACCTCAATCAGGATTTTTGTAGCCATTGGATCCTGCCTGTTTTGGGCTTTTATGTGCGGGGTAATGAGACCAAAGCCAACCAAGGCGATAGCCACGATTCTGGATGCTGCAAGTCCCATCATTATCTTTCGAGGCTTTTGAGCAAGGTCTCCAATTGGTATTCATCCACCAAAACCTGCCTTGCTTTGCTTCCTTCAAATGGACCAACAATTCCCAAAGATTCCATTTGGTCGATCAATCTGCCAGCTCTGTTGTAACCAAGTTTCATTTTCCTTTGGACCAAAGATGTACTGCCTTGCTGGTGGGCTACAATCAGCCTTGCCGCTTCTTCCAGTAAAGGATCGAGCTGACTTGGGTCAAAGTCTGAAGAAGTGCCTGTTTCATCGCCTTGTGCCTCCGGCAGCAAATAGGCCATTTCATATCCTCTTTGATTTCCTATGTAATCGCAAATATTTTCAACTTCTGCTGTCGAAATGAATGGACACTGAATTCGTATCACATCACTACCCATAGACAAGAGCATATCTCCCCCGGGAACAAGTTGGTCTGCACCGCCTTGGTCTAGAATTGTTCGGGAATCAATTTTGGAGGACACCCTAAAGGAAAGCCTTGCAGGGAAGTTCGCTTTGATTACACCTGTAATAACATTAACGGAAGGTCTCTGAGTTGCCACAATTAAGTGAATTCCAATTGCCCTGGCCAGCTGGGCCAAACGCGCAATCGGAGTTTCAACTTCCTTTCCAGCAGTCATCATAAGGTCGGCCAGTTCGTCGATTACCAGCACAATAAAGGGAAGGAATCTATGCCCGTTTTCCGGGTTTAAGCGCCTCTCCTTAAACTTCTGGTTATACTCTTTGATGTTTCGGCATCCAGCATCTTTGAGCAGAG
>Ga0114972_10002945_pt1 | contig 12803 bp, 14 predicted proteins | sample M_140807_EF_Meta_FD_87354 | JGI IMG/M metagenome (GOLD analysis project Ga0114972, IMG submission 87354) | Freshwater microbial communities from Lake Montjoie, Canada to study carbon cycling - M_140807_EF_MetaG | ecosystem: Environmental > Aquatic > Freshwater > Lake | place: Lake Montjoie... | reverse complement strand
GTTGGGAATGCGTCATGTGTCGGATGAAGCGGTGCAAAGCTTGGAGAGTAGGTTGCGCAACATGGCCGACGACATGATCCGCCGTCAGTCGTGCTTGGGCAGGACCATCAAGCCGTAGCGTTGAGATGCTAGTGGTTTGATGCTGGAGCATCTGGAGACGTCCAGATTGCGAGTCGTTGCTGACGCGTTGGCAACGGCGGGAAAGAGGCTTTGGCGTGGGCCTCTTTTTTAGGTGTCAGTCTTTTGAAAAGCTGAGGCCTTCAGCGAGAGTGCTTCATTGTCTACATTGACGATAAAACTGACGCTCGAAACTGGTGGGCAAGTTGAACGGGACCCATTTTTAACTAAAGCTGGTCTTTTGCCGGAAACCAAAGCCAAAATCGCGCATAATGGCCGTATTTCGCTCGACACCACCCGCCGAATCGGAGAAAAGCGATCCTCACGTAACGCTCCCGCGTCTAGGCTGAAGAAATTGTGCCGGGGGAGAAAAGTTATTTCCTGCTATCCTTCTCATCAAGCATTTTTGCGTCAGCGGATGAACGCTTTTTATAATAAAACTGAGATCGAAGATAATTACATATGAAAAACAATATTAATAAAAACAAATTTATTCGATTGATAGTTGCGGGGGCACTGGCATCCCCTTTACTATCCATGAATTTGTATGCAGATTCTTCTGTATCCGTAGACACAGTTGTAAGTAAGTTGGTAGCTGTTGGAATCCCGGGGTTAATTATCTTGGCAATTGCAGCCACATCTGGTTTAGCTGGAGGAGCAGCCACCATCATGGCATTATCAACTCTTGGTGGGCCTTTCGGAATCATGGGAGGAGTTGCGGCTGTTGCCCTGCTGGCGCTAGTCGTTAACGCATTAGCTGGTCAATCTTTTGAGTATATTGGAAAAAAAGTTGTCGAAGGATTGAAAAAGAAAGGACATACCAATGAGGAAATCACAAAAGAAATTGAAGGTTACCCAATTAGTGATGATCTCAAAGCGAAAATCAAACGTTTGATATAAGCAAACGCAATGTACAATAATTAAGTCAATGTTTTATAACAATATCCTCCAAGGGACGCGTCGCTTCGGTCGCTGGACGCTGCGTGATAAAGCCGCTGAGAGCCTGTGATTTTACATATTGAGCGTCAGGTTTTCCCAAGAGACCGAGATCAGCAGAGGGACGCTGTGTGCACGTCTACATGGCTGCCCATAAGAGCTGTTCAACTTTTGAGGCCTTGACGGTCAGCTATGCGGGGTACTGCCGCCGCTGAAAAGCAAACCTCGAACGGCTAGTGATGCGCGAGCAACTTGGAGTTGAACTCCGCTTTCGCTCCATGAATTGCCGTAACTATTTCCAGCCTGAAATTGTCGCAACTAAGACTCTCTTTGGGCTTTAGTAGCGTTGCAACAATAATCACTCCGCAAACCACCTCGCCGATCAACCCACCAACTACTGTCCCAGCCCCAGGAATCACTGATCCAATTACGCCACCAATTACTGCTCCACTGCCAGCTCCAGCAGCTTTTGATGCTGCCACCTTCGCAACAGCTATTGCGGCAGCCTTGAACATTCCCTTGCTAACAACTTTCGCTGTCACCGCAGCACCGATTCCGGCACCGATAGTTGCCCCGAGAGTACCTCCGGAAGCTCTGGCGGTCAGTGTTACCGCATCCAAATGAACGGGAACCGAATAAATCTCTTTCATTGACATAGTTCTAGCTGCCACGGTTTTCTTCATCTCGTCACCGAGTCGATTGGCTTTCAGAATTTCCTCGACCGACATTCTGTATTCATCCATCGCAGCCTTGTAAGTGGATGCCGCTGTCGCTAAACCGTCAGCCAGCATTAACTCTCCCCCGCCCAGGCCGAAGAATTCGTGCCGTGGGGGTGAAAAGCGAAACTTATCCCTATTTTTCAGAGCTAGAGGCTAAGTGAAAGTTTTACCAAATGCCCACATGAAATTCTTAAAACATTTAGTCGTTCTCGGTCTGGGAATACTTTCCGCTATGTACCTCCTCAATATCGGAGCGGGAGTCATTGAACTCATTCCGGATAATATCCCAATAATTGGAAATTTAGATGAGGCAGCGGCAGCCTTTCTTCTTCTTAATTGTCTCGCATATTTTGGAATAGATTTGCGAAACATTTTCAAACCAATGAAAGCCAAGAAAGACATCATTGATGTATAGAGCTCAGAAAGATCACCCTTGCGCAGCTTACTCGACCCACTTTAGCGTAACCCAGAATTCTTCGTAGGCAAAATTATTTTATTTTCTTGATCATTCAGCCGAAGCTCCACCGGAGCCGACTTAATGCTAAGCTTAAAAGGAGGAGCCGTAATATCGCTCGCGGGTTCGTCGGCAAAAGTAACCGATATTGAATTTACCTTCTCCTCACTCCAGCCCCCCGCTCCTGTTAACCAAGTTTTTATAAACCTAGTTACAACCTCGCGCGCTGGTTCATATACGATCTTGAGATTAGAATCTTTCCCTGCTTCTTCGTTTGCTTTTGGCGTCAAAGATCGCAACGCGATATCAGCCACATCGGATTTATCAAATGAACTCCACGCATTTTCTGAATACTTCTTCATTTTATCGGAATGAATAGCAGTCGGCAAGCTAGGCGTGATCTTTGGTGCTTTCACTATACAGTGGTGATCTACAACCTTAATTTCCCATGGAGCACCTAAATCCAGATGATATCGATAGGTCACAGGTGCTTCAATCTCTGCAACTGTGGTCCCTAAATAAATCCAATCATATGCAGTTGATTTCTTCTCAGAACGCTTAACCGTCACTACCGAATCCAACGTACCCACATCGAGGCGCCCAATCCCAGATGCCTGAAACTCTTTCAGCTGCTGTGTGAATGTGTTCGTCACAGTTTTTGTCACAAACCTTTCATTAAACGCATTTACGAATTTCTCCAGATCAGAAACCCTCTCACTAGCTTGCTTTAACTTCTCCGCAGCCCTTTCCAATTCCCCTCTTCTTTGATTTAACTCGGATTGCGTTCGGCTTTGGTCCTCTTGGGCTTTCGCTAAAGTTTCCTTTGTTTGCCTCAAATCGGCTTGCATACCCGTCCTAGCACTCTGAGACTCCGCTAACTCAGAGTTCTTCGCATTAATCTCATCTTTTCTTTTCTCAAGATCCATACTGAGCTCGGACAAAGCGGACTCTGCCTGCCCCCTGATTCGATCTGCACCAACCCTGTATCCAGATCCAAAGCCGAGAAAAAGCCCCGCGCAAACACCACCAATGATGAAGCCGTAGCGAGCTCCTGAAGAAGAAATCACATCAATATTACAATCTTTACTCATATCTTTTAAATCAAATGCACTGAAAGCGACATTATTACCAAAAAATGTCTCACTTCGCCAGTCATTACCACACCCAGCCTGTTATCTGTACAAACATTTTCTAAATCAACTCCTTTTATGAATGAGAAACCACAAGCATCAATTTCTTGGCAAAGCGCCATTGTCACGATTACGGCACTCACACTAGCGGCGGGACTCACATTTTATATAATCAAATCAACAAAAGATATAGGTGGAACTACAGTCACAACAGCAGGCGAAACTATACAGGGCATCGGAAACACAGGGAAAGTTTGGATAGAAGCCGTAGCGAAAAAAGTTGGTGACTTTTTCGGAAAAACGGCTACTATTGAAAATAACTCTTTTACGCTAAATAAAGAAGACATTGTCGAATTGGGTGTCATGCAACGCCGTTCTGCATGTTATACGAAATATGAAACAACGCGCTTGGGAAGCACCGCGACTCTTATCGTAAAAGGTGTATTCACAATTAAATCAGGATATGATCTCAAAGAGGGCTATTCGGTAACATTTGATGCGGAGAAAAAAATAATTAACTTACAGCTCCCTCAGCCCCGGATTCTTTCGAACACAACTAACTCTCAGGAGATTTTTTTTGAATCTAATGGATGGACCAAATATAATGGGCCAACTGAGTTAGCTGCTGCATATGCAGAAAATCTAGCACAATCCAAACGCGAAGCAGAATCTTCAGGCTTTCTTGATGAAGCAAAGACTCGAATAACAGATCGCTGCCACGACCTCTTCCCAAAGGATACGATCGTGAAGGTTACATTTCTGGAGTCAAAAAAGCCCACTGCCAATAAAGAATAGTCCGCCATCCTTCCAAGACGCGATATTGCTTCTAACCTCCACTTCATTGTTTAACGCTCCCGCGTCCAGGCTGAAGAAATCGTGCCGGGGGGTGAAAAGCAATTTCTTATCCTTTCGATTTCAAAATCGCGAAGCTTTGCACGGCCGAACAGACTCATTCCAGTAACTTAACCATATTCGATGCTTGCTTATTTGTCATATCTCCAACACGCATTGCCTCCGCCTAAGCCAGCGGTCGACGCACCCTTGGCTCTAGACTTGTTTGCTGGATGCGGCGGAATGGCTTTGGGCTTTGAAGCTGCTGGTTTTCGGACGATCGGCTACGAAATGGATGCTGACGCAGCCGAAACATATCGCGGTAACCTGAGTGGGCCCTGCCACTGCGAGAAATTGACCATTGATTCGCAATACTTGACGCAACCTGAAATTGTTATTGGCGGTCCTCCATGTCAGCCATTTAGCGTTGGAGGCAATCAATTGGGGCGGCAAGACCCAAGAAACGGCTTTCCCATATTTTTGAAAGCGGTTCGGATGCATTCGCCCAAATTGGCAATCTTTGAAAACGTTCGCGGTATGCTTTACCAAGGCCGAGCATACCTTACGGAAATTGTCACTGCCCTCGAGGATTTGGGCTATGTCGTTGAATCTAAAATTCTCAGAGCTGCTGATTATGGCGTACCGCAAATGAGAGAACGCCTTTTTGTGGCGGCTCATCGTGGTGAGTGGACGTTTCCACCTCCTACTTTCCCAAAGCTCTACACAGCTGGTGACGCCGTTTCTGATTTGGCAGAGTGCATTGCAGCGGATTCAAAATTTTTAACCTCAAGTATGGATGCTTATGTTGCCAAATACGAAAAAGCGTCAAAATGCATTACCCCGAGAGATCTACATTTAGACCGTCCTTCCCGAACCATCACTTGCCGTAATCTTTGCGGAGCTACAGGGGATATGATGCGAATAAAGCTGAAAGATGGACGGCGGAGGCGCCTGTCTGTCAGAGAGGGAGCGCGCCTTCAGTCTTTTCCTGACTGGTTTAAATTTTCTGGCACTGAAAGCAGTCAATACAATCAAGTTGGCAATGCTGTCCCCCCCTTGCTAGGCAAAGCTGTCGGGGTGGCCGCATGGAATTGTCTCCATGGAGTGACTCTCACCACTAACCAAGTCCGCACTCTACACAGCGAGAGGTTGCAACAAACGGAGTTCCTAGGAGGAGGTATGAATGTCGAAGATTGAGGAAGCAATCGAGATTATTACTGCTCTTGGCTTTCCTCGCGCCCAACAGAATGAAAGATCAGGCCTCTGCCTTCTCGCATTGGTTCAATTACATGAAAGGGGTTCGTGGCAGAGGCTGGAAAAACCGCTCATTGGGGTGCGCGCAATTTTGGATTTCTGCCGCAACAGTTACAGCAAGCCGTACGCGGAGAACTCTCGTGAAAGTTTTCGCAAAGACACACTCCATCAATTTGTAGAAAGTGGTCTTGTTGTTGAAAACCCAGATAACCCGTCGCGGCCGCCGAATAGCCCGAAATGGAACTACCAAATTGCTCCAGAAGCCGAGACACTGCTCACGACATACAAGACCCCAAAGTGGACGGCATCCCTGGATGCTTACCTAGCGCGGGTAGGATCGCTTGTAGAGAAATACAAGGCGCATCGTGCGTTGGCGATGATTCCGTGTTGCCTCCCCGATGGATCTAGGTTCGAGATGTCTCCTGGTTCACACAGTGAGCTTATTCGTGACATCATCCAAGAGTTCGCTCCGCGCTTTGCTCCTGACTCTCAAGTTCTGTATCTTGGAGACACAGGCAATAAAGGCGTCGTGATGGATCTCCAGGCCCTTGGTGCTCTCGGCGTAGAACTCCACGAGCGAGGTAAGATGCCCGATGCGATTCTGTATCGTAGAGACAAAGACTGGCTCTACCTAATTGAGAGCGTTACATCTGTCGGACCAGTTGACGGCAAGCGGCATAGTGAGCTATCGCATTTATTCAGAGAAACTAGGGCTGGGCTTGTGTTCGTTACTGCTTTTCCTAGCCGTCAGCTCATGGCTCGGTTTCTTCCTGACATTGCTTGGGAGACAGAAGTTTGGTGCGCCGACGATCCCACACATCTCATTCATTTCAACGGTGATAGGTTCTTAGGTCCACACGCAGCCAACTCGGCAGTAGCCCTGTAGGCCATCCCCCTTTTGCATGAGCCGTCGGGTCGTCGGACACACTGGAAGGCAGTCACTTCCGCAAATGAGGAGCCGTCGCCCCAAACATCTGCCGACGGCGTTAAAACACATTCATACACCTCCATTGCAGGCACTTCGACGGCCCGACGGCATTTTGGCGCGAAACGGCCCTGACCGCCTACAAGTACCGCTCCCAAGCGTCCATAAAGACCTCCTCTAGGTAGCCTTTCGAATCGGGTTCGCCCGTAAAACTCAGCGTTTTGCTGCAGATCCCGTATTCGCGCAGAAGCCGCGCCAGTTTTCCGGCGGGACCATTCAAATTACCGTACTGAAGGTCTTTCGCCCAACGCTCCGCCCAGGGGCCGCCCAGCTCGACCAGTTTGGTGATCAGGCTTGCCGTGCTGATGCGCGTCAGCCCCGACTCCTCAAAGACCTGCCGTATGTCTCGCAATAAACGGCTCCCATCGCTTTCGGTCACCGTGTGGCCCACTTTGAAGAGTTCCAACAGCCCGCGCCGGCGAACAAACGGTGCTAAGACTGCGCTACGGAATTGAAACTGGTGAGTATTTGGAACCTAAAGAGGTGGCTGGCAAGCTGAACATGAGCCGCGCGCGCGTGTCTGAATTGGAGCGTCAGGCTATCGGGAAAATTCAGGCAATGGTGAAATTATCCCAAGCAGATTGAGTCCGTGAGGCCAGCGTCGCTTCGCGGGTGAGAAGCCAAGATCCGCAGCTCTTCATGAATTGGCAGCAGTTCAATACGGGGATTTCGACTCATCCCCACCATCGTTGTCTCCGAGGTATCAAGAGCCATCGGTACTCGTTGTCCCACAAGCCCACAACCTGATTCGCTCCTCCTCGACAGCTTCTTTGAGAATCGTCCTGAACGGTTCTTCCATATCCACAGGCGAGTCGGTCAATGGGTATTCATATTCACCGTCATTGAACGATTCCCCAACTGGCCACCAGCGCAATCGTATGTTATTTTCAAACCGATATTCGCCATTTCGATTGATGTACGGAGCGAAGGTTTCCTTGAAGAGTTGCTTGAAGTAGCGGTTGAGCTGTTTCAGAGTTTTGATCCGTTTGGCGAAATAATAGTGATCGAATTCAGCACGGTGGGATCTGTAATATTCTGGTTCGACAATCACCTCTGAGATTCGCTCGAGCATTTTTCTGACCATCGGAATGCTGAGTCCCTCATAGGTTTTGAAGTGATCACGGAACTCAAGCATATCCGCTTTTGGGAGATTCTTAAAAATTACCAAGTCATCTAGCAATTCATAGACCGCAATGTCGATTTGCTCTTCGAAATTCGACCAGTCTATTGGCTTTTCTGTGATAGGATTCAGGAATAGCTCATTCTCGAGCCAGAAAAGGCCATTCTCGGGCGTTGTGTAATCGAAGGGCAGATCGTCAGGATTGACGTGTTCAATGGAGGTTTTTCGGGCATTATGGAGTTTTTGAACCTTGTCGTTGAGTTTGATCATTAAATCAGGGAATTCTTCACTGAAGAATAGGGGCAACTGAACAGGTGTTGAACCGACCGAGCATTGAACACTTGGAATTGAAAGATCAGGTAAAACCTCAATAAGCAGATCCCCTAATACCTCAAACCCTGATTCATCGAGATTCAGCAGTTCAAGGTTTGGATATTCAAAAGCAAGGCTGACTTCCGCAGGTCGAGCCAACGGCGAGATCGAGGAAGTTTTATTATCACTTTCAATCTCATTTCTTAATTCATTTCTATCTATTTCAATCTGTACAGAGGAAACTGTTGCGTTTGGCGACAAATCTGTTGCGTTTGACGACACCACTGTTGCGTTTGACGACACTCGATTTTGCTCATTTTCACGATCATTTCCACTGTCATTCCAACCTCGATCAAGTGTGTAAAATCCCACTCGCTCATTGTGTTCAACGAATATCCCAGTCGATTTCAATTTTGAGATTGCCTCCTGCACAGCCTGACGTCCAAACGGCAAGATCCCCACTTTTATATCACCTACAACGTTGTCGCTTTTTCTCGGGCTGGTCAATTTTACTGCACTCATTTCACCATAGATCCGCCCAGTCTGATCAATGACAGGGTTGCTCACGTTTAGAGGCTGTGTTTTGAATTCGAGATTGCGAACAAGCACAGCTTCAAGGATTCCATGCTTTTTTGCATCCTCAACATAAACACTCAAATATCGAGGCTTCTTGCGCTGCTTACCATTGGCGTTGTTGAAGTATTCATCCATCAACTTACTGCTGATTGAATAATTCAACACCTTTGTCAGGGTTCGATCTACATTGAAGTCCTTGGGAAATGCCCTATCCAAGCGAACAATTGCCTTGTGAACGGTCGCTTTGTCGATCCACGGCAGATTGTCCTGAATTTGTTCAAGAGACCGATAGACAGCATTCTGAACCCTGCTGCCTGTAAATCTCTTGCTTGCGGCTTTTTTCCAGGATTGAAGATAAGCCAAAATGAAAGCAGCGGTAATGTCAGGCTTCTTTGCTTTAAGCTTTTTTTGAACCTCAATGGCTAGATCCGGGTTGAAGAATCTGAGGGTCTGCTCTTCAGCTCTTTCAGGATATTGCTTTTTAACGATATTTTCTGAATCTCGTTCAGCAAATGGAGACTGTAGAGCATAAAGCCCATGGACAGAATTTCGATCAATAGATAAATTTTCATTTCCAAAGTGGTGGGATTTTTGTATAATAGGCATAACAGAGTTGGTATTTAGAGTTCAGTGAGCCCCAGGATGTGAGAGTCTTGGGGTTCTTTTTTGTATTTATCGAGCTATTTTTCATCGGTTAATTCAAAACAACACTGGCGCTCACTGCTGCGGTGCTTCCATTCTCAAGAGTAAGTGCTATTCCATCTTCAAGAATCACAGTATCAACAATCTCTTCTGCCCTGATTCCATGAATAGCGATTAAATTGGGAAGATAATTGAGGATTTCAGCGCAGTAGATCTTGGATGAGTTTAGCAATCGCCCTTTTGATTCATTCAATGCCACATAAATGAACTCCTGTAGCTCATTCCCTGATAAACCTAATGCTTTACCAATCCTAGTGGCCTGAACTTCACCGATCTTGCGTGAGTCGTTTTGAAGCCCGGACACTAGAGTTTCAGGCACACAGGCACGTTTTGAGAGTTCCTTGCCCTTTAATCGAAGTGCTTTTCTTCGTGTAATAATTTCGTGTGATAATCTTTTCATATACACCAATAATCGCTAAAATTCGGATGCTTGTAAATAAAGATTACATTTTTAGTGGATTTATTTTGCAATTAAAGCACCGCTTTTGTATAATCATGATGTGAAAGGTTAAATAATCATGAAAATAGAACTCGAAAATATCACATCATACACTGTTCCCGCTGGAAAATATCACGTTGCCTTCTCAAAAATCGCTGAAAAGGTCGATCCAATTACAGGGCAAACCACACTTCGGATCACTTGGGATGTACTGTGGCCGAATAAAAGCTACTATCAGTACAAACTCGCTAAAAACTATCCGCTTGAAGAGGGTTCTAGCACTGAGTTGATCGCTGATCTGGTAAGAGTATTCGGAGATGACCTCGCTTGCCTGAAAGATGAGAATGGAAAGCTCGATACTGATAAATTGATAGATCAAGAGGCAGATGCGGTTGTCGAAACGATTAAAAACGCTAAGTACGCTAATCCGCTTTCGGTAGTAGGTAGATTGCTTCCATCCGGAACATTCGAATTCACTGAAAAAGCCCTGTAGAGTCGGCGTGTGAGCAAATGCCATGAGCTACCTTGATTTTGAACGCGGGGTCAGTGCTGAGTCCCTTCGCAGGCAGCGTGAATTCGAAGCCTCTGAGCGTTTGAAGGCAGACATGACAGAGCGCTGGAGAGAGAGTGAGCGAATCCTTGGTATCCTGCGCACGATTGGCTCAATCCCTGAGGACATTGCCGGCATGGAACATTGGTTCAAAGGGGTCCGTAAGCATGGCTCAGAAACGGCGCATGAGCAGAGAACCCCGAATGACTGGTTCCAGAGGAGATTTTCTGAGGCTGTACGGCAATTTGGAAGAGCGTTTTTCAATGAAAGCAAGCCGAACCTTCATGGCGCTCAGGTGGAAATCCCTGCGATTCTCAACGAGGATTTCTTCGCTGCTCTTCTCGCTGGTGAAAAAAGATTGGGGCATCGAATGGTCCATTGTCCTGGTGACGGCTTCTGGTTCTACGACCCGAGAGTTGATGCCTTTTGTCCCACAAGTGACAGCAAGGTCGAGCTGCTCCTTAGCAACTACCTTGTGAAATGCGGGGAAGCCTTAGAACCTTTCGCGAACACGAGACTATTGCTAACTGAACACAGACGCCCTGCGGTATTGAGTCGAATAGTGAACAAGGCAAAGACCGTACTGGAAGCTGATCATCGATTCTTTGAAGGAGCCAATGGTCAAACCCGCTACATTGAGGGCAAACGCCTCCTCGCCCTGCCCGAACCGTCGCCAAGGCTGTTTATCAAAAGCGCAGTGGCACGGCAGGAAGGTGCCTTAATGAGCGCCAGTGAGGCCTATCTTGCCTATGCCGTCTATTGCGATCGTCACAATCTCCCCAAGGCTGAGTATTCGGTATTCAAGGCGTCCGCAGGGGAGTTGATCTACGAGCGGTTTCAACTGCGGATTCGTCACGACATCAAAACCGACTCTGGAACTTCGACGCACGGCTGGAAGCACGTGGCGCTTTTGCCTGAACACACGGAGCCAACTGGAAAAGTTGTTGAGGCCGCTTAACGGAGAAGCCGAGGATCAAAATGGTCCGTTTGGGCCGTCCTGCGCCAAAATCTCTAGCGCTCCGGTCTCCCCAGATCGAAAGTATCCCTAGATCCCGGCTATGGTTAGACATCGTTGGTTATTTGGCGTGTCTCCCAACAGCAGGATGACTTTGGTTTGCGAGCTAACCGCTTTTACCTCTCAGTCAATATCCTGCGCACATGCACCAATGCCCTTTGGAAAGCTTCTTTCAATTCCTCGACGTCAGGGATTCTTACTGATGCAAAAGCGGGCTCCAATACCTCCAGAGTCAGGTTCTCGGACTCGACAAGGAACTGAATGTCCTCCATGTCCTGGGCATCATCGCCCCTCATCATTTTTGTGAGGATCAGGTCGACTGTGTCTGGTCTGAACAACTTCAACCAGCGGGTGCTGGGACGCAAAACGGGTTTGGTATGCTTTTCCCAGTCAGGTCGAAGAAACACTTGGTCCTCTTGAAAAATGTGAGTCAGATACAACCCGCTGCTCTCTAAAGATTTGTTCAACTGTTGCTGTGCGGCCCAAAATTGATCATCCGCCTCTATTCTAGCAGCTTCCGAAAACGGCAATATCACATCCAAGTCCAAAGACTTGCCTACACTCTCGGGTACGTTATCAAACCCCAAAGCCAGAGCAGCTCTCCCATAAATGATGAGCCTGACCTCATGGTCAAGGAGACCGTCCAAGGTCGTTGCAATGATTTCAGCGTTCGTCATGCCGCACGCCTCTGAGGACGCTGCCATTCGGTAATGATTTTTTTACCTACGCCCCGCTCATAGCCGCTCATTGCCACAAAACGAGTGGGATGTGGCATCACGCCGTCCTTAGGGGGCTTGCACGCAGGAAGCCGCGAGAGAACGTCGCTCCAGTATGGGTTGCCTGGTTCAAATTTACGCCCGCATTCCGCAACAAAACGCACCACAGCTACACTCCGTTCCCAGATCGCCAGCGTTGCAACTGTCGCCGGATCATTACCAATGGCTCCTAGCATAGCGGCTCCACACCGAATGCTGTGCGGGTTGTAGTTCCCTGCACTGTTGAGCAAGGCAATCGCAAGCTCTTCGTTTGTTAAAAGGTTCTGCGAGACCAACTCGCCCTCTGGTTCATCGCCCTGCCAATAGTGGCGACAACCTCTCTGAACGGCGAGCGTCCAAAGATCTTTAGGTGTGAACAATCCCAACCGTCGGACTTTTCGCAGGAGGGGCGAGAAATGGACGGTTGTACCCAGCTTTTGGGCCAAGGTGTCGGTGTTCACAGCCCCGTACTCTAGTCTGACTTGGATGTCGTCGCAACGCCTTTGCATATGTTCCGCCTCGGTCCCAGTCGTCTCTATGTCCTTCTGGATCTCGTCAGGATTCAAATACACTCCTAGCAGTTTTGAGGACAAATAGGACTTGAGAACGCTCTTCCCTGACCCATTCGGCCCGGCAAACATCCGCATCCGAGGAACAATAGAACTCACGAGATCACAAATTTAGCTCCGAGAGTCACATCGATCGGGGGTTCAATTTCCTTAACCAGTTCCTTCCTCCCATCCGAAGACACTCGGTAAATAAACTGGCCCTCCGACTGCAGAACACTCAACCCAGCTGCCATCACCGTGTTTCGAGCAGCGGCAAAGGCCCGGCCCGAGAGCGTTGGAAATTGAGTCTCAAGCATCTGAATTTCTGCCTCTTGATCAGCCATAGTGAAAACCTCCAAT
>Ga0114972_10002944_pt1 | contig 12803 bp, 20 predicted proteins | sample M_140807_EF_Meta_FD_87354 | JGI IMG/M metagenome (GOLD analysis project Ga0114972, IMG submission 87354) | Freshwater microbial communities from Lake Montjoie, Canada to study carbon cycling - M_140807_EF_MetaG | ecosystem: Environmental > Aquatic > Freshwater > Lake | place: Lake Montjoie... | reverse complement strand
TTAGTAGTACAGAATACATTTAAATCTCTCATTAAAAGACTAGTACCATTTATTTGAAAATTAACCTTTTCATCAGTTCCTGTTATATATTGAAGACGTAAACTAGGTTTATTAGAATTATAATACTGAGCTAAGTCAGTTCTCATCTGGTGTACACGAGGCATTAAATTATCACAATGCTGTATAAAATATTGTTCTGTCTGTGCATAGGAAGCATTTGTAGCTTGCTCTACTCCTGTAGCAGTTTGTTCCTGGGCAATTTGTAAACCCATACGTTGTTCATTCAATCCTATTACAGCAAAAGCTTGATTCTTAAAATATGTACCTAGTTGAATTCTAGAAAGCAAACGTTGTGTTTGTTCTAAATTTAACACTTGATAATGTTGAAATGCAAGAGGATTTTCAGTGTTAGTAATTGTAGTGTCTAAAGGTAACATTTGAAAAGTCTTCATTGCTACATATGCCTTAGCTAGATTGTTCTTTCCCCAGTCTTCTCCTAATGAGTGACGTGGTAGGGCATTCTGATCTAACATGATAACAGTACCAAGCTCATCTACTAATATATCAGCTATCTGATTATTTACAATGTTGTAACCAATTTGAAATGGTTTCATTAAATCTACTAAAGCAACTGATCTAGTATTTCTATCTCCAAATACAGCTCCTTCTACAGGAAGTTTACAACCATATAATGTAGCATCTCCTTTAAATTGAAATGGTACACGTCCTGGTTTACCTCCATTAAGTCCTAAATATATAGGATTGATACCTCCTGGGTTATTCATACCCCAGAAAGCTGGACGGTTAGGACCAATCTTTACACCACCCCAAACTTCATTAATCCATATCCAATCTATATGTTCTCCAAAAACTAAATTATCTTTAGTTTTTTGTTTCCAAATAGATGTATCATATTGAGGTTTATCAGTGATTTTATATTCTTCACTAATTATATCTTGAACTAATTCTCCTTCTGTTGTTATTTTAGTAAGATGCCCCACCTTTCTTTGACTCTTCCAATAGATAGTTGAAACCCTAAGCATGTAGCTTTTACCAAAGTCTTGCAAGTCTTCTGAGTCTGAAAGAATCCATTGTACAATATCTCCAAACTGACTTCCGGCATCATATAAAGAAGTAAATTGTCTATAAGCCAAAGAAGGCATTTGAGTATTCCACTCGTGAGATCTAGTTGGGTCATAATATGTTCCGTCATTTTGATATCCTTGTATAGCATATCCAGCTGAACGAGCTGGGTAAATTGCTTCTAAAGCTTCCAATTGTTCTTCTGTCATCATCCATCCATACTTATCTACAACATCTGATATAGACATCATATCCATCTTACCCACCCAGTTACCCTGAGATATGTAACGTACATCTGGTGATTTATGATAGAATGTAAGTAGAGGATTCCAAAGCTCCACTTCATAGTCATCTTCTCTCATATTAAAATGCCAAAATTCTCTATCAGTAATAAGCATATCACGGAAAGCCATTTCTTCTAGTTCTTGCATTTTAAATCTTTCTTCATCTACAGCCATCTGATGAGAAGCCCACTCTTCAATCATAGATTTATAATCTTTCTTAAAAAACTGTTCAATTTCAGGAAGAGATTTAAGTTTTTCAGGAGACATTTCTTTTTGTGCTTCTTCACTATTTATATCAAGCCCCATTTCCATCATTGTGCTCATTTGTTTCTTTTGAGCTTGTTGAAGTAAGGCATCCTCAATCATTTTTCTTTTTTGCTCTAACATTTCATTATAAGACATGTCATCTATAGCCCTAAATAAAATTTTAGATGTACGTTTAGAAAATTCATTAGTAAGTACATTAATTACGTTAGGAATGATAGGATAAAATTTAAGTTCAAATGCTGATACATCTTCTTGAGTGAGAGTGTCTATAAGATCGGCCATCTCATTATCTTCTTCCACTATATAATCTTGTTTATCTATAATACCTTTAGCTAGTTTGTAGTTTTTCATTAAACGTCTAGCATTACGTCTAAGTTGTTTCATACCTTGAAATTCTAACCAATCAAGGTTCCATGCTCTCCATTGGTCGTCTTTTTCTTTCTCTGATACAAATTGAAAAGGCTGAACAAGAGTACCCATTTTATTGTACTCCACCTTTGCACCAGATTTTAATTGTAAAGCATTATATATTTGCATGATTAATTAGTTACGATGTGATGTATTCATAATTGACATAAGTAATGTCTTTTGGTCCTGTTGTATTAGTAAATACAAAAGTGCCAGCATTTAAATCTGAAATAGTGGTTGTTATCATCTTATATTTTTAAAAGCACTACGAGAAGGTTTCATCATAGATGATGTAGGCTTCCCAGCCCCAATATGTCTAAAGGGACTATAATTTAATTTACTAAATTTTCTTGAGATGTCCACGCTTTTGTTTGTGTCCTCTACACGTTTAGACATTCCTCTATTAGCTTGTTGAACTTTAACAAATGCTACTAAAGAACAGAATGCTACAAGTCTATCTACGTTAAGCCCATCTTGGTATGCCTGCATCTCTTTAAGTAGCATTGGATCAGGTATACGTTCCACTCCGTATATAGTTTTAGTTATTGTTCCATCCGGGTCCATTTCTTGGTCAAGTTCTTCTTGTAAAAATTCTATACCATAACTTAGAATAGTACCTTTAAATAATGTACCTACGTTTTTCCACCCATATTCTTGAAATACATTAGCATTAGCTCCTATGTCTTTAAGAAATAACATCATGCTCTTAGGTATAAGATATCTTTGTTTTTTTCTTTCCATCATATAATGAATAAACAAAGACACGTTATTCTCTACTAATGTCCAGGCATTATACCATTCTATAAGTATTTCTAAACGTTCATGTGTTTTCTTTATATCATCAAATCTTCCACACCATGATGCAACTATACCATCTCTTTCTATAACATGGTTTATTTTATCACCATCTTTTTTAATTACTTCTACAGCATTTTTATAGACATATATAGAACAAAGAGAATCTGATGTAGTTGTTTTACCTTCACTTACAGGATCCACAGAAGCATAGTACATACCGAATGTCGGATTTTTACAAGGACGTTCATAAACACATATCACTCCTTCTTTATCATCAGCTTTTTTACTTAATGGAAATTCCATAATAGGAGCTTTTCTAGAAACTTTATCTATAATTTTACCTTCAGCATCTCTTGTAAGTTCCAGATACTCAACAGGATAGAGTTTATCTTCTATACGTTGAAGTTGTTTAGAAACAAGGTGAGGAGGAAATACAGATTCTTTTCTAGTAGCAAAAGCTTCTTCTATAGTGGTGGGTTTCTGAGATATACGTAACTGATATTGATCAGGAGGTAGATCTTTATACCACTGTTTACGTTCTTCCTTAATAGCTTCCAAAGCTTCTTTAACTAATGAGTTACCTGCTTCATCTATGTACGGAGGCATACTCCATTGTTCCGGAATAAACAATCCTGTTTCTCCAATGGTTCCTTTGTTATCTATTAAGTTGGTCTTCACTGCAAACATACCATACCTATGTGGGTATAGTATCATGTCTTTCAAAGGCTGACACTGTTCAAGGTCACCCACTGAGCCGGCAGCTATAAACGTACCTGTTGTCACCATACCAGATTGCATAGCTGGTCTCATGAACTCATATGTGTCCATCATCTTAGGAGCAATACCTGCCTCCTCATGAAAGAAGTAGGTTACAGGACCACCGACACCATTAGTTGGGTCTTTCTCAAATGATGTACCAGTGATGATGCTTTTATTACCCTTGTAAGTATCACGGTTGTTTACTCTCACTTTAATTCTTTGTTGCCATGAGAATATCTTATCAGGCTCAGATGGTCTGTACCAGGCTGTATGTTCGTTAAGGAAGTTACGGTATTCATTCAGCATTCTCCAAGAACCTTTCTCAGAAATGTAATCTTTAAGGCTGGCCCCTATTTTATTTACAGATCCTTCTTCAAACCAATAGGCATTTATAAGCTTGGCCATGTGAAAATAAGAAGATGCTATCTGACGTTTCTTTAAAATAGGAAGATGCTTATAAGATAGTTCTCCAAGACATTCGTACAAAGCCATGTGGTATTGGGCATCCCTCACCTTGGCAAAGTCAAATCTTTTTTCTTCTTTATCGTAAATAGGAAGAAAGTTAAGCCACATGTAATAATCTCTAGTTACATACCACGTATTATCTCCTTCTTTATAAATTACACCATGCCTACACTTACCTTTTTGTTCATCCCAATAAGTCATAAAGTCTTTGCTTTTTAAGGGAGCTTGACAATAATAACCTTGCTTTTGGAACCTTCTAGCCTCATGATTAAATTGTTTAGAAATACTCACTGTAAGATTATACCCTTCATCTGGGCCGGCATCTTTAAACACTGACCTTACAAAATCACGATATTCTTCACGTGTATAGAATGTTGTTACATCCCATACACCATTATCATACGTAGGTATTTCTATATAGTAGTTACTCTGCACCTTCTCCGTTTATAATATGTTCTATTACACCAGTGCTGCCTTTTGCTTTATGTAATAATTCTAAAAGAGTATTAATGTTTTTACTTCTAAGAACATTTGCATTTTTGTAATTATTCCAATACTGATCATATGAATCTCTTGGAATAGCTGCCCATTGTTCTGTAAAAGAATTAAAATGAAATACCCAGTCGTTCAAATAAGATTGTTCCATTAGTTATTTTTTAAATCATGTAAAGTTTTAGTAAGTAATTCAAGATTAGGTGTCAATGTTGATTTAAGCATTGGTGCAGCTTTAATCATTTCTTCATAAGTTTTTATTACATCTGTTAAGGAATCAACTTCATTTTTATCATTTAAGTTATTTTTAATATCATCCATTTTAGATATTAATGATGTAATTTTTTCAAAATTAATTGTAGGATTTTTCTTTAAATCTTCTATAATAGTTTTTGATTCTTTAGATTTCATAGTTTTTATTTTATTGGTCGTAAGCTAAGTTTTGTCCTCCACGCACACTAGATTGTTGTTCTTCCATCAAATCTTTATACACTCCTTTAAAAGATTGACGTACACCATCATACTTTTCAGCCATTCTAAGCAGGGCTGGACTAGATCCATCCCTACCAAATGTAAGTTGTTCTGTAGCCATACTCTTAGCCATGTTGTCTAAGAATATTTTAATACCTTGGTATGCTCTATACGTAGGAGTTTCATACATCTTTTTGCACATAATTAGAGCATGTGTAATCTTATTATCATCAAGACTAAAATCAGCATCTATTTCTTTTAGTATAAGGTGTTCTTTATCTTCTTCAGGTACATCAAAGAAAGGATTCATATCTGGATTAGGACAGGTCATATAAAACAAATATGCATATATCTTAAGATGGTCATCTGGATTTTCATCCATAATATCTTTAAGAAACTTAAGTGTATAGCAATGTTCTGATGGTATCACTTTACCGTTTTGTATATCAAATAGTCTTATCATCGTCATCTAGTTTTATATATATACCATCTATTATTTGCAAAGCAAGTGAACCATGATGGTATAAAAAGTTTTTCTTTTCTGAAAATCCTGTTATTACAATTATTTCTCCCACCTCTATAGTACCAAAAGTTCTATCTCCTAATTTATTATTAGTTATTAAAAGTCTATCTCCTATTTTTAAGTCTGTCATTTTTTTAAATCTAATGTTTCATTATGGTGAATTCTTATTTGATCACTTCTATAATGTCTTACAAGTCCACCTTCACATAGCACTACACACCATATATCATTTTCAAATGTTCCCCCATTTGACACATATATAGCATATCCTTCTTTATTATTTTCTACTATTACAGGTATAGGGTTTTTAAATTCTAACATTATAGTTTTTCTTTTGTCTGTCTTAGTAAATCCTTTATTCCATTTCTAGCCATCCCTCTAAGAAGAGATTGGTTTTTTAATTCATCATTATGTATCCAGCTGATTCTACCAAAATGTTTTTCTTTTTCAGACATGTAACATTTTCTAGCTTTTTCTGTCATATCAAGAGTTCCTTCATCATACTGATCTAGTAACTCTGCTAATGTAAATATGTTATTTTCCTGAGTATTCATATTCTAATATTTTACCTACAAGATCAGATCTATGGTTATGTTTAAGTTTGATGTATTGTATTTCTGAAATCTTTTTAGATAGTTCTATAACATACCTAAGTCCATTATCTCCAGAACCCCTGATATCTGTTTGTTCAAGATCTCCATTAATAATTATCTTACCATTTACGCCAAGTCTAGTGAGAATAGCAAGCATTTCAGCTTTGGTTAAGTTCTGAGCTTCTTCTACAATAAGAACATCATCTACTGTTTTACCTCTAATAAACTGTACAGGAAGAGCATTAACTTTCTTAGAAGTGATGAGTTCTTCCACTTTCACCTTATCATAACATTTAATAAGATTTTCCTGAAAAGCTTCTAGATAGGGATTGAATTTTTCATCAAGACTTCCTGGAAGAAAGCCCAAAGATTGTCCCACTTCTACAGCAGCTCTAGTAACTAGGATTTGATCACACTCTTTTTTAAATAAAAAATCAAGAGCTGTCACTGCTGAGACAAGGCTCTTACCACAACCTGCCCTGCCCGTAATAACCACAATTTGATTTTCCCTAATAAGTCTTTTAGCTTCTTTCTGTTCTTCATTTAATGTTACTTTGTATTTAATCTCTCCTTTTAAAACTTTTTTTTCTTTTTCCATTAGTGGGGCTGTTTTACTTTATGTTTGTTTTCTTCTAACCAGTGTATTAAAGATATAGCTTCTTTTTTTAAATAAGGCAAATCATATATTACAACATCACTAACAATAGGATCACCATTAGTATCAAGAGCAGATATAGGATTGTCAAACCTATCCCGTCCGGCCTCTTCAAACAATATATGATGAATTGTAAGGGTACCAGCAGAAAGTTTTGGATTGTGCTTAAGAATAATAAACATATACATACTAAGCTGGAGAGCATAATGATTAAAGTGGCAATCATCAAGATGAGCCACTGGAGTTGACATTTTCTGAGATATTCCTTCCCAATTTGTATAGCCTTCAAGTTTTATTTCTTTATTGGTTTTATAATCTGTTATATGCACTTTACCATCTATCACTTCTACTAAATCAGACTGGCCACATATACCGGCTGATTTAAGATAGACCATATGTTCAGGATAGATGCCATTATTAAGTTTTTGTTCTGGAGAATATTTCACTCCTTCTTTTTCTATAGGAGTGAATACAGGAATAGTGGTTCCATGTCTTTCCATATCAGATAACCCACAAATGTCAGCTTCTCTTTGATTATGATACCATGTACCTAGTGTTGTTGCACGTAATGCTTCAGCTTTCCAGGCAGCTTTAATATCTTCAGGAGTCATACCGTACCACTTAGATTTTTTGCTCTTAGCAGATTTTGCTGCTATCTTATCTGCATCAAAAGGTTGTTTAAAACTGGATATTAAACTAGTGACACTTAACCAATTTATATCATCATCACTACGATATTTATGGTCATGTGCTGTAAACTTTAATATGCTCATATACCTAATTTTTGGTTTAATTGATCTTCTTCTTCCTGTGTAAGTTCGGATGTCCATTTACCTAAAGGACATTCACTAGACAAACTTCTTAATTTAAATCCTAATGAACATCCACAGCCTCCTTGTCTTTCATCACAACAGGGTGTGGTTCCTGGTATCATACAACCTTCGTCATCTAATGTAAATAATTGACATGAATAACAAATAGCTTTTCTTTGTTCTGCTATTTCTTCTACATCTTCCTTCTTAAATATACTATTTGTTATTCCCTCTACGATCTGCCCTTTTGCTTTCCAGATTTTTATTATATTTTCCTTTAGAGACATTGGCTACTTTTTTATGAAGTTTAATAAAATCTTTACGTTGATTTTCTTGCTCAATTTCTTTTTTTATGTTCTTTAAATCAAATAAACTTTCAGCTGTTTTAAATCTAGCTGTTATTTGTTGCATTCCTTTTTGTTTATTGTTCTCTTCCCATTTTTCTAAGATGGTTATTTTTTCATCCACCTTCCAATGTTTAACAACAAAGTCTCCTAGATTTGTAAGATGAATACGTTGATGTGATAAAGTAGAAAGATTTTTTCTTATTTCTGACCAATAGTAATCAACCAAATCTTCTACAAGTGATTCAGGTAGAGCTAGTTTAGTAGCTACTTCTGGTATAAATAATTTAGCTTTCTTTGGTCTCAACAGATAAAAATTTAAAATCTAAAAGAATATTACCTTTAGAATACACTTTAATATCAGGGTTGATAAAGATTTTTTTCTTATTTTTTCCTTCTTTTTTAATAAGGTTTTTCTTCTCAGCTTTAGTAAGACAATTACGTACAGACTGTGTACTAGAAAATATATCTTTAATGTGAGCCTTTGTACAAAAACTTGTCAATTCCTGGTCTCCTTCTAAAGCCAGAAATGTGAGGCAGTCTAAATCTGCCTCACTCACTGATATTTTACTTAAGTAACAATGTGTTAGTATTTGGTACTTTACTATTTCCCATTTACTCATTTTTACTTTTTTGTCTACTTGGTTTACTAAAGCCATCTTTATTTTTTTAACTTACGTTTAGCTGGTTCTGAGTCTTTAGGAACTAACACCTCATCACCCACTTTAAACCCTTGCTCAACAAGTTCTGGATTTTGATCCATATCTTCCTGTGTTAAGTTGTGAGAAACAGCATCTTCTGGTGGTGTTGGGTTGGTCATTTGTGCAATGAATCCAAGTGCTTTCAATTCTCTAGATCTAGCTTCTGCTAAATCAGCATTAAGTACTTGTAACTTTAATTGAATTTCTTTCACTTCAATTTGTTCTGTAAGGAATTTTACTACCTCTTCCTTAGAGGGTGCTTTTTGGTCAATTGTTTCTTCTGACATGTTTATTGGTTTTTTGGTTTATAATTCAAGATCGTTATTTGGATCAATTATTTCTTCTGCATTATATTCTTTAAATAAGTTAAAGAATGTTGTATACTGGGTGTCTATAATATAAGCATCCCCTGATTTAGTAAAAATGGTAGTACACCCATATGTAGGAAGATCGGCATCATCTGATGTAAGTTTGGCTGCTTCTACCATTTCCATATGAAATATAAAAGGCATCCACTTACCATCATCTTTAATACCTAACTCATCTAGTTTAGATATCTCCATAGTGTGACAATTCAGATTACATTCGTGTAACATTATATTTGGGTTTTTGGTTTATGTGATTTATGGTATTCTGTATATGCAATATATACACTTCTATTACTAGACTTACTCATTGCTGTTCCTATCATTCTTTCAGCAATTCCATCTCTTACATCAACTACCGGCACTTGTATTTTCTGGCCGTATTTGTTGGTTGTTTCTTTGTAATGGGACTTTACATGTGGTGTTACACTCATAATATAATATACTTTAAATGTTTAAACTTTCCAAATTTATAATGTTATCATTTAAAAATTTTTTAAAATTTTCCACATGGTGTTAATTGGTTTATGGTTGAGAGTGTGATTGACCCCTAGCACCAAGACCCCCGGCAACTTACAGCAGGGGGTATACCCCGTCAAGCAGGCAGGCAGTTATGTACACACAGAAATAAAAAAGAATGCTTTTTTTATGATGAAAAGAATATTTATATCCTTTATGAAATTAGTATTTATTTCTTAATCATTAAATTAATTAAAATGAAAAAGGTTTTTTATTATGGAATGACTAGTCTTATGATTATATCATTCATTGGTTTTATTTATGTATTGTTTACAGGTAGTAGCACTAATCCATTCTACCTAATGTTCTTAAGTATTATCTCAGGACTTATGGCTATGATGACTGAGAAAGGTATTACTAAAGAACAAGAGAACAAACTATTTGGTATGTTAATGGGAGTTATGGCTATTATTATTGTAATAGTTATGATGTCATCTTGCACAACTACTAGATATGGATGTCCTGTAAATGCAACAAACGGTTTTGGACCGGGAAGATAATATGGATGAGGATGATGAATACCAAAGAGCTCTAGAAATAGAGCTCTTTTATTCTTTCCTTTAATAAATTGATAATATTTATTTCTTAAACCTTAAATATATAAAACAATGAAGTACATCATCTGTTACTTTGCAGCATTTATTCTATTTATTCCACCCATAATTATGGGATGTATTACTTGGATTTGGAAACCAAATAGAGCAGGCTTTCTTAAAGGCTCTCAATACTTGGATAACAAATACAATTATGGAAAACTAATAGATAACTTATTAGAGAACTAGGTTAAGAACCCTGAAGTAGAGAAATCTACTAGGGGTTCAACCAGCATTAATCTTCCATCATTCTGTAAATTGTTCGTTGCCTCACAATTTAGCAGAATGGACACCCTTGACAATTTACTGATAATGGAGAATAAATAAATTCAAATGGTACTATCGTACACATTTGAACTTATTTTCCTTTATTAAATTGGTATTTTATTTCTTAATCCTTAAACTAATTAGTATGAGTTTACTCACCTACTTATTTAGTGTTGAAGTTATTTCTTTCAACCCAACGGCTGAAAATCCTACAATTGATGTAGATGTCGATACATACGACATTGATGCAACAACTGAGGAAGAAGCTGTTGAGTTCTTGAAAGAAAGATTCAACTACCGTGGAGAATATCTTATTAGTGGTATCAGCAGATACAAACTAATTGGATGTTACAACGATGAAACCTTCTAAGGTTAAGAACCCCGAAATAGACATCTATTAGGGGTTCTTTTATATTTTCCTTTATTAATTTAGTCTTAACCAAATTAAATATTATGAAAAGAGAAACGTTTGTAGTCATTCAAGGTTGGTTTTATGAATCTGATAGATATCATAAAACCATACAATTAAGAATGGTCTCAAGAATGAATTGGTTAATGAACTATGGCTTTGATTGTAACCTTCTATACGAAGGTTCTAAAACAGCCTGTAGTAAGTTCATTAAATCATACAAGTCTTAACAGACTTGACACAAATCTTTCATCAGCTTTCAGCTGAACACCTTTGACAATTTAGTGATAAAGGAGAGTATGTCCTTTATTATATTGATATTTTTTTCTTTAATCTTAAAAACAATTTGTTATGATTTCTAACAAAATTGCTCTTGAAGCCCTAAAACTTGCAGGTTTCAAGAACCCAACTGCTATTGCAGAGATTTTGAACTACGTTCCCAATTCTAATGTAGCATTAGAAATGCTATTAGGTATTTATGAACCAAAACCATTAGAATATGGTAGAAGGTTCAGAAAATACAAATGGGACAATCAAAAGCTGATAGAAATAACAGCTATTGATGAGTTAGCTAATATCGTTATGTATAACGAATATAAGCAGAAAACAAAGACAGTTTATTATCTCTCTAAAGAAGACAGAGATAATAAAGTTTATTTGTTTGATAGACCAAAGGATTATTATACCACAGGAGAAGTTCCTGCTAATGGGTATACTCAATCTAAAAACTCTCTATCATTATCTGATTTTGAAAGCAATTATAGTACTGTTGTAGAAACAGAAGATGCTTTTGCTGAATTAAACAATTGGGAACATTTTGGTCTTCAACCTGCAATATATCATTATGAAGATATATTTGGAGCACCTGATAACGAACCCACAGAATTGTAATTTGAACACATTCTCTAAAGAACCCTACTAATCATAGGGTTCTTTTCTTCTTTTTAGCAGTCTAACAAACTTCCATCCGGCAAGCCGGAACACCTTTATAAAATTAGCAGTTATAGTTTATACGTTACAGTTTAATACTTAAAGTGTATACTATCCTTTATAATCCTAGTATTTTTATTTTTAATTTTAAATTTTATTCAAAATGGCTAATCAAAAGCTAACAATCGTTTCAGTTGACAATTTTAGTCAACAAATTGGTAATTCAGAAACTGCTGTTTTTACAGCAGAAACTGAAAACAAAGAGTATCTTCCTGTTGCTGTCACTTATAATGCCTTGAAATCAAGGGGTATTAATATTGACTTGCTTGACAATTTAGTTAATAGTACAATTATTTGTACTAAAGATACTAATGTTAAAAATGGAGTTGTAACAGAAGCCTCTGATAGAATTCAGGGAATATTGGACGGTACTCTTATTAATGATGATATCACTTCAAAGAATTATGGTAAACCAATCACCATACTGCTTTTGAACAGAACTAACTGTTCTATCATCAAATCTTCTATGTATGCTAACGAAACTAAAGATTTAGTCTCTACCACACAGGCTAAAGTTATTGTTGAGCAACAGAAAGAGAAAGCAAGAGTTGCTGAACTTCGTGGAGTTGAACGTTTAAGAGCAAGGTTAAATCCTACTTCTGTAGCACCAACTGTTAAAATTGATGAACCAACAGTTCCTCAACCTGAAGCAGTATTACCTACTAACGATGAAGACATTCCATTTTAGTAAGTCTCTGATGAATTTAATACCTGCCACTCTAACAAAGTGGTAGGTATTTTATAATTCAAACAGTAAACAGCCCACAAGCCACAGGAAGTCCTACGGACTTTACGGACAGCCTACGGCTTTTAAGGACAGCCTTCGGCTTCTACCAAGACAATACGTGTGCTGTGGATAGTGGGCAGTGTGTTCCACGTGAAACAATGAAGGAAACATACATATTATGTTGTGGAAATTGGATAGATTTTATGTTCTGTTTCCTTCTATTTTAATAACATAAAACCTGTGTAACTAATTGGTTATCAGGTGTTTGTGTGAATGGG
>Ga0114972_10002942_pt1 | contig 12805 bp, 10 predicted proteins | sample M_140807_EF_Meta_FD_87354 | JGI IMG/M metagenome (GOLD analysis project Ga0114972, IMG submission 87354) | Freshwater microbial communities from Lake Montjoie, Canada to study carbon cycling - M_140807_EF_MetaG | ecosystem: Environmental > Aquatic > Freshwater > Lake | place: Lake Montjoie... | reverse complement strand
ATCCGCGCGGAAATTTATACCTTGCCCGGCGCCACGGTGGTTTATCCCGGCCACGGCGAGCCCACGAACGTCGGCCACGAAATGCAGACCAATCCTTATGTCCGCGCCTGATCACGAACCCTTCATGCGGCACGCGCTCGCTGTGGCGCGCAGCGTCTGGGGACATACCCAGCCCAACCCCATGGTCGGCGCCGTCATCGTCGAAGAAGGACGCGTCGTTGCGGAAGGCGCGACGGCACCCGATGGCGGCCCGCACGCAGAACGCGCGGCTTTGCATGCGCTCGGTCGTGCGCCGCGGGCGGGCGCGACGCTTTACGTGACGCTGGAGCCCTGTTGTACGCACGGGCGCACGGGGGCCTGCACGGAGGCGATCATCGCCGCGGGTATTAAACGCGTCGTGGTAGGTGCGACGGATCCGTTTCCCCAACATCAAGGCCATGGCTTCGAGGTGCTGCGTGCAGCGGGGATTGAAGTGATCTCGAGCGTGCTTGAAAACGAATGCACGGATCTGAATTTAATTTTTAATCATTGGGCGGTGCGCGGGCAGCCGTTGATTGCCGCAAAGGCCGCGGTGACGCTCGATGGGCGCACGGCGTGTCGCACCGGAGATTCGCAATGGATTACGGGCGAGCTAGCGCGGGCCGATGTGCACCGTTGGCGGCGGCTGTTTCCGGCTATCGCCGTCGGCGCGGGCACGGTGTTGAAAGATAATCCGCGGCTTACGGCGCGGGTCGAAGGTGGTGCGACGTGGAGTCCGGTGCGTTTCGTTTTCGACGGGCGACTGCGCACGGTGAACGACAAGTACCTGCCGCACGTTTTCACGGACGAGTTTCGTGAGAAAACGATCGTGGTTACGACCTCCAACGCGGGCCAGGGCTACGTGCGCAAATTGCGCGAAATGGGCGTCCAAGTCTGGGTGTGCGAATCGCAGACGCAGCGTGCACCGTGGGCAGAATTTCGCCGGCGATGCGTAGAGGCGAAGTTAAGCGGCGTGTATGTCGAAGGCGGCGCGCAACTCATGAGTCAGCTCGTGCAAGAGCGGCAGCTGGATTATCTCTTTCTTTACCGCGCGCCGCTGCTCCTGGCGGATGATCGCGCGAAGCCGATGTTGACCGGTCTGCGCACCGAGACGCTCGCGCAGGCGGTGCGCTTGACCAACGTGCGCTCGGAGCTTTTCGGTGACGATGTGCTCACGCGCGGCCATGTCGTCTATCCGCCTAAAATCTCCATCGATGAAACTGTTTTTAGCCTCGGGTAACGCGCACAAAGCGGCGGAGTTGCAGGCCCTCGCGTGCGCCGGCGGGCTCGAGGTTGAAATCGTCTCCGCGCGCGCCGTCGGCGGTATGCCCGATGTCGCGGAAGATACCGGGACTTTCGTCGGCAATGCGCGTAAAAAAGCGCTCGCTCTCCGCACGAAGTTGCCGGCGGAGGCGTGGGCCTTGGCGGATGACAGCGGACTTTGTGTGGATGCGCTCGGTGGCGCGCCCGGAGTCGAATCCGCCTACTACGCCGGACCGCAGGGCGACGGCGCGGCCAATCTGCAAAAACTCGTGGCCGTAATGCGTGATGTGCCCGACGCGCGGCGGGGCGCGCACTTTGTGTGCGTGCTGCTGCTGCGCGGGCCGGACGGCGCGGAAATCATTTTTGAAGGCCGCTGCGCGGGGCACTTGCAACCTGAGCCGCGCGGCGGGGCTGGATTCGGTTACGACCCTATTTTCGTGCCCGCCGGTCACACCTTGAGTTTTTCGGAGCTGGGCGAAGCCGTGAAGAATGGCTTGAGCCACCGCGCCCGAGCTTGGGCGCTGCTGGCGGATTGGGTCCGTGCGGGTGCGCCGGTGCGTTAAAACGCTATCGCGGGCCAAAAAAAGCGGGCGTCAAAACTTTCGACATTAGGCGCGGGCTGGTTTCTGTTGGAGGGCTCATCGATGAAGTCGTTTTATATTACCACCGCGATTGATTACGTGAACGGTTCGCCCCACCTGGGGCACGCCTACGAAAAGGTGCTCACGGACGTGATCGCGCGCTTCCGCCGCCAGCTGGGCGACCGCGTACATTTTCTCACCGGCGTCGATGAACACGGCCAAAAGGTCCAGCAGAGCGCCAAGAAAAAAGGCATCGCGCCGCAACAGTTTGCCGACGAGGTCAGCGCTGAATTCCGCGCCCTTCTGCCCAAGCTCAATATCTCCAACGACGATTTTATCCGCACCACCGAGGAGCGGCACAAGAAAGTCGTACGTCAGGTGCTCCAGCAACTCTTCGACAAGGGCGAAATCTACAAGGCGGAGTACCAAGGCTTTTACTCGACGCGCCAGGAACAGTTTTTGCAGGAAAAAGATCGTCTGCCCGACGGCAAATGGCCGGAAATTTTCGGCGAAGTCACCGAGATCGTGGAGTCCAACTACTTCTTCAAGTTGAAGCAGTATCAGGACTGGCTCGTGGAGTTTCTGACGAAAAACGAAGATTTTATTTTCCCGCGTTACCGGCAGAAGCAGGTGCTGGAATTTCTGAAAGAGCCGCTCAACGATCTTTGCATTTCGCGTCCGCGCGAGCGGTTGGAGTGGGGGATTTCGCTGCCCTTCGACGATGGCTATGTGACGTACGTGTGGTTCGACGCATTGTTGAATTATTATTCGGCTGTGGCCGACAAGCCCGGCGTGTGGCCGGCGGCGTACCACGTGATCGGCAAAGACATTCTCTTGCCGCCGCACGCGGTGTATTGGCCGATCATGTTGAAGGCCGCTGGCATTCCGCTGCCCGGCGGCATCATCGCGCATGGTTGGTGGATGACGGCCGGCGCCAAGATGTCCAAGAGCACGGGCAACGCCCTCAACCCGCTCGATCTGGTGACAGAGTTCGGGGCCGATGCGTTTCGGTATTTTCTGATTCGCGAGATGAACGTCGGCCAAGATAGCGATTTCACGCGCGAGCAATTTCTCGTGCGCTACAACAGCGAGCTCGCGAATAATTTCGGTAATCTCGTCAATCGCACGCTCAACATGACCAACCGGTTTGCCGCTGGCATCGTGCCCGCGGCGGAAGTGGTCGAGGACGCCGAGCGTGAGTTGCGCACGCTCTGGGAAACGACCCGCGCCGAAGTGCTGCCGTTGTGCGAAGGCTTTCAGTTCCACGCTGCGCTGGAGAAGACGATGTTCTTCATCACTGCGACCAACGCCTACATCGAGAAACGGGCGCCGTGGAAACTCGGCAAATCCGTCGAGGCCCATGATCTCGCGCTGCTCCGTACGTCGATCGCGACGATGGCCGAGGCCTTGCGCCTGGGGAACGCGCTCTTGACGGCGGTGATGCCGGACGCCGTGGCGAAAATCAACGCCGTGCTCGGTTACACGCCGGGTGCAACGTGGAGCGAGGAACTCGTCTGGGGCGCTCGCCTCACGGGGTCCAAGGTCGCCGAATCGCTCGTGCTCTTCCCGCGGCCTGCGCCGCCGGAAAAGCCGCCCGTTGCGCCGAAAAAATAATTCGCGCGCCGCCGTTTTTGTTTCCGCGCCGCATGACGATTCTGCCGATCAACCCCGCTGCGAATGCGAATCCGGACGCCCTGCGCGCGTTTCTGGATCAAGCGCGCGCGGCGGCGATCCGCGCGGGCCGGGCGAAACTCGTGAGCATTTCGCTCGCGGTCGATGCGCTCGATCCGCTCGCCGTGCTTGAGTCGATCTTCGAGCCCGGCGAGCCACATTTTTACGCGGAGCGGCCGGACATTGGCAGCGCGATCGCGGGCGCGGAAACGGCGGTCGCGTTTGAGGCGCACGGACGCGATCGCTTTGCGGCGGTGCAACGCTGGATTGATGACACGCTCGAGCACACGATCGCCGTGGGCGATGTGAACGCGCCGTTTGGCGGACCGCATTTCTTTACGAGCTTTGCTTTCAACGACGACGTGGAAGCTGGCGAACCGTTTCCGGCGGCGCGGGTATTTGTGCCGCGCTGGCAGGTCGCGCGAGCCGGGTCGATCACGACGGCGGTGGCGAATCTCGCCGTGGCGCCTGACGCGAATTTGGCGGCGCTCACGGAGCGCGTGTGGCGCGCGCATGCGAAGTTTGTGAATTTTGAGTACGGCGAAAAAGCACCGGCTGAAACGCACGGCGCTGTCTTGCCGGTGTTTCGCTCCACCGAGGCGGGCGATTATCGCGCTGCGGTCGCGCAGGCGGTGGTGCGGATCGGAGCCGGGGAATTTGAAAAAATCGTGTTGGCGCGCGCGCAGGATCTGACGGCGGATCAACCGCTGCATCCGTTGCGCGTGTTGAACGGGCTGCGGCAGCGCTTTCCCGAGTGTTACGCGTTCTCGATGGCGAATGGGCGCGGGCAGAGCTTCATCGGCGCGAGTCCGGAGCGCCTCGTGCGCGTCAGCAAGGGCGTGCTCGAAACCGAAGCGTTGGCGGGCTCGATCCGACGTGGCGCGGGCGCGAGCGAAGACGCGGCGCTCGCGACGACGCTGTTGCGCAGCGAGAAAGACCGGCGCGAACACGAGCTCGTCGTGGCGGCGATCAGTGGGCGACTCGCGCAGTTGGGTTTGCAGCCGGAGTTTGAGGCGCAGCCGGGGCTGCGGCGCTTGGCGAATGTCCAACACCTGCACACGCCGGTGCGCGCGGCGTTGCCGGAAAACGTGCGTTTGCTCGCGGCGCTCGCCGCTTTGCATCCGACGCCGGCGGTCGGCGGCGCACCTTTGGCTGCGGCGGTGGCGGGTATTCGCGGGCTCGAAGGTTTTCCGCGTGGGCTTTACGCTGGCGCTCTGGGCTGGGTCAACGCGCGGGGCGGCGGGGAATTTTTCGTGGGCTTGCGCTCGGCGCTCGTGGACGGCGCGACGGCACGCGTGTACGCGGGAGCCGGGATCGTGGCGGGATCGATGCCCGAGAAGGAATTTGCCGAAACGGAACTTAAATTTAAGGCTATGCTCGAAGCCCTGCGCACCTAATGCACTCCATCGATATCGACTCCCGTAATCTCAACACTCTCTGGGCCAGCGTCTGCGTCGAGACGCTCTCGCGCTGCGGCGTGCGGCGCGCGGTCATTTCGCCGGGCTCGCGCTCGACTCCGCTCACGATTGCGCTCGCGCAGCACGCGGGCATCGAAGCCATTCCGGTACTCGACGAACGCTCCGCGGCGTTTTTTGCCCTGGGCCTCGCGAAGCAACAAGGTGAACCCGTGGTGTTGCTCTGCACGAGTGGTACGGCGGGGGCGAACTACTTGCCGGCGTTGATCGAGGCCCGCGAATCGGCGGTGCCGCTGATCGTGATCACCGCGGATCGTCCGCCCGAGCTGCGCGCCTGCGCCTCGGGGCAGACGATTGATCAACTGAAACTTTTCGGCGATTTCGTGAACTTTTTCCACGAACTCGCGTTGCCCGAGGCGACGGAGCCGCGGCTGCGTTACCTGCGGCAGACGACGATGCACGCCGTGGAACGCGCGCTGCAACCGGTGGCCGGCCCCGTGCATCTCAACGCGCCGTTCCGTGATCCCCTTGCGCCGACGGAGGATGGCGGGTTGGCCTCATCGATTGCCTCGACGATCGATTGGTCGCACTTTTTCCAACACGTGGAGCCACCGCTTTCGACGACGATTCTGGCCACGATCCCGACGTTTTCCTGCGATGTGCATGGCGTGATCGTCGCGGGTCCGGCGCAGCCGGGCGATCCGGCTTCGCACGCGGCGATGGTCGGCGAGATCGCGCAGAAACTCGGTTGGCCCGTGCTCGCCGACGGACTTTCGCCGCTGCGCAATTACGCCGGCACCGTGCCGCATCTCGTGACGACGTACGACACGATCCTGCGCAATCCCAATGCGGCCGAGCGGCTCAAACCGGAAGTCGTCATCTGCCTCGGCAACTGGCCGACGAGCAAAGTGCTCCGCGCTTGGATCGAAGAAAGCGCTGCGCCCATCTGGATGGTGACGCGTCGCCTCGATAACCGCGATGCCTTGCACGGTCGCACCGTGCATCTGCCAGTGTCCCTCGCGGCCCTCGCGGCGGAGTTACCCGTCGCGACCGATCCCAACGGCTACGAACAAATGTGGGCCGGCTACGAGCACCGCATGCGCGTGGCGTTGGACGATCGCATCACGCAGGCGAACGGTTTATTTGAAGGCCGCGTGACGGCGTTGCTCGCGCAACACCTGCCGCCGGACACGACGCTGTGCATCGCGAATTCGATGCCCGTGCGCGATCTGGAATATTTCTGGCCGGCCACCGATCAGCACATCCGCCCGATGGCTAATCGCGGGGCAAACGGCATCGACGGTACGCTTTCCACGGCCTTGGGCGTGGCGCACGCGGCGGAGACGCCGACCGTGTTGCTCACGGGTGATTTGGCGCTGTTGCACGATACGAACGGCTGGCTCATCGCACCGAAGTTTCGCGGCAGCCTCACGATAGTGCTCATCAACAACGCCGGCGGCGGTATCTTTGAACACCTGCCGGTCGCGCAATTTAATCCGCCGTTTGAGGAGTTTTTCGCGACGCCGCAGAAAGTCGATTTTGCGAAATTATGCGCGGCTTACGGCATCGAACACGTGGCGGTGGGCGATTGGGAACAGCTCGGGACGCATCTCGAGCACCTCCCGGCCAACGGCGTGCACGTGCTCGAGGTCGTCACGGACCGCAAGATGGACGCCGCCACGCGCAAGCAGTTGTTTGCCGATCTGGCGGCGGAACTTTGATTTGAACGCGCCGCCGCCGCTCCGGCCTCAGAGTTGGAGCGGCAAGCCGATCTCGATGATCTGCGAGGGCGTGATCCGATAATAATCTTTGGCCGGGCGCGCGTTGCGGCTGAGAAGGGCGTAGAGATTTTTCTGCCATTCCCACATGCGCGCGCTGCCGCCGGTGATGATCATCTCGCGGTTAAAGAAGAACGTGGCGCCTTGCGGGTTGATCGGGACGCCGGCGGCTTTGATTTTCTCCATCAGCTCGGCGACGTCGGGCGATTGCATGTAACCGTAGCGACCGACGGCACGCCACACGCCTTCGCCGATTTCGCGCAAGGTGAGTTGGTCTTTCGTCGCAACCGTCGGCACGTCTTCGGTGGCGATACTCAGCAGGACGACGGTTTTGTGGAGGCAGCGGTTGGATTTGACGTGGTGCAGCAGGGCAATCGGCGTGCCGAGTGGCGAACCGACCATAAACACCGCACCCCCGGTCACGCGCGTGATGTGGTGACTGCGGGCGATGCTGGTGAGTTCGGCTTCGGTGACGTTGTTGCCGTACACGCGGCGGAAGATTTCTTCGCGGCCGATTTTCCACGTGTGCATGACGGCGAGTAGCACCGCGCCGATGGCGAGCGGGAACCAGCCACCGTCGGCGAGCTTGTGGGCGTTGGAGGCAAACAAGGCGAAATCGATCACGAGGAAAATCGCGCAGATGGGGAGAGCGACGGCGTTGGGCCAATTGAGCGAGCGCCTGGCCACGAGATAAAACGCGATGGTCGTGATGCCCATCGTGCCGGTGACCGCGATGCCGTAAGCGGAGGCGAGGCGATCGGACGAGCCGAAGGTGATCACCGTGAGGATGGCGCCGATGGCGAGCAGGGCGTTGACGAAGGGGACGTAGATCTGGCCGGAGTGTTCGGCGTTGGTGTAGGTGATTTTGAGGCGGGGGAAGTAACCTAGCTGGATCGCCTGACGCGTGAGCGAGTAAGCCCCCGAGATCAGGGCTTGGCTGGCAATCACCGCTGCGACGATGGAGAGCCCCGTGAGCCCGGCGCGAACCCAGCCCGCCGGAGCCATCGCGAAAAACGGGTTTTCCGTGACGCCGGGGTGGGTGAGGATGAACGCGCCTTGGCCGAAATAGTTCAACGCCAGCCCCGGGAAGGCGACGCCGTACCACGCGATCGCGATGTAGCGGCGGCCAAAGTGGCCCATGTCGGCGTACAGGGCTTCGGCGCCCGTGATGGCGAGCACGATCGCCCCCAGCAACGCCCCGACTTGCGCGGGCGAATGATTGAGCAAGGCCAACCCGTAGACGGGGTTGAGCGCGCGCAGCACCACAGGGTATTGGATGAGGTGCCACAGGCCCAAGGCCGCCAGCGCTACAAACCACACCAACATCACCGGCCCAAAGATGCGCCCGATGCGTTGCGTGCCGTTTTTCTGAAACCAAAAGAGCAACGCCAAGATCGCGCAGGCAATGGGCACGACGTATTTCTCAAAGGCGGGATTGACGGCCTTAAGACCCTCCGCCGCGCCCAAGACCGAAATGGCCGGCGTGATGATGCCGTCGCCGTAAAGAAGAGCCGCGCCGATTAAGATCATGATCATCACCGGACCGAGGCCACGCTTGGCGGCGCTGTTACCTTCGGCGGTTTTGCCCCGACCGGCGTGGATCAGCGCCAACAGGGCGAAAATACCGCCTTCGCCGTGGTTGTCGGCCCGCATGACAAACCAGAGATACTTCACGCTCACGATCAGCACGAGCGACCAAAAGATCAGGGACAACACCCCGAGCACGCCGGCGGTCTGATCGACGGGGGGCAGGTGCGCGATGCACTCGCGCATGGTGTAAAGCGGGCTCGTGCCGATGTCGCCAAAGACGACCCCGAGGGCACCGAGCGAGAGACCGGCTTTGGCCGAGTTACTGAGGGACGCAGGCGCAGGTGTGCTCATTGACGGGGTCCAAGATGCTCCCCGCGCGGGGTGACTCCAAGCTGTTTTAGCGCCCGACGCGAATGTTGCTTGCTTTTGCATTTCCGGGTGGACGCGACCTCGACAAACGCCCGTCCGCGGCTAAGTTGCGCGCATGAGTCTTGTTTGGCAGCAGGTCAAAACATTCACCGATATCCGCTACGAGAAGGCCGATGGCATCGCCAAGGTCACGATCAACCGGCCGGAGAAGCGCAACGCGTTTCGCCCCGAGACGATCATGCAAATGTATGAGGCGTTCATCGATGCGCGCGAAGACCCGACCGTCGGCGTCGTGCTGCTCACCGGTGCCGGCCCGCACACCGACGGCAAATACGCCTTCTGCGCCGGCGGCGACCAGAGCGTCCGCGGTCATGCCGGCTACGTCGGCGGCGATGGCGTCCCCCGCCTCAACGTCCTCGATCTCCAGAAACTCATCCGCTCCATGCCCAAGGTCGTGATCGCCCTCGTGGCCGGTTACGCCATCGGCGGCGGCCATGTGCTCCACCTCGTCTGCGACCTCACGATTGCCGCCGACAACGGCATCTTCGGCCAAGTCGGCCCGCGCATGGGCAGCTTCGACGGCGGCTTCGGTTCCAGTTATCTCGCGCGCATCGTCGGCCAAAAGAAAGCCCGCGAAATCTGGTACCTCTGCCGCCAATACGACGCCGCGCAGGCGCTCGAGATGGGCCTAGTCAACACCGTCGTCCCCGTCGCCCAACTCGAGGCCGAAGGCGTGAAATGGGCCAAGGAAATTCTCGGGCACAGCCCGCTCGCGATCCGTTTACTCAAGAGCGCCTTCAACGCCGAGCTCGACGGCCAAGCCGGCATCCAAGAACTCGCCGGCAACGCCACGCTACTCTATTATATGAGCGACGAAGCGAAGGAATTTCACTCCGCCCAACGCGAGAAACGCAAACCCGACGCCCGCAAATTCCCCTGGTTGCCCTAACCGCGCCCTCCGCTGCGCCGGGCGCGCGCCTGCTTTCCGATGAAAATAACCCCACCTCGGCTGAAGTTGGTCCTCCTGATTCTCGCCGTCGCCGGTTTTGCTGGCGCTGCCGAACATCAGACCGTCGCCACGTTTGAAAAAACGACCACCAAGACGGTCCGCTACGATTATCTCCTCTCGTTGCCCGACGGTTATGATCCCACCTCGGCGCAGACGTGGCCGGTGATCCTTTTCCTGCACGGCGCGGGCGAACGCGGCACCGATCCTTGGAAGGTCGCCCAACACGGCCCGCCCAAACTCATCCGCGGCCCCGTCCCCCCGGCTCCGTCCGCTCCCGGCGCCAAGGTCGCACCCGCCGCACCCGAAACTCCCGCCGCCCGTGCCCTCAGCGAACGCTCTGCCGCCTTCCTCAAAGCCCATTTCATCGTCGTCTCCCCGCAATGCCCGCCCGGCGTCTGGTGGGATGAAGACGGCGTCCTCGGCTTGCTCGATGCGATCATGGCCCATCACAAGGCCGACCCGAGCCGCATCTACCTCACCGGCCTCAGCATGGGCGGATACGGCACGTGGAGCGTTGGCCTCAAGCATCCCGAGCGCTTCGCCGCGATGGTCCCCATCTGTGGCGGCGGCCAATATCGCGACATCCTGAGTGCCACGCGCACCCAGAAAGCCGCGCTGCTCAGCCTAGGCATCCGGGTGTATCATGGCGCCCAAGACCCCACCGTGCCGCTCTCCGAATCGGAAACGATGGTGGCCGCCCTGAAGAAAGCCGGCGTGACCGACCTCCAGTTGACGATTTACCCCGAAGCCAAACACGACTCCTGGACCGAGACCTACAACAACCCCGAGCTCTACACCTGGCTCCTCCAACACCAACGCACCGCCAAGTAAGTAAGCGGGCAGGGCCACAAAGGGGCAGCTTCAGGCAATCGAGTTAATGCGCGTTGTATTTAAGTTAGAGCGCATGGGATTCGAGTTAAAGCGCGTTGTATTCAAGTTAGAGTGCGTCTTATCTAAGTTAAAGCGCATTGCCCCAACGGGGCGGCGCACTTCCCCAACTATAAAACGTATTGCACCCATGGGGAATCGCATTGCCCCAATGGGGAAGAGCGTTGCCCCAACTTAAAAACGCATTGCCCCATAGGTGCAACGCATTGCCCCAAAGATAAAACGCGTCGCCCTTGGGTTAAATTCCACGGGGACTTTAATCCCGAGGCGTTTGATTAAGTAAAACGCGACGGATACTTGGGGTTAAACCCGGTTTTGGACGACGCGAAACAGGTCACCCAAGGTGGTGTCGTCGTGGAAATAGGTGGAGAGATCGACGCGGTAACGTTGCTTGCAGGCCTGGATCCATTCGACGTGTTCAAGAGCATCGGCGCGCCAACTCTCAGGATAAAGCGTGCGGTAGACGTCGATGATTTTGTCATCGGGGGCAAACGAGAGCCGTTTTTTGGCGTCCAAGGCAAACGCGACGACAAACACCTCGAGGAACTCGCGGATCTCAGCCTTCTGGGCCGAGGGAAACTGCTTTAGCCAAGCCCGCCCGGTGCAGCGGCGGTCATAAAATCGCCGCATCCGCTTAAACAATTGCCGACGCTCATAAAAAACCGCGACCAGAGCCAAAAGGATAAAGATGAGCGTACCGGTTTTCATCACAGAGCTACGTCAGATAAATAAAATCGTGAGACCAAATTCATAAAAACGAAGAGAACTCATAGATTCAGGCTCATTCTGTAGGCGCTCATGACGGTTGGGGTTGCGGCAATAGAGTGTGCGCGACCAAGACTCGAAGTTTATAGGAATGAGCCGTTTTTTAATCCTGAGGCGTTTTATTAAGTAAAATCCGACGAATACACCGACGATCTCCGCCCTGACGCCTCTTTGGCTTGGGGGTTTTGATCTCGCCGGCCTTGGCCTTTAAGTCGAATGCCGCGCTTACTTGCCGGCGGCCCAGTGGAGGCCGTGGGCGAGGAGGGCGATGAAGGTCGGGTCGGACCAGGTCGCGTTGCTGTGGCCGAAGGTCGTGCCAAAGACGCGTGTGCCGTGGTAGCTGTTCGTCCACACGCAGGCGTAGTCGTTGCCGTCTTTTTCGCTTTTGGCGACGGCGAGGGCTTTCGCGGTGGGCCAGAGTTTGTCGATCACGTAAAGTTCGTCCAGGGGCGAAACCCACGGGGACGGAAACCCAGCGAGGGCGGGGTGGGCGGCGTCGAGGGGGCGGACGGGATAACGGCTTTGGTGGTCGTGGCGGCGGCTGGTGACGCCGAGGAATTCACGCCACGTATCTTCGGTCATCGCGCGGTAGGTGTGCATCGCGCAGTGGATGACGACGGCTGGCGTGCCGGCGCGGTGGGCGGCGACGATCTTGGCGACGTAGGCGGGGTCGTTGGTGTCGGCGAAACATTCGTTGTGCACGACGACGTCGTAGGGTTTGGCCCATTGGGGGTCTTCGTAGAGCTTGATCTGGCCCTTGGTGGTTTTGCCGCCTTCGTTGACGATGGTCCAAGTAATGGGGCCGTAGGGTTTGAGGCCCTCGGTGAGCATTTTGGCTTGGAAGTCGTAGTCGTGGCAGCAGCCGCCGGTGATGAGCAAGGCGCGGAGGGGTTTCGCCGCGGCGGCGGGGGTGGTGTCGGCGGCGAGGGCAAGCGATACGACGCCGGCGAAAAGGCTCAGGAGGATAACGAGGCGGGTTTTCATGGGGTGGGGTTTTTTAGATGAAGCAACAAAAGGCGGGACTCAGCGGGTCAGGCGGTAGATGAGCAAAGCGGTGCGTTGGACGAGCTCGGGCACGGTGCTGAGATCAGCCCATTCGTTGGGCGCGTGGGCGCCGCCGCCGCGGATGCCTAGGCCATCAATCGCGGGCAAGGGCGGGGAAACAAACGCTACGTCGCCGGCGCCGCGGGAGCGCGGATCATAGGCGGTGATGGAGGGGAACCCAAGGTCGCGGCTCACGGCATCGAGCTGGGCTAGGACGGTACGGTTGGCCGCTGAATCTGGCATGGCGGGGTAGCCCTCGCTAAATGTGATGGTAGCGGAGGTGCGCGGGAGGTTTTTGGCGACGATGGCGCGCATCTTGGCTTGGGCCTCGGCGAATTGCTCGGCGCTGACGGTGCGGAGGTCGCCGCGGATGAGCGTGCTTTGAGCGGTGATGTTGGTCTTGCCTGTGACATGGCCGCCGGTGCGGTCGAGGGTCGTCTCGGTGCCGCCGACGATGAGGGCGGGGTTGAGGGT
>Ga0114972_10002939_pt1 | contig 12814 bp, 13 predicted proteins | sample M_140807_EF_Meta_FD_87354 | JGI IMG/M metagenome (GOLD analysis project Ga0114972, IMG submission 87354) | Freshwater microbial communities from Lake Montjoie, Canada to study carbon cycling - M_140807_EF_MetaG | ecosystem: Environmental > Aquatic > Freshwater > Lake | place: Lake Montjoie... | reverse complement strand
TGGCCGTGCCATTGGCGAAATTCACCGTGGTCTGAAAAATGCTCTCGGGCGTGACCTCTTTGACGACGATGAAGCCCTGGGTCTGCGGATCCCAGCTGAGACCCTCGAAGCCGATATTGCCGATGGTGGTGCCGAGCTTGACGGTCTGCGCGTCGGCCCGGGTCAGTGTGGTGCCGGCCGCATAGGTGAACTGCACCAACTGCCTGTCACGCTCCTCGGTCATGACGAATTTGCCACCGCCGATATAGGTCAGGCCCTCAGGGTCGTAGAACGCCGTCCCCTGTGGGCTACTGCCCTGGGCCAGGGTCATTGTGTTAATAAGCTGGCCTGTCTTGCTGACCTGCACGATGGCCGTGCCACCATCGCCCACGACGAAGAGTGTGTCGGTGTCCCAGTCATAGGTGACGGCCGAGGCTTCCTGCGCCAGCAAGTTGTTGGCAGGGGCCGTGGTTCGGGTGGGCTCGGGCAGGTCATAGCGGCCTTCGAGCTTGTAGAGGGAGAGATCAATCGTCGAATTGGCGGATAGCGCGGCGGTGAAGGGGCTACTGTCCAGCGCCGAGGAGGCCGTGGCGGTGGCGCCGGGATTGGAGTAATTGGCGGTGTTAGACAGCGTGGTGAGATAGCCTGCGAAGCTCAGCTTGTTGCTGTGGCTACCGGTGAAGAGGGCACCGTCGCGGCCATCGGTAAAGCTAAGAGCCAGATTGGCAGGCAGAGAGGCCGGCGCCACACCGTCATCGGCAGGGGTGGAGGGCGTGCCGATAAAGACATGCGCCAATTGCGTCACGGGGGTATCGGCGGTGGCGTCGCTGGCCGCGGTATAGGCATAGAGGCTATCGGCCGTGCCGCTCAGGCCGCGATTGGCGGAGCCGGTGAAGGTCAGAGCGCTGACGGTACCAATTGTCGCCGAGGGTGTTGGGTCGAAGCTGTTCAACACCACCACCGTGCCAGCGGCCACGCCGCCCGTGGGTGCCACCCATTTGGTATAGGATTCACCGGTGTTGAAGCTCGTGGCGGTGGCTGTGATCAGTTCATTATCGGTGAAATAGATCGCATCACCAGCGGCGATATTGGCCAGGGTGACGAAGGCCACCCAATCGGTGCCATTGGTGTTGATGCCGAGAAAGCTGATCGAGCCTTGATTGAGCGCCATTATACCGTTCCATGAAAACCAAATGGGAAGGCATCAGTCTCGCCGGCTCTAAGCATAGAGGCAACGCTGCCCATATCGCTTTCGAAGAACGGAGATTTACAAAGCCTTACCCTGGACTGTTCTTACCAATATCCACTGCTATGTCACGGCTGAAAGGATGTCGTTTTTGTGAAGATGATTTCCTTCGGAAATTCAGACAGCCCTGCAACCGCCTCCCTTGATACGCAACATGTCCGATATCTGCATGGCACGCTCCGGCCCAGGGAAGATGCGCGCCCGTCCCTTCTCAACTCGAGTATTTCGTGTGGAACTCACTCTGCAGAGCACCCAACGCAGGGTCTGCGCCCCCCGAGCTTTCCTACCTGCAATTCTCCTACTCGCTTGGCGCGGTTGGTTATATCGGCAGGCTACGACTTTCCTCGAGCCCGTAACCCTTCAACTCCAACCTGTCGGCGAACACGCTCACCGTCGAGAACGCCGTGCGATCCGGCGTCTCGACCATGCCCTTCATGTTCAAGAAGTGCTTGCCTCCCAGCGTGCCATAATTGCCTGCATGGTTGTGGCCGTTGAAGAAAGCGACGAAATGCCGGTAACTGGCAATGCGTTCCACAATCTCCTCCCAACCCCAGAGGTTGTGCTCGTTGGCAGGGAAAATCGGGTAGTGGCAGAGCACAACCATCTTCTGCCCCGCGGCTTCAGCGGCATCCATGGTGCGGAAAAGCCACGTCGTCTGGTCTTCCGACAGGCCGCCGTTCCATATCTGCGCATTGGGCGCACGGGTCTCACGCAGCGAAGCCAGACGACGTTCCGCCAGGCCGCGCTTGGCGCTTCCCTGCGGATTGGCAAAAAGCGAGACGTCGTTTCCGTCGAGGACGATGAACTTCCAGCCGCCGCCATCGAAGTCGTAATAGGCGCGGCGAAGGCCGGCGGTGCGGTTGACCGCGTGCAGCCAATCCGCTGCGACCTCGTAATCATGGTTGCCGAGTACAAAGAAGTGCGGATGACGCATCCGGTCATAGACAGGCAGAATGTGACTGTAGCTTTCGTAATGTCTGTCGATGATGTCCCCGAGCGTTACCACGAAAGACAGATCTTCACCGTTCATCGCCTCCACGGCCTCAGCCACCTTCCAAAGCGAGTTGGCATAGAAGCGCGTGCGCCGCGGTGGCACCGGCGCGTATTGCGGGTCTGCGATCAAGCCGAAGCGAAAGAGCGGCGCCGACGTCTGAGCGACGACCGGTGACGAAAATCCTGTGAGCGGTGTTACCAGCCCGGCCATTGAGGCTGCGGTGAGGAGGCGACGTTTGGCGAGCATGGAACTGTCCTGGGTTGATTCCCAACATCGTTCGCAGCGCAGAATGACGAGCGTCCCGCTTGTTCCGTGACCGTCCGGTGAATTAGTTGGCATCTGCCAGCAGACCTCGATGTACCCGCCGACATCCCCGTGCTTCCGCTGTCGGCGAAGTGACCGGAGCTGAACGTGACGGAAAACCTATGGCATTTCATGCACGAAACATGGCTGTCCAACCGAGTTTTTATCGACGATGACGAGATCGTCGGGCACCGCTGCTTCTATGTTAGCCGGCTGATCGAGATGTTGTGGCACATCATGCCCATCGGACTGCGCGGGCGGGCGCATCGGTTCTGATCAGCGGGCTTTGGATGAGACGATCGGGCAGAAGCATCTGCCCGGAAGCCTTAGGCGATCTCGTGCAATTCCTCCGGTGCAGTCGCCGGCATGTCGAAGCGCAGCCCGGTCCCCGCGTCGAAAAGGTGCAGCGCCTCCGCTGGCAGCCGCAGGCCCAGGCGTCCGCCGGGCACCACCTCGACCGCGCCCGGCAGCGCGACGACGAATTCCGCCCCGTCGAGTTCCCCGTGAACGAGATGCCCGGCGCCGAGTTCCTCGACGAACTCAACCGGTAACTCAATGGCATCCGGCGTGCCGGGCGGGACAAGCTGGACCTCCTCCGGCCGGATGCCGAGCCGCAGCCCCCCAGCCGGCACACCGCCGAGCCCAGGGACGGGAACAAGGGTGCCGGAACCAAGGCGTACCAAGCCGGGCTCTGCCAACTCCACCTTGAGGATGTTCATCGGCGGGGAACCAATGAAGCTCGCGACGAAGAGGCTGGCGGGGCGCCGATACACGTCCCGCGGTTTACCGACCTGCTCGATGCGGCCGGCATTCATCACGACGAGACGGTCTGCAAGCGTCATCGCCTCCACCTGGTCATGCGTGACGAAGACAGAGGTGCCGCCGAGGCGGCGATGCAGGCGACGGATCTCGATCCGCATCTGCACGCGCAGCTTGGCGTCGAGGTTCGAGAGCGGCTCGTCGAAGAGAAAGACCTGCGGTTCCTTGATCATCGCACGTGCCATCGCCACACGCTGGCGCTGCCCGCCCGAGAGTTGAGCGGGGCGCCGCTCGAGAAATTCCTCCAGCCCGACGATGCGGGCCACTGCCTCGATCCGCGCCTGGCGTTCCGCTTTCGGCCGGCCGAGCACCTTCAGCGAGTAGCCAATATTTTCAGCCACCGTCATGTGCGGATATAATGCGTAGTTCTGGAACACCATGGCGCAGCCGCGTTCCCGTGGCTCCAGCTTGTTCACCACACGGCCGGCGATTGCAATCTCGCCATCGTCGATCGCCTCCAACCCCGCGATCATGCGCAGCAGCGTGGATTTGCCGCAGCCCGATGGGCCGAGGATGACGACGAATTCGCCATGCACGATGTCGAGGTCGATGCCGTGCACGACCTTCGTAGGGCCATAGGCCTTCGCGACGCGACGGATGGAAATGTCGGCCATGGACGTCTCACTTATCTTGGTTGATCAGGCCGCGCACGAACCAGCGCTGCATGAAGACGACGACGAGAAGCGGCGGTAGCATCACCATCAGCGTGCCAGCCATCGCGATGTGCCAGCGCGGCGGTTCGCCGAAGAGCGGCCCGGGGACGATGCGCTGAAGCTGCATGACGGCGGTGCCATAGGCGGGGTCGGTGACGACTAACAGCGGCCAGAGATACTGGTTCCACGAATAGACGAACATGATGGTGGCGAGCGCGGCCATGTTCGCCTTGGATAGCGGCAGCAGGATATCCCAGAAGAAGCGGAGCGGGCCTGTGCCATCCATCTTCGCTGCCTCCAATAACTCCTCTGGAACCGTCAGAAAGAACTGGCGATAGAGGAAGGTGCCGGTCGCAGTTGCGATCAGCGGCAGGATCAGGCCGGCGTATGAATTCAGAAGCTGGGCTTCCGGCAGCACGATGCGAACGCCGAACAGCAGATCAGTCAGCGCGCTCAGGCCGAGCACGTTGATGATTTCCTGGAAGGGCCGCAGCGCATTGGCGGCCACCGCGTAGGTGGGCACGATCCGCACTTCCAGCGGCAGCATCAGCGTGATGAAGATCAGCCAGAAAAACACCATGCGCAGGCGGTAGCGGAAATAGACGATGGAGTAGGCCGACAGCGCCGCAAGCACGATCTTTCCGGTCGTGACGCCGACGGCCATGATCAGGCTGTTCAGCATCTTCGGCCCGAACTGGGACTGGTTCCAGGTGGTGACGTAGTTCTCCACCATGTGCGCGCCGGGCCAGAGCGGCATCGGCACGGTGTTCACCGTGCGGAAATCATGCGTCGAGGCAACAAAGACGATCCAAAGCGGCAGCATCAGCATCAGCAGGCCCACCACCAGGATGGCATGCGTCAGCAGGTTTAGAAGTGGGGTGCGTTCGACCATCTTCGCTCTGCCTCAGGTATAGTGAACGCGGCGTTCGACGTATTTGAACTGGAAGAAGGTCAGGAGCACCACCAACCCCATTAGGATAATCGATTGGGCGGCGGCCAGCGAGTAATCCTTCCCCTTGAAACCATCGGAATAGATCTTGAACACCATCAGGTCCGTGGCGCGCGCGGGGCCTCCGCCGGTGGTGATGTCCACAATGCCGAAGGAGTTTACGAAGCTGTCCGTCACGTTGATGACGATGAGAAAGAACACCGTGGGCGCGATCAACGGCAATTGGATGTCCCGCATCCGCCGCAGCACACCGGAGCCATCCATGGCTCCCGCCTCGACAAGGCTGCGGGGGATGGATTGGAGGCCGGCCAGGAAGAAGATGAAGTTATAGGCCACCATGCTCCATGCATTGGCCAGGGTGATCAGGATCATCGCATCCACGCCATCCAGCGCCGGATTCCACAGGCCGGGGAACCATTGGTTGATGGCGGACACGAAGCCGGCATCGGGGGCGAAAATGAAGCGGAAGGCCAGGCCGACTGCCGGCGCCGCCACCGCGTAGGGCCAAAAGAACACGAAACGGAAGCCGCGATAGCCGGGCAATTCACGGTCCACAAAAAGCGCCAGCAGCATGCCGATGCCCATAGCGATGGCAGTGCTGGACAGGGCGAAGACCACGGAGCGCCGCACCGAGTTCCAGTAGAGAGGGTCTTCCATCACGGTGATGAAATTCTGCCAGCCAACCCACTGCATGTCGCCGCCGAAAGGCGGTTCAAGCGTGAAGGCCCAGAACAACGCCTCACCGGTCGGCCAGTAGAAGAAGACAAACACCAGTAGCATCTGCGGCAGGATCAGCAGCAAAGCGAGCCAGTGGCGGTCGAAGGTTACGCGCTTGCCGCTCATCAGGGCTTCCTATGGCTGAGGCTTCGCCCCGGCCGCCTGATGGCGGCCGGGGCGTCTAGGCTGGCGCCAGAAAAGGCACCAAGACTTCAGGGCAGTTCGCGACCGCGCATGGTCTGCTCGAAGCGGCGCAGGATCTGGTTGCCGCGGGCGGTCGCGTCATCCAGCGCCTGTTGCACCGACTTCTGGCCAGTGAAGGCCGCCTGAAGCTCGGATTGAATCTCGGAGCGGATCGAGGTGTAGTTGCCCAGACGGATGCCGCGGCTATTGGCGGTCGGCGGCGTGAAGGTCAGCGACTGGATGCTGATCTCGCGGCCGGCGTAACGTGCCTGGTTGTAGAAGCCACCCGCCATCATTTGTTGGAAAGCCGGGGTGGTAATGGGGATGTAGCCGGTCACCGTCGGCATCCACTGCACCTCGGCCGGGGTCGCGATCCAGTCGAGAAAGGCAGCGGCGCCTTCGTATTCACCGCGCGACTTGCCCTGCAGAACCCAGAGCGAGGCCCCGCCGACCAATGAATTCGTGCGGCTCGTGCCTTCATAAACCGGGAGCATCGCAACGCCCCACTGCATACCTTCCGACTGCGTCGCGGAAACGACGCCGTGGTTGGCAATGGAGGTGATGGCCAGCGCACAGCTGCTGTCCGCGAAGGCCTGCACAATGGTCTTGCCGGTCTGCGCGGTCTGGATCCGCATAAGCCCCTCATCCAGCCAACGCCGCATGTTGCTGATATGCATGGGAAGGAAGCCGCGATTGATCAGCAGCTCTGCGTTGAGGCCGCCATAGCCGTTGTCACGCGTCGCGATGGGCTGGTTGTGGATCGCCGAAAGCTGCTCGAACTGCCAGGCGTCGAAATCAATCGCCATTGGGCAAGCGTGGCCGGCGGCTTTCATGGCGCGCATGTCGCGCTCCAGTTCCTGCCACGTCGTCGGCGCGGCGGTGCGGCCGATGCTCGCGAAGGCCTGGCGGTTCCAGTACAGCATCGCGGTGGAGGAGTTGTAGGGGAAGGACCACATCTCGCCGCGCGAGGTCGCGTAGTATGAAGCGACGCCCGGGAAATAGTCGGACCAGTTGATCCGCATGTTAAAGTCACGGGCGAAGTTCACGGCGTTATAGGTCACGCCAGAGAGCATGAAGTTTACCGTGCCGGCGTCATAGATCTGGACGACCGTGGGATGCTGGCGGGCGCGGTAGGCCGCGATGGTGTTCTGCTCGGCGCGGTCATAGCCGCCCTGGCCGACGCACACCGCCTCGAAGCGGGTCTGGCTTTCGTTGAAGCGGCGGCAATGGTCCGCCATCACTTCGCCGAGTTGGCCGGTCAGGCCATACCAGTATTCGAAGCGCTGGCGCTGCTGCGCCACGGCGTCCGGCACCATCGTGCAAAATGTGGCAACGGCCGCGAAGGCCGCCCCGATCATGCGCTTTTTCAGCATTTTCTGCATCCCATCCGACCATCGCATCACACTAATTCGTAATTCGGACCGGCTTATTGCTCAGCATGATGACGGTTCTGTCTCAGTCCCGGGACGCGGTGATGAACTTGGTAGGCAGCAGTCGTTTTGGCGCCCCAAGCTTTGGCATTGGGCGCCACATCGGTATGGCGGAGGTACAGTGATCAAGAACGGCGGTACGCCGGATTGGAGCAGTCCGCCATGGGTAAGGCGCAAGGCGATTGACTGCGCCCGCACGTGGCCGATGCCGCGCGGTCACTACGAGTGCCGCCGCTTGTCGTCACAGCGGCGCCACGCCGTGCAATGTCACGACACAGACGCGAATGCGTCACAAGCCCTGCGCTTACGCCGCCCTAATCTGGCCATGACGTAACGGAGCGAGCTCGACATGCCCAACATAATCCGGCGCGCCGCGCTGGCGCTGCCCCCCGCCATGCTGGCGGCGCCGGCCCTTGCGCAGGCCCGGCCCATGGTGCTCGACCTGCCTTCCTACCAGCTGCGCGAGGGTTTCGGCCCCTGGTGGCGGGCAGCGGCGGAGGAGTTCGGTCGGCGCAACCAGGGCATCAGTATCAACCTCATCGAGGTGCCCTTCGAGCAGCACCACTCCCAACTCACCACGCGCTTCATCGCGAAGAATGCGCCCGACCTTTGCCATATCAGCGCACGCTTCTTCTACGGCTTCGCCGACCAAGGCTTCCTCGAGCCACTCGAGGCCCGCCTCGCCGCCATCGGCTGGCGGGAGCAGGATTTCATCCCGGCCCAGCGCGACATGAGGCGCGACGGCCGGGTCTATGCCCAGCTGCTGCTCGGCTACGCCTACGGGCTGTTCTACAATGAGGCGATGTTCGCGCAGGCCGGCGTGGCGCTGCCGACGAATATGGCGGAGATGGTGGCCGCGGCGCAGCGCCTGACGCGCGACCGCGACGGCGATGGGCGCCCCGACCAGTTCGGCATGGTCTGGCCAACGGCCAATACCTCTAGCACCTATGTCTATCTGACCTACCTCATCACCGGCATGAACCGGGACTGGATGGAGCAGGGGCGGCTATTGCCGCGGCCCGTGCTGCAAGAGGCGCTGGAGATGGTGCAGACCTTGCTGCGCAGTGGCGCGACACCGCCGGGCCTCGACGCCAACCCGGCCCGGCAGCTATTCTGGCAGGGCAATGCGGCGATGATCATCGACGGCTCCTGGGGCGTGGCCTACCGCAATGACAGCCCCGAAGCGCTGCGGCCAGTGCTGAAGGTGGCACCGCTGCCACTGCCCAATCAGGCAGCCGGTGCCTCCAACGTGCTGGCCATCCCGGCCGATGCGCCGGCCGCACGCAAGGATGCCGCCTTCCGCTTCATCGAGATGATCCAGTCCGAGGAGTGGCAGCGCAAATACGCCGAGATCGGCGGCAATCCGCCGGCGCGGCTCAACATGCTGAGCGACGAAGCCCGCCGCATCTGGCCCGAACTGCCGATCTTCGAGCGCGCGGCGGCGCAGAGCACCGGCAGCTTCATGCCCCGCGGCAAGGAGGGTGAGTTCGGCCGCTTCAACGCCATCGTAGGCGAGCATGTGACGGCGATGGCCTCGGGACGCATCGATGCAGCCCGCGCGGCCGAGATGATGCACCGCGACCTGACCCGCGCCCTGTCCTGAGCGTGCTGACGCGGGGCGGGCTGCGGGCGCGCAAGGCGCGGCTGCTAGCGCTGTGTGCCCTGCCCGCGGCGTTGGTAGTGCTGGTGCTGGTCGCCTGGCCGATCTGGCTGACCATCGAACTCAGCCTGCATAGGGTGCGGCTGTTCGACATCCTGCGTGACCGCCCGCTCGCCTTCACTACAGCGAATTATGAACGGCTGTTGGGCGATCAGCGGTTCTGGGAAGCGCTGCTGAACACGGCGATCTTCGCCGTCTCGTCGGTGGGCCTAGCGATGCTGTGGGGGCTGGGCAGCGCGCTGCTGCTCAACCGCCGCTTTCCCTGCCGGGCGGCGGTGCGGCTTGCGGTGATCCTACCCTGGGCGGTGCCGGCCACCATCGGCAGCCTGGTCTGGATGTTCCTGGCCGATGGCCATCTCGGCCTGTTTAATCACCTTCTGCTCTCGGCCGGTCTGATCGCGGCCCCGATCACCTTCCTGGTGCACAATGAATTCGCCATGATGATGGTGATCCTGGCGCATGCTTGGCAGTCTTATCCCTTCTTCACCATCATGCTGCTGGCGGCGCTGCAGGCGGTGCCGCCGGAGTTGAATGATGCGGCGCGGGTGGATGGCGCGGGCGCGCCGCAGCGTTTCCGTTACGTCACCCTGCCCGCGCTGCGCGACACGCTGGTGGTCAGCGGCTTCCTCAGCCTGCTCGCCGCCATCCGGGACGTAGAGACCATACTTGTGATGACCGGCGGCGGCCCAGGCCGGGCAACGGAGACCCTGGCCTTGCGGATCTGGAACGAGACCTTCCGCTTCTACGATGTCGGCCTCGGCGCGGCGCACGGGGTGGTGGCCTTCGGCCTCTGCCTGCTGCTCATGGGCTTCGCCCTGCGGCGGTTGCTGAGGAGTTTCTGGGGATGAGGCGCATCGGGGCACGGGCCGGCATGACTGTCGCTATCGCCGCACTTCTCTCGGTGGCGCTGTTTCCGATCTACTGGATGGCGCTGACGGCGCTGCGGCCGAAATCCGTCACTATGGTGTGGCCGCCGCGGCTACTGCCTGATCCGAGCTCGCTCAGCCTGGCCAGCGTCATCGCCGTGTTGCGCGATACGCCGGCCATGGGCTGGGCCGGGAATTCGCTGCTGATCGCGGTGCTGACGACGATCGCGGTCGTCATAGTCTCGACACTTGCGGGCTATGCCCTGTCGCGTGCCGAGGGCGGTGCTGCACGCGGGCTGGGGACCGTGATCCTGGTGGCGAAGATGCTTCCGGCCACCCTCCTGGTCGTGCCGCTTTACGTCATGTTCCATCGCGCAGGGCTGCTGGGTGGACCGCTGGCGGTAGTGCTGGCCAACCTCGCCTTCGCCGCACCCTTCGCGACCTGGATGATGAAGGGCTTCTTCGACGGCATACCGCCGGCGATCGAGGAGGCGGCACTGCTGGATGGCTGCGGCCATCTCGGCGCACTTTGGCGCGTCGCTATACCGCTGGCGCTGCCCGGTACAGCCGCGGTCGCGCTCTACGCCTTCATCGTCGCCTGGAATGATTTTCTCTTCGCCCGCGCCTTCTTGCCAGGCGGAGCGGCCACGACGTTGACGGTGGGGGCGACGCAATTCCTCTCCGAAACGGAAATGGAGTGGAACCGCGTCATGGCGGTCTCCCTACTGGCCACGCTGCCAGTTGGCGCCGTGTTCTTATGGCTTCAGCGGCACTTTGTGGGTGGCCTAACGCAAGGGCACAACTGATACCAGGATTGTCCGACGGCGGGTCGCGGTCGACAATCTCGTCAACGCCTGCGCCGCACCGCCGGCCTGGCGAAGACCATGATCGTTGTCGCCCTGAACAATCGCTCCACTGGAGATGTGCATAGGCGAAGTACGTCGCGGCACCCCTCACTTCGGCGCCCCAAGCACTGCCTCAGTAGAAGGATGAGGGATTGCGGCCTCCCACACTTGTCGCAGCTTCGAGGGTTACCAAGCGGTCTGTCAGAGCAGCGATCAATTCCTGCTGCTGCTGGATCGCTCTGATGAGGTAGGGCACCGCCTCGTCGGGCTTTATGTTCCAGGTGGCGGGGGTTGCCCCCATGGTGTCGGTCGCGGCCTGCTCGGGCTGGTGCAATACCATCTCTGGGATTTGCTGCTGGACGCGTTGGGCATGCCCGCAGCATGCTGCTCGATGTCGGAGGTGCCCATTCCATCACCAGCGCGGCACTTGATCGCGGCATCAATCATTTCGGACTTTTTGCGCGGCAATATCGCGCCGCTTTCGGTGAATTGCCGTCCGCTGTGAATTGGAACCGTAGCGGGACCCCGGCCGTAACTTCATCTACACTGTTGAGAGGCTTGGAAATATGGCGTGCAGGTGGGGTCCCGATCGACGCCAATCGGGACCCCACCCCGAATAAAATTCTACAAGTGCTTACAGAAACCTATGCGGGATTCGTAGGGGGTCCCATTTCGGTGCTGATTCACACCCAAGGGCCATCAGGCAGGGTGGGCCGAAGCCTGTGCCTAATCCGGCAGGCAGCGCACCGCCCCAGCTTGGGCGGAGCGGGCTGGCTGGGTGCCCGGCGGGCAGGGCATTTGCGCGCCATTGGGCGCGGGCAGGCCGGTATCCCAGCCGCGCACCGCGCTGTCATCGCCAAAACCGCCCTTGGCCGGGGCGCAGCGCCCGCCGCGGCGGCCATTGACCGCGCGCTGCGGCGTGCCGCCATGCGGGCAGAGGTAGCGCCTTGCCGCTTCCATTGCCGCCGATGTCGGCCGGGGGGCCTGGACACGCTGGGCCAACGCAGGCCCTGCCAGCATGATCATGGTTGCGAGCAAAGCCCAGCCATGCCTACTTGCCCGGGCCATTGTGGAGTGACGGTAGATGAATGAGCAGATCATTGTCGAAACACGCGAGAGCAAGCGCTCCTATGGCGCATGGGGGATCCTGGTGGCCGTCCTGTGTCTGGGCCTTCCGTTTCTCGGGCGCCAGCGCGTGCGGGTGACCAATGAGCGGATCGTCATCGAATCGGGCTTTTGGAACAAGGTGCGCGATGATGTCGAAATCTTTCGCATCCGCGATGTGGTGGTGAAGCAGAATATCTGGAACCGGATGTTCGGCATTGGCGATGTGGTGGTGAAGGCGACGGAGGGGCGCTCCGAAGAAGTCCATGTTCTGAAAGGCCTGCCGGACCCGGTAGCGGTGAGCGAGGCGATCCGCCAGGCTTGGAACCATGCCGCCCGCCCGAGCGGCCCGGCCACCGCGCTCGATTGATGGCCCGACGCCCTGCCAACCCCGATGAGGCGGTGCGGCCAACCCGCGACATCGATCCGATGGAAGCGCTGGAAGCCCTGCCGCGTGCCGATATCGCCGTGCTGGAGACCGCACAGCCCAAGCTGATCGACGCCGCCCTGCGTGGCGCCATGGTGCTCACCCGGCATGGGCGGGACGCCTTCGTGTTGCTGCCGGTGGATGAATTCCAGGGCCTGGCGCGCGAGGCCATGGCGCGGCGCATTGGCGGGCCCCGGGTGATCGAGGGCTGAGGCCGGCACTTCCGATAGACATAGAGGGCCGGCTCAGGGCAGATATATCCATGGCCGAGCTCTCCGCCCCCCAGGATTCGCGCCGGACCCGCGCCGGCTGATGGACCATGCGAGCGATATCTTCCCCGAGCCTCCACCGGAGCCGGAGGATGAGGCTGCGCGTAAAATGGTCTCCGCCACGCTGGCGCGGCTGCGCATCGCTGGCTTCAAAAGCTTTGCCGAGCCCACAACCGTGGAAATTCGCCCGGGCCTGACCGGCATTGTCGGCCCCAATGGCTGCGGCAAGTCCAATGTGGTGGAGGCACTGCGCTGGGCGATGGGGGAGAGCAGCGCGCGCTCGCTGCGCGGCGGCGAGATGGATGACGTGATCTTCGCCGGCACCGCCACCCGCCCGGCGCGCAACCTGGCCGAGGTGACGCTGAGCCTG
>Ga0114972_10002938_pt1 | contig 12815 bp, 7 predicted proteins | sample M_140807_EF_Meta_FD_87354 | JGI IMG/M metagenome (GOLD analysis project Ga0114972, IMG submission 87354) | Freshwater microbial communities from Lake Montjoie, Canada to study carbon cycling - M_140807_EF_MetaG | ecosystem: Environmental > Aquatic > Freshwater > Lake | place: Lake Montjoie... | reverse complement strand
GGGCGATGGCATTCGGTGCAATGCTTGTTAAAGATGGCTGCAACCGAGTCGGCGTAGGTGACTTTGGGAGTTTCAGGAGTTTCTGAAGAATTGGACTTGCGCACATAAGCGATCTTGCAACCGACCGGTTCCGTGACGGCGATGTCAGGAGTATTCCCCTCGAGGGCAGAGTCGATTGCCATCGCGAGATCTTCGCGGGTGGTTTTCGAGCGAGTCATTCCAGGTGCATATTGGTCGTCGACGCGGCCATGGTAGAGTACTTCGTTTTGAGGGTTAACCAGGACGACTTCTGCGGTCCGAGATATCTTCCATGAATCGGCCAACGATTGGTCGGAGTCTTTGATGAAAGGGAAGGTAACTTCGATCTCGTTGGCAAAGTGTTCGATGTCATCGATGCTGTCTTGTGGGTTGCTGATCACGCCGACCCACTCGATTCCGTGAGAGGCAAATCGCTGGCTAAGTTCTTCAAGCCGTCGCGCATAAAGTTTGGCGACGGGGCAATCGCAACCAAGGAACGCGTAGACGCGGAGCTTGGAGGCATCGTTCCAGACGATGTCGCTGCCATGGATATCGCGGAGAGCTACCGATTTCGTTGCCCCAGCTAATGGTAATGTCGGGGGCGAGTTGGACTGGGGAGGAGCGGAAAAAGGAAATGCCGCGTAGCATGAGGTCGTCACAGGCCATGAAATCAGTAGCGACCAAGCGAGCCCCAAGCCGATGACCGTGAGAATTTGGGTTGAAATCGCTCCTTGGATGGATGGCCCAGGAGAGGGTATACACTTTGATACAGACATGGTTGGCTGTTGGAGTTTAACGAAGAGGTCGTCGAATCCGATCCGCGAAGGAGTTGTTATATCGGGGGCACCTTCGTGTCGGCAATGATGTGGTAGGGGGGAAGGGGACCGAAAGAAAGGGGAAAGCCTATAAAAAGCTGGTTTTTTAAGGTTGTTAATGGGAGTGAGGCACCAGCGTTGTAAGGGGGGTAGCCAACGGGAAACGCTAGCGATTTTCTGGGCACAATCGGAGGTTTTGGCAAATTGTGCATATTCCGCAATTCGTGTAGGGCTGGTAGTTCAGGAATCAACCGCAGGATCGGTATTAGCCGAATGAGAGGAGGAACCGTTATTGCACTCACTTTGTTCGGGTATGCCAAATGTCGCAAACACAACGCGGAAAATCGTGGATTCGGTCATCGATCCGAGGGGCTTGCCTGACGGCGGCCGTGGTACCGGTCCTGGTATCGGGATTGGTGGGTTGCAACCGAGCCCATTATCGCACGCGGGCGGACCAGGAAGTGACGGACTTGATCGGTGAGAAGATCTCCGATGCGATGTCGGATCCGATCCGATCGGTTCAAGTAGATCGCATGTCGCGGATGTTCGACCCGTTCAATCCGGACCGACCACCGATGCCCGAGGATGACAACACGGCGCACGAGTACATGAAGGTGCTCGATGGCAAGAAGCATTATCCCCTTTGGGATGTGAACGGGCGCACGAACACCGCAGAAAACCCCATCTGGTGGCAGTATTTGCCACTCGATGAGCGAGGCGTGTTGGTGCTGGATGCCGACATGGCGGTGCGCGTTGCTACGTTGCACAACACCAACTACCAGCAAAAAATCGAGACGCTGTATCTGTCGGCGCTGGATGTGAGCTCCGAGCGGTTTTTGCTCAGCAACCAGTTGTTTGGGGGCTATGGGTCGTTTTACTCGTCGAATGGAGCGCTAAACGGTAACACCAGTACTAGTGCAGGTCAGTCGGTGGTCTCAAATTCATTTTTTACAAATGCAGGTAACTTAAGTGGTAGTGGACTTGGAATGCGACGGAGGTTTACCACTGGCGCTGACATGATTGTAGGTTTCGCCAACAATCTTACTTGGCAATTGGCGGGGCCTAATGATCAGACGACAAGCACCTTGGTTGACTTTACCTTTATCCAACCCTTGTTGCGCAATGCCGGACGCGATGTCGTCATGGAACGACTGACTCTGGCCGAACGCACACTGCTCTATAATGTTCGAGCGTTTGAACGTTACAGAACAGGGTTCTACATCACGGTCACTGTCGGAAGAAATGCTGAAACAGGTCCGACCCGGCGGGGTGGATTGCTCGGCGGTGCGGGCTTGGACAACTTCAGCGGTCTCGGCGGGGGTTTCGGTGCTCTCGGTGCTGCCCAGAACCAAGTTGCAACGGGTGGTGCGGGTTTCGGTGGTGGTGGTGCCGTTCCACAAGTCGGTGGGTTCCTAGGGTTGGTCCAGAACCAACTTCAAATCCGCAATGCCGAGGAGAATGTCGCGCGGCTTCGGGATAACTTGGCCCGTTTCGAGGACACTCTCCGCGAGCAACTCACCATTATTCCTGCGACGCAGGACACGATCCCCAGCCAGCAGCTGCAAGTCGCTCAGGCTCGCCAAGCGTTGATCAACTCGCAAGCGACCTTGTTGCAGCTCAAGTTCAATTACGAACAAGCCATGGATAACTTCAAAGTCAACATCCTCGGTTTACCGCCGTACGTGTGTGTTGAGGTCAAGGATCCTATTTTGGATCAGTTCAATTTGATCAGCGAGGACATTAAAGAACGCCGCAATCAGGTCGCGGGACTGCGCGAATCGATTGGGGATGACAACACGAAGCTGCTGGAGTTGAGCCCAACCGAGACCGATCCCGCAACTGGGATCAAGGTCCGATCGCTCCAGTGGAACAACGATGCAAAGCAAGCCGTATCCGAAATCCAAGGGGGCGTTGGTGCCTTGGAGAACGTTCGCCAGACCTTGCTCGGAAAAGACTTTGACGAAGTAAGACGAGATATCGAACGACTGCGTTCGGTATTGCCGAGCCGTGAACAGGAATTGGCGCGTTTGCGGCAGATCTATGAGCAGGAGAGAGGTTCGGTGTGCAATCTGCTCCCCACCGACACGCTCGATGTGGCATTGCTAGAATCTTCCGAGATGGATTCTTTACCTGACAGCCTTACTGCGGATCTGAACAAACTTGAGGATCGCTTCCGTGCTCGCGAGGCCAAGGTCCAGGAGCTGCAGGATACATCGGCAAAGGCTCTCGCCACACCTTCGGAGGGAGTGAATGGACGCGAGCAATTCAACCTGTTGCGAGACAAAGTTATTTTGCCGAGTCAGTCGCTATTAGCTGAGTTCTCTGAGGATGTGTTGGCGTTGCAGGTGTTGCAGGCGCGGGCGAGAGTAGAGAGTGTCGTTCTACCTCAGGTCGATCTTATGCCAGAGGAAGCGGTTGAGATTGCTCGTGCGAATCGGCTGGACTGGATGAATGCGCGAGCATCGCTGGTGGACTCGTGGCGATCGATTGAAACCGTCGCTGACGCCTTGGAAAGTGCCGTCGATATTATTTTTAGTGGTGGACTTACCAATACGCCGGGGACTTACACCCCATCAAGGGGCCGGGTCCGTGCAGGATTTCAATGGGACACTGCGTTGACTCGATTGCAGCAGCGAAACAACTACCGCCAAGTGTTGATCGAGTACCAGCAAGCCAAGCGAGGTTACTATAGATATGAGGACACCATATGGCAGTCGCTTCGCGCGAACCTCCGGAACATTCGGTACAACCAATACAACTTTGAGTTGCAGCGTTATGCGGTGCGGATCGCAGCACAGCAGATCACCATCAACGAGGATTTGCGTCAGATTCGTGAGAGTTTGAACCAAGCATCCGGACCGACGGCGGCTCGAGACAGCGTCTCGGCTCTGCAAGATTTGCTCAGTGCTCAGAACACGTTCCTCGGCGTATGGGTTTTCTACGAAGCCCAACGAAGGAACTTGGATCAAGACCTGGGTACGATCCGCGTCAACGCGGACAACATCTGGATCGATCCGGGCCAGATCACCTCGGCGGCATACGGCTTTGCTCCGCAGGATGGGAATGGGGTGTGTTTGCCTTGTGTTGAGAACGGCGGAGCGATGCAGCAATCGGGGTACGGCGAAGTGCCCATGGGTGATTTCCAGCCCGTCTACGGTTCGCAGTCGGGGTATGGTCAGCAGCCCAATTACGGAGCACAGTACGGTACCAATCAGCCCCTAGGAAACGCGCCCGTGATCAACGAAGTGTCACCGACGATCAATATTCCATCGCAGTATTAGTAATCGGCTAGCGCCTTGCTGCTGACAACAGGCCAGGCTTGCGTTCTGGGTGAGCGACTTTGGCGCTAGCCGTCGGTGTCATTAGTGACGCACAACCTGCGATCACTGCAATGATGATCGGTGCTAACACCAAACCACCGGCTAGCGCCTTGCTGCTCACAACAGTCGGCGGGGCATTGGCCAATCGATTACTCAGCAGCGGGTGCAGTTGGTAAATTCTTAGCGACCAAGCCCAGCATGACCAGCGACCAGCCGTTGAAGATCATTTCGACACCGACGAAGAGTCCGATGACCCAAAGGCCAGAGAGTGGCCATTGGTGCCAGATCGACAGACCGAGCAGGAACGTCACGACGCCGCTGAGCAGTAGCCAAATCCAATTGGGAAAGCGAACTGCGACAGCGACCACCGCCCTAAAGATGCCTTGGAAAATGAGGAGCATGGCGATGAGCAACGTCAGGTACTCCGCTGAGATCAGTGGGTTGGCGATGATCATCACGCCGGATGCGGCGTAGAGAACTCCGGAGAGGAGTTCGATAAAGAATCCTCCCCATTCTTTGCAGTAGAACGAGTGGAGGAAATAAGCGACCCCGGCGAGGACCATCAACCAGCCCAGGAAGACCATGGTGGCGAGTGTGGTCAGGGTCGAAGCCCCGATGGCAACGGCTCCCAACGCGATCAACAGAGCCCCCAAGCCGACGAACCAGCCCCACTTGTTACGCAATTCCGCCAGACCGACTCGATCGATGCTTACAGAGACAACGGTGGTTTCAGAGGACATTGGTTCTTCTCGCTGGGTGGGAGGGTCGGCGAAGGGGAGCGGCACGCGGCTAATGTTTCTTTTCCGTGTCGCTGCTCGGCGACGTAAACTGTTCCGCCAATATAACCTCGATTGTCTCGACGCAAACGGTCGCCCGGTAGCGATTCAAGATATTCTCCTTGAGGTATTTCAAAATGTCGTCGCAAACATCGTAGGGAACGATCGTTTCCAAACGAACATTCGATTCGGTTTGCCACACTCCGTTGGCGATGTTGTGCCGTCCAATCCCGCGGGACGGCATCGCCGTAAAACCGGTTGCTCCTCGGGCGATGCATTCGCGCTGCAATGCATCCTCGAGGCTGGATTCGGCGACGATGGTGATCCGTCGCATTTTGGCCATCCCACGTTTTCTCGCAGCATCGCTGTGGGCAGACAATGCTTGGTGCTGCTCGAGTCCGATGAGTTCCAGACGTAGTCCCGCCTCTTGCATTTCGCCTTGCATCTCATGCAATTTCTCCATCACTGTATGATCAACCAATTTCGTGTCCGACACATCGACAATGATGTTATTGCGCTGCACGAGCCCAATGTGTTCGATCTGTCGTTTGAACGGAATCCAATTGCTGAACACCGCCGATTCGCTCGCATGGATCTTTACCGTATCGGGACTGACTTGTTCTACATCCAAATAGGCCTTAAAGAAGGAATGGAGTGGGACACCATTGAGAAGGTGGATGAAGAACTTCATCCCGATTCCTGCAGCAATACCGATCAGCAAATCGGTAGCAAGGGTTGCGATCAGTGTCGTCACAAAGATGATCAGTTGCTCGCGACCTACATGGAACATGTGCATGAACTCGCTCGGGTGCGCCAACCGGAAACCGGTATAAACGAGCATGGCTGCGAGTGCCGAAAGAGGGATCATGTGCAGTACTGCTGGGAGGAATGAAACGCACAGGAGCAGGAAAACACCGTGCCACATGTCGGCGAACCGTGTTCTAGCGCCGTTATCGATATTGGCTTTACTCCGCACGATTTCCGAGATCATGGGCAAGCCACCGACGAGCGAGGCGAGGAGATTGGCGATGCCGACACCGAGCATATCTCGGTTCATGTCCGTTTTTCGTTTCCAGGGATCGATCGAGTCGACAGCTTTGGCGCTGAGGATTGATTCCAGAGTGCCGATGATGAAGAACATAAAGATCCACTTCCATGCCTTCAACTGGTTCAGTGCCGTGAAATCGGGAAAGGTGACTTGGGTCAGTATCCCAAGGATTTCCGTTGGAAGCGGAACGAGAAATTTCTCGCCCAAGAGATGTTCTTTCTCGAGGAATTTGTAGGCGTGGTCCTGCATCAGGTTCAAGTACAAGCCGATGAGGACAGCCATCACCAACACGATCAATTGCGGAGGGATCGCTGCCCATTTCAGCCAGTTCTTCTTGATGTGTGGCCAAGTGAACAGGAACAGCAAGCTGATCAGGCCGATCAATGCGATCGCGGGATTCGCTTCGGCGATGTAGTGAGGGATATGTAAGAGGAGATCGAGTGGTTCCTTGCTTTCGGGGGTGACTCCCAGCATGACCGGGATCTGTTTGGCGATAATGATGACGCCGATCGCTGAGAGCATGCCGTGGATAGCCGATTTGGGAAAGAACTCGCTCAGGATGCCAGCCCGGAACAGGCTGAACGCGATTTGCAGGAGCGAAGCGACGACGCCTACCGCAAGGGCAGCGCGGTACGCGCCCCAGTCTGCGTCCGAGCCACCATTGCCCCAACCGTCTCCTTGGAAGTCGTTGATGCAGCCGATCGCGATCACGATCAATCCAGCAGCGGGGCCCTTGATCGTTAGTTCGCTGTTGCTGATGAGGCTGGTGACAATACTCCCGATCACGGCGGTAAAGATTCCAGCCATCGGTGGGTAACCGCTGGCGATAGAGATCCCGAGGCACAATGGAAGTGCGATCAGGAATACCATCATGCCCGCAATGGCATCGTATTTGAGATATTTTTTAAAACCTAGAAGGTTACCGACTGGGATATCTGCTTTGTGTTCAGTCATAACATAGCTATTTCGGAGAAGCGTTCGGCTTGTTTAAAAAGCGTTCAGCGTTGGTGTGGGAAGCGGATTATGGGCCCGCAAGGCCGCGGAACGGTGCAGCTTTCCGGGGGCTTCTATAGAGAGTGAGTCGATGAAACTCGAATCCAAAGAAGATCGTTGCGCTCTAGGAGGAGAGAACCTAGATGAGAGGGATTAGCGCGAGGTTGGAGGAGGTCGCTGCCACCGCTGGGTATTTAAATCACTCGGAGCACTTTCCGAAACGAGTTCCGTGTGCCTTGGGATCCAAACTCGGTTGAGTTCGAGATGCCCTGTGCTGTCTGAGTGGAACCAATGATGCAATGACTCTTGAAAGTCCTCTTCGCTATCGGATTCGGTTTCCTCCGATAAGTCGGCGCAGACGAGTTCCGCGTTGCCACCAAGCCATGGCTCGACTGCAGCCACAACCGAAGCCAATAGCAACCATCCAGCGATGATCGCATGGATGTACTTGGCTAGAGTTCGGTTGTGCATGGTTTTGAGATCGTTTGTATCGAGATCGATTGCGAAGGAACTTTGGCTCCAGGAATTGGAAGCTTCGGTCAAAGGCTCCCGTTTTAACTCTGCTCCGCCGTGTCCACTTCTCAAGCATAGCAACAATCGGGGAGGGGGGGATATTGATTGCTTCATTTCGTCGAATCGGTGCGTAGCCCGACCCTAAAGTCCACGGGTTCGGTAAAGCCCAACACGTAGATCGCAGACATTGGTATGGGTTGCACCGGTCTCGAGCAGTCCCCCTGTCTTCTTAAAGATGCTGTTAGAATCGCAATGTTGCAGGTAATCCGTCAGGGGGAGGTTTTCCCGGAGGCATCGCTCAACCCATTCGTGGTCGATCCAGGCACCCGCAGCCGTGGTGGTGCCATCTTCCCCATCGGTGCCTCCGGACAAGATAGCGAACTCGCGAGGGGCGAGTTTGGACCAATGGGAACAGACCCACTCGCCTGCGGATAGAACGAGATGTTGGTTTCGCCCTCCGCGTCCTCGTCGCGAGGCTTCTGGCAAAACGACGGTGGGTTCGCCGCCGGAAATGAGGCAATCCACCAACGCGTCGCGGCTGGACATAAAAAGTTGCTCCGCGAATTTTCGACCGAAAAGGTCCGCTGGGCCATCTCCCGATTTTGCCGAGTGCATCCAGTAACGGTATCCCAACTCCACCGCGCAGGTTCCTGCCGCGTCGACGGCGGTGGCGTTATTGGCCAAGACATGATGGTTCTGGATCGAGGATTGGCGAGTCCAGAAACCTCGGAGAACGGAGCCGCTGTGAATCGGTTTTGATGGTGCAGCGAGTTGCCATGCTCGCAGTAGATACTCCTTGATCGCTCGATGTTCGTTCCCATCAGGACAGAACGATTGCAGGATGCGAAGTGCGTTTGCGGGGTTGGGAGGCGGGTCAAGGATTGTCGGGCCAGAGGCGATGTATTCGACGGGATCTCCGAGAACATCCGAGATGATCAAGGTCAGCATCAGCTTGGCATGGCAGCGACGCGCCAGTCCACCCCCTTTGACTTGGCTCAAGCATCGACGTACTTCGTTGAGTTGTTCGATGGACGCGCCGAGGGCGGATAGGCTTCGAGTGACTTCGATTTTTGAAGCCAGCGAGATCTCGTCTACGGGGAGGCACAGGAGTGCCGAGCCGCCACCGCTGAGCAGCAGGATCACGCAATCGTTCGGGCCGGCCGATTCCACGAGTCGCAAGATTTCGCGTGTGCCCGCGACCACTTTTTCCGTTGGTTCGTTCACCCCGCGCGGTCTCGCTTCGCAGATCTCGACGCGCCATGACCCTAATGAATCCAAATCGTGCGCGCGGGGGTCGACGGAACCTTCGGGGATTTGCACCCAGCCCAACATCATGGGTAACGGGACACCGGAGGCGCGAAGCGCGTCGGAGAGACCGACCAGCATCCCGCAGGACGCTTTGCCGGCACCGACGACGATGATGCGATCTATGCCTCGCAAGTCGTAGGGTTCACCATCCACGTGGAGCCAGCGTCCATCCCATTGGAGCGTATCGCGCAGGACTCGGTCTGCGCGGACCGCCTCCACGCCAGCTTGCCAAATCTTTATTGCGTCCCTTGCAATCTCGCTCACACGCATCCACTTTCGTTGGAGGTTCAACTCTCTTGGAAGAGAGTACGAACGATTGTCCCTTGGCTTCTGGCCATGGGGCGACCGATCGGAGTCCGAATCTCTTCAGAAATAGGGACGCCGAATGCATCCAGCAGGGTCGCGTGCAAGTCTTCGATGCGAACAGGGTCTCTGACGCCGCGCAAGGCATCTTCTCCGGGCGGGGGCAATTCGCTCGTCGTCTCGCCGTGCACGTAGCCTCGTCGGAATGGGCCACCGAAAAGGAGGGTGCTGAAACCGGTTGGCCAATGGTCTCGACCGTCCGCGATATTGATCGTAGGAGTTCGACCAAACTCACCGCCACACATGACGATCGTGGAGTCCAAAAGATTCCGATCGATCAGCAGGCGGCTGAGTCCATCGATCACGCTGTCGAGGCTCGCACAACGACCTGACTGCAGCGTGTAGTTCTCAACGTGGCTATCCCAGCCACTCAATTCGACCTCCACGCACGTGACGCCTTGTTCGACCAACCGGACGGCGGCCAAACAGCTCCGTCCGAAGGGGGTGTCCCCGAACGACTGCCGGACCTCCGACGATTCCCGTTCGATCTCGAACGCTTCGATCTGCGAGCTATCCATCATGGTGGTCGCCCGCTGCGTCGAGTTTGCATGAAGGGTTTTGGTCCGATCCAGATCCTTCAATCGCCCTCGTCGGAATGCCTTTTCCACCACGCTCAGGTCTTTGACCCGTTGGTCAAACGATTCGCGATCGACATAGCTGCGAAGATTCGGAAGAGGATCTTTTGGGTCGAACAGTTGGAACGCATCCCATTGGCTACCGAGATAACCACCTCGCGACGGCCATTGTCCCGCGAGGATCGAGACGTGGCGCGGGATTTCCAAATTGCTTTCGGATTGATGGCACAGGACCGCTCCGATGGATGGGTGGACTAGAGTCGGATCGGGACGCCAACCTGTTTTCATGTTGTACGTTGCTCGCTCGTGGTCCCCTTCTTTGGAGACCATGGAACGGACCAAGGTGGCCATGTGCATCCATTGCGAGGACTTGGGGAGAGTGGCCGCGATCGATACTCCCGGAAGGGATGTCTCGATCGACTTGGTCTCGCCCCCGACCGCCGAATCGGGATGGGGATCGAACGTTTCGAGCTGGCTGGGGCCTCCTTGCAACCAGAGCAAGATCATCGATTTGGGACGCTTGGATTGCGCTAGCAGTGCACCCGGTTCGTGGGCACGAGCGACCTGTTCCGCGAATCGTGTCAAGAATCCGATAGAGGCCAATCCGGAAGCGATCGAGGCCGATGTCAGGAGTTGTCGGCGACGCATCTGGCCGAACGAGGCGCAGCCCAACGAGTCGGCGGTCCGATAGCTCCCGGCTCCGCTCGAATGCATTTGTACCGAAGTACTGCTTGTTGGTGACGTCGTACCGCTGGTAGTAGTACTGCTGGTAGTTGCCGAAGATTGGATTGCGGTCGATTGCGATTTGGGCATGCTTTACCTCTCAAGTCATTCGTCGCGGCTCCAATTCAGCGTCCCAATATAACTCGGAGGAAATATACCTGCGAGGAACGGCCGCCGACGAGATCGTCGCTATTTCAGTCGTTGTAATCTCGTTCGAGGATAGCGATTCTTGGAAAAAGAGCCTTTTATCCGGTTCTATTTCTCGATCTTCTCGATCGAAATATTCTCCTGGAAATTTGTCGTTGTTGCTGAGGGTTCCGCGAATGGCACAGATTATCCAAATGGCTCAAATGAATGCCAGCATTGTTGAATGGGACATGAAGTGAGGAAGACCCTCAATCTGGTAACGAGCGGAGGCGATGATAAGGGGTATGGCTAGGGACTGGTCAAAATTCTTGGGAGGGAACCAAATGTTGAGGAACATTTTCGCGACGGCTTGTGTGTCGAGCGTGTTGGCCAGCGGGATTATGGCCGGCGGGATTATGGTAAGCCCGGTTTTGGCGGATGGGCCTCACGATTTCCTTTCTGGAACGTACTTGGATCCCGCGATGCAGCGGCCCGATTTGTTGCCGCATACGATCACTTCGAAGATTCCAGAGCATCGTCAGGTGTACAATCGGCCACGCTACATTCCCGGATGGCTGGCGTACAAGTTCGAGCCAACGAGCCAAGAAGCGATGGCTTGGCAGACCAATTATTGCAACGGGAATTATCGCAATCATGCCGGCGCTTACGTACCGGTTTACAACTATCCTAAGCCTTGGGAAGCGATGAACACGCGAGCGCGACCCGATACGAAATCGAACGTTGCGATGACGAAAGCCCCAAGCAATGCCCAGGGAGCCAATGCGCCGGGGGTTACGGGCCGAGTTCCCGCAGGCAGTTTAGAGGCGATCGCACCGGCCCAAGAGCTCAATCTGCCTGCACAAAACAACCTGCCAGCGCAGCGTTAGGGAGAAGGCCTCGGAAACGGCTGGGAGTGCGGAGAGTGTTGCCCAGCAGACTTGATCGATCGGATACAATCCGATGCCCGTCATCATTCTGCGTCCAACTCGAACGAAACTCCCTGGATAGTGCCATGCCGATTTCGAAATTAGGTCTGCGGTGTTTAGGTCTACGGTATATCGCCCCGATGGTTCTTGGTGGCGTCGGATTCGCGATTTCGACCGCAGCGATGCTTGGTTCCGCGCGGGCTGACTGGCCAGGGTTGTTGGGTCCATTTCGGAATGGGCATGCGGATTCCAAGGCACAGGTTCCGAACCAACTCCCTGAGAAACCAAGAATCCGTTGGCAGCTAGACGCTGGCCAAGGCTACGCGGGTGCGGCGATTCGGGATGGGCAAGTCGCCCTGTTCCAGCGGGATGGCAAGCAGGATGTGCTTCGTTTGGTGTCACTGACCGACGGCAAGGAGATTTGGTCGGCAGCGTTTCCTGCGGTCTATCAGCAAGGTATCGATTCCGACAAAGGTCCACGATGCGTCCCTCAGATCGTCGACGATGCCGTACTGGCTTATTCGGCCGCGGGGACGCTCTACTGTGTTTCTCGGAGCGATGGCAAGCGGCGTTGGGTTCGTGAACTGCGAAAAGAGTTCGCCGCAGAGGATGGGTATTTCGGTGCGGGCAGCACCCCTTTGGTGGTTGATTCGAGTGTGATCGTCAATGTGGGTGGTCGCAAGAAAGGGGGCGTTGTCGCCGTCCGATTGTCCGATGGCAAGAACCTATGGCAGTCCACCGATGCCGATGCGAGCTATGCGTCGCCGATTGTCATCGATGGGGCAAAGGATGGGGGGAAATCCGAGCAAGCGGGAACCGTGGTGGTACCGACGCGGTACGTGACGTATGGACTGGAGCCGAAAACCGGATCGGTACAGTGGCAGATTCCGTTCGGGCAGCGTGGTCCCACAGTGAATGCGGCGACGCCGATTGCTTGCGGAACCGGCCAACTCTTTTTGACATCGAGTTACGGTCTCGGATTTGTGATCGCTCGGTTGCCCGCTGGGCCTAAAGACCCCATATCCATCGAGAAGAAAGGGGATGCGATCTCCAGCCAGTATGCGTCTCCGGTTTCTTTCGGGACAAGTATTTTTGGAGCTGACGGGCGCGAAGATGGTGGATGGCCCAGTTACAAATGCATGGATAGCGAAACGGGAGAGATGGTATGGTCTGAGGCGGGAATGCCCATTTGCCACTCGATCGCTTTGGACGGTACTGCTGCTTTGGACGGTACTGCTGCGGGTACTAGTGGGGAAACGGGTACTAGTGGGGAAGGTGGACGCGGAGAGGATGCGAAACCCAGAATTCTTT
>Ga0114972_10002935_pt1 | contig 12822 bp, 9 predicted proteins | sample M_140807_EF_Meta_FD_87354 | JGI IMG/M metagenome (GOLD analysis project Ga0114972, IMG submission 87354) | Freshwater microbial communities from Lake Montjoie, Canada to study carbon cycling - M_140807_EF_MetaG | ecosystem: Environmental > Aquatic > Freshwater > Lake | place: Lake Montjoie... | reverse complement strand
TCCCGAGGCGATGGACCTCAGCAAGGAAACAAAAATTACCCAGGAACTTTACGGCATTCAACCCGTTGGAACGCCTTTCCCCAAGGAGATCAATCTGCCTGAGGAGGCGGATGCCATGGGGCGAAAGTGCCTTGTGGCGAGGCGACTTTTGGAGCGGGGCGTCCGATTTGTTCAGATTTGGTCGGGCTGCGATAACGGTTTTCCAAGGAGAAATTGGGACAGTCACGAGGACATTTCCCGAGATCATGGCCCTTTGGCGGGTGGAATGGCGGTTGCGGTTGCTGGATTATTGGCCGATTTGAAGCAACGCGGGATGCTTGAGGATACGGTGATTCTTTGGACAACGGAATTTGGTCGATTGCCTTGCTCCCAGGGGGGTAAGGGACGGGACCATAATCCCTATGGTTTCACCAGCTGGATGGCAGGAGGGGGTATTCGGGGAGGAATTTCGGTTGGTCCAAGTGATGATTTTGGATTGGCTCCAGCAGAACCGGCAAAAGCGACCCAGGTTTACGATCTTCATGCAACGATCCTCCATTTGCTTGGTTTGGACCACACGAGGCTCACTTTTCGGGCAAATGGTGTGGATCGGCGGTTGACTGATGTTCATGGAAAGGTCATGTCAGAAATTTTGGCCTAACTGGACTGGCCGTTTGGATTCATTTCGCCGAAAATTGACTTGATAACCAAGCGAAGCACGGCTAAAGTTGTAACTTCCCACCAAGCCAGCTTTGCTAGCGTAGCTCAATGGTAGAGCACTGGTTTTGTAAACCAGCGGTTGCGGGTTCAAGTCCCACCGCTAGCTTTCCCAACGAAAAGGGGCGAGTGGTGGGAGTTTGGCTTTTTTAGAGGGGGTTGGATCAGGCAAGCAAAAGGGTAGGTGGCCGAGCGGCCAATGGCATCAGACTGTAAATCTGACGTACTTAGTACTACGGGGGTTCGAATCCCTCCCTGCCCATTTTGAAAGCGATTTGTTTTTGGTTCCGGACTACCGCGTCCGAAAACCTGCAAATCCTTGCCCCGTTTAGAAGTAAGCCAATTGCGGGCGTAGCTCAATGGCTAGAGCACCTGCCTTCCAAGCAGGATGTTGTGGGTTCGAGTCCCATCGCCCGCTCTGGATTTATGGCCAATAGGTGGTATCCTATCGGTCTAGGTCCATTTTTTGTTGCTGCTGTAGCTCAGCGGTAGAGCGCGTCCTTGGTAAGGACGAGGTCGTGGGTTCAATCCCCACCAGCAGCTTTGGGTCGAAAGAAGAGGCCCGACCGGAGGGTGACTCGGGGATCGAAAAGGATACCCAAGACACCATTTCAGGCTTTTTGGTATTATTGAACCAGAAAGGCCCGCATAAGGCGGGTCATTCCTTTTGCACCTTCGGAGGGGCGATGGCTAAGGAAGAGTTTAAGCGGACAAAACCGCATGTGAATGTTGGAACCATTGGACACATCGACCACGGCAAGACGACTACAACCGCTGCCATTGTCGCCCGCCAGGGTTTCAAGAACAATGTTGCCAACATCAAGAGCTACAAGGAAATCGCCAAGGGCGGTACCGAGCGTGACGATCTTAAGACCGTAACCATCGCTGCTGCTCACGTCGAATACGAATCAGCAACCAGGCACTACGCTCACGTGGATTGCCCGGGCCACGCCGACTACATCAAAAACATGATCACCGGCGCCGCACAAATGGATGGTGCGATCCTGGTGGTTGCAGCCGATGCAGGCGTAATGCCCCAGACCCGCGAGCACATTCTGCTTGCGCGTCAGGTTGGTGTGCCCCGTATCGTGGTGTACCTCAACAAGATCGATGTCGCATTGGCTGATGACCCAGCTGGTGAGCTTGTCGAACTCGTCGAAATGGAAATCCGCGAACTTCTCAACAAGTACGGTTTCCCCGGGGATGAGATCCCAATCATTCGTGGTAACTCGCTCGCCGTTATGCAAAGCAGCGGCAAAGACGACGGGGCAGGCAAGTGCATCGACGACCTCGTCGCAGCCCTTGACTCCTATATCCCTCTTCCGATGCGCGAAGCCGACAAGCCCTTCCTCATGAGCATCGAAGATGTGTTCTCGATCAAAGGTCGTGGTACCGTGGGTACCGGCCGTATTGATCGCGGCGTCATCAAGGTTGGTGAAGAAGTCGAAATCATCGGTCTCCGCAAGGATGTCCGAAAGACGACTGTTACCGGCGTGGAAATGTTCCAAAAGACCTTGGACCGTGGTGAAGCTGGCGACAACGTCGGTGTTCTCCTTCGCGGTATCGAGCGTAACGACCTTGAGCGTGGCCAAGTGCTTGCCAAGCCAGGCAGCATCACCCCGCACACCAAGTTCGAAGCTCAGGTGTATATCCTTTCCAAGGAAGAAGGTGGCCGTTCCACCGCGTTCTTCACCGGGTATCGCCCCCAGTTTTACTTCCGCACCACCGACGTAACTGGTAACATCAAGTTGCCTGACTCGATCGAAATGGTTATGCCTGGTGAAACTGTGAACTTCACGGTTGAACTTCTCGCCGAAAGCCCCATCGCCATGGACGAAGGCCTCCGCTTCGCCATCCGTGAAGGTGGTCGTACCGTGGGTTCAGGCGTTGTAACCAAGATTTTGGCATAAGCCGGATCGGTAAAAAATGGACTGCTTTGCGCCCGGTGGGAAATCCTCCGGGCGCCGGTCATGAAGGAATCGAGTGCCCTAAGGGCATTCATTGAATTTGGGAAAGTGAAGGTTGAATCATGCGTGAGTATGTTTGGCTGGAATGCACCGAATCAGGTGACCGCAACTATAGGGTTCAGAAAGAAACTCGTGGTGCAGATCGTCTTGAGCGGAAAAAGTATTGCCCTCGCCTTCGCAAGGTGACGATTCACAAAGAAAGCCGCAAGAAGTAAATCAACTCTTTTGGTGGGGTGGTTTCTGCCACCAAAAGTTTTGCATACGGGCGTAGCTCAATTGGCAGAGCACCGGTCTCCAAAACCGGGGGTTGAAGGTTCGACTCCCTCCGCCCGTGCTTGATCAAGAAACTAGAGCGTATATTTCTGGGGTGGGTAAACGCACCACCCCTGTATTGAACGGGATGGATAAGCGACACCATGGCGGTCTCCGCACCAAAACTCGGAAATAACCAATCAGTCAAGACAGGACTTGGGGCTACCTCGGGTCTTGTTGGGGCTGTCTTAGTTATCGCAGCCACCGGCGTCGTTTTCTGGGGTATCCCCAGGATTCTTTCCGTCTCTGCTTGGCCTGAATCACTTCAGTTTCTTGGTGGTGCGATCCAGTTTTTGGCAGTAGTGGCTGGAATTGTTGGCTCTGTTCTTGGGCTATTGCGACTGGCCAAAACTGCGGGTACATCTGACACCCCATCCTACACGGCGATTGCGCTCATCGGCCTTTGCGTTGTTACCCTTCTTGGGTTGATTATTGGTTGGTGGATGGATCGGCTTGTTTACCAAAATGGAGCCGCTCGTCCCATTGGTCTTGTGATCAGCATGGGGTTTGTGGCGTTTTCGTTGAGTCTTGGAATTCGTCTTTTTTACTCACCTGGTTGCGCAAATCTTGCCTCCATGTTGACTGAGCAAGGTTGGTTTACTGGGGCCTCGTACAAAAAGTCCCAGGGGGTGCGCATGCGCCGCCTTACTCTCTCTGTTTTGCTTGTAGTCCTTGGAACGGGAATCTGGTCACTCTTGGGTGCAGCGTTTGTTCGCAAGGGTGGAGACATGACAGCGTCCCTCCCATTTACTGGACAAGTTCGGATTGAGAAGCCTGCTGACGCTCAATATTTGCCTGAAAAGATTTCACGCGATTTAAAAATCAGTCGCGAAGAATTTGCCCGCATTCGTGAGCAGCTCAATCCTGAGACTTTTGTGAAGATTGATGTTCTCAATGGTGACTCTCAATACAAGCCAAATGAAATTGTCAGTAAAGAAAAAGTTTCCGAAGAAGGGCGGTCGTTCAAAGAGCAAGGCCTGAAGACCCCGGCAAAGACAATTACCCCAGTACTTCCGGAGGGCGTTGTCGAGTTTGAAAAGGTTCATTTGCTTCCATCGATCCAGTTTTCTCTTCCCCTTTTGATTCTTGGGTTGGGTTTCTGGTTTAGCTGGCGCTTAGTGAATGTTCCCCTCTTTGCGGAGTTTTTGATAAGCACTGATGGCGAAATGAACAAGGTTAGCTGGACCAGCTGGAAGAAGCTCATGCAGGACACAGTTGTTGTTTTGACAACTCTTGTCATGTTTGCGGTCTTGCTCTTTGTTATGGACATCGCCTGGAAACAAATTCTTAGCTCGAATCTGATCGGCGTGCTAAAATTCAATGAATCGGTCCAGGATCGAGAGGCAAATGTGGATCGCAAGCCCTGGTGATCCACAATTTAGCCCCAACGCCACAGGACAACAAATCATGAACGATTCACAAGATATTCTGGATGAGACAACAACCGTTGTGGAATCACACGAGATTTCGACGGCTCCTGCGAAACCGCGCGAAACCGCTTCTGATATGCCCCCTATCACGGGCAAGAAGAACTGGTATGTTATCAAAGTTACTGCTGGTCGCGAAGAGACGATCAGGGATGCTATTGAGCGCCGTATCAAGATCGAGGGTCTCGATCCGTACTACGGCCAGATTTACATCCCGGTTGAGCGAGTCACAGAGCGTCGAAACAACAAGAACATCGTGAAAGAGCGAAAGCTCTATCCCGGTTACTTCATGGCCGAGCTCGAGTTCAATGACCGGATGTTGGTTCTTTTCCGGGAAATTAATGGAGTTGGCGACTTTGTCGGTAGCTCGGTTAATCGTCCCCCGAATGCCATGTCCGAACTTGAAGTACAGCGAATGCTGCGCACCAAGGGTGAGGTTGTCACGACTACTGTAGCCGTGAAACCTGAATTTGAACGCGGCGATCGTGTTAAGATCAAGGATGGCACCTTCGCAGGCATGGAAGGTGAAGTTAAGGAAATCCTGGAGTCGGTTCACCATGTAAGGGTGGAACTGACCATCATTGGGCGAACAGTCCCGGTGGAACTGGAATACTGGCAGGTCGAGGAGATCTGATCCAGCTGGGCATGTAGTAGGCATCTGAAAGGTTTGAAGGACGGAAAAAATGGCTAAGCAAGTCACGGCAGTTATCAAGCTCCAGTGCCCGGGTGGATCGGCGACTCCAGCCCCCCCGGTTGGTCCCGCTTTGGGCCAGCACGGTGTGAACATTGGTAAATTCGTCAAGGAATTCAACGACAAGACCGCCGATCGCAAGGGTCTGACCCTTCCGGTTTTGATTACGGTCTACAATGATCGTTCTTTTGAATTCATGATCAAGAGTCCACCGGCCTCGGTGCTTTTGAAGATGGCGGCGAAAATCCCCGTCGAGAAGAAAAAAGGCGGCCACGAAATCAAACCCGAAGAAAAAGCCAAAAAGTCCGGCAAATACAAGGGTTTTTCGGTAACCAAGGCCCAAGTTCGTCAAATTGCCACGGACAAATTGCCTGATCTCAATGCACGCGATGTTGATCATGCGATGCGCATCATTGAGGGCACGGCTCGTAGCCTTGGCCTCGCGGTGATGGAATAACCCGCAAAAATCATGGTTTGCCCGGGGACGCTTGGTGATTAACCTTTGCGCCCTTTGGTATTTTGTCCTATCATAATAGTTTCCCCGATCTCGGGTAGACGCACAGGCAGAATGAGTCATGGCGAAGAAAAAAGACGACGAAAAGCAAGTTCCTGTTTCCAAGGCACCTGAGGCCCCTGTTGCGGAAGCGACCAAGGCTGAAGCTCCTGGTGAAGGCAAAAAGCGCAAAAAGCAACCCGGCATCCCACCTCGTCGTGGAAAGAAGCTTCGGGGTGTGCTTAAATCGCAGGAACAAAAGCTTCGCAAGGAGGGGACTCTCTCGTTGCGCAAGGCTCTTACCTTGCTTCGTACGACTCGTCGTGCCAAATTCGATGAGACTGTCGAGGTTCACATGAACCTTGGTATCGATGCTACCCAAGCTGATCAGCTGATCCGTGGAAGCGTTGCTTTACCCCATGGCGTTGGCAAAAATGTTCGCGTTCTTGTTTTCGCCCAAGGTGCGAATGTCGAAACCGCCAAAAAAGCCGGAGCCGATTTCGCTGGTGGCGATGAATTGATCAAGAAGATCAATGAAGAAGGCTGGCTCGATTTCGATGTGGCCTTGGCGACCCAGGACATGATGGCCAAGGTCATTCGCTTGGGTAAGGTCCTTGGTCCCCGTGGTCTGATGCCCACACCCAAGGCCGGGACCGTGATTCCCGCTGGTGGTGATGTTTCCGCTTCCGTGAAGGAATTCAAGGCGGGCAAGGTGGAATACCGTACCGACAAGGGTGGGAATGTCCACGCCGGGGTTGGCAAGTTGAGCTTCAACGATGATCAACTTAGCGATAACATCAACACCTTCATCGAGCAGATTCGCTCGGTAAAACCGTCCGGTGTTAAGGGGAACTATATCCTCGGTATTACCGTTGCCTCGACCATGAGTCCCGGAATTTCGGTGGCATTCTAGTCGGTTTTCGCAAATCACAACAAACACGACCCATGGACGGAGAAATGTCCGTCCATCTGATGAATTGAGTAAGGGGATAGATTCATGAGCAAATCAGTAAAGTTGATGGAACTCGAAGCGATTCGCAAGGATTTCTCTGGGGTTCAGGACATGGTTGTGCTGAATGTTGGCAAGTTGAGTTGTACCTCTGACCAACAGTTTCGCGCAGTTCTTCGGAAGAAGAAAATTCGCGTAAAGCGCGTCAAGAACAGCATGGCCCGCAAGGTACTTGTCGAACAGGGAATTCACATTTCCACCGACAGTCCCTATTTCTCTGGAACTTCGCTTTATGCATGGTCCACGGTTCCTGGTACTGCGGTATCGGAACTCTGCCGTGCGATTGACTCGGAACTTACCGGTAAACAAACCGCCGAGTTGTACAAGGACAAGTTGACCCTCAAGGGCGCCATTGCCGAAGGTCAACCCATCTCCTTTGATATTGCCAAGAAGATGCCAACCCGTTTGGAAGCTATCGCAAATGTTGTTGGAATGGTGCTTGCACCCGCCAGCCGTATTGCTTCCCAGCTCAAGGCTCCCGGGGCGAATCTCGCCTCGCAGATCAAGACCATCTCCGAAAAGGAGACTGCGGCGGCTGGGGAGTAGTCCCTGCTGTCATCCCGAACACCCGGGCGGTCCGGGTATCGTGCTATTACGCTGGTTAGAATGGACCTTTGTCGGGAAGCTTCAGCCCGTATTGGTCATAGGAAAGGGTGATTTAAGATGAGCGAGACGAACTACAACGAAGAAATCAAGGAATTGGGCGACAAGATTGTCGCGTTGACCGTAGCCAAGGCTGTTGAGCTGGCTGACTACCTCGAAAAGGTCCACAACATCAAGCCCGCCGCTGGCGGTGGTGTAGTTGTTGCGGCCGCAGCAGCCGAGGTTGAAAAGCCCGCTGCGAAGACCGAATTCAGCGTTGTGCTCGAGAGCGCCCCCGCTGACAAGAAGATTTCCGTAATCAAGGTTGTTCGCGAATTGACCGGTCTTGGCCTCAAGGAAGCCAAGGACCTGGTTGAAGGCGCTCCCAAGTCCGTCAAGGACGGGATCAGCAAGGAAGACGCTGAAGCTGCCAAGAAGAAGTTGGAAGAACAAGGCGCGAAAGTGTCCCTTAAGTAGTCCTAAGGTTGGATCAAAGGATCCTGGCCGGGGGACTCCGGCCAGGATTTTTTATTCAGTCCCTTGACTGAATTTGATCTGTTTGATTGAATAGTGGATTGATGCCGTACGCCGGTTGGAAACAGGAAGTTTAGTCGCGACACACCCCCAATCTACCAAATGGACGGGAGAGGGTGTGATTGTGTCGTTTCCGGTGGAATGGTCCGCAACCTCCGGGGTTTCGGCCAGCGGCCTGCATTCTCCAGAGACCAGGCACACCTATGCGCAGGCAATTTCAGGTCTTGGATCCCATCTTTTATCGCGAGTCTTTGCCGGGAACTGTCCGGTTAGCTTGCTTTTTCTGTGCCCTACGCACCGACATCCAAAGCATCGGTATTTTTGGCGGTAATAATTCCGCCTTATCCCAAATCGCTTGATTTTCGTCTTTTATTGAGCCATGGGTTCCCCCGGGTCGAGGCTGACCGGGCGATTCCAAAATGAGTCATGCCTCAGGGAGGCGCATTAAATGCCCGTCCCCACTGATCGAATGATCTACCCCAAGCAAACCCGCAGCTTCGGCCAAAACGCCGAGGATCTTACAGCGGTACCCCCCCTTACGGACATCCAGCAGAAGTCGTATGACCGCTTCCTGCAGGTGAATACCCTGGCGGAAAAGCGCGAGGATATTGGGCTTGAAGCTGTTCTCCGGGAGACATTCCCGATCGAGAACATGGACAAGTCTATTAACCTGCAATATGTCCGGTACGAATTGGGAAAACCCCGATTTGGTCCCGACGAATGCCGCCAGCTTCGTTTGACCTATGGTCGTCCCTTCCGCGTATTGCTCCGCCTTAACAAGGAGCAACCCGTAGAAGAAGAAGTGTACCTGGGCGACATGCCGATCATGATTGGTGGTGGCGAGTTCATCATCAATGGTGCCGAGCGTGTGGTTGTAAGTCAGCTGCATCGTTCGCCTGGTGTAGACTTTATGATGGAGCGCGAAGCGGATCGCGACCTTCACTCATGCCGTATCATCCCCGAGCGTGGCTCGTGGATCGAACTTCATGTGACCAAGAAGGATTCGCTGAATGTCCGCATCGATCAGTCGGGTAAATTCTCGGCGTTGACTCTCCTTCGCGCGATGGACCCCCTCTTTAGCACCAATGCGGACATCCTGAAGGCGTTTTACCCTATCGAGTCCGTCAAGACCAAGGGTGGTGGCGAACGGCTCAAGGGCGCAATTGTCGCGGAAGATGTTATCGATCCGGAAGACGGTGAGATCTACCTCGAGGCTGGCCAAGCCATCGACGATGCCAAACTCAACCAGATCCTGGCCAGTTCGGTAAAGTCGGTTGAAGTGCTTGCGGTCGTCAAGGATCCGATTATCCTTGCCGCGATGGCGGAAGACACCGCCGCCACCCACGAAGAGGCTCTTCTGAAGATCTATCAGAAGATCCGTCCAGGCAATCCAGCCCAACTCGAAAAGGCTAAGGAAATGTTCCGGGAGAAATTCCAGGACACAAACCGTTATCGCCTGGGTCGCGTGGGTCGATTTCGCCTCAACCGCAAGTTCAACCTCAAGGACACGGTTTCCGCGGATGAAATGGCGCTTCAACCCGCCGACTTCCTGAATGCGATCAAGTACATTCTCAAGCTTCGCGCCAAAGATCAGGGCGCGGAACTGGACGATATTGACCACTTGGGCAACAGGCGTGTGCGCACGATCGATGAACTTGCCGCCGAAGAACTTCGCAAGGGCTTCCTCAAGCTGCGTCGTACCGTGACCGAGCGTATGTCCAACCGTGATCAACAGGACATGACGCCTCGTTCCCTAATCAATCCCAAGAGCATCAGTGCGGCGATCGAGTACTTCTTCGGTCGGGGCGAATTGAGCCAGGTGGTTGACCAGACCAATCCCCTTTCGCAGCTTACCCACGAAAGGCGCCTTTCGGCCCTTGGGCCTGGCGGTTTGAACCGTAAACGCGCGGGCTTCGATGTTCGCGATGTTCACATCAGTCACTATGGCCGTATTTGCCCGATTGAGACCCCTGAAGGTACCAATATCGGTCTGATCAGTCACTTGAGCACCTACGCCGGTGTTGATGAATACGGCTTCCTTATCACCCCTTATCGGGTCGTTAAGGATGGAAAACTGACCGGTGAGGTTCGTTATCTGCGCGCCGATGAGGAAGCACGCGTGGTTTTGGCCCCTGCTGATACCCCGATGGAAAATGGCAAGTTTTCCACGGACAAGTTCACCGCCCGTCACGAAGGCGAATTCATTACCGCCGAACCTGAGCAGGTGGAATTTGTAGATGTGAGCCCTAAGCAGATGGTCGGCGTTTCCGCCGGATTGATCCCGTTCCTTGAGCACGATGACGCAAATCGCGCGCTCATGGGTTCGAACATGCAGCGTCAGGCTGTTCCTCTTCTTGTTACCGAACCGCCTATTGTGGCTACGGGCATGGAGAAGGATGTTGCCCGAAACTCGGGCATGGTGCTCAAAGCGGAAAAGGAAGGCACCGTCACTTATGTGGACTCCCTCCGAATTCGTGTAGATGAGCGCGAATACATCCTTCGCAAGTTTACCGGCCTTAACGAGCACACATGCATCAACCAAAAGCCGATTATCAAGGTTGGTGAAAAGGTCAAAAAGGGTCAAGTCCTTGCTGATGGCGCTGCCACCTATCAGGGTGAATTGGCCCTTGGGCGCAATGTTTTGGTCGCGTTCATGTCGTGGGACGGCTACAACTTCGAAGATGCAATCATTATCTCCGAACGGTTGGTTGAACGCGACACCTACACTTCGATACACATCGAAGAGTTCGAGATCGAAATTCGCGAAACCAAGCTGGGCAAGGAAGAGTTCACCCGGGATATCCCGAATGTTTCTCCCAAGGCCCTGGCCAACCTCGATGACAACGGTATCGTCCAGATCGGTACTTTCGTCACCCCCGGTGATATTCTCGTGGGTAAGGTTTCGCCAAAGTCCAAGAGCGAACTGACTCCCGAAGAAAAGCTTCTTTACGCGATCTTCGGACGCGCGGGTGAAGATGTTAAAAATGAAAGTCTCGAAGTTCCCTCGGGTGTGGAGGGCGTCGTAATCGAAGCCCGTCGCTTCTCCCGTCGCGCGAGTATGTCCGAAGATGAGCGAAAGCAATTCGACAAGGACTTCCGTGATGAGGCGGATGCCTTCAACAAGCGAATTGCCGAGCAGTGGCACCTGATGATTGCCGAAATCAAGGACGCCCTTGAAGTTGGCCAACGGGCTGCATTTCGCGATGTTCGCAATAACAAGTCGATCGGTGGCGAGAAAGACAATTCCGAGGCCGCGCAGGCTGCCGTGGAATTCAAGCTCGAGCATCTTGAAGTTCGGACCCCCGAGCAAACAAAGCTCATCAAGCCGATCTACAAGAAGCACCGTGAGCAACTGGACAAGGTTATTGAGGAGCGTGATCGTCGCCTTAACAACCTCAAGCGTGGCGAGGAACTACCTCCCGGCGTGCAGCAAATGGTGAAGATCACCGTCGCCACCAAGCGGGTGATTTCGGTTGGTGACAAGATGGCCGGTCGCCACGGTAACAAGGGTGTGATCTCGAAGATCCTCCCCGTGGAAGACATGCCTTACCTGGCCGATGGTACGCCTGTGGACATCCTGCTCAATCCGCTGGGTGTGCCGAGTCGTATGAATGTGGGTCAGATTCTTGAAACCCACTTGGGTTGGGCCGCCAAGAACCTTGGTTTCAAGGCAGTCACTCCGGTTTTCGATGGTGCCACCGAAGAAGAAATTCGCGGTTGCCTTAAGGAAGCCAAGCTTCACGAATCCGGCAAGAGCTGGCTGTTCGATGGCCGCACAGGCGAGCGCTTTGAGCAGATGGTCACCGTGGGCTATATCTACATGCTCAAGCTACACCACTTGGTAGATGACAAGGTCCATGCCCGTGCAACGGGTCCTTACTCCCTCATCACCCAGCAACCGCTGGGCGGCAAGGCTCGCTTCGGTGGCCAGCGCTTTGGTGAGATGGAAGTGTGGGCGCTCGAAGCTTATGGCGCGGCCTACATTCTGCAGGAACTCCTAACCGTCAAGTCGGACGATGTCGAGGGGCGCACAAAGATCTACGAGTCGATGGTCAAGGGCGAGAACACGCTTGAGGCCGGAACTCCCGCGAGCTTTGATGTGCTTACTAATGAAATCCGTGGTCTTGCTCTGAACATCCAGCTCCAGAAGAAACAACTTCTGGGAGGCGGATACGAGGAAATTGACACAAAATCGGCCGACTAGTGATTGCGCGATATGGGCCCGCCGCCTGGACAAGGTGGTTGGGCCCCGGCGAGTGTCCGCTGGCGCCATGACACAACCGAATACGCGACAGGACAAGGAACGAAGAGGGGAACCCGATGAGCACCGCCGAAACGAATTATGACCGCATTAACGATATCAGCTCTGTCCGCATCACCCTGGCTGATCCTTCCCACATCCGCGGGACTTGGTCCTACGGTGAGGTGAAGAAACCCGAAACGATTAACTACCGGACCTACCGTCCCGAAAAGGATGGTCTGTTCTGCGAGCGCATCTTCGGGCCCGAGAAGGACTGGGAATGTTCCTGCGGCAAGTACCGCGGCATGAAGTACAAGGGCATGGTTTGCGATCGTTGCGGTGTGAAGGTATCACACAGCCGCGTGCGCCGCAAGCGCATGGGACACATCGAGCTTGCCGCTCCAATCGTCCATATCTGGTTCTTCAAGGCGATGCCCAGTCGTCTTGGCACGCTGCTCGACATGAAAACCTCGAGCCTCGAACGGATCATCTACTTCCAGGATTATGTTGTCACCAATCCCGGCGACACTGATCTCCAGGAAAGGCAACTCCTCAACGAGGATGAATACAAGAAGGCTCGCGAAAAGTTCGGCAATGCTTTTGATGCCGCCATGGGCGCCGAGGCCATCAAGGCCCTGCTCAAGCGTCTTGATCTGGTTAAAGTATCGCTCGACCTTCGCAGTTTGCTCGACGCGGAACTTTTGAAGCCCAAGCGTTCCGCCCAAAAGGTGCGCGACCTGGTCAAGCGGCTCAAGGTGGTTGAGAGCCTTCGCGACTCCGGTATGGGTGGTTCGGCAAACCGTTCCGAATGGATGGTTCTCGACTGTATTCCCGTGATTCCGCCAGACCTTCGCCCTTTGGTTCTCCTTGA
>Ga0114972_10002934_pt1 | contig 12823 bp, 8 predicted proteins | sample M_140807_EF_Meta_FD_87354 | JGI IMG/M metagenome (GOLD analysis project Ga0114972, IMG submission 87354) | Freshwater microbial communities from Lake Montjoie, Canada to study carbon cycling - M_140807_EF_MetaG | ecosystem: Environmental > Aquatic > Freshwater > Lake | place: Lake Montjoie... | reverse complement strand
GATGATTCAATTTCGAATTGATAGACTGACGCATTCTGGTGACTTAAAATGTGATCAAGGAGTGTTCACCATCGGGCGAATGCGCCTCGTGCTTGTTTCGACAATTATTTTTGGGTTGAAGCGTCTTTTCCTACAAAAGGATTCTGAGTTCGCAGCCTCCTTCGAGTCCCAGACATAATTGTCACATTTGAACTCTACGACTTATTTGTTTTCATCAGCAGTGAAAGAAACTTAATTCACTCGAGGTGCCTTTCTTCTCCATAATTCGAGGAAGCCATACTCTTCGTACAGTTGATAGTTGGAGAATAAATCGTCTCGACATGTTTGCCATGCTTCTCTGCTCAAAATTCTCGGCCATGGAAATGATGCTTTGTTTAGAGCGATGAAATCCGGTCCAGTCCTTGTGATTTCTGTCTTTAAATCTAAAATGGCACGGCGCGAGGTTCCAGCGGAACCAAACTCATCAAATGTTTTCCCGTATGGCGCAATTCCGGCAAGAAGGTAAAGTGTCGTTGCACAAGAATCCAGCACTTGAACAGAGCCCCCTTGGTCCTTCAGTTCCCTCAGGCGGCTAGCAATGAGAGATAGTGATTGAACGTACTGTCGGTATGGTTCAGGGAGGCCATTTACTCCAAACGAAGGGCTGGAGAATGAAACCGGACCAAAAATCGTTGTTTTTTTAGACGCGGCATTCCATAATGCGGGGTAATTTTCCGTGTCTTTGGACGTATACACGTAGACTAGAGTTGCGCAATTCAAAGCTACACACCCGAGCACACCTACCCAGTTGAACGAGGTTTCAGTTTTACTCTCACAAGTACTCCCCCGATATTGACAAAAATCGCGCATTAAATAGCAAATGCAAATTACTGAGGGTACTAACAACACAGTGAGGTTGCCCCACGTGGTGCGTCCCATAAAGTACACCATACGCTGGAGTCCATAGATGCCAATTGCCCAAGCGAAGCCTTCTCTAGCGCCCCTGAGTGAGATTTCTCGGCCTACGGACATAACGATCGATCCAAGGAAAAGAATCACTGCGAGTGCGAATACGGCTACCCAAACTCGGTCTAAGCCGGCAAAGGGTAGTTGAGCCTCGCCTGCGGAGTGGCTAACGGAGCTGAAAATCGTTCCTAAAACTGCGTCCGAGAAAAACGTTCCTCTCGTTGCGGCCATCAGTCCCAAAAGAAGAAAGAGGCTTGCCGCGCCCGCCGCCCACAGACCGTCAGCCAGGACACTCTTCCTCCTTGTAAATAACAGCAAGAACACCAAAGTTGACACACCAGTCGTGAGGAGAAAAAAACCGGCATCCACGGAAAACAACGGCGCCATTCCAGCTAAAGCGCCGAGCAAAATTGCTGACATTCTTTTGGGAGTAGAGAGGTAGTAGAAGAGTGTGATAAAAAACGGAATCTCTAATGGAGCACGCATGGCTACGCCGCCATTCCAGCGCCAAACGACGCTTTTCGATTCCGGCTCAAAACCTGGAAGAACCAAGATCACCACTGAAAGGAACACTATTGAGAATGAAACGTATCTCTTATATCCAAGCGTTCTTAACAGATAAAATAAGCCAAAAAAGTACGCGACAGAGAAGCACATCGCAAACTGAATCAAATGTTTATATGAAAGAGTAAAGATCGGGTTCAAAACGGCGAACAATACTGGCCATCCCACTCCATATTGAGGAATAAAATTTTTGTAGAGTACTCCGCCCTTGAGATAGGCGAGAGACGCTGATGCTGCTAGCGCATTCCAATGATAAAACTCCTCAATTTGAAATATCCTCGCACACAGAAGAGGTACGTCCGGAATGACTATGAATATTCCGAATGAAACGAAGACCAATAAATCAAAAAAATTTAAGTGAGGTAGCAAAGAATCTCCGGTTAGCGCAACTGAATCGGGATTTTTGGAAAAACACGCTTTAGAAATAAAAATACGCCACCCGTTGTACGCAGAAATTGAAATTGCTAAGAAGGAAAAAAGCCAAAAAACGCCATGGTTTGTGTTAGAATTTTCAATGGTGCTTTTCCAAAAAAATAAAGGTTTAAGCATTAGGGAGATTCCTAATACAGCTCCAATACGAGAAATGCCGGCCACCTGCGGGGAGCTCTCGGGGGAGCGGATGCGCCCCCAAGGAATCCACAATATATAAGAGACAATTAAAATTATTCCGAAAATATAGATTGAGATATCTCTTTCGGGATGTACCCAGAACTTTCCGCCTGCTGTTAAATCAAGCGCAAGACTCTCTGAAATGGAAAGGATACCGTAGGAGCGAAGTGCAGTTATTAATAATCCAACCAACGGACAGATCACACCACAAAAAGATAGCATAAATGGAATGAAAGTTTCATTAGAAAGGCGATCATTTTTGGAATTTTTTTTTGGGATCATCTTTACAGAAACAATGAAATCTTTATTTGACAGGCGTTTAGAAATTTAAATTTCTTTGAACGATTGAGGTTTTATTCAGGAGGCGCTAGGAATTGACGCTCTGTACGTCTTACGAATACAGCCTTTCATGATATTTGAACGAAAACAACCTCCCTCAGCGCCCGGAGTCAGCGAAAATTAATACGTTCCTTTTCGACAACCAACGGGGTCTTACGGACATGAGTTAGAATCACACCGATATATTCTCCGAGGACTCCAATAAAAAAAAGTTGGACTGAGGCAAAAAAGAAAAGCCCGATGATCACAGGCGCCATTCCTGCCGTGAACCGTTCCCAGAACAAAAGTTTGTAGGCCAGGTATCCGAGGGCGGCGATAAAGCTCAGGAAAGATAGGAAAAGGCCCAGCATGGTAGCCAAGCGCAAAGGCACCTTGGTGTGCTTGGTAAATCCAAGCATCGCGATGTCATAAAGCGTGTAAAAATTATTTTTGGTCACACCACGTACACGTTTGGGTTGAACAAACTGAATTTTTTCAGGCTTAAAACCCACCTCGGAAATGAGCCCCCTAAAATAAGGATAGGGATCATCTATACGGCGCAAAACATCCAAAACATTCCTGTCGTAAATACCGAATCCCGTGCTGTTTTCATTAAGTTCGACCTCTGATAGGTACGACACAATTCGGTAGTAAGCGGTCCGGAGAGCGAAAAAAAGCGGAGTCTCTTCACTCCGATTTTTAATGCCTAAGACCATCTTGGCACCTGATTCCCAACGCTCGATTAAAGTTGAAATCAACTCGGGAGGGTCTTGGAAATCACTAGCCATGAGAACCGCTGCATCCCCGCTTGACTGTAACAGCCCGTAGTAGGGCGATCGAATATGCCCAAAGTTACGGGTATTAACTATTACCTTCAAGCGAAGGTCTTTGGCGGCAAGCTTTCGCAATATCGCGAGCGTATCATCCCTCGACGCATTATCAATAACCACATGCTCGTACTCAAACTGAGGAAAGCCCTCCATCACCTGGCGAATCGCAAGATATAGCGGTTCTATATTTGCTTCCTCGTTGAAAGTAGGTGTGACTATGGATATCTTCTTTTTCATTTACGATGCGGTGAAATGAGTCTCCATGCAAAGGATTGTAACACTCGATATATCGGCTAATACTACACCAACAAAAGTGCCAGTGTGTTTTCTTTCAACAACCTTCAGTAAATAATTTACTACCAATCAGCCTTTAATTAAAATAACTTAAACAAAAAAGTCCTCTTAAATCCCGCGGTTGGAGATAAGTTTTTTTAATTGCAAATTCTTGGAATACGGCGACTCGATTTTATCAATGCTAAGTGGCTCATCTTTAAGTACCGGAGCCGTGATGACCTCGCCATTCATAATTTCACGACAGGAAAGCTGTCCCTTGAGCAGAGGGATGGCCAAATAAAAGTCTTCCTTCATGCTAGAATGATGGAGAACGTATCCCGGTTCCAAATCACGTTTGGCATAAACGCCGCGAACCAATGCGTCCAGATATTTCACTTCCGTATCAGGAATTGAGCGACGATCTTGAGCACTGCCACCGCACATTTCCCTCGCTTTTCTATAAGCCTTAAACCACCCATCAATCTGGTGTGGCAGTGAATTGTAGGCTGAAACCGAAACCCCATCTGAATCAATATCGATGTGACGTTCAAATGTTCTAGCGCCCTTGGCGTACGCCATGAACATGGACGCATCCCAACTATGGTATTCGTGCGATGATAGGCCAATCGTCACACCGGGATACCGGTTGCGCAGATAATCCAGCTGATTCAATTCCAACTGATTGTCTTCAGTTGGGTAGATCGACACACAGTGGTTTACAGCAATAGGAATACCACGACTGGTGAAGAATTTCACAATCTCGTCGATGCTCTTTTGCGAGGAACCGCCAGTAGAAAATGAAACCGGCTTCCGCGTGTCGGCAACCTTTTCAATGAGAAACCAGTCATTAATATCAGAGCTGGCGATTTTTATAATATCGAGATTAAGCTCCTGACACAGCTCCACGGAAGCCTCGTCAAAAGGAGTCGCAGAAGTCAGGCAACCATTTTCTCTCACCGCCTCGACCAAGGTGGAATATTCGGCGCGACTGAGACGCGTGTCTCTAGTTTTTTTTATGTAACGAATATCATCGCGGTTTCGATGGTTTTTATGAATAAAGGTTTCCACATCTCGAAACTGAAGTTTTATCGTCGCGGTTACACTGTTGAAGCGGACGACTTGTGCGTACTCAGAGATTATCTTCAAACCACGATCAACGCTCCCGAGGTGATTATTCGCCATCTCGAGAACGAAAAGATTATTAAATATATCGGCGCTCATACAAATTTATATTTTTATAAAAAATTAACCAGATAGAGAAAATGCAAGTAAAGCTGCAAAGTCAGGAAGGTGAAAATCAATATAGTTTGGTAGCTTTGTCGAAACGCGCCCGAACCCGTATTCAGCTGACGCAAAACGGAAACCGCAGGCTCGCGCAGCCTCTGCGTCATCCAAGGAATCGCCAATAAAAAGAGTTTTTTCGGGAGACGCCTTCAGACGGTATGAGAGATCAATAGTCGCCTCAAGCTTTGAGGCAAAGGGTGGAATACGACTTTCTCTCGTGACGACTTCACAAAATAGACGGGAAATACCAAGCTGATTCAGGATGCGTTCCGTAGGCGATTGAGGCTTGTTGGTAACAACGTAACAGGTTGCCCCACTCTGAACAAGACGCGCGATACCGTCTAAAACGCCTGGATAGGGTATAGTGCGGCGCCATCCCTCATTGTCGTAACTACTACGAAAAGCAGACTCCAGAGCATCAAGTTCAGCGGACGTGGGAGAATCGTTAAGAGCTAGCCTGAAGATTTCACGTATCGGCGGACCAATTAAAGAATCGATGTTAGGCTTAGCTTTCCCTGGCATTACTTGATCCATCGCGATTCGAAAGGAATAAGCGATTCCAGGCAGGGAATCAACCAAGGTTCCATCCAGATCAAACAACAAAGCATTGAAGCAACACGAATTCATTTCGACGCAACGACCCGACAAGACAAGGCAAGAAGCCCCTCGAGGGTATCTTCTACCTGGACGGCTGAACGAGAAGATGCACCAAGTCTATCCAGAATTTCAGCACGCAAAACAGGCAATCTCTGCACAAGTCCGCCCGAAAAGACGACACAGGACCAACCAGTAGGCGAAACCCGCCCAGCGGAAATAGCGTAATTTTCCGACATAGCGCGAAAAGCCGCTCGAAAGAAAGACCCGACAGTAATGTCATCCTCGAGAATATGGGTAAACGCGCCTTCGCATCCGTAGGCTGTTGGGAAAAAGGAGAGATCAGCCTTTAAGGACCGAAGCTCAGCAGCCTCGGCCATTCGAGAGATCTGACCCCACGGGTCGCGAAGTTCGGTGCCTTGGTCGGTCGCAAGTTCGCTGCACAGATGGAGCATCCGGTTCAAGGCCCGACCGGCCGGTAAGTGAGTAATCGTGCGGAGCCAGCGACCATCAAAATATGGACGCAACTGCCAATCACCCGCTTCCGGTTTATCGACCAGAACGGAAACCTGAGAACCCGTGGCGACATTAACAGAGAGCTCTCCGGGTACCAAATCAACGCCAAAGAGCGCAGCCTGCTGATCCCCGACAGGAATATAAACGGGAAAATCTCGCCCATACAGTCGAGCGCGGCCCACGCGAACAATTTCCGATTGAGGCTGGGGAAGCCGCAAGTCTTCGAGCCCAAGCGCCGTCAAAGCTTCGATATGCCACTCGCCACGCGCAACGTTGAATAATCCATGTGCAGCAGCGTTAGTAGAATGCGTAAAGGAAGCTGCACCGGTTAGACTAGCAGCGATAAAGTCCATAAGCGACAATGGCATAAGACCTTTCGCCAACTCACCGTCGCGAGCAAGCGCATGGAGCGTGGCCGCTGGAAGACCGGAGCGAAATTCATTACCAAGTTCAGCAATTAAAGAAGCACCCAACTTTTTTCGAGCGATCTCAAAATGGGAAACGCCATTCGCATCGGTCTCGCTGCACCGCGCATCCTGCCAAGAAATAAAATTACCGACCGGCGTGCCGTCCGGTTGCACTAATACAAAGCCGTGCATCTGGCCGCAGATAAGAATGCCAGCGCACGCACAAGATTGTGCGTCAAGAAGACGTTTGATCAGACGATGCACCGCAGTGAGCACGGATTGTATGCACACCTCTCGACGCCGCTGGGGCAGGCCCGCCAGAAAGTTAGGAAACGGCTCCCTGTGGACATCGCTAAGCCCACTTCCAGGATGCAGCCAAGCCCCCTTTAAGAACGTAGCTCCAAGATCAATCCCAATAAACGACATTGTATCTATCTAAGTAGTCTCCAACGTCTGAAACGAGAGCTTCATCATAAGCAGTGGGAACTATACGAAGACCGCCAATGCGGTCAGGCAGGACAAGGTTTACCTTTCCGTCTGCCACTTTTTTATCGCGACGGGTTCCGTCTATTAACTCATCCACTGAAAAACCGCTGGGCAGCTTCCATGCAAAATGACGTGCAAGAAAAACATGAACCTCTTGAAAATGTGATTCATCAATCAACTGCCGTCGCCACGCGAGAAAATTAATTAAATCCATGCCCCAAGCCACAGCAATCCCATGAGGGATACAGTGCTGCGTGATTGCTTCAAGCGCATGGCCAAAGGTATGTCCGTAATTTAAAATGCGACGAATATCGCCCTCATATTCATCCTCCTCAATCACCCCCCTTTTTACTTCTAAGCTTTGCCTGATGAACTTCGCTAGAGATTCGTTGCGCCAACCATCGGTATTTACCGCATTCGCCAGCTCACGAAAGATTTCAGGCCCCGAGCGCGTAAGGTGTAGCTTTACAATTTCACCATATCCAGAACACAGCTCTACATCGGAGAGCGTCTCAAGAAAAGGAAGGCAAATCCAGACATGAGCAGGCGAGTGGAAAACGCCAAGTTGGTTTTTAAAAGCACCGAGGTTGATGCCACATTTTGCGCCAATACAGCTATCAGCCTGCCCTAAAAGAGTGCTCGGTGCGTAATGCCAGCGTAATCCCCTGTAATAATTGTGGGCAGAAAACTGACCTATATCCTGAATTATCCCTCCGCCGATAACCAGAACGTTGGATTGTTTGGTCGCGTTTGATCGTTGAAAAAACTCCCAAACACGAGTCACCCCAAGCGGTGTCTTCTCCTCCTCAGTGGCTGAAACAAGAAGCGTAGGCCGTGAGGAAAGTAACGGCTCGAGGACCGCCACATACCTAGATGCGACATTTTGGTCGATTACGACAATCGCGCGTGGCACAGCAAGCATCGCGGTGACGAGATCGGCTACATTCAGGGGAAATGTGACTTCATAATCACCTTGGCCGGAATGAATAGGCAGGGGAGGTATTTTCATTTATTGAAGAAGGAAGCCTCCGTCGATTACGACGGTTTGGCCGGTCAGGTACGTATTATCCACCGAAGCAAGAAAAACAACCAGACGCGCAATTTCAGACGGTTCAGCTAGGCGACCAAGGGGAACTTGGGCGGCTAAAGCACTAATTTGAGCGGGAGTGTTGTTCGAGTGCGTCAGGTCGGTTTCCACAAATCCTGGGCACACCGCATTTACTAAAACACCATGCGGCGCAAACTCAAGAGCGGCGCTGCGAGTGAGGCTGTTAAGCCCCGCTTTTGCCGCGCTGTACGGAGCGCGACCGGAACGCGCGACAATACTGTAACACGAGCTTATATTCACAATCCGCCCCCAATGACGGGAACACATTTCACGCGCTAAATGCTGCAGGAGAAGCATTGGTCCAGTTAGATTGACGGCAAGTGCACGGCTCCACGTATCCAGACTAATGCCGTCTATAGGGCCCACGGGATTCTCTCCCGCATTATTAACAAGGATATCCACCGATGGGCGGGGGCGAGTTAGCCACGCAAGAACGGAATCAGGAGAGCCAAGATCTAGCTCAGCACGAGAGGGAGCAAGGACAGTAGTCCCCTGAGCGCGTAGTGCCTCGGCAATGGCCAGACCAATACCTCTCGCTGCGCCAGTAACCAAGGCGACACGATCTGCAGGAGAGAAGGATGGAAGAGCGGCAGGGCTCATGGATTGAGAAGCGGCACTATCATATTTTCACGCAGTTCCTCACGACTGAGAAACGGCGCCATGTCTTCGGGCGGCGAGGTAACCATTCTGCCATCATCGAGTTTTCGGGAGGATAGCTTAGGGGCGAACGGTTGTCGCAAATCGAGCACTACTTCGCAAAACGTCGGACCGTCGGTTTCGAGAGCGACACGAATTCCTTCGTCGAGCTCGTCGTGAGTTGATATGCGACAAAAAGGCATTCCGAAAGCATAAGCCACGCGTTCCCAATCTGGGAAGCTGAGCCCAGAGTCGGTGCCGCATCCCACTATGTTATCCTTAAAAAAAGCGTTCTGTGTTTGACGAATCGAATGATAACCGTGGTTGAAAAGGACGAATATCTTTACCGGCAAACGCAGGCCAGCAATGGTTTGGAGCTCCTGAAGATTCATCATGATGCTTCCATCACCAGCCAAACACACGACACGTTGGGACGGATCCTGTGCGTGGGCTGCACCTATCGCAGCAGGAAGCTCAAACCCCATGGGAGCGGAGCCAGAGTTGTGAAAAAGCCGCATTCCAGAACCGACCCGTGCAGCTTGAAAAGCAGTGACGCAAGCAGTCCCATCAGCAGTTACGATAGTCTCATCCTGATTAGTTTGCGCAAATAGGCGATCCATGAAGCAGTAGGGATTCACGTTAACGGCATCCTGCCAGTATGACGGCAGAACAACTGGATAGCGCGCGAGTCTCTGTTTGCACCAAGCGCGCCAAGACGCAAAGCGTTCCAAAGAAGTATTCCGTGCCTGCGCCATCGCCAGAAGGCTGGGCAAAAACTCCGCAAGGTCGGCGTGGATCGGCAAGTCGGGACGAACAGTTGGCTTTTTTAGTTCTGCGGCATCAATGTCCACCCAAACCTTATATGCACCACGCGCGAAATTTTCCCAATTGTAGGAAATAAGTCTGATGTTGAGTCGACAACCGAGAATTAAAAGTAGGTCGCTGTTCTGCACTGCAAAATTACCAGCGCGATCCCCAACCGAACCGGGACGCCCCGCATAGCAATAATGCGAGTCAGGAACCAAGTCGTTACTGTTCCACGCTGTAACTACTGGCACCCCGAGACAGTCCAACAACTGCAAAAAAGTGCGATACTCGCCGGAAAGTCGCACACCAGAACCCACATAGATTACCGGACGCTCGGCTTTGGACAATCGATCGAGAAACTCCGCACAGGCACCCCCAATATCTGAAGTTTCCCAACTAATCGCATCTTCAATTGGGTCATAGCCTTCGAGCGTCTCGGGATCAATTTTTGCACCTTGCACATCGATGGGTACATCCAGCCAGACCGGCCCGGGTCGTCCCGTAATAGCAAGATGTAGAGCTCGTTCGAGATGATAACGAATGGACTGTGGATCCCGTACCAATACGGCGTACTTGGTCACGCCTTCTACCATGCTGACGATATCCACTTCTTGGTCTCCCAGCTGTCGCAGCGGCAAGTTGGTGCTGCGCACAAGCGTCTCCCACTTTGATTGCCCCGAAACCACAATCATCGCTATCGAGTCTACATATGCCCCATAAACACCTGTTATGGCATTGGTTCCACCTGGCCCCGTGGTTACATTAACCGCCGCCATCCGGTTTGAGACCCGAAAATATCCCTCCGCCGCAATCGCGCACGCCTGTTCGTGATGACAACAAACCACCGACATATCCTTTTGGCGGCCAAACGCGTCATTGAGATGCATGGCACCACCACCCGTGACCAAAAACACATGATTTATGCCATTCAAGGCAAGGGTTTGAACAATGTAATCTGCGACGCGCATAGGGCTTAATGGTTCGAAACAATACCAACAATTCGCTACTTAAACAAAGTCGCGTGACAATAGAGACCTCTGTGGAGGGATCATACAACGAGAATTCCTAGGATCGAGACACGAGGCATATTTTTTCGAGGGTTTCTGACTGGCTCTGCCAGCCCTTAAAAAGCAGTTCAGCGAGCCGTCACGGGGACATTGGGCGCGCCCCCGCTAAAACCAAGCACCGCGCCTTCCCTACGCACTTTCCTGTGCGGAATCCTCGCTGTGTAGCCTCGGGCTCTTGCCAAACGCCTCCGCCACACTCGGAACCGGCGCTGAATTGCCCTCTCCAGTGACGTCGCTTCCCTGCTGGCTGTCTTCCCGTCGAGTGAACTTCACCCCGACTAGACGCGACACGCCGTGCTCTTCCATCGTCACTCCGTAAAGTGCATCCGCCCGCGCAATCGTCTTTTTGTTGTGGGATATAACCACGAACTGACTTTGTCCCACGAAGCGATCCAAGATCTTGATGAACCGATTGATGTTCGATTCATCCAAAGGCGCATCCATTTCGTCCAACACACAAAACGGACTGGGTTTAACCATGTAAATCGAGAAGAGCAACGAAACCGCTGTCATGGTTTTCTCTCCGCCTGAAAGCAACGTAATACTCTGCAACTGCTTGCCGGGAGGCTTCGCGATGATCTCGATGCCGCTCTCTAACGGATCATTCGGATCGGTCAAAATAAGGTTCGCCTTCCCGCCACCGAACAGCTCGGTGAACATTTCCTGAAAGTTAATCCGAATCTTCTCAAAGGTCTCAGCAAACATCTGCCGTGTCGTGTTATTGATCTTTGCAATAACCTCCAACAACTCCGCCTTCGAATTCAGCAAATCAGCGTGTTGCCCTTCCAAGAAGACACTGCGTTGCTCCAATTCCTCGTATTCCTGAATCGCCTCGATGTTCACCGGTCCCATCGCATCCAGGCGCTTATCAATCTCCCGCGCCAGTTGCTCCACCCGGGTCCAGTCCAATTCGTACGCGTCAACATCCGACTCACTCCCCTCCCCCGCCACGCCCAAAGCGGTTCCATTGCCATCCTGCCCATCCTCGGTGGACTCCGTATCGGCGCTGCCACCCCCTCGCTGCCGTTTGACCGCGTCCCGATATGCGACCTTTAAGGAATAAAAGTCCGGTCTGAACTCCCGCAACTCCACCTGATAACGCTTCAGCACGTGTTCTTCAATCAGGCCGGCCTTCATTTCCCACTGGCTCAAATGAACTTCCAAACGCGAGCGCTTCTCGACCAAGCCCGACAACTGCGACCTGCGCGCCCGCACCTGCGCGGTCTCCTCCTCGACCTCCGCAGCGACAGCAGCCCGTTGCGTCAGTAGTTCGTTCAGCACGGCCTCCGCCTCCCCGGCCTGCGTCTGAAGCCCGCCCAGATTCGCTTCGATTTCCTCACTTTCCCCGTGCAAAATACTGATGCGTCCCTCGTAAGTCTCGACGTCTCTCGATCGATCATCAATCACCCCTTGCAACTCAGCCAAGCGCTGCTCCATGGGCTGGCGCTGCTGCTGGAGCGAAGACTGACGCTGCCGTTCCGTCGCCACGTGCACCTTCAACTCGTTTAATTCCGTCTGCGCCTGAGCCTCCCGCGCCCGCCAGGTTTCCATCCCACCTTGCAATTCCTGCCGCAAATTTTGCTGCGTTTCGATGTGCCCCAGCGCCTCGGCAACCTCCGCTTCCAACGCCTCTAATCGCTCCGCCGCTTCTGCAAAACGAGCACCCGCCGCGGATTGCTCGCCTTCCAGAGACTGATGCCTGCGCCGAGCTTCCGTCAGTTGCCGCTCCAACTGACCCAGATGCGCCTTGAGACCGGAGAGCTGCAGCGCCGCTGTTTGCCGAGCCTCGTGCGCCTGACTAATCCGCCCCGCGAGCGCCTCCAATTCTCCCGCCAACGCCTCCCGACGCTGTTGCCTTTGCTCCAATTGCCCGTGCAACTCCTCCAATTCCTTCCCCAACGCTTGCACCTGATTCTTCCGCTCCAATACAGAGGCCGCCGCATTTGCGCCCGACTCCATCCCGCCGTGCAACATCCCATCACCAGTTAGCAACTCGCCCTGCAAGGTGACAATCGTCCAGCCCTTCATCGGGAACAGACGCAGAGCAGCTTCCACGTCAGGCACCACGACAGCAAAGTTCACCAAGCGCTCAATAAGCCGTTCAGCTTCCGGTTGGGCCTTGATCTTGTGAATTAACCAACCCAAAGCGCCGTCCGGAAGTCGTAGTTCGTCGTTCTGAACGTGCTCAAAAGCACTGTCTAACTCTCCAAGCGCCAGCACGGCCCGCCCGCTCTTGCTAGCCCGTAATGTTTTTACAACATGCCCGGCTGCAGCTGCGTCCGCCATCACTACTGCCTGTAAATTGGCGCCCAAAACCGCTTCCACCGCCGGCACATACTCGGGCTCGACCTCGATGAACTCCGCCAGCGCCCCCTGAAT
>Ga0114972_10002932_pt1 | contig 12829 bp, 7 predicted proteins | sample M_140807_EF_Meta_FD_87354 | JGI IMG/M metagenome (GOLD analysis project Ga0114972, IMG submission 87354) | Freshwater microbial communities from Lake Montjoie, Canada to study carbon cycling - M_140807_EF_MetaG | ecosystem: Environmental > Aquatic > Freshwater > Lake | place: Lake Montjoie... | reverse complement strand
GCTTTAAGCCGATGATCCAGTCCAGCCACGATGCAGGTAAGGTACCCACCCCAACTAATACCAGTTACACCAATTCGGTTCTTGTCGACTTCTGGCAAAGAACGCAGCAAATTGTGTCCAAGCACCACATCGGCAACAGCGTGGTAAGTCCACATGTCACGCGCTGTCGCATCATTGAAGTCTCGGAACTTCGTATCATCTGATTGATCGGGACCGCCATCAGGCAACCGACCTAATGGGCCATTCCCAGCAAGATCCATCGCCAGGGCACAATATCCACGTTTGGCCCAATGCTCTGCCCATGCAGAAAAAGCTTTGCCACCGCCACCATGAACCAGTAATACGGCAGGGAATGGACCATTACCCGTAGCTGGTTTCCCATAATAGGCAAAAACTGTCGTAGGCTTGCCAGCCAATGGTTCACCTGAATATTTAACTTCACGCACTAAGCCAGATGTATCGCCCCATACTGGGCTGACATCTTTTTTTTGAAGTTGCGCAATATCCCAAGGGCCTGTGGTTTCTGCAAATACAGAAAGGCCACAGACCAGCCAAACAAAAAGTGCCGCACGAATAGCCATGGATCTCATCCCCTTCGACGCTGAGGCTCGGTAACACCCCAATAACCGCCAATGATATGCGGATACTTTCCTGGCGTCACGTGGTAATGGGGCCCGCGTGCCGGGTCGTTGTGAAGGTTGAAGGCATTCAGAGGATTGCCCACATGATCACGAGCAAGCTTCCCAGCTTCTTCGTAAGGTCCATAAACAGGAAACCCGTCGAACGCAAAACCAATGAGCGGAGAGTGAACTGCGCCATCATCAACCCACGGAGTGTTGATACAAACAGGATATTTGTGGTAGTGATATTCCTGTCCGGGGCTCGGGTGGCCACAACATCTATCCAAGCGCCATACAGCATCCACGGTGCCATGATCGAACGGATTGAAAAAGACCACTCCATTGGTTGCCACCCCAATAGGTCCCATCGGGAGGGCCCGGTTGCTGTTACGCTCATCCATCGCTATGTGCCTTGGATTCTCCTTAGGCTCAAGTGGCAAACGCCAGGTATAAGACTGATCGCGAATAATATTTGGGTTACCATCAAGCCACCTCGACCGGTCCGGAAACACGCCTGTTGGATGATTGGGCAAATTGCGTGAACGCATCACCAATTGTTTGCCTTCAAATGAAATCACCACAGCTTCAGGAACGTACTGATCCTGCTCAACAGGCTGTCCCTTTTGGTCGAGATATCCCCTCCTCAGCCAGCTAGACATGTTGCCTGCGAAAGGTGTTTCGGGCTTATCAGTCATATAAACCAACCGCCCGGCATTGGTATGATCAAATCTAGTTGGCAAGGAACGCGAGCCGCCTGCTGAATCGTAATACCAGCGACCACCTATCGGTACCAAGTCCTCCTTCGCGGGAAAAGGACGCGCTTGGATTGGTTCAACCGCAGACCTCTCAGGAATCGGGTTAAATTCCACCTCAGATATCCACAATTCAGATTCCTGCGGGGCGCCAGAGCCTCCTTCAAAACTAACGGAAACCTTGACTGTGTCTACTTCGGGAAAAGGTGTGCGAAATTCAAACCCGTGCCATCGCCAGGTTGCGGCACCGAGGTTCTTATTGGTTCCTTCGTCCTTGAGATTGTCACGGTCGCGAAGCATGGCATCTGACATCGATTTCGAAATCTGATCCAGACTATTAGTGCCTTTGTCGCGGAAAAAGCTCACTGTCAACCGTGGGGATCCAGCCTTCTCCACCTTGAAACCATCCTGAACCAAGGCGCGAACTCGAAATGAATACCAACGCCCTACCGATGGTTTGAGGCCTTCTATGGTCCAATTCGCTGAGCCGGCATGCTGACCATCATTATTGCGATCCACTGCTGACAACAAACGCACCCCACGCATTCCCCCTTCTCGGCTGGCATCACCTAATCCACCTTCAATAATATCGCCTTTCAATTCAAGTTTTGGCTCATCGTTGTTTTTTTGCACGGTCAATGGAGCAGCAACATTCAAAGTCGGGCCGGGTTTATTCGACACTTGCACCTGTATGTCTGAACCACGCCCCGGGCCAAATGATGGCCTCCAATTGCTTGCAATTCGCTTCTGTTCTACGGTCAGAATTCGCTCCAACTTTTCCCGGGCGACTTGCTCCAAAGCAGCGATACCGCGCGTCTGCTCCGGATCCAGATTAAGCTGGTCGCGAATACCAGGTGGCAGCAACCGGCCCAATTCAAACCGGCCCGGACCAGATCCCGGTGGCTGCGCCAGAACATATCCTGCAATGGCGGAAACAGCACAAAACAATGTCAACGCTACAAATCGCTTGAAAGGCCCGCCACGAAATTGCATGATTGATTCCTGATTGACCAAGTTGATGATCGGTAACAGCCATCATTGTCTGACACAGGCCAAACCTCAAGGTTCACATGACTCCACTCATTCGCTTTTCATGCCTGACAATTTTCTTGATGACTGGCATTGGTCAAGCAAAGCCTTGGGAAGGCGCGAAAACTAACTGGAATGGATTTGCGCGTTACGACTTCAAGTCAGATGGTCACCCAGCAATCGTGGTTGTTCCGGAAAAACCTCTTGCTGGCAATCCGTGGATCTGGCGCGGCGAATTCTTTGGTGCATTCGCAGATGCCGACATTGCGCTCGTCAAGTCAGGCTGGCATTTGGCCTATGTTCAAGTTCCCGACTTGTTTGGTTCGCCCAAAGCCATCAAGGCTTGGGAAAAATTTCATGAAGCGATGGTACGGGATCACGGATTACACCAACGCCCGGGGTTGATTGGCTTAAGTCGCGGCGGCCTCTACTGCATGAATTGGGCTGCCGCTCACCCGGAACATACTCTGGCTGTTTATCTGGACAATGCTGTTTGCGATTTTAAAAGCTGGCCGGGTGGTAAGCCCAAAGGCTTGGGTACCGGTAAAGGATCGCCAGCAGAATGGAACAAAATGCTCAAGGCTTTTGATTTCCCTTCAGATGATGCAGCCAAAGCATCCAAAGCGAACCCAGTCGATAATCTGGCACCTCTAGCGAAGGCCAAAATTCCACTGCTTCTGGTTTATGGCGATGCTGACACCGTCGTGCCCAGCACGGAAAATTCAGATATTGTTTTTGATCGGTACAAAGCAATGGGAGCGCCGATTGAACGTATCGTCAAACCGGGTCAGGATCATCACCCCCATGGCTTGAAAGATGTTGCGCCAGTGGTCGCGTTTTTTAATCAAGCCCTCGCGACAAAATAAATCTGGCTTACTCCATTCAAGGGAAACTTTGATGCCACCATCAGCTTCCTTTCGATGGTCCACTGCTTGGTTGGTTGTCGTTCTGTTAGCCCCGGTGGCTTTCCTTAACTACCTCGACCGCCAAATGCTGGCTTCCATGAAAACGTCCGTCATGTCGGATATTACGGACATGGTCCACGAAGCAGACTGGGGGTACATGCTTGGTCAGTTCAAATGGGTTTATGCTTTCCTGAGCCCGATCGGTGGACTGATTGCTGATCGGTTTGGACGCCGGCATGTGATTTGTGCCAGCCTTTTTGCATGGTCTCTCATCACATGGTTGACGGGCGAAGTCACCACATACCAAGAACTTCTGCATGCGCGCACGCTGATGGGAATCAGTGAAGCATTTTATATTCCCGCGGCCTTGGCCCTAATCTCCGACCATCATCAAGGATCAACCCGATCACGAGCCGTAGGCATTCACCAAACAGCAATCTATTTTGGCGTTATTGCAGGTGGATTTGGTGGTATTGCCGCCGATTCTCCAACTGTCGGCTGGAGAACCGCTTTCACCATCTGCGGGATGGCTGGCTTACTATATACGGTTCCGCTCTTTTTATTGTTACGCGAAGGTCCTGAGATAATCCAGCAGGAAACCACAACAAACAAGCGTTTGCCATTATTCTCCAGCCTTACCTCCTTGATGACCAACGTGTCTTTTTTATTGTTGGTTTTATATTTCACCCTGCCAGCACTTGCAGGATGGGTAGTTCGCGATTGGATGCCGGCAATCTTGAAAGAACGTTATGGAATTGGTCAGGGACTTGCTGGAGTATCAGCAACGATCTATTGGCAAGCAGCGGCAATTGTGTCAGCACTTGGAGGAGGGATATTGGCAGATCACTGGTCGCGTTCCAGCAGTCGAAGCCGGATTTATGTCAGCGCCATTGGCATGGTGTTGATTGTGCCAGCTATTCTAGGAATAGGTTTCGCCGGTTCCCTTACAACTGCCATTATGTGCCTGATTCTTTTTGGAATTGGCTGGGGATTATTCGATGGCAATAACATGCCGATTCTCTGTCAGATTGCACCACCCCAATTGAGAGCCACAGGTTATGGAATCATGAATCTTGTCAGTATCAGTTGTGGTGGACTTGCTGATTGGGGATTTGGTGAACTGCGTGACCGCCAAGTACCGCTTCAGGTTATTTTCACTATCTTTGCTTCGCTTGCAGCCGCCTCTGCTGGATTGGTGCTGCTTATTCAAACAGACAAAGAAATAGTGAACAAGCCAGCAAGCGATCGCCATTAACACAATTACACAATTATAACGGCAGGCGCCCCTTCACGTTTGGATTCCACAACTCCAATCACTGCTGTTTTTTCATAGCCAGCTTCCGCTAAACACTTCAATAATACTTGTGTTTTGTCCGTTGGCACACCAATTAGAAGTCCACCCGATGTCTGTGGATCAAATAACCAATCAGGCAATGCGCCAACGTGAGACTCAAACCTGCTGGCCGTTTTCGAATTGTCAGGATGGAGTGTCGACAGTATCCCCTCTGCTGCCACCTCATCGAATCCATCCAGAACGGGTACCGACAAAGCTGTCAAGCGCGCACTACATCCACTGGAATCCAACATTTCGAGTAAATGCCCGGCCAATCCAAATCCGGTAACATCGGTGCAAGCAACTACACCATAATTTGCGGAAACACGGCTGGCGGTAGAATTGGGTTGCAGCATCGAACGCACTGCGGCATCAAACCACGCTGCCTTGCAGGCACCTCGCATGGATGCCGCCATGAGTGCCCCTGTGCCAACTGGCTTGGTTAAAATCAACCGATCACCTACTTTTAGCCCGGATTTTCGGAACAGGCGATCGCGTTCCCCATGGCCGGTAACTGCTAATCCCAAAGCCAATTCGGCTCCCTCCGTGGTATGCCCGCCAGTTAGTACCACGCCCAAGGCACGAAGTTCGCGCACGGCTCCGCCAAGCATTTCTCTCAACAAGTCTTCTTGAACCAGGCCTCGAGCGTACGGAACTGTGGCAATGGCAAGGGCGCAAAATGGCCGGGCATTCATGGCGAAAATATCTGAAATAGCGTGCAATGCCGCAATACGACCAAAAAGATAAGGATCATTTATGAATGCTTTAAAAAAATCAACTGTCTGAACTTCCACCACCTTGCCAGGTTCACCATATAATTGTTCTGCCATTTGGTGAACCGATGCGTCTTCTCCGTCGCCTGCCCCAAGAACAATCCTAGGATCTGTTCCAGTATCCAGGTCTTTAAGCACAGATCCTAACACATCACTAGAAACCTTGCTGCCGCATCCGCCACAACGCATCACCGGAGTATTTTTTCCGTTATCGCTCATACCAGAAGGCATCAGACTTGCAAACATTGAAATCCAACGTCGATCGATCCGATCTTTCAATAATCGCAACCACCGGCCTTTGATTGCAAATGGCCCCCAAGTGGCCAAAGCATCGCCATCTGCGGTATTTAGAAGACTCAATGTAATATTTTGTGGCCGCCATGAAACAAGCGGCTTATCTTCCAAAAAAGCCTTGATATTGGTCCATAGAACTCTCCCCTGTCGCACAGCATGGACACCATTTTTGGGAAGTAAGGGCAGAGCATCAATTCCGATCCCATCACCCGTGCCAAAGACTTCTGGATGCGAGAGGCTCTGAAGTCGATTGTTGACCGACAGAAATCCGTGACCATCTAAAGCAAGGCCACTGTTTGCCATCAATGGAGACGGTTTGGCATTGGTTGCCCAAATGGCAGAGTCACAGAGAACCGATCGACCTGAATCTAACAGCAAACCACCATCGCGCATTTCCGCAATAGATTCGTTTAGAACAACGGTGATTCCTCGTTTTCTACATGCATCCAGCAGCAATTGGGATGCACGAGACGGAAACGTTGGAACAAGTCGATTGTGTGATTGAATTATTGACAGTTGGAATTCCGAATACTGCCTCAACCTTTTGTGAATAGCCAATGCGACTTCACAACCACTGGCCCCGCCACCAACGACAACTAGATGAAATTTCCGAGGATTTTCTGCCAAATCTGATTCGATTCTTTCTATTTCATCAATAAGGCCATCCAATGGTCGCATCGATCCGGAATGAGCGCCATTAGGTTGCCACGGGCGTGATCCAAGTGATATAGACAGCACATCGTATCGCAAGAATGGTCGATCTGGCACTTTGATACATCGACGTGACGCATCCACCGATTCAATGGCGCCAACCACCAATCGGACACCCGCAGATTGGCACAATCGGCTCAGATCTAATTCTGCTTCATCCCTTCGGTAGTCCCCGCCAATCACACCAGGAACCATCGCACTGTATGGCGCAACAGCCCGCTGATTCACGAGCGTAAATGCCACCCGAGGCAATGGGTGCATGGCCAGATGTTTCAGAACTGTCAGGTGGGCATTTCCGGCACCAGCCAGAACGACCTGTTTTTCAATGATTGATTGCATGAGACCAGATTACTGCATGGGAGACTTGATTTCTAACCCATCAGCGCCACAACGCCGTTCCAGCCTTCAAAACGCCCCCCTGAAACACGGCTCGAATGTTGGATCGATTCTCCAGCAGCGATATATCCTTCAGGAGATTCCCAGAGACAACCAAAACATCCGCCAGTTTCCCGGCTTGCAAGGTACCCAGCTCCTTTTCGCGCCCAAGGATTTTGGCTCCGTTGCGCGTCGCGCAGGTCAATACTTGGGCAGGTGAGAACCCAACATCAGTTACAAAAAACGTAAGTTCACGTGCGTAATCACCATGCGGATTCCAAGCAAAACCGTAGTCGCCTCCCATACCCAGACACCCGCCAGCTTCCAGAATCATCCGGGAACTCTTAATGCCTCCTTCTAGAGTTTCCTTGTGCCCGTCGATAACTCGGCTGGACATGCCGAATTCCGGACCACGCTCAATACTGGCTTTTTCAAAGTACAATGCGGGTACGGCAGGCACGTCACGACTCAGCATCAAATCAAGTGCTTCCTGATCCATAAACGTGGCATGCTCAAGTGCATCGTAACCAGCGCGCAATGCATTCTTGATTCCCTCGGTGGCTCGGCAGTGACCAGTCACCTTCAATCTGTGGTTGTGCGCTGTTTCCACAACAGCATTCATTTCTTCCGCTGTCATGCAAAGTGTGTGATGGTCGTTCGCATCTGGGGATGCAGCATCGCCGGTTGGATAGGTTTTAACCCACTCAACTCCATCTTTAACAAGTTTGCGGACAGCGGAGCGAGCCTCGGCCGGTCCATTGATCAGCAATACCAATCCTTCCATGCCAATTTTTCGAAATTCCGGATTCCAATCCATCAACCCGCCTGCCCCACAGATTTCTCTGCCGGAGGAAACCAGCCGTGGCCCGGGAACAACGTCTTCCTCAATCGCTTTTTTCAACCAAACATCAATATTGTGCAAGCTTCCACCCGATCGCGCAGCAGTGTATCCGCACTCCAATGCCAAGCGCGCATTCGACGACGACAACAACGTAATATATTCAACAGGATATTTAATATCGAGGTCTTCGAGTGCTGCCACATTGAAGTATGTGGAATGAAAATGAGCTTCCACCAAACCGGGAAGAACCGTGCAACCCGTGGCATCAAAAACAGGAACTTCCGGATCCAACGGCGGAAGTTCTGAAGCCAACCCGACTGCCTCTATTAGGCCATCGCGAAGTCGAACCTCGGTACCCTGTACGGGGTCTTTTCCTGTTCCGTCAAAAACCATACCACCTATAATGCGCAATCTGCCAGATGCTGACTTCATTATTTCAATCCCCGGATCAAAATTGGTTGCGATCAATCTATTTCACTTGTTTGCGGCTGCCTTTGCGCTTTCAAGTTTGGCTTTACTGTCTTTCGTGTACCCATCGATTTTGGAAATCGCTATCGCTTTCTCATAATGCGGAATGGCAAGTTTTGGCTCACCCACATCCAGAAACAGATCAGCCAGTCCTCGGTGCCAGAAATAAGTGAGTAACGCGTCACGACTTTCCGGCTGAGCAGATGCTTCCGATTTTTTAGCAGCCGTTAAAGCTTTGCTTTTGTCGCCGCTTTTCAACCATGCTGTTGCTGCTTCCTTGAAATGCCAAGCCTCCAGTTTTGGGTCGAGTACGGCAATTCTTTCGTACAATTCCGCCCCATCCTTTAACTTTCCAGCCTTGATATACTGCTGTGCAAGTTGGGCCTGGCTTCCGATATCTTGGGCAATACCCGCCTTCTTTTCGACCGCTCCAAGTTTTTCAGCCAACAAGGCACTGCGGGAAGGATCCTTCTTGTATGTCGCATAAGCTTCGGTCAGCACAAACAACACTGTGCGATCGTCTGGAGTTTTCTTAAGTCTGGCTTCATAAACCTCCACCGCCACATCCATCTTTCCGCGTTTATGAATAAACGAAAGAAGCGATCCCCGTGTCAGTGAGCGGGTTGCTGCAAAATCGTTATTGGTAATGACATACTCGGCAGCCTGTTGCATAGGCTCAATTTCCTGCAGTTCACGGTACGGAATCATCAGTGCTTCATAGGCCTTCATCTTCTCGCGAGGAGTTTTCGCCAACTTGGCTGCCGCTTCCAGCGGTTCCCGCGCAGCAGCCAGGTTGCCAGCATTTACAGCAACAACACCAGCACTGTATGCCTCCCGGTATGTCGAATATTTCGCACCTTGGGCCATTACATTTGCTGTAGGCAGACAGACAGCTTGCGACAAAGCTATAATCACTACAATTACTCGATAATTGATCATGCTAATTCTCAGTTGGAATTCGGTTCATTGGTCTGAACGGTTAAAGACTGCCAATAAGATCGCCTAGCCAGCTTGTTCCTGTTACATCGTTTGGTCAAGTTATTTTTCTTCCGCATTCAACAGCATTGGCCGGGTTGATCCCATGATCATGTCGTGCAACAATTAACACATGAAACACACCAACTTGGCGATTATTTTGGCACTGGCCATCTATCCATACAGCCGGGCAGATGAGCGAGACAATCACTTCGAGTCTCGTATCCGACCATTGCTTGCAAAGCACTGCATTGGCTGCCACGGTCCTGAAAAGCAAAAAGGTGGTTTGCGGCTGGACGACAAATCAGGCTGGACAAAAGGCGGTGACACCGGGCCAGCATTGCTACCGGGAAAACCAGATTCCAGCGCCCTCATGCACGCTGTCAAGCGCGATGGTTCAGTTGCGGCAATGCCACCCAAGCAAGTTCTCTCCCCTGCCGAAATTCAAGCACTGGAACGTTGGATTCTGGATGGGGCCCATGACCCGCGGAACGAAGTGGCCCGTCTGGGTGGAATGTCGGTAGAAGAAGCCAAACGCTGGTGGTCGTTTCAGCCCGTAGGCAAGCCAACACCGCCCGAAAATGGGCATCCAGTTGATGCGTTTCTCTTGGCGAAGCTCAATGCCAAGGGCATGGCATTCCAAAAAACTTCGACACCTCATGACTTACTCAGGCGGGTGACGTACGACCTGACAGGTCTTCCACCTACTGTCGAGGACATGAAAGCTTACTTGGCCGATACCACTCCCAACGCGTACGGCAAGGCCGTTGATCGCTTGTTGGCATCGAATGCATATGGCGAGCGATGGGGCCGGCACTGGCTCGATTTGGCTCGCTACGCCGATACCGCTGGAGAAAACACAGACCATCCCCTGCCCCATACTTGGCGCTACAGAAATTGGGTCATTGACGCGTTCAATTCCGATATGCCATTCGACCAGTTTGTAAAAGCCCAAGTGGCTGGCGACCTTCTTGCTGAAAAAGCATCAGAGAAAGACAAGGCTGGGATGATCGTCGCTACTGGGTTCCTGGCGGTCGCTAGGCGCTTTGATCACGACACAGACAAGCACATGCACCTGACATTTGAAGACGCGATCGATACGCTCGGCAGAACATTTATGGGAATGAGTCTGGGCTGCGCACGGTGCCACGATCACAAATACGATCCTATCACAACACGCGATTATTATTCCCTTTACGGAATCCTTGAAAGCACGCGATTCCCGTTTCCCGGGTGCGAGGCCAAAATGCAGCCCCGCGACATGGTTGTTTTGCCAGGAAATGAACAACAAGTTGCTGAATCGCGCCGCATCGATTCCCGAATTTCCCAGATTGATGCCGAAAAGGCACGCTTGAAACAGCCCATCATCCATTTGAAAGAGGGTAAACTCCTAACGCGAGGCACCGTTGCTGACGGAAGCAATCAAGCACTGAACGTGGAGTCGCCCGTCACTTTGAAGCCGGGAGAAATGCTTCTTCTTGCCATTTCACCTCTTACCAATCATGGTGCGGATTCCACTCGAGTCGAGCTCAAAATCAAAGCCACCGATCCCGCGCAGCCCTCCTGGGACCTGAAGAACGACACCATCGACATACTGCATAGCGGAAACCCTGTTGGTGTCCGAAAAGGCCAACCGCGCGTATGGCATTTTTTCGACTTACAAAAAGACACGAAGCTTCTTTCAAAATCGTTAGTGAATATCTTAGGCAAGCCCGGGCTAAACGGCTGGCAATCTGAAGCCGACACACCGTCCGTGATGGTGAATTCCACACCCAGTGAGATTAAAGCATTTACCAGTCTGCCTGCCCGAACCTTTTTCGCCCACCCCGGTTCCAATGGCGCTGTCGGTATCGGTTTTCTTGCACCTGTGGCTTGCCAAGTCAATGTTTCCGGCATCATCGCTGACGCCCACCCGGGCGGAACAGATGGGGTGGCATACACATTGACCCTTGTTCCTGCTTCGGCGACTGAAAATCTTCCGGCACTCACTGAACAGCGGGAATTAGTAAGCCGACTCGAAGCAGAACGCGCGCAACTTTTGGCCAAACGCCCCAATCCAGATCTGGCATTTGCCGTTGCTGAAGGCAAGCCAGGAGACGCGGCCATACAGATACGTGGTGAGCCAGAGAAAAAAGGCCCCGTGGTGCCAAGAGGGATGCCTACATTATTGGCTGGTACCACCGTTCCTCCGGGAGTGGGTAGCGGCAGGTTGGAACTGGCTCAATGGCTTGCGTCCCCCAACCATCCGTTAACAGCGCGTGTGATGGTCAACCGAGTCTGGCAGTACCACTTTGGAAACGGAATCGTCCGTACTTCTAGCGATTTTGGAGCACGCGGCCTGCCACCAACCCATCCGGAGTTACTTGATTGGCTTGCCCGCTATTTTATTGACAACAATTTCAGCCTAAAACGCCTGCATAAACTGATAGTGACATCGGCGGCCTACCAGCAAGGTAATGGCCCAATTGACGACCGCGATCCTGACAACCAACTCCTAGGTCGGTTTGCACGCAGGCGGCTCTCTGCAGAAGAAATTCGCGACAGTTTACTGAGAATCTCTGGGGTACTCGATCCCTCCGCAGGAACCCAGCACCCTTTTCCGCCCGAAAGTACTTGGGGTTTTACTCAACACAACCCGTTCGCAGCGGTTTATGACAACAATCAACGAACCGTTTACCAGATGGTTACACGAAACCGTAGGCATCCATTCCTAGCCCTGTTCGATGGTGCCGATCCCAACACAACAACCCCCGACCGTCAGGCGACCACAGTACCAACTCAGGCGCTATTCTTCATGAACGATCCATTTTTTCACGCATCGGCGTTGAAACTTGCTCAACGAGCATCCGAGGCTGCTGATCTGAATGCCCAAATCGATAAGCTTTACAGCCTTTCCTTGCAGCGATTGCCGCTAGACGCTGAAAGATCCATTGTTCTTCAATTGGCGCCAACAGGGGCAACGCGACTCGATGCAGCTTCCCTTGCGCCCGTAGCCCGAGTTGTTTTGACCAGCAACGCATTTTTGTCGGTCGATTGAAAGGTTAATACCATGACCATGTCCAACCGACGGAATTTCATTCGATCCAGCCTAGGCGGCTCGCTGCTTTACTCCGGCATTGCCACAGATTTGCTTGCTCGCCAAGAGGCGGACGCACTCGCCCCGCGTGGGGCGCATTTCCCGGGCAAAGCAAAAAAAGTTATTTTTGTTTTCTTTAGTGGCGGGGTATCGCATGTCGATTCGTTCGACCCCAAACCCGCGCTCTACCGCGATCATGGTAAACAGCTCTCGCTCGATCACCCCGAAACGAGGGGAAGGGGCGGGTACGAGAAACTGTTCCTCAAACGACCTAATTGGACATTCAAGCCAAGAGGCAAGTCAGGAATCGAGGTGAGCGATCTTTTCCCCCATATCGGGGCTCAGATTGATCAATGCGCGCTCATCCGTTCCATGCACACGAGCCATAGCAACCACTTCAATGCAACACTGGGAATGCACACGGGATCTTTTGCATTCTCGCGGCCAAGCATCGGCTCATGGGTTAGCTATGGCCTGGGTACGGAGAACAGTAACCTGCCATCTTTCATGGTTCTAGCACCGCAAATGCCCTATGCAGGCACGCAAGTATGGGCTTCCGACTTCCTTCCCGGAGCACATCAGGGTACTCGGGTTCAAGGAGGAGACACCCCCATAGCCAACATCAAGCCAAGCCTGTCCATCGATCAGCAACGACGAGAAATCGATGCCCTTACGGC
>Ga0114972_10002927_pt1 | contig 12842 bp, 12 predicted proteins | sample M_140807_EF_Meta_FD_87354 | JGI IMG/M metagenome (GOLD analysis project Ga0114972, IMG submission 87354) | Freshwater microbial communities from Lake Montjoie, Canada to study carbon cycling - M_140807_EF_MetaG | ecosystem: Environmental > Aquatic > Freshwater > Lake | place: Lake Montjoie... | reverse complement strand
TTTACCCAGGCAGCCAGGGAAGATTCACGAACCCGGGACATGGTTCCCCTTATTGCTGACATCGATTTTATCCCTGCGGCAACCGAAGTTGACGCACTATTGATGGAGGCAAGACTGGTTAAGGATGTTCAGCCGCGCTTTAATGTTGAGCTAAAAGACTCCAAAACTTTTCCTTACCTACAAATCAGGGTTAGTGAAGAGTTCCCTCGCGTTGAATTCACTCGGAATCCAAGGCGAAAAGGAGTCAGACTATATGGTCCATTTACGAGTGCGAAAAGCCTTCGCCAGGCGATGCAGGTCCTTCAGCGGATTTTCAAGTTTCGCAATTGCCACCTTGATATTTCTTCAAAAGATCCCAAATGGAGGTGGTATCGCCCCTGCCTCCTTCACAGCATAAGACAATGCACCGGACCTTGTAATTTTCGTGTCACACGCGAGGAATACAGAAAGCAGATCCGCGCCTTGCGGCTGGTCCTGGAAGGTAAGAAAAAACGGCTTCTCCGGGAATTGGCCGCGGAAATGTCTCTTGCCAGCAATGGGATGCTCTTTGAAAAGGCGGCCCGGATCCGCGATGAGATCAAAGCGATAGATTCGCTTGGCCTACGAGGCAATGTTGAAACCGACCTCCAACCCGAAGCCTTTGCGATGGACCCCAAAAAGGGATTGGTCGGTTTGATGAAAATTCTCGGACTTAAAGCCATTCCCAGGTCCATCGAATGTATCGACATTGCCCATTTGGCGGGCGAGGAAACAGTTGCAAGTCTTGTTTGCTTCATAGATGGGATGCCGTTCAAACACGGATATCGAAGATATCGGATTAAAACAGTTCAGGGAATTGATGATTTCGCATCGATTAGGGAAGCTGTATCAAGAAGGTATGGAAAACTCGGCGACGAATCCTCCTCACAGGAATCAATGCCTGCACCAGACATTATTTTGATTGACGGTGGCAAAGGACAACTTTCAGCGGCAAAAGAAGCCTTGGCCGCTTATGGGGTTCAGGTATCTTGTTTGATATCCTTGGCCAAGCGGGAAGAAGAGATTTATACCCTGAACTCCCCGGAGCCCATCCGTTTGGGAAGGAATTCCGTTGCATTAAAACTCCTCCAGCACGCGAGGGATGAGGCCCACCGGTTTGCACAACATTACCACCATCTCCTTCGCGGAAAAAAACTGCGGGATGATTTCAAGAAAAGCCAATAGATCAACACCATGCGCATACTCTTAACAAATGATGATGGCATTTACGCACCTGGACTTCGGGCACTCCATGCCGAACTGAGCAAGCTCGGTGAGGTTTTGGTGGTGGCCCCCGCAACGGAACAGAGTGCGGCTGGCCATTCCGTAACAATTTATTCACCTCTCCTTGTGCAGGAGGTTCGTGATCCAGCGAAAAACTTTCAAGGCTGGGCGGTTGAGGGAAGACCGGCCGATTGTGTTAAATTGGCAATCCGACAGATCCTCCCGTGGAAACCAGATCTTGTGGTGAGTGGCATAAACGCCGGTTCGAATGCAGGTATCAACGTCCTTTATTCAGGGACGGTTGGGGCGGCAATTGAGGGTGCCTTTTTCCATATGCCAAGCATTGCCTGTTCCCTTGAAATGCCCGCATCAGGACCGCCTGATTTCCCTGGTGGTGCGGCGTTTGCAACGAAAATCATTAGGGAAATTTTGACCAAAAACCCCAGTCCAGGGGAATTATTTAATATCAACATTCCCGATCTTTCCCGGGGTCAGATCAAAGGTGTTCGGGTGGTTCCGCAAAATACCGCAAGCTATGTGGAATGGTTTGATAAAAGGGTTGATCCAAGGGGGCGGGTTTATTATTGGATCGGACCCGATTTTACTTGCCCTGATCCCCATCCCGATACGGATGTAACCGCCCTTGCGGAACAATGGATCACCGTGACCCCTTTACAATTCAATCTGACCCGTTTTCAAGCCCTGCAAATCATGCAGGAATGGAAATGGGACCTTACCGACAACCGTTTCACAAAGGAGTTGCCCACATGAATACAATTGAGACCCTAACCTTCAGCCTGGAGTTTTCCAAAGGACTACTTTTAGGAGCCCTAAAGGACATTTCAGAATCCGACCTTAACACTCGGGCCGTGGCCGGATCCAATCGACTGAATTGGCAATTGGGCCATCTGATAACCTCAGAACGGGGTATCCTTGGTGGGGCGGGTTGCACATTTCCTGAACTTCCCCAGGGGTTTTCCGAAGATCATGCGAACAAACCGGAAGTCACGGCTAGCGATGCTCCATTGAAATGGACACTGTCGGATTACATGAAACTCATCGAGGAAACCCGTGCCGCTTCGATTGCCGGACTGGCAAAAATAACAGAAGCGGAACTTGATAAGCCAACTACCGGCCCGATGAGCTCGATGGTTCCCAAAATTGGCAACCTATTCGAACTGGCCGCCCAGCATTTTGTGATGCATTCGGGCCAATTGAGCGTGATCCGCCGCAAGTTGGGAAAGCCAGTACTTTTTTAAAATATGGATATACCGGATCCCTATTCCCGTGCAGCAGATCAAATAGTCATCTTCCATTTCGGATTGGTGGCTTCGGTTATTTTATATCAACTGGCACTGCCCATTGGGATCTGGTTAAAGTTATGGTGGGCGAAAAATTTCTGGATTCGCGCCTCACACCTGGGAATCATGGCTTTCATTGGTGTGGAGGGTGCAATTGGTATGGAGTGTCCCCTTACAATTTGGGAAAGGGGACTCCGTATTGCGGAAATGGACGACCAAACCCGGGCGCGATACTATGCATGGGAACATGATCCCATGGACCAGCGACCAAAATTGGCGCAATTTTCCCATAATGCCCTCCTTTATCGAATGGAGGAAGGAAATTTTTCCTGGTTGGGTGTTTCCAATTCAACATTTTTCCATGGGATTCACATACTATTTGGAATCCTTGTGGTCCTTTCATGGATCCTTGGACCGCCTGACTTTCCGAATTTTTTATCTAAGACCAAATGTGAGCGAACCATACATCTGAAAGGAAACGGTCCATGAGGAACCCCATCGCATGGCTATTACTATTTGCTTCCGTTAGTTTCCTTCATGGTCAGGAAGACCAATCCTGGTCCCGTTTTCGTGGTCCAAACGGTGAAGGCAAAGGCCCTGTTGTCCAATTTGGATCGAAACCAACACTCGAAAACTCGCTGCTATGGAAAACCGAAATCCCTGGGGATGGTAATGGTAGTCCGGTAACCTGGGGCAAGTCTATTTACCTCCAATCCTCAGAAAATAACGGCACCCAGAGAGCTTTGGTGGCTGTAGACCTGGCTTCGGGCAAAATCCTTTGGAAAGCTGAGTTAAAAGGCGCAACCGCAAAGGTACATGCAAAAAATAGCTTGGCGAGTTCGACACCGGCATCTGGCCCCAACGGTGTGTATTCTGTTTTTTGGGATGGAACAGATCTAATATCCACAGCCCATAGTCATGATGGAAAAATTCTTTGGTCGACTGATTTGGGTACATTTAAAAGCCAACATGGGGCTGGTCATTCACCGATTTTCCATGAGGGAAAAATTTATGTGAATTTCGACCAGGACAATAAAGCCGAGGTGGTTGCCCTTGATGCCAAAGATGGAAAAATCCTTTGGCGGACTTCGAGGCCCGCTTACAGAAGCAGCTACTCCACTCCCATTTTGAGGACCACACCAGAAGGCAAAACCGAGCTGGTTGTTGGAAGCACGGCGGGATTTGCCGGCTATGATCCACAAAGTGGTATGGAGCTTTGGTCAAGTCCTACCAAACATGCCAAAAATCCACTTCGCATGGTATCTTCACCAATACTTCTTCCGGGGGGATTGATTTTTGGTGGTGGGGGAGATGGTTCAGGGGAACGCCAAGCTCTTGCCGTCCCGGCTGGAAAAAGCGGGGCTGTTCCGATTTGGGAAGATCTCAAATCCTTTCCCTATGTTCCCACAAGCCTGTTGATTGGGGATAATCTCATCAGTGTTGGAGATAAAGGCTTTTTGACAATTCATAACCCGGCAAACGGCGAACAGCTTACCCAAATTCGCCTAGGAGGCGCCTTTTCCGCATCGCCTGTACTTTCAGGAAAAGATCTTTTGATTGCTGTGTCGGAGTCAGGGGACATTAGCCTGATTAAGCCAAGTGAACCGAAACTAAAACCAAAATCCATTGCTCTTGGCGAGCCCGTTTTTGCTACCCCGGCGTTACATGGAGGATTACTCCTGATCAAGGGGCGAAAAACTCTCTTTTGTTTGGGTCAACTAAATATTCTTTTTCAAGGAGAATAACGATGGATCGAAGATTGTTAGTTACTTTATTGGCATTATTTGCTCTCACCGGATCCACCATGTCCCAAGAAAAAAACACTTCAAATAACCGCATTTTTGAAATGCGCACTTATTACGCGCATCAGGGTCGAATGGCGGCCCTTGATGCTCGTTTTCGGGATCACACCTGCAAACTCTTCGAAAAGCACGGAATACAGCTTGTCGGTTTCTGGAAACCTACGGGCAAGGCGGATGAAGTCATGGTCTATATTCTTGCTTATCCATCAAAGGAAGCAGCAGAAAAAAGCTGGAAGGCTTTTCGTGAGGATCCTGTTTGGATAAAGGCCAAAGAGGATTCAGAGAAATCTGGGCCAATTGTTAAAAAAGTTGAATCCGTATTTTTAAGCCCAACAGATTACTCCCCGATCAAGTGAGCAACGCTTGAGTGACCAAACCGCCAGAAATATTTCGCGATTGGCCGACCAGCGACGCTGGTTGGCCCTTGAGCAGATTGCTGAAATTGACCGGCTTCAGAAAGAAATCGGGCATTTTCGTCGGTTGGGCACATTGCGGCTTTCCTCTCTTGAGGATTGGAACTCAGGCAAGCAATTGGCGGAATTTGCCCCCTCCCCGGGGCAAAATGCCAAATTTTCACTTCTCCGAAGGATGATAGAAACCGGGGGACCAATAAGAATTGTTCCATCCGATCCTCTAAGTGAAAACCAATCACAAATCAACGGAATAATCCATGAAGTAGGACACCAATCGCTTTCTGTTGTTGTTCCGCGCGATTGGGATCCCGAGGAAATTACAGCCTTTCGTCTGGAGCCGGGTTCCAATAGCTGGACAACTCAAAGGACCGATCAGGCCCTAGAGGCCATTGCCACCCAGATGGCAGGTAAAACCGTTGATGATTTGAGTCCTGCTATTCGGATGATTTTGGCCAGACCATTGGGAAAATCTCCCAGGCCTTTGGAATGGATCCATTTATCCTCTCTCAACGATGGCCAAAACCTGGCATTATCCCATGTGTTGAATTACACCCCCCTTGGAATGATCCAAGGGCCACCCGGAGCGGGAAAAACTACAACACTTGCAGCTTTAATCGCATTTTTGGTCCGATCTGGACAGCGTGTTTTGGTTTCGTCAGCAAGTAATTTGGCCGTGGACAATCTTTTGGAAAAGGTGCTTAACGAGGGAATCCCCTGCCTTCGCATGGGACATCCTGCGCGGGTTCATCCACATGTACGCGAGGCGACATTTGATGCCTTGCTTAAACAGAGTCCCGAGTACAACCAGGCTAAAAAATTCCGCCAGGAGGCCCGCGCAATTAAGTCAAAAGCGGGTAAATGGTCTAGGGCAAAACCAGAACCAGGTCAAAGAAAGGCGCAATATGGCGAAGCCAGGGAGCTTTTTGCCGAGGCGGATCGATTTGAGGATCTGGCCCGTGAAAAGCTTCTCGATGATACTCCGGCTATTTTTACCACCCTTTCCGGGTTTGTTCAATCTTGGCCAGGCAAACGAATTTGGGATTGGCTAATTGTTGATGAGGCATGTCAAGCAATGGAGGCTCCTATTTGGCCATTGCTCAAAAAAGCCAATCAGGTTGTTCTTGCGGGTGATCCGAAACAACTCCCACCTACCGTAATTTCACGGCATGCTGCAAACGAAGGGGCCTCGGTAAGCCTGATGGAAAGGCTGGCAGGCGAATTTCCCAACCGCCTTTGTATTCTGGAAACCCAATACCGGATGGCACCCGAAATCATGGAGTTTCCATCAGAAGACAGCTACCAAGGTAGACTTGTCGCCCATGCCTCCGTTTTAGCCCGACCACCTCACCCTTCTGAAAGTGGGCTGTTTGCAAAAAAGGTCTTGGCTATTGATACTAGCGGATCCGATTTTGGCGAAGAACCAAGTCCGGAGGGAGGCAGCCGAATGAACCCATCCGAGGCACGGCTAATTGCCCTTTTGGCAAATCAGCTAATTGCCCAAGGGGTAGATCGTGGTCACATTGGCATAATCACGCCTTATAGGGCACAGGCGGAGCTTTTGGCCTCAAAGCCCGAGTTGTTCGGAATCGAAATCGACTCTGTTGACAGCTTCCAGGGGCGCGAAAAAGAAGCCATCCTGGTCTCACTAGTAAGAAGCAATCCATCCGCGGAAATCGGCTTTCTCGGGGAGACACGCAGGACCCATGTGGCCATTACGAGGGCTAAACGAAATTTAACAGTAGTTGGGGACTTTTCCACCTTAGCCTCGGATCCCTATTATTCCAGGCTTCTTGATTTTTGGTTGGACCGTGGTTTTGTCCGATCCGTTTGGGATGAGGAAATTGCCCAATTTCTCGAGTGATAAATCACAAGGAGACCATGCACGATGATTGCCTCAATTGCATTTTTTGTCGGATTCACTGGGTTTTTGCCGCAATTCTTGCCGCCAGAAAAAGCGGCAGGATTTCAGGTTCCTTACCGAATTGCAAAAACCCAGCACATTATTGTAAAGGCAAGGATCAATGGATCGGCCCCGCTGAATTTTGTAATAGACACAGGCGCTCCAGCCTTTTTTATCGCGGAGGAAGCCGCTAAAAAAGCAGGACTTAAGCCGGATGAAAAAGGTTGGGCTTTAATTGATGAACTTCGTTTTGAGGGAACATTGCGTGCACAAAAGGTAAAAGCCCGGATCGAAACTCCTTTTCAGCTTAAAGGTATCAACGGATTGACCCTGGCGGGAATGGAACTCCATGGTCTAATTGGTTACTCTGTTCTTGCAAAATATGAGATACATATTGATGCTAAAAAAGACTATATGACCTGGACCCCCCTGGATTGGATTCCCCCTGATCCCCAAGGATTTGGAGGTTCGGGGAAAAAAAATTCACAGGGGGCCTCACTTGAGTTTTTAGGTTCTTTTATGCAGGGACTAGGCGGTTTAAGTGGTGCAAAAGCGGGGCAACCATCCAATATCCGTGGCTTTACAGGTTTGGTATTGGAAGAAAAAAATGAAAAGGTCCTGGTAGCCTCGGTATTTTTGGAATCCCCTGCAGGCTTGGCTGGAGTTCAAATCGGCGACGAATTGATAAAATTTGGGGATACAGACCTTCATGGATTACCTGAAGCAAATCTGAAACTAAGAGCTATTGCCGCACCTGATTCGATTGAATTAACAATTAAACGCAAAAACACAATCCATAAATTCAATTTCAAAACAGTATTTGGACTATAAGGACTATACTATGAAAATCATTCTGGCTACAATAGTTCACCTCGTTGGAATTAGCACGCTTTTGACCGGTGCAGAGACACACCAAGCTACAATGGAGGTATTAAAAACAGGGCACCTCAGGATACAGGTGACAATAAACGGTAATGGCCCCTACCCTTTGATTTTTGACACCGGGGCTCCGGTTAACCTCTTATCAAACAAAATTGGGAAGGAAGCCAATATCAAGCGAAAACCAGGTCGAAGCGGTCTGACTTTTATGGGCCCTATCGGAGAAGCCGATATCGCATCCCTCGAATGGGGTGGTGCCAAAGTGGAACATGTTCCGACGATGATCATGGATCACCCCACGGTAAAAACCCTCGCTGATCACTTGGGACCAATTGAAGGAATTGTTGGATTCCCATTTTTTGCAAAGTTTGCGATCACGATCAATTACCAGAAAAAAATGGTGACACTGGAACCCAACGGATTCATCCCTGGTGACCTAATGAAAAATTCCATGGGTCTCATTTTCAAAAAGCAAAATCAACCAATTCAGCCCCCCTCTGAGCAAGTCATTGGATTGATTTTTTCACCCCAAATTGATCGAAAAACTCATGGCTTGGTGATCGAAAAAATTCTTGCTGGTTCCTTGGCGGAAAAATCAGGATTTAAAACCGGAGATACACTGGTCGCCATCAACCAAAGATGGGTGAATGACCATGCAGGCCTGTTTCAGGTCTTGGGGGAACAATGGGTGAAGGGATCCGTTATTGTTGAAATTTCCAGGGAAAATGTTCTCCAGGAATTAAAACTAAACAAACCCGTAGGGGCAACGCCATGATACCACACCTACTTCCTTCATTCTTTCTCTATTACTCTTTAATTGCTTCGATCCCCGTCTTTTTTGTTTTCATTACAAACCTCTTGGCCTATGAGGAACCGGATTCAAAAGTCAATTGGATTCGATTCCCCCAAGCCATGGTTTTTTCGTCCGACACCATGATATCCCCTGGCCTCGACCCGGGTACCATTTGGACCCTTGTGCCAACGAAAGCTACTCCTCCAAAAGCCTCGATAAAACTGCGGCTAACCTCAAATGGTCCTCAAAAAGTTCAAGCAATTGCACCAGGCGCATTTCAATTATCGAAGTTTCTACCTATCAAATCCGCCCTCCCAATTTTTGCTCCGGTTCCACTGGATTTGGATGACGCCCCGGGTTGCATCCTTGAGCATCCAACCGGAATTCTTGTGTTTTGCAATGGTGACCTTTTTCGTTTTCGCCCTGGCAGAAATGAACAATCCCCATGGATCAAGGAAATCCTGGTCATGAGAATTGACCAAAATCCAGAACGGTCATTTGGCAGGATTTATCTGGATTTGGATGGATCAATTCGCCTTTTGATTTCTCCGGGAAAGATCCAGTTAACTGCACTGGATGGTTCGACGATTAAACAACGGGGCAACTCAATGCTTCTGGGACTTGGGCCTGATGGGTCTAATTTGGAAATTTTAAATGAATTGGGGAATGCCCCTATGGGCCAGGGATTGGTTTGGAATGTTTTTGGCGAACCCTACCAGATAGCAACTGAACCCAACGAGACTGACTCAAAAGAACCACAAAACAAACCAATCAGTCTTACACCAATTTATCAAGGAATGGCCGCCACAGCTCATAACCTAAAAAATCGACCTAGCTCTATCCTTTGGGAATACTCTTCGCAATCGGAAGCCTTTCAGGTCCCAATACTTATTAGCCAAAACACCGAGAGTGAATGGAATCTTGACGAAATGGAAAGGGACGGTGACTCCCTTCGAACCACTGGTAAAAAACACCCACCTCTCGGGCTTGGAAAGGGAGCGCTTTTTTTCGGCGGTGGCCCACCCGGAACATGGATGTTTGGTGAACGCACTCATGTGGGAGATAAAACGAAATTGGATAGTGTTTCCGGGTATGCCACTTTGGGCCAGGCCCCTACCAAACTCGAAAAAGCCAAGCCTGAACCCGGTCAATTTGCGACAATGGGCTCTAAGGACCTGGCAGTTGCCTTTGTCTCGGAACAAAAATCAGTTAACTGGCCCCTTTTGATCAAAATCCATGACCGAATTGATCGGGAGAAAATTCTGAATCCCAATCAGGTCCCACCGATTGTTGCCGCGTTGCATGCTCTTTTGAAAGACCACGATCAGGGAAACGCATGGGAGGATCATTTCCGAATTCACTTCCTTGCATGCTTGGCAAATTCCGGGGATAGGGAATCCATAACCCTCATTCGGGACTGGGCAGAATCGGCCTCCCCACTTCCCCGAAGTTATGCGCTTTCCTTGTTAAAAAGATTCATTCAACCGGATGATAATACAGGGTTTCAAATTGTTCTGAACGGGTTGTCGGATGCGGATTTGAGGGTCAAGGCATCAGCACTTCGCACTTTGGGGACCATTCCTTTCCCTGGGTCGGCCAGTGCACTTATGGGAGCTTATTCTTTTGATTCGGGGCAAAACCCTCAATGGAGAAGTGGATTGATTTCTGCGATCAGCAATCTTGGCCACAAACAGCCTTCCCTCTACAGGCAAATTCTGGAAATGGCCGAAAGCGGAAATGCTGACAATTTAAAAAAAGCCATTGATTTTTTTGCACTCACCGAAGACTCTGCGGCGTTGGGTTCGATTTTGGACCTGCTGAACAACCCCCATCTCACCGCAAAGGATCAGACAATCCTTTTGAGGGCAATCCAACCCGGTATGGCTGAGGGTAACGCTGAAAAGCTCATTAATTGGTTGAATAATCTGGAAAATCCGACTATTGAAGTATTACAAATTGGCTTGGAAAAACTGTCAGGTACAAAAGCAATTGGAGGCGCAATGACTTTTACTCTTTTAAAGAATCTAATGAAATCAACAGATCCAGATAAAAGATGGATAGCATTGGCAGTTTTCAAAAAACAAAAATATAAAGAAGGCGCAGAATGGTTAAAAAAATTTCCGCAGGCTGGAACTTTGCCTCCAGTCCAAATGCGTGCACTTGAGGAGGCCATTTTCAATCAAAGGGCTATCAGGGAGGGTGTGACCCCTCCCTGAATCATTGCCATACCATGGGATTCCAGGGAAAAACGGACTTTACTGAATTCCACCATCAACCCGCTCAGGGGTCAGGTGGGAAGGATGATCGGTAAACCAGAAACGGGACCACTCTTGTTCAACCTGACGCAAATCTTCAGACTGGTTGAGCAAAGCCCTCATTCGCATGGTTGGATTTGAGGAATAGGCATTAAAAAGGCAACCTGTGCTACCCAAGGAAGCCACACCAATCGAAGCCAACACTAGACAGCGATACATGATTCTCTCCCCCGGTAACCCCTGACAAACCCCTTTTCGGGCTCGTATTTTGATTATCGGAGGAAAGTTGGAGGGACTTTAACGGAAGACCGGATCCAGCCTTTTCTGCAGACTTTTCCGATAGTCTGGAAAAAATGGGCTATATAGGAAAATCAGCTGCTAAGCTTGGCCACCCGACTTTCCATCACCTTTCCTGGTTTGAAGGAAACAACCATTCGACCAGGAACTTGGACTTTTTCCCCAGTCCTCGGATTCCTGGCTTTGCGGGCCCGCCTTTCCCGAACTTCAAACACACCAAAATTACGGAGTTCAATCCGTCGTTCCTCGAGGAGTGTGTCCACAATAGCGTCAAAAGTTTGCTGAACAATCTCCTTGGTCTTGAGCTGGGTCAGCCCCAGCTTATCAGCGATTTGACGAACAATTTCCTTCTTTGTCATGATCTGCCACTCAACGCATCTATTTGCCATTAAAGTACTTTGGAAAGCATAGCCTAAGCGCAAAAGGGGATTCCGTCAAGCGAGGTTATCCCAAAGGACAAGTTTGCCAATCAATCCGGCTCCCGCGAGTTCGGGCTTTGGCTTCCCGTTTGAATTTGAAATCAAAAATTGCAGGTTTTGCCCTCAAACAATAGGATTAGTTTAAACGGGCTGGAGCTGGATCCCATGAAACGCGTTATCATTACTGGCGGCTGTGGCTTCATTGGCAGTAATTTTATTCGCCAGTTTCTAAAAATCGAAAAAGATATCCAAATCATCAATATTGATAGCCTTACTTACGCCGGCAACCTCGAAAATCTGAAGGACTTGGAAAAGGAATCCCGGCTGATTTTCGCCCATGTTGACATCACAAAACGATCTGAAGTGGAACCCTTCTTCACTGAACCAGTCGATTCTGTGATTCATTTCGCTGCAGAAAGTCATGTAGACCGAAGTATCCTCGACTCAGGTCCATTCATCCACACCAATATTGTTGGAACCCAAGTCCTCCTGGATTTGTCAAAAAAAGGCAATGTTCGCAAATTTGTGCAGGTTTCTACCGACGAGGTCTACGGGTCCCTGGGCTCAACCGGCTTCTTCACCGAATCCACCCCTTTGGCTCCCAATAGCCCATACTCCGCTAGCAAAGCGGGAGCCGACATGTTGGTAAGGGGATATTGCCACACCTTTGGATTTCCTGCCGTAATCACCCGGTGCTCAAACAATTACGGCCCTTTTCAATTCCCGGAAAAGATCATTCCGTTATTCATTTCCAACCTTTTGAACGATCAACAAGTTCCGGTTTACGGTGATGGGCTTCAAATCCGGGATTGGATCCATGTTTTGGATCACTGTTCCGGGGTCTATGCTGCGTGGAAAAATGGCAAGGCTGGAGAAGTCTACAATTTTGGTGGGCGATGCGAGCTGACGAACATGGAATTAACCAAAACACTCCTTCGCTTGCTAGGTAAACCGGATTCTTTGATCAAATATGTTCAGGATCGGCCAGGACATGATCGAAGATACGCAATCGATTGTGCTAAAGCAGAGTCCGAACTTGGCTGGGCTCCCTTGGTCAAATTTGAGGATGGGATCCGTGAGACAATTTCTTGGTACCAGGAGCACAGCGAATGGGTTGCCAGGGTTCGCTCGGGCGCTTACCGCGAGTATTACCATAAGCAATACGGTTCCAGGCTTTAACCCTGCCGCGAAACCCCGGGTTTCCCAATGAGACTTTTGATTACGGGTATCCGAGGCTTTGTCGGGTTGCATCTTGCCAGGTTAACCAAGGACCTTGGATGGGATGTCTTTGGCACTTCAAGATCTCCCTCGGCTCCTTTGGATCTTGGCGCTGGGCGATTTGCGCCGGTTGCGGGTTGGGCTCCCGAACTGGACCAAAGTCCTGATAAGGTTCTTAAAGAATTTCAGCCTGATGCGATTGTACACTTGGCTGCGGAGTCTTTTGCGGGATCCGGGGGGGTGGGATCCCCCTCGTTGTGGAAATCAAACCTGGATGGGACTCGAATTCTTTTGGATTCCATTGCCCACCACGCCCCCAAAGC
>Ga0114972_10002924_pt1 | contig 12846 bp, 2 predicted proteins | sample M_140807_EF_Meta_FD_87354 | JGI IMG/M metagenome (GOLD analysis project Ga0114972, IMG submission 87354) | Freshwater microbial communities from Lake Montjoie, Canada to study carbon cycling - M_140807_EF_MetaG | ecosystem: Environmental > Aquatic > Freshwater > Lake | place: Lake Montjoie... | reverse complement strand
TTTCGATTCAACCGTCGCTTCTCGATCGCTGGGATGACCGAGCGAATCGCCAATGCGGTCTGCTGTTGCATGCCGCTCACAGAACGGGATCTCAGAGTCGCGGAGGCTTATGGGTAATCAAGATTGGTTTTACCCGAACTAGCTGGTAATGGGCTTACACCACATAAAGCGGCAAAAGCAGCATCAGAGCGCAGTCGAGCTGGATTATCACCTGCTGCCACCAGTAGCGTGGCAGCGCCATCAACGGCAATGCCATAGGTCTTTCGTAAACCAGGGCAGGCCTGCTGGGTTAGCTGATCAAGATCTTCCAGTAATTCGGAGATCTCTTTCTCTAGCTGCAGAACTCGACGAGCCAGATAACGCAGTGCTTTCTTAGCTGCTGCAAAAGGGCAGTCGACCACAGCAATACGGAATGCTGCACAAGTAGCAATTAAGTTGATATTGGCCATAGGTTCCAGTTGCTCACGTAGCAATGCAGGAGCTGTTACCAGGATCGCTTTAATCTGATTGATCGCACGGGTTCGGCTATTAGTTGCTGAATCTTTATTGCCTTTGAGAAGTCGGATCATCTCAACGACGTGATGACCGCCTTTTGGTTCGATCGTGGCCAAGCCAGCAATGAACGCGCGGGCTGCAGCCTCAGCATCAATCGCGTCATCCTTTCCCAGGCGCCGGCGAGTAGATCGATCCGTACGATTAATCTCCACAACAGGAAAGCCCGATGCCATCAGCTCTCGGCAGAGGCCGGCGCCAAAAGAACCTGTGCCTTCTATGGCAAATATCGGCTTTGTCCCAAGTTCAAGGGCCCAAGACCGCAGGTCGCTATAGCCCTGTTGCTTTGCAGGGATCCTGCATTCGGCCAAACGGCCGCCATTGGCCGAAAGTGCCACTGCAACATGGAAGTCCTTGTGGGTGTCGACGCCAATGATGACGTCGTATTGCTCAGCCAGAGTTGGTTGTGTCAGTGTTGTTTTTGCCATCGCTCCTTGATGGTGGTGGGGAAGAGCGATCAGCATGGAAGCCGGACAGGACTGTGTAGCCCTTGGCTTCCGCGCAGCGATTGGGGCCTCTCGACCAGGCTCGTATCAGGTCACGACACTTCCGTGTTGATCGGCTCCATCCATTCAGAGCGACAAATCAGAGGAAATGCACCAACAGCAATTGTTGGGCCAGCCAGCAAACGAGTCAGCTCTGGTGGATGAGGTTCCCATAATCATCACAGCCAGCAAAGCTGCGCACGGTATCGAGGAAATAACCTCAGGACAGAGCGGTCTCCACCCGGAGGCCATAGGCGTTATTGACCTCCCATTAACTGCGCGGTAGGTATTGCTTCCTGAGAAAGTTGGTGAAGGGCCAGAACCTCAAAGGAGAATTTGGCAAAGTCTGCAGCCTCAACCTCATGCTGTAGCCATTTGACCATTCAACGGCGTAGACTGAGTAATACAAAAGGTTTATTCGCTGAAAAACCCGGCGGCAAAGCCGATAAAAGGACAAAAAGACGATTCAGCAGCTTCTCGAGGTTCATAAATAGTAATGGCTGATCCTTGGTTGGCACGACATAAATGACATTTGCGTTGCTAGTTTGTGGAAACGCTAGAGATCTTGATGAGAACATCGTCGAAATCAAAATCCGAGATCGCTGCTGGCAGGTCTTCGTAACCAAATGCGTTTTGGCCTAGGTTCCGGAAATGGTTCATGCCATCTGTGTTCGCAGAACCGAATGCAAAATGAGCCGTACCGTTCGAAATTGCATAAGGAAACAAAACGGAATCTTCATTCAGTTCGAAGATTTGATTCGTCAGTGAACTAAGGTTTTGGACTTTGATGTCAGTAGGTAGATTGAGTGTATTGGCCTGAGACAGCGCGGCTTCTTTGTAGCCTGGATCACCTGGATAGAAGGTGATGCCGCTGATTGGGTCTAGGACACCACCATCAATATCTATAGATCGATACAGGCCAATAGAGCTGGTGATGCTTGCCTCCCTTGAAAGATCCATGCGGAAGCTGGACTTTTTGCCAAGCCCGAGCAGATTGATGCCGGGGCTTGAGAATTGAGTTCTTGAAATAAAATCATCCAATCCTGCTATTTTATCGCTGATATTAATTGCAATGCGATCTCCTTCAGGCGTCATAAAGTCAACGATAGAAGCACCCCTATCGCGAACAGTCCCTGCCAATACAACTCCTTGCTCCGTGCCTGCGTGAAGCGCGACGACGGTAAGTTCAGATCCAACAGAGAGCTGGAATGATGCACTAAAAAGTTGATCACCGAATTCTGTGCCAAGATAGCTGTCCATCCCAGAGGATGATTGGAAAATTCGCGAGCCGGATTGCAGCAAAGACTCTTTTGTGAGGTCCTGTGACATGGAATCTTCAGGATCGAGTTTGTATGGAAGCAGATAGTAGTCATAGGCGCCTAACCCTGAAAGAGTTTTAGTCTTAATCAGCTCCAGGTTGACATTCAAGTCTGCATTGTATCTATGGTTTCGAATAGCTTGGCTAGAGCTGTGGGAGACAGATAGCCCGGAAGTTGTAGCTTGCAGTTCCGGTTTTGCCTCATTAAGGGCCAGCGTAAGCTGTTCATCTGATTTATCAATATCGCCGATGGCCCCGTCAATTGCTACAGTATCGTTGTGATAGCCATTCAATGAATAGAAGCGAGCCCCCTTTTTTTCTAGTAGGTTATAATTAAGGTCTGTGGCTAGACCGTCTGCAAAAATAATGAGGGCCGGTGCTGTATTTTTCTGAATGCCAGTGACAGGATCCCACAGGCTGCCAGCGAAAGAGGCTGTGTCGTATACCGCTGAGTAGGTTAGGCGCTCAGGCCGGTTCGGAGAACTTATGTTCTGTGGACGTGCATCCAGGGCAAAGCTGTATTGCGTGTCTGAGATCAATGCTTCCTTGTAGCCGAGATCTGTCACCAGATCACGATTGCTCTTTGAAAGTGTATCGCGGGTGGGATATTTTAAATAGCTTAGGTTGCTGGAAACTCTTGTGCGCAGCGTACCAAGAGCATAACCAATCGCCGGGGAGAACGTTCTGAGCGAAAAACGTACGCCAAGATCTTGCCATTCTGGGCCAAGGAATCGACTGTTATTTTGCCCAGATGGGAGATAGTAGTAATCACCCAATTTAGTACTGTAATATTCGCATATTGGGACATAGTCTTTGCCCTTGTCTCCTTCGTAAACATTGATTATATTCTCTTCGAGTAATAACCATTGGCCACCCAGTGGATGAGGTTCTGGTTCCCCTTCACCTAGAGTGTAGCGGCGAACCCCAGCGAAGGAATCGTGAGCATAGAGATGTAAGGGCTTTGCTTCTGATTCTTGTGCTTCTATGCCAACAACTATTGAATCCTTATAAAAAGTAAATGGAAACGACTTATCAAATGCGCTTGGGCTGTAAAAAGATTCTGGCTCTTCCGGATTCAGATTAAGCCTTACAAGCTGATCATTATCATATAGCCTAGGCGCTGAGTTTCGAGAAGTATCATTTGCTGCTTTGAATATATAGACACGATCCATATCCTTGGACCTATTGTAGCTCATCGTTGGATCTAGAATTTCGATAACGGCATTAAAGCCGCGATAGGAATTAATGCTTGGATCCAGTTCAAGATAAGCGCTGGATTCGCCATGGGGAATGTATATATACGATGGAAACTTTGATTCATGCTTAAAGGCAAAGTCCCCACCGGCTCCGTAGGTAGCATTGCCGATCAATTTTAGAGGAACAACAACACCTCCAGCGGGTGCAGGTTCGCTTAGCGTTAGAGCAATAATTGATAGGCTTTGAGGCTTTCCATCATCATCAAGCTCAGTGATGACTTCTTCTGTAATAGCGACAAAGCGTTTCTCATCATGAATCTTGGGTTCATAAAGATTGTCGAGTGAGGGTATATGATGTTTTTCAAATGCTTCGAAATGGGGAATAATATCGTCTTTAGGAAAATTGTTGGCTGATGAAGGAGCAGATGAAAGTGCTTGGGAGATTAGCCCCTCCTCTGGATTAATGATGTTATACTTAGCCTTGGCAAGTCGAGTTGGGATTAAGCGCGGATCATTTAATTCTGTACTGTCTGCTACTAGGCGCGCTCCATTCTCGTAATCCTTCAAGGCCGCGGACAAATTAATGGCCAGTTGATTCACGCCCACATTCTGCAAGGTTGATAAAATAAGTGTCTTTTTTTCTTCCCAGTTCAGCTCTAAACGACCTATTTCTTGAAACTGCAGCTCTGATGATAATCCTGAAAGATCTGCGAACTTGTTGGGAATAGTCAACAAAGCAAATCGGAATAGAAGAAGCAGATCATCCTTCGAGGTAAAGTTCAGTGATGCAGTGCCTGAGCGTAAAGCAGCTAGCCGCTCTGAATCAGGAGCAATGACCGTAAGAACATCGCTATAGTACTGATCAAGTTGATTATTTAAGGCTAAGGATAGGTAATAGAGAGTTTGGTAAGCGGTGAGCAAGCTTAGATCTTCTTTTTTGCCAACTGTGATGGCCTGTCCCCAGCTCAGATCGTCAAGCTTGGCGTGGACAAATAGTCGATCCAAGGCTGTAATTACAAAAGAAAGACTAGAATTGAAAAGAAATGCTTCAATCGCGAGGTTTTGAATGTCTTCATCGGTCGCGGCAAGTGCATTGTAGTAATCAAAGCCATCAGCAATACCAGAAGAGTAAGAATCTGGGAGCTGTAGCAATCTGGCTAGATCTTGGCGAATTTGATATGGATTAAGCTTGCTAACAAATAGTGGATCCTCTTGCTTGTAGCGTAGTAGCAAGGATGGATCCAGTGCTTTGTTTTGTAGGCCGTCATAATTGAACTGATAGTCAATGATTGGAGAAAAGAGAACTGATGTCCAAACATTTGAAATTAATCCATCCGTATCAGGTGAGGTGAGATAAAAGCGGTTATCATAGAGACCAGTAATAGCATCAGTCACTAAATTGTCTGCCTCTGGCCGCACAACAATCACTGCCGTGCGAAAGTCAGGGGAATTTTCTTGGGGAATTGATTCAAATCGCTCACCATTCCACAGCCAATCTTGACTTCCATCTGATGGAAGAAAAATATTGCTACCAGATGCAGATAAATTTAGAGTAAATGCACCACTGCTGAAGCTTGTCGAGACTTCACCTGGGCTATAAAGTAAATCCCCATTCAGATCCAAGATCGCCTTCTGCAGCCCGTAGCGGGGCCCGCCCACTGCGAGACCTGTCGAGAATGTATAACTGTTATCAATTACGGGGACCGTTAATTTATAGAGATCTTTGCTCCACCAAAAAGCGGAGGCTACAACCTTTACGAAAGCATTGACCTTAAAGTTTGCTTTAATATTCAGAAACTTTTTTGTTGATGTACTTCCAGGCTTTGGAGTATATTCTGAATAAATTGGATCAGCAAGATCTATCTTGTAAGCCGTTAATGAGTTAGATGGGAGCTTGACATAGTTTGGCGAAGAAAAGGCTGGAATTGCCTTGACCATCCTTAACTTCGAGTACTTTTCCAGAAATTTTTGGATCCACTCGTCCCTGCTTAGAGTACCTAGCGGAATTGCTGACCCTAATAGATTGGTGATGGCTTCAGCCCCTGCCCGATCTGCTTGATCATCTTTGCGAATCCACAGCTCCTTCAAATAATCTTGTAAGTTGGCGACGTTATTCTCATTTAGATAAATACTGTTGCTGAAGCCAAGCTCCTTGATGCGATTTGAGGGCGGTGAGCTTCTGCCAAGTTGCATGACTCCTTGAAGGCCAGAATAAAAGCCGGATTCTTTTGATAATACAATTGTGTCGTTATCATTTGGATCGTTGAAGATGATATCTCGCCCATTGATTGTCTTTAGGTCGGGTGCCAATGATATTGAGTCTAGTTTTGGCACTTCTTCTCCATCGAACCAGGCCCCAAATGATGTGCGGGAAAGATCAACAGGATTCTCTTTTGTGACTGCTACCTTTTCAACAAGTCCATTAAAGCCAAAAGGCGTCAGATCAACATATGATTGCACAGCAGATTGAGTCGCCGACTGAGCAGTTGTCCCTAGGAGCATCTGTCGAGCACTAGACGTCCCCAGATACTCAAGGCTGCCATTCTCTTGGCTAAGTGCAATGCCTCGATTGGCTGATTGCCAGGGGTCGAAGGTTAGTGGACTGATAACATGATATGTATATTGGTCTTTATTTTTGGGCATTTTCAAGGCAAGTTCCGCGCCTGAGTTGTTACGCCTCAAAATCAAGGAGCTACCAGATATTCGGATTCCTTGTGGCAAGCGCTGATTGTAGTCAATAAGAACCTGACGACCACTGCTCGTATTCTCGTAAAGCACTAGAGAACCGTCATGCTGCATTGTCAGCATAAAGCGACCGTTAGCGCTAGCGAACTGAGAACCAGTATCTAATATCAACGCTTCGTTATTTTGTAAAATTGGCAATACGCTGAGACCCGATTTGTAATTGTATTGCTTTTGGCCAATAACATTGCTAGATATGGTGGGAGCACGCAGGTCGCCATAGGCCAAACCTTCTGTTGTAGCGGTTATGCCTAATGGGGCCCATTCACCTTGCGAGACAAATGGCATAGTCCCACTAAAGAAGGATCTTGTCAGTGCATCCGTTCCATACCGTGATGGGTCGAGTTCCGGATTGAAGCGGGGAATGATTAGGCCGGTTTCATAGTTTGGAAGCGAATCTAGGTTAATAAGTGGATATTCTTTTGAATTGGATGCAAACGATAGGATACTCGCTCCAGTTTTGCTCGGTAGAATTTCAAGTGAGCTCCCAAATAGACCTATCATGCTATTGTCTTTGCCGATAGAGAAGTTATCAATGCCAATGCTTTCATTCTGAGTTGCTTCGTCTAGCTTGGCCTTAATTTCAACAGTATGGGTTTGATTGCCCGCGGTTACGGCTGGCAGGATAATTTCGACATCAAAGACTTGATCGTCATAGCTACTGCTACCTGCCTTCATGTCAGCAGGGGTGCCATAGTCTCTTGCTGTAATAGTCCATTGATGTTGATTGCTAAATCCACTGAACGAAGATTGTCGCCCCTGCCCCAGTTGCTCAGAGATCAGCGTCTTACCATCAAAAATGAATTCGAATAGTTCGTTGTCCCACGAGTCAATCCGGTATAGGCTAAATGATAATTTCTTGTCAGAATCGGAGAGGCTGATCGACTTGGTTAAGCCTTGCCCTTGGAGGATTGGGGTAAGATATCTTCCAAGATAAGCGCTACTCTCTAATCGCCCTCCCTGCCATCCATCGGTAGTACTGCTAAAGTCATTAATTTTTTGTGTGCTTGAAGAGCTGGCTTTGTTTAGCTTTTCGGATAAAAGAGCAACCACTGTATTGTTGGTGTTGGCCAGACTGCTCCCTGATTCACGGGTGCCGAACCAGGTCGCGTAGGACAGGCCACCATGTATGTCTAACCGATTTGATTGATCGAGAACATTATTTGATGCCTTAAGTGGAGATGAAAAGTATCGTGCTGGACTTAACGTCAGCCCTAGGCCTGCGGGCGCATCGTCAGTATTTTGTTGGGCTGTGGTTGCTGTAGCTTTGAAAGCATCGAGGTTCCCTGAAGAATTGTCGGCTGTTTCATAATAGTTAAGATTTAAAATTCCTGTATTAGCCGATGCAATCAGCTTTTTTTGACCATCTTCTGTTTTAAGATAGGTGGGGGTAGAATAGTAGAACTTGTTGTCTGTTGCTATGGTATATGCAACAGGTGGCTTTGTGCCTAGGTCGCCAATTGCGAAGTTAGTCAGTAGAGATTTTGCCTCTCCCTTCCAGTTGTTGATGAGTGCAGGAACTGCCTCGGCCAGATCTACTGGCGTGCTATATGTTACCGATAGATTAAGAGGCGTATTGCTTGATTCAACAATCCCTTCAATGAATCCTAGGCTGAGATGAGGGGTGTTTGCTTTTAAATTCAAAACCTCCGCAAGCTGAACGGCATTCGCTTGAGGCCACTTGCCGTTGTCTCGTGTTACTGCAAAAAGAGGAGAGAATTTTGTTGAATTAGGTGAATTATAGTAGATATCCAGTTCTTCAATCGAGCCAAACTCGGGAAGATCTATATCTGTTAGGGGCCACGTAAATGAAGTAGATTGTAGATATGTGTAATCTTGCGCTGAATCACTCATTACATTTTTGCTAAGCTGTATATTTGGTAGTCCTGCTCCCGAGGATTTCCACTGTCCATTAGCAAAGTTACTTGATGTTGCCGAAGTATTGACATGAAGGATCCCGCGTGAATAGTCGCCATAAAGCAACGTTAACTCGTCTTGAATCGTTTGGTTCGATTCCAATCCTAGTGAGGATGGCGTAACGAGTCCGATAATGAGATGTTTATTGCTGGCTTTGTTGATAAGTGAGGAGTCTATTTTGTCCGTGCTTATTTTGTTTTTGTCTAAGAATGCTCCATTCCGAACTACTTGTGAATACACGCCATTTGATCCCGGCTTGAGAGCTCCCAGAATCCAATTATTTTGACCAGCCTCGGACGAGCTTGTATTGATATATGAAAGAAAGGCGATCTCACCGTTTAATACTGATACTGCTGGCGCTTTTATTTCGCCAGTTAAAAGAGTAAAATCTTTAAAGTAGTCAGGGCATGTAATTGGTTTGTAGGTCGAGCTTTCACTCGTCTTTTTGGCAAGAGCTGCTCTCCCATCGCTTTTAATATATGACAGTATGATATCGCCGTTTACGGCATCCACTGTTTGACAAAAACTCGTTCCGGCCTTGATCTGAATCTGAGGATCTATATGGTCATCTATAGACACTCGGTTGATTGAGTTGTATATCATTACGGAGTTGATTGTCCCGTCACTTTCACTTACCACAGAAGCCGCAGCCAAGCCATTGCTTTGGTATGACAGAGGATCTTGATTGATATTTGTATGAAGTGGATTTTGTTTGGATAATGTGTAAAATTCTCGAGGATTTAATAGGTCGCTTGGCTGGGCGACAAAGGCTAAAGCTGTAATGTTTTCTTGACGACTCGTAGGTAAACCATTTTTAATCTGGTTAATAGAACCCGTGAGATACCCGTTCGCCTTTGTTTCTACTCCCACATAGACTGAAGATCCCTGAATTAACCTTGGATCGCTAAACGCAAAGACAGAATCCATCGCGCTATCGGAAGCCACGCTTGCATCTTGATTTTGGTGTTCAAATGCAATAGCAAATTTTCCCGATGCAATCGATGCAAGTACCTCGGTTGCTACTTTGCTATCCGAGGTATTGCTGTTCGCAGAGTTCTTGCTGGCTCCAACGCTAAGATCAATGAGCAGATTATAGCCAGAGTCGTTATTGTTGCGCAAGAGACGCACTCCCACCTGGGAAGAATTTAATTCACTGGAAAGTTCGATGGAATTGTCTTCAAGCCTTTTGTTGAGGCCTCTCGTTAAACGGCCTAGGCTGCTTATAGACCACGTACCGTCTGCGCGACGATAGCGTATTTCTGCTGATTGGCTTGATGCACCTTCTCCCATTACTGGAAGGACATCAAATAAAATTGAACTAAATGGTTGATCAAGTTTTGATTTAAGCTCAAAGACTAGATTAGGGCTCTTAAGTATATCTAACGGCGAATAAAAAGCGCTGCTGTCAACAAAGTTGTTGCCAGCTTTGATTCGTACAGTTCTTGTATTGGCATTGATAACCTCTGTGGTGTCGAGAAGATTTTTCGTGACTAATGCATTAAATGCACCGCCTTGCTCAAGGTATTTAATGCGTTCAAGTAGACTTGCTGGCGTGCTCGAATCCACAGTCGCAACTGAAACTGTTTGAGGAATTGAGGTTGACAATAACCCAATTAAGTATTGAACTTCTCCTTCCGAAAGGTCTTCCTTGAGGGGGATTTTTGTTGTTGAATTACTTTTGTTATATGCGCGTAGAATTGCGGCCTTCAACAGAGGGTATAAGACGGAGTCTTTTGAAGAGAGTCTCAGCTCCTTGAAGTCCACTGTTGCATCCATTTTTCCGCTGAGCGCCTTATAGCTCAGGACGATCCAGGGAATTTGGCTTATCTGGGTTAACCCCTTGTCAGCGATAGACTTTGCAAGCGGCGATTTTTCAGACAATAGGGCTATTGGCTTGATGCCAATAGCGATTGCTATTGAATTTTTACGATATGCTGTATTGTCATCGATGTCCAGTTTCAATAACTCATCTAGATTTTGCCGCAGATTGAGTTTCAGGTCTCTGAGGGCTGGCGATGTTTGCGCGTATGTTTGTTTCGATGTATCGTCTTCGATGGCGTTTAGTCGAAGTAGTTGATCCGCCAAAACCATGCCCTTATCGTCCACTAATTCTGGTTGCACAGTTATCTTGCCCTCTAACCCAGCTACAAGCTCAAGAGACGCGAATACAGCATCTATTCCGGTTGAAATAGCTATATTTCCCCCGAATTCTGCCTTGGTCTTTGCAAGGTCGACTGATGTATTTCTGGCGAGCGTAATGGCAGTTTTTTCCGCCGCATTAACTACGCCTCCTGTCTGATAAGCATCATAAATATTCAGAAGGTCTTGTTTGCTTACATCTCCAGTGATTGTTGTGTTGATTCCTGCATTTATACCGCCTTGGACCCCTACTGTTAACGCAGGGAACTGTGGTATACGCATCTTTGCTGCAATGTTTCCACTTATTTCTACCCCCAAATTCAAGTCATAAATTCTTGCTCGTTCGCCTTTGAAAATAGCTGTTGCGAATTCTAGGGGATCTTCGATGAATGGAAATGTGAGGCTCGTGCTGGCCGAAGTGTTGGTTTGTGATTTGATTGTGTATGAGCCTTGTGAAGCAAAGTCTTTTTCTAGTTGTGTAAGTAGATTCTTCGGGCGTTTTTCGGGTGTTTTAATTGTGGGTACGATTGCTTTCTGGATTTCTTCTTTGGCATTGCCAACGCTACTTGTTAATGCATAGTCTAATGAGAAATCGCCAAGGGCTATGTCTTCACTGCTTGAGTACGTTCTGATCTTTTCGAGTACTTTGTACAGGTTGTCGGCAGCTTTAACCGTTGGGGTAATGGTTGAATATTGCTTGTTCGCATATGTTGCAGCTGCGAGAAGTGCAACATCCAGGAGTTCTACAACTTGTATTTTTCCGTCTTTGTACTGGTTGCCTGGTACTGACTCTATGAAGCTGTACAGTGCTGGTTTTAACTCCTCGGGTACACCATTTAATGCCGTTATTTCTTGGGTAAAGAAACCTACTACTGGCTGTACCGGTGATAGCAGGTCTAGTGCTGTAGTCGCAATCGATTTTAATGATTCTGTTATTGGGCCAATGTTTAGTTTTACGTCTTTAACGTTAGCCGTAAGTTTTTTGCTTGGTTGTGGGATTAGGGCTGGATTTTGAGTCTGATTTAGAGAAGTGATTTTATAGATCCCGGCATGTTGCAGGTTTAACGGGCCGTCGTTGAGCCCTATTTGTACCTGTTTGGCGCTTATGATGCCAAGGTCTATATTGTTTGCTTCGCCATTTAGGCTTCCGACTGTCCAGTCAGTTGGTGCGATAATGCTACTTTGAGGCAAGATATTGGTGTCCTTGATATTTGTATCACCTAGATTGACCGAAATTTCTGGTAAGCTGCTAATTTGAATCCCTGCTTTACCGCGTAGGCTCCATAAGCCAATATTTGATGAGTTATTTTGGTAGTATCCAAGCTTTAGCTCTTTCGGCCTGATACTTACGCCGCCAAGATCGATATCTGCATTCGACGCTACGTTAAGGCTGAGAGATGAGATGCCGGAGGAAAGCAGCTCATCGTCGCCTTGGCCTGGCGCTGCTTTTTTAAATGATCTGTTGAAGCCTAATTGCCCATCAATTGTAAGATTTATGCTCTCCGGAAAGCTGATGTTTCCGGCTGCCTCTAGGCCAATGGTCTGGCTATAGGTATTGCCATTTGTGCTCGTTTCAATCCCGCGTGTGTCTTGATAGGTTGCTGTAAGTTTCGACAGGGAAAGCTGGGATTCCCCGACCGAAATGCAGAAGTCTTTGCCTATTGGTTCGGCTTCGAGGGCGGCATTCGTTATTATTTTGTTCTTAATCGTTAAATCTTTGAGACTTACGCCAATCGAGTCGTTGTTAGAGCTATTCTCGGGGGTTAGGTCGAGGGTTGCGTTGCCATTAAATGTGAGTTTACCTTGACCGTACGAGCCGCTAATCCTCAGGTCTTTTATGTAGCCTAGATCAATAGATTCTTGCTGGTTGACACTTGCTGTGAGCGTTTCAATAGATAGACCTGCTGGCGTTTTCTTGAGGGTTCCCTCAATTGTTGCGGCAAAGCCTTCGTAGGTGCCCCAGCCTCTGAGTGTGGTGATTCCATTTTTGCTATCGAGTTTAAGGCTTGCGTCTTCAATGCCTAGCAGATTTGTACTTGTGGCCGTTCCGGTGATTTCCGTTGTGAATCCATTTTCTATCCGTACACTTTCTGCTTTTACTATCAGCAGAGCTTCGTTGATTTTCAGCTCTAAGCCGGTATCCTTAATTAGGAAAACTTCATTCCCTTGTGAGTCTCGGCGTTGGTATGAGACACTCGCTTTCCCTTTTAGTTTAGTATTGTCCTGTATGGTTAATGACAGAGATCCCGTGGCATTCCACGCCTGCGGTTGCCATGTTCCATCGCTCAATTGTTGTAATACTATGTTGTTCGCGACTACTTCTCCTTCAAAGGCTCCGCTGGTCGCTGAAGCCGCTAGTGATGCGGAGGAGATGGTGTAGGTTGCTTTATTTTCGTAGCTGGCATCTTTTGCTTTATATGTAACATCAGCAGCGGCTTTAGCGGTGATACCACCGGCATCAATGTTAACGTTGCCGTTTGCTTTCCAGCCCTGGGCC
>Ga0114972_10002923_pt1 | contig 12847 bp, 8 predicted proteins | sample M_140807_EF_Meta_FD_87354 | JGI IMG/M metagenome (GOLD analysis project Ga0114972, IMG submission 87354) | Freshwater microbial communities from Lake Montjoie, Canada to study carbon cycling - M_140807_EF_MetaG | ecosystem: Environmental > Aquatic > Freshwater > Lake | place: Lake Montjoie... | reverse complement strand
GAACCTGATCACGCGTGCCGGTGCGGACCGCGTTCTCGCGATGGACCTGCACGCGCCTCAAATCCAAGGCTTCTTCGACGTCCCAGTCGATCACCTTTACGCGGCACCCGCGCTCACCAAGTACTTCCAAAATCAAGCCTTCGATCCAGAGGACATCGTCGTCGTAAGTCCGGATGAAGGGAGTATCAAGCGTGCATTCGGGCACTCCAAACGGATCGGTGGAAAATTAGCGATCATCGACAAGCATCGCGAGAACGCAGTTCGCACCCAACAGAAGAACATCATTGGTGGCCCGGTCGAAGGAAAAATCTGCCTGATGTTTGATGACATGATCAGCACCGGTGGCTCCATTTGTGGTGCTGCAAAGCTGGTCCACGAAGCCGGTGCTCGAGAAATCCATTTGGCTGCTACCCACGGTGTCCTTTGCGGTCCCGCGATCAAATTGCTCCGCGAAGCCCCCATCAAGAGCTTGGTGATCACCAACACGATCCCACTCACCCCCGAAAAACGACTGGACAGTATCCATGTCCTCACCGTCGCTCCACTCCTCGCCGAAGCCATCCGCCGGATCCACTCCAATAAATCGATCAGCCAGATGTTTACGACCGGAAGCGGCATCCAATAGGCAAACGAAATATAGCGCAACGAACATATCGCTAAGTAGAAATGCCCCACCCCTGGACTCAGCCTTTCCCCGAGTAGTATTCGATTCCTGAATACGATTCTCTCGGAGTTCTGCTGTGCCAATATGCTGTGTCAATCTGCGTAAAGTCTACGGACTCTCTCTTGAGAATGTTCCTTCTGTTGCGCGATTCCGCCCGCAGAGTACTTGCAACGACCTTTCAATCTTCGGACAATCGAGTCCGAACGTCGGACTTTGCGATGCATGCCTGCGAACGAAGGTCCACCCCAACAAAAATGGTTGAACGTGCCAAGAAGGTTTTGTGCCGCCATGGTTCCCACGCAAACGGATATGCAAACCGCACTAAGCTACGAGCAGCTGAACATCGGCGACCGATGGACCAGTGGTAGCCGAACCATCGCGATGGAAGAAATCCATCTCTTTGCAGGTTTAACCGGCGACAATGATCCACTCCATATGGATCCCGAGTTCGCCGCCCAAGGCCCATTCGGGGAGCCGATCGCTCATGGAATGCTGGGCATGTCCATCTTGATCGGACTCAGTTCCACAGCACCTCGCGTTCGAACCTCGGCGTTCGTCGACATCCGAGGTTGGAATTTCCTGAAGCCAGTGTTTCCGGGGGATTCGGTCCACGTCATCACCGAAATTGTCGACATGAAGCCTCATGGGCGACGCCACGGCGAAGTCCATTGGTATCGCCAATTGATCAACCAAAAAGGTGAAAAGGTCCAAGACGGGATCTTGGTAACGCTGATCGCTCGCCAAGCACCCATCTCCAACAAGACCAAACGGATCGAACCAGCCCACCCACTGGCAGACTCCCCAGTCGCAGTTGCCCAGAACATTGCCGTCTCTCCGAACATTGCCGTCTCTCCGAACATTTCTGTGGGCTCCACCGGTTTGGCTCAGGAAGCCCTCCTCGAAGGCGTTTGAGCGAGAAAAGCCTTCTCGTCGTCGATTTCTATCGGTCCCGCCTGTTTGCACGGCGGGGAGTGCTGCGGTGTATAATGAGACGGATCGCCTCCGTCCCACCCGATACCCGACCTCCCCATGCAAATCAGCTTTCTCGTGCCGAAATCCATGTGCGCTCACAAGTTGACGCCCAAAGCCCTCGTGCATTCGGTGGCATTGGCCGCGATGATCCTTTGCTGGAACGCGTTTCTCCTCAGAGCTAATGCGGTTCAAACACCGAGCCGATCTGAAAAAGAGGAGTTCTTTGAGAAGAAAGTTCGGCCCATACTGGCTGAGCGTTGCTGGGGTTGCCACAGCGCCGAAGCAGGCGATGCCAAAGGTAGCCTGCGACTCGATCACGGAACATTGATTGGTCAAGGTGGTGACTCAGGACCGGCGGTTGTGGCCGGCAACCCCGATGAGAGCTTGATCTTCCAAGCAGTCAATTATCAAGGTTACGAAATGCCGCCGGATGGGAAAATCCCATCCGCTGAAATTGAAATTCTGAGAACCTGGATCGCTGATGGGGCGGAGTGGCCCAATGAACCTGTGCCAGAAGTAGCAGGTGAAAAAGAGGCATTTGATCTTTTGGCGAGGAAAGCAACTCATTGGGTGTGGCGAGAGCGATCCAACACCCCACCACCCGTCATCGATCCCACCGAGGATAGCTGGTCGCAGTCGGACATCGATCGTTTTATTCTCAAGCAACTCCTCGATGGAGGATTGCGTCCCAACCAACAAGCCGATCGTCGAACGTTGGTTCGAAGACTTTATTTGGATTTGATCGGCACGCCTCCGAGCGTCGACGAGTTGGAACGGATCGTGAATAACCAAGGCCCTGAATGGTATGCCGATCTCGTCGATGACCTCCTGTCGAATCCTCAATTTGGAGTTCGATGGGCGCGGCATTGGCTCGACTTGGTTCGTTTCGCTCAATCGCGCGGGCATGAGTTCGACGAAGACACTCCGGCGACGGAACCCTATCGCGACTACGTAGTGCGCGCGCTGAACGCAGACGTTCCATACGATCAGTTCATGATCGAACACATCGCCGGCGACTTGATCGAATCCCCTCGGCTACATCCAGAGTACCAGTGGAATGAGTCGATCCTCGGCACCGGATTTTGGCATTTGGGAGAATGGGTCCATTCCCCGGTCGATGCTCGCAAGGACGAGACCGATCGCTTCGACAATATGGTGGACGTTTTCAGCAAGACGTTTTTAGGGATGACGGTTGCGTGCGCCCGCTGCCACGATCACAAGTTCGATGCGATTAGCCAAGAAGATTACTATGCCATCTATGGGTACCTGCAAAGCAGCGACTATCGGTTGTTCCGTTTTGAAACCGATTCCAAACACCGGGAGTTGGCAAATCAGCTTTGGGCTCTTCGGGAACCGTTGGCGATCCGTGCGACGAGCGATATTAAGCAGTTGGCCCCTTCGATTCAATCATCGCTCCAGCAATCGGATCCAAGCTCCGCCCGCTCTCAGGAGTTGGCTGAAAAGGTTTCTGGGGACTTGGCCATCGCCAAGTCGGTATTGCCTCGCGAGGACCCGAGGGTTCGCTACGATGCCCGCAACGCAGAGAATCCACTTTGGACATCCGACAGCGTGATCTATGGTCGCAAGAGCACTCCGGCACTGAGCGTATCGCTTGCGACTCAAGGAGAAACACCCAAATGGTCGGTCCACCGATTCGAAGAAGGGTACCGAGATCCTTTTTGGAATCCGATGGTGCAAGAATCACCCGGGGTGAATCGACAAAATCGCTACTCGCAGGTCCAGGAAGCGGGCAAGATCCTACCAACCCCGAAATTCCGTCTCGAGAGCGGAAAACTCGCTTACCTCGTTCGCGGTTCTTTTCGCGCGTTCGCATGCATCGATTCCCATCGATTGATCGCAGGCCCATTGCACGGCGAAATGATCTTGGACAACGGTGGCTCCGAAAACGAATACCGCTGGGTTACGCACTCGCTCGATCGCTATCGAGGAAAAATGGTCCATTTGGAGTTTGCTCCGCTGCAGGATAAGCCGTTCGCGATCGTTCAAGTCATCGATGGCCCTGCCCCTACCGCAACTCCAATGCCACTCGATGCAAACGGAATTTCCGCACTTCTTGCAAGTGCAGCAGATGCGTTGCAACAATGGGTGAACAACCCCGAGTTTCCGTCACAAGAAAATCTCACGGCCGATCAACGAATCTTGGTTGCCTCGACTCTCGATACCATCCTTCCGTCGACCCAAGACTGGATCGCTACTGCTGACAACGCAGGACAAATTGCAAAGCAACGGCTCGATCAAACTGCATCCGAGTGGGCGAATCAAGAGCGACAATTTGCCAAGACCGTGCCTTGGTCCTCCAAATTAGCCCTGGCCATGCGCGATGGGGCAGGTATCAACGACCATGTTCTGATTCGCGGGAATCCCGGTCGCCCCGGACCCGAAGTCCCCCGGAGAAACCTGGAGGCCTTGGGTGGCAAAGATAAACCATTCCATGGTTTTGGAAGCGGGCGACTCGATTTGGCCCTCGATTTGGTAGCTCCCGAATCCCCACTCGCATCTCGGGTTGTCGCCAATCGAATATGGCACCATCTCCTCGGACGCGGCCTCGCCCCCAGCACCGATGACTTTGGTGTCCTTGGTGTACCACCAACCCATCCCGAATTGCTCGATTACCTCGCCAGCGACCTGGTGGCTCACCAATGGTCCATCAAGCATTTGATACGTTCGATTTGCCTTTCTAGTACCTACCGACAGGACTCGCGCGAAAGTGAAACAGCAAAGACCAAGGACCCCAGCAATATTCTGCTGAGCCATGCTCGCGTCCGTCGGCTCGAAGCCGAAGCCATTCGAGATACGATGCTCTCCATCACCGGCCAACTCGATCTTCGCTGGATGCCCGATGCCGCTCCAAGCGTTCCTGTTCATCTCACCGAGTTCCTCGAAGGAAGAGGTCGACCAGGTCGCAACGGTCCCCTCGATGGCATGGGAAAACGAAGCCTCTACCTAGAAATCCGTCGAAACTTTCTCAACCCCATGATGACGACCTTTGACACGCCAACCCCCTTCAGCACCATGGGACGGCGAAACGTCTCCAACGTACCGGCTCAATCCTTGATCCTGCTGAACGATCCATTGGTCCACCAACTCGCAGATCGTTGGTCCCAACAAATCCTCAAATCCTACGAAAGCGACCAAGAACGCGTTCGCTCGATGATGCTATCAGCCCTGTCGCGCGAACCCTCGCAATCGGAAATGGATTTGGTCCTTGCATTCCTCCAATCCAGCGAATTTCAATCGCCAGCCGATGCGTACAGGTCGCTCGCGCACATGATCCTCAACAACAAAGAAATCCTCTTCAGGTTCTAATGGGGTTGCTAGCAAAGCAGTCCCCCGGTCTACCTTGCTTGCCAAAATAGTTAGAATTTGCCTTGGTTCACAGGATGATTTGGCTTTACGCAGTCAAATCAAATCCCTTATTATCCCGGCCGAATCGGTTAGCTTGTTGCTGACCTGTTGACCATCGAGGTATGCCGAGAGTTCGGCTGAAGGTGACGAGCATGAGCGGTTTACTAATTCTGATCAGTTGTTGGGTCGCTTCCGGTGAAATCCTCCCAGCACCTAAAAACGCAACCGTTTCCGTTTCGTCGGAACGGACCGGCGAGCGGCTTCCACCTCCAAAGTCCGTCGCGTCTTCGTCCCCCGCGAAGTTGGTAACCACCACTACGGAAGCCACACTGGCCTCCTTGGATCAAATCGGCGCAGAAACGTGCAAGATTGGGTGGGGAACCGACAAATCGGATGGGACCATGTACATGGTGGTCCAGATAGCCCCTGAGGCGATTGCCGCGTTTGCCGCAGGAGATCGAGGGCAAGAACTTCCATGCGACGTACCACCTGGACTCCGCAGCCGGATCAGCAAAGTGATCGTTCGCATCGGCAATGGAACCGTTGAGCGGGACCCACCTGAATCCGAATTGGCCATGCTCCCGCTGCCTACAAATCCAAATAGCAATGCTCGAATCGCGACCTTGGACCTCAAGTCTCAGACGCCGGTGAACGTCGACTCGCCACGGTCCTCGTCCAGCATCGTTTCGACCGCATCGACCTCGCAACTGCCAGGAGTCACTGGAACGATTCCCTCCACAACAGGCGAAGTCTTTCCTGGAAACACTCCCCCAGTCATCGTATCGAATCCGATCGTATCGAATCCCGTTGTTCCCAGCACTTCCATCCCAGGTTCGGCCCCTCCACTCACGTCGTCACCGACCGCATACAATGCGACTGGTGGAACCCTCGGCACCTACTCTAGCGCTGGAGCCGCGACGAACAGTCCTGCTTGGAACAACAACACTCCGTCGCTCCCATCGACCACAACCTACAGCAACGATGGGTTCGCTCCCCCAAAGACGGTACCTACCACCCTAAATCCTTTCGGTAGCGCTCGCACCAACACACCGCTCCCATCCACATCGAGCACCCAAGGAAACGTGACATACAACGGCACCAACGGTGCCGCTGCCCCTCCTGCTGGCTACAGCAACACCTACGGCAATGTCCCATTGGTCGCAAACAATGGGGCACCAGGAGTCTACCCCCCCGGGAATAATGGCCTCGTTCTTCCGAACGATCCTAACGGATACCACGCCGCAAACGGCGGAACGCATCCCATGACCAATCCCGGGTTCAACGGTAACTATGCTGCCACGCAACCCAACTACACGAGTCAGCCATTCAATGGCCAGCAATTCAATGGCCAGCAATTCAATGGCCAGCCATTCAACGGCCAGCAGCAACCGATGACCAACCCTGTGTTGCCAATCCCGCAACTTGCAAACCGTCCACTTCCATCCACGTCCGGCAACACAATCACGAACGCATCCCTACCTAGTGGCTATCTTACAGGCAACCGTGATGAACAACTCCAAAGTGACCGCAACGGGACCATCAACGCCAAGGCCGGTAGCTTGGTACCGTTTTTCCTGGTCCTCTCATTCATTTTGAATGTTTACTTTGGACTTTGGCTGAATCACCTAAGCATCAAGTACCGCCATTTGCTCGGTAGCCTTCGAGGATTGACCCCGGCAGAGATGGACCGTTAAGTAGCCTACCGTTAAGCAGCCTTGCGTCGAACTCGACGTTTCGGCGTTGCGATTGGGTACTGGTCGGCCATGCGGTACAGAATCGTGTTGCCCCGTTTGCCGTCTTGCTCGATAGCTCCGCATCGCCTCAGAGTGTAGGCGATCTGCTGAGAGAACCAACGAGGTTGCTCTATCGCCTCGGCAAGCATCGCTGTATCGAATGGCTTGGGGAGCGTAGGACCACCGAGCAATCGCCATAGATCCCCTGCAGAGTTCAGGAGGATTCGTTCGCCGACCCCCGCCAATCTCTGATCCACCATTTCGTACGCTTTACGTTTCCATCGCCGCTCGCGACGATCGACGCGAACCTCGACCGCATCGACGTGGATCAGCTCGAGACTCAATCGCGGATGAGGGAAGACCTGCGTAAAATGGATCAGCTCTTTGAAAACATCTACCGGTTGCTCTCGTTTGGGACTCTTGCGCCGTCGCAGCAGCTTGCCACCCCGCCGATCCATGGTTTCAATCGACTTGCTTTGTACGATCGGTTTGACAACCCGCACCCGCTCTCCAGCCCCAAGGAGTTCGGCAACCTTTTTGCCCAGCCCGGACAACGCCGCGTGTTGGATTTCCACCAAGCAGCCATCGGCATCCAAAGCATCGATGCGATACCCATGCAGTGGGACCTCCACAGAGAGTGGATCGCGCGCATGCAGGTACTTTAACTCTCGATGCAGCGACGTTTCCATGGGCTCCATCCCTGACTCAAAACTACATCCTGTCGACAACCCCGATGCCGAGCAATTCAAGACCTTGTTTCAAGGTCCTCCCGACCAATGCTGTCAATTTCAATCGGGAGAATGCTTCTCGTTCTGTATCGGCTTTTAGCACCTGACATTGATCAAGGAAACTGCTGAATAATCGGGCTAAGTCAAACAGATACTCGGTGATCAGGTTCGGAGTGTAATCCTGCATCGATTGCAGCAGCGTTTCTTCGAACCGGCTCAGTTGCAATCCCAGCGACATTTCAATGTTCTCGGCGAGTCGCATCGGAGCCGATTCCCAACGGTCCGGTGTCCAGCCTTGTGCCGCCGCGCGACGCAGGATGCTCTGAGCCCGGGCATAGGAGTACTGAACGTAGGCGGATGTATTTCCCTCGAGCCGAACCATTTTGTCCATGTCAAAGACATAGTCGCTGGTCCGGTTATGGGACAAATCAGCATACTTGATCGCGCCCAAACCTACCGTTTCGGCAACGACTCGTTTCTCCGTATCATCCATCTCCAGCCCCGCAACCTTGAGCCGATTAGGATCGCAGACGACTTGCCACGCCCGTTCGACCGCTTCGTCGAGGAGCGACTCAAGCCCCACGACACTTCCCGACCTCGTTTTGAACGGCTTTCCGTCCGTTCCTAGCACCGTTCCAAAACTGACATGCTTGAATTGCGTATGCACGAGCCCTATTTTCTCGAGCACTGCGAAGAGTTTATTGAAGTGCTCACTCTGCCGATGGTCGACGACATACAGCGATACATCTGGTCCAAACTCTCGCTCCCGGAAGAGTGCCGTCGCGATATCGGTGGTTGCGTACAAATAAGCCCCATCCTGTTTTTGAACGATCATCGGTGCATCGAAACCGGGCAAGAAGACACATACGGCCCCATCGCTCGGCACCGCCAGCGACTTTGCGAACAGCTCTTCGATCACTGCTGGGAGCATGTCATGGTAGTAACTCTCCCCAAACTCGTGGTCAAAGACAATGTTCAAGCGTCGATAGACCGAATGGATTTCGTCTTGGCAATGCGGCAAAAACTCATCCCAAAGCGAAAGATTCGTCTTATCACCTCGGTGCAGTGCGGCGGTCTCGCCGAGCACTTTCTCATTCAAAGTTGGATGGCGTTCGGAGTCCTGGAGCAATTCGGGGTTGGACTGTGCCTGCGCGATCTTTTCCTGGGTCGACGCCAACTCCTCGGACGCTTGCTTCAACCCATTGTTCGCAGCCGCAAGTTCCTTCACGACCTTCTTGTCATTCGGAGCTGCATTGAGCTTCTCAGTCGCTAATTGGACTTTGCGATGCGCATTCTCGACACCTTGCTCCAACCGTGAAATCGAAGCCGCTGCGGCTTGATACGCGATAACCGATTGAACCCTCCGATACAGTCGACTCAACTCCGCAACCGGTCGCGCGCGGTAATCGTCGTCATTCCGAAAATGTTTGTACCCGTAAATGATCATGCCGAACTGGGTGCCCCAATCTCCCAGATGGTTGTCGGTGATGACCTTGTGCCCCAAAAATCGCATCACCTTCGCGATCGAATCACCGATTACCGTCGAACGGATGTGTCCAACGTGCATCGGCTTGGCAACATTCGGCGATGAATAATCAACCACAACCGTTTTGGGTTCCTTGACGCTCGTCACGCCGACCCGTGGATCGAGGTAGGCTTGATCGAGTTCCTTCGCCAGCCAATCAGGGGCTAATTTCAAATTGATGTACCCAGCCCCTGCGATCGAGACGGAACTGCAGATATCGGTAAGATTCAGTTGATCAACAATCGATTGTGCGATTTCCAGCGGTGGTTTGCCCAAGGGCTTTTGCAACGGCATAGCGATGTTGGCTTGATAGTCGGCCAACTGTGGTTCGCGAGAGGGGACAATCCGCTCGAGCGACGAAGCCCGCAACTTGGGATCCTCAATCAATTCGGAAAGAACCGTCGCGAATCGTTCACGAATGAGCGCAAGAATTTGCATATCGAAACCAAGGTTGTGAGTGACTAGACAAGATTACGTAAAACGACAAAGCATCGTTCGCACGAGAGAGCATTTATGCTTTTGGGGATGCATCTGGAGCCGACTCAGCGGGGCCTTTGCGATTGCGGCGCTCGTCGGTATGGGGCAAGGGCATCGGCCCGGCGAATGCATCGAAGATCACCAGCAGGTTTAACAATCCGGCGACCGCCGTGTAGAGGGTTCCAAGCTCAAAGCCTGCTGAAGCTTCGGAGTGCCACTGCGAAAGCGCCTTGTGGTTGTCACCTCGCACAGGATCGATAGGGGGAGCGGCCATGAATCCACCGAGGAAGCGTCGCTCTGGATCGCTCTTAGCCACCCACGCTTGAAGCAGTGCCGGTGCCGCCGGCAACCCGATGAAGGCTTGGGCTGGATACTGGACTCGGAAATCATCCCCAGACCAGGACGCGTAAACGACACGGCCCCGCCCCACGACCATCCCGAGGATGAACAAACTCAAGATGCACACGGCGAATAGATAGGCCTTGTTCTTCCGCCCTTGGTAAAAATGCCCGGCCGCTGGGAACAGTGCTGCGAGCACCGCTGCGACATACCGATTCTTCAAATCGATTTCGCAATTATCAACAATGACGATATGGCTACTCTCTGGGGTTTCTGGCATAGGTTGTTCTCATCGAGGTCCATCGGGCGATGAACGCTGGGGGCCGAAGCGATTTTGGAAACGATCGATCTTAAGGATACAGTTATGGGTTCACGAGCAAGGCAAGAACGAAAGGGGCACAAGGACGATTATAGCCAGATCGAGGACGATTATAGCCAGATCGAGGTATAGCCAGATCGAAGCTAAGGCATCACATCGATATTATGGCAGCCTCAATGCATGCGCACGCCAGATCGATGTGGGCTTCTGTTGTCACCCCTGGAGGGGGCAAGAAACGCAGCCGTGTCGGGTGGCTTCCAGCAACAAATCCCATCAATCCCAGATCGTATAGCTTGCCGAGCATGTTTTTGGCTGTTTCGGCGCTGCCATCCCCTGGGGTGAAAGCGACCATCATTCCTTCGCCATAGGGACCGCTAATTCGTCCCGGGTATTTTTTGGCAAGGGATTCAAGCCGTTCTTGGAAATACTTGTGGCGGCGCATGTTCCAGCCGTCACGTCCAAAGCAATTGGATTTCTCGAGATGATCCAATACCGCCAATCCGCATCGAATCGAAGCGGTGGCAGCGGTAAACGTCTGCGACAGAATTGGTCCTTTGGGTTTTAAGCTCTCCCCGAAAAGGGTCGCGCAGACTTGGGTGATCTTCCCGAGTGTCACGATGTCGGCGTACTGATCTAGCTCGAAATGCTGGAATGCGAACGGTCGACTCAATCGCGAGAAGGTTTGCACTTCGTCGAAAATCACAAGAACATTCCGCTCGTGGCAAAGCTTGCAAAGCGACTCGAAGTACTCGTGCGTACCGGGGTAATAGCCACCTTCACCGGCAACGAGTTCGAGCCACAAGCAAGCGTGCTGGCCCGGGTATCGATCGAAGAGCCGTTGGATTCCTTCGATAGCCCCACGAGTGGTTCCCTTGGGATCGGACGGGTGGAACATCGGAAGATAGTCGACATCAAGCGCCTTGGGCACACCGGTTCGGTACGCAGGTCGATCGGTGAGAGCAGCGAGCGCGATGGAACGTCCAGCGAAACAGTTGTCGATGCAGATCACTCGCGAAGCTGGAGCGCGATTGTGGAATGCGATCTTCAACGAGTTTTCGTTGGCCATGGCCCCACTGGTACTCAGTAGGCAATGCTCTAACCGTGCCCCGGATTGCTTGGCCAACGCGGTCAAGCGTTCGCACATCCATAGGGATGCCGAGTCATGCTGCAAGTTGCCTTGCATGACCGTATCCTCGAGCGATGCGTCGATGGTCGCGCTGAGCATCCGAGGGTCGGAGTGCCCCATGCCGTGGACACCGATCCCTACGATAAAGTCCAACTTGACGCTTCCATCCCCGAGTTCGACGAAGGGCCCGTTTCCAAGCCCGCTCGAGATGTACGGGAAGAAGGGGGCACCGCCACGCGCTGCCGCCAATCGTTCCAATTGGCGCTGATAGCCGGGAATAAGTTCTGGGTTGGGAGGCCGAATCGATTGGATCGTATTTCGATGGGCCTCGAGAGCCTCGAGCAGCAGCCCGCGAGCTTGGGCCACTCGCGGGTCAGCAATCAACCCAGCGTAGTGAAGGGACTCGGATGGAGCTTCAGACGAAGATTCGGAATGGAACGACAACGCAGCACCTGGGAAACACAGTAAAAACCCAACAAATCAGCCACAAAACAAGAGTTGAATTGTAACAGCAACCGCTACTTTTAACCATCGCAGTCCGGGGGTCGGGCCCTAAGCCAACCGCGTGGAGCGGCCCAAGCATTCCAAAAGGAACTCGATCACCTCCATGTGCCGGGTCGCTTCGGCGAGATCCTTGCCCCAGGTATACATGCCATGGCGCCGGATGAGATACGCCCAACAACGCTCTTCGGGGTGTGCGTGGAAGTATTCGTCGACTTGCTTGGCGAGCGCCGGGATGTCTTGGGTGTTTTCGAAGATAGGAATCCAGCAACTCGATTCATGAGTCGTGATTCCCTCGAGCCCTTTGAGCATTTCAAAACCCGCGATCCGTATCCCGCCAACCGGGGCAAAATGCTGGGAAAGCAACGTCCCCCAGACACTGTGCGTATGAAGGATAGCACCGGCACCTTGACGTGCGGCTAAACAATGCAAAAGCGTTTCAGCGCTACTTTTGGGCTGACCGTCAACCACAGAATGCCCGTTTTCGTCGACCAAAACGAAATCGTTCGGCCCCAAATTGCCTTTATCTTTACCGCTGGCGGTTATCAGGATACGAAGCGGGTCTCGCTCGACGACCACACTGTAGTTGCTCGAGGTTCCGCGAGACCAACCGCGCGTCCAGAATTGGTGCCCGACGCTGCGCAGTCCGTCGATCGAATCGGTGTAAGGAACGAGATGGTCCATGATGAAATTCAGTGGTAAGTTGCAAAAAATAGGACCGCCCGGATTCGAACCGAGAACCAAGGGATTATGAGTCCCCTGCTCTAACCGTTGAGCTACGGTCCCGTGAACTGATCTCGTTCTAGGACAGGTGGAAATGCTGGCGTCTATCGATCGCTGCTTCGCCCGCCACCCACAACCCATTCGCCCGCCACCCATAACCCATAAGCTACCGTTTGGCCTATCGGCAATACGACAAGATCCAGGGTTATGAGGTTCGGATTCTAACCCCGACATCGGTCCGACGAAAGCCGGAACGGCACACGGAACAACAAACGAAGGCCAAAGTCATACCGTTTGCGGGCACCCACGGTTCTGCAGTGAAGCTCCCAACGAACAATCATGCGGTTCGGCCGCGGTAAATCTTGAGGGCTGGT
>Ga0114972_10002922_pt1 | contig 12850 bp, 7 predicted proteins | sample M_140807_EF_Meta_FD_87354 | JGI IMG/M metagenome (GOLD analysis project Ga0114972, IMG submission 87354) | Freshwater microbial communities from Lake Montjoie, Canada to study carbon cycling - M_140807_EF_MetaG | ecosystem: Environmental > Aquatic > Freshwater > Lake | place: Lake Montjoie... | reverse complement strand
TTACGTGCTCAATTTAGAAGTTGTTTTACCTACGGGTGAAATCATTTGGACGGGCGCTAACGTCCTCAAAAATGCCACGGGATACAATCTAACACAATTGATCGTAGGGTCCGAGGGGACGCTTGGAATCATCACTAAAATCGTACTCAGACTCATCCCCCATCCGACACACGACGTCTTGTTCTTGGTGCCATTTTTCAGCGCCGCCAAAGCCTGCGAAGCAGTAGCCGCTGTTTTTAAGGCAGGAATCACGCCCAGCGGCATGGAATTCATGGAACGCGATGCCATCTTGTGGTCGAAAGCGTTTACAAAGGACGAAACGATTCCCGTGGCAGATAACCACGAAGCCCACTTGCTCATTGAATTGGATGGATTTGACGAAGACGGATTGCAAAAGGAAGCAGAGAAACTGTTTACCGTTTTATCAGGTTTTGAGACAGATGAAGTTTTATTTGCCGACAACAGTGCTCAGAAAAATGTACTTTGGAACCTACGAAGGAAAGTAGCTGAAGCCGTAAAAGTACAATCCATTTACAAAGAAGAAGATACCGTTGTTCCTCGATTTGAACTGCCTAACCTCCTAACGTTTATCAAGGCAATGGAGTTGAAATATCACTTTAAATCGGTTTGTTATGGTCACGCTGGGGATGGAAATTTACACGTGAATATCATAAAAGGAGAGCTGACCGACAACGCTTGGAACACAGAATTACCCAAGGCGATACATGAATTGTTTACCGAAGTGGTAAGGCTTGGAGGCACCATTTCAGGAGAACATGGGATTGGTTGGGTGCAAAAGGAATACATGCCCATTGCTTTTCCCCAAGTAACCCTAGAATTGATGAGAAATATCAAAAAAACGTTTGATCCAAATGGGATTTTAAACCCTGGGAAGATTTTCTAAGCTTCTTTACTAAGCCATTTTAAGTGGCGCGCATAAAGCAATACAAACACCAAAGAAATGAGCAGGTTTGTGATCAATATTACCGTTGGTACGTTGGCAGGCGAAACAAAGAAATAGATGCTACCCGCTGCAAGAAAGCTGTAGATGATGTAAGCGTGAAAACCCAAGATGTTTCGCTTGTACATCAATACCGCTGAAAAACAACCTAACATTGAAAACAAAATATTTAAAGATGTGGATGCCAAGAAGTTATGACTTAGAATCTCAGACATTACTTGAAGTCTGCTAAGTAAATCGGCCATTTCATTAAAACCTATTTCTTTAAAAACGGAGATGGATTTCGCCATGTCTATTTTACTTTTACGTAAACTTTCTGCTGTAGGCTGGAAAAATATCAGTGAAACCAATCCCATGACTATGGCTCCACCTGTATTGATAAATGTCAACACCAAAAGAGCCATTAGACCCTTAGGAGGCTTAGCGGAAGCAGGTTCGTTTAAAAGTTGATTATCCAAAAGTAATTAATGAAGTGATTTACTCTAACTTATTGTTATTCAGTTCATTGTTTTCAGGCGTAATAAGTTTTAACTCTGTACGACGATTGGCCTGGTGCTCTTCTTTTGTACACTTCACTCCATTGGAGCAGTTGTTTCTAAGCTTGGTTTCTCCGTATCCTTGCGCCGTGATTAATTTCTTGGCTATGCCTTGTGAGATGATGTAATCTACACAACTTTTCGCACGGTTCTTTGACAACCTCATGTTGTATTTATCTGATCCTCTGGAATCCGTGTGGGATGAAAGTTCAACCTTAAGGTCCGGATGTTCCTTCATATATTTCACCAATTTATCCAATTCTAACTTTCCTTCTGGTCGTAAGAAATATTTGTCAAAATTGTAGAGGACCAAATCCAAACGAATAAATTCACTTTCTTGTTTTTCGCGAAGTACAATGGAATAATTTACCGTGTCAACACAATTGCCAGAAACACTTTCCGGAATCACTACCCTAGCGTCATCGTGGTTTATAAAATTCGCAACAATGGAATCAACTTTTTCTGAACCTTCATTTTTCCAAGCATAAGAACCGGAAGCATCGGTATTCATTTTGGAAAGGGTTCCATTGTGCTTGTACACGTTTAATCGTACATCACTAAGATTCATGCCTTTAGCATCTTTTACTAAAACCTTAGAAACATATTGCTTGAAAAAAGTCTTCAACTGAGTTGTTTGACTTCCTTGTTGATTGGCGGTAAAATTTACGGAATCAGCACTGTTTGTTTTGTCACCTACATAAACAATTTTGTAGGAATGTTTTTCCATTAATTCAAAAGGCTCGGTTTTACCATTTTTATCTGTAGTCAATTCAGTAACCTTTCCGCTCTTCAAATCTGTGATTACAATCTCTTTGGATTTGATTGCCGTTCCCTTACAATTTTTCAATTCAACTACAAGGTCTGCTTGGTAAACGGGTTTGTTAAAGGCATAAATGCGATCTACAAAATTTACGCGATTGGTAGAGAAATATCCTTTTCCTGTTTCTTCGTCAACATAATAAGCAAAGTCATCTGCTGAAGAATTTAAAGGTGTGCCGATGTGGATAGGTTTTTGGCCATCCAATTCAGACATAAATACATCCATCCCTCCGATGCTGTTCCATCCGAAAGAACTGAAATAAAGGATTCCGGATTTAGAAATAAAAGGAAACAATTCGTTTTCTGTTGTATTTACATCATCCCCAAGCCTAACGGGCTCGCTCCATTCTCCATCTTTATAGGAAGTCATCCAAATGTCTGAACTTACGACCGTATCTGAAACATGCTTAACAGGATCAACTGAAATTGAATGAATGCTACTGCCCGGACGGTTCGAAGAAAAATAGACATTTCCTTGCGCATCCATTGTGGCGTGACCTGTTGAATATTGTATTGAATTAAATGGGAAATCAATTTCTCTGTAGTTTCCATTTTCAACCACAAACACCCTTTGACGCAGGCGACTGTATTTCATTTTTCCTTCGATGTCTTTTTGTTCAAAATTTGAAGTAAGGAACATCATAGAATAATCTTCATTGAATGAAACCGGTCCGTCATGGCCATTGGTTCTTTTAACTTCTCTCCATAAATTCTTATGGAAAAAATTTGTCCAAAATGGTTTTTGATACACTTTATATTTTTGATTGACTTTAGAAGAATCAAAATAAGCGATGTCTGTATAAAACTGTCCCGTTCTTGGATACGTTTTGTTTATTGCATTGTGATTGTATTCATTCGTCACAAACAAAATTCCTTTTTCTTTTAATGGAAAAGCCCCAAAATCCTCGCCTTCACCTGTCTTCTTATAGATGCGAATGGAATAAGGTGCCGTTTGTTTTACGTTTTCGAGAAGCGCATTGAGGTTTTGTTTCTTGTTTAGCAAATTCTCATCTGAAGGATGTTGCATCAAAGCTGAATCGAGAACCCCTGCAAGGCGCGATGATTGATTTAGGTACAACAAAGCGTTCATGTATTTCTCCCAGTCTTGCGGCGTTGAAACCCCTTTGGTAACTAGAATTTTTGACCAATAGGAAGCTTTCTTATAATTTTCAGAAAGAAACGCTGCGTTTACGGTTTGTCTTAAAACCTCAGAATTCACAGGCTTTGTTTTCAATGCTTTCGTAGAAAGTTCTTCCCAAACTGGAAGTGCCTCAGTGTAACGAAACTGGGTAGAAAGATCCGTAGCGTATTTTATTTTATACTCTTGCGCGTTTACACTCAGAATAAATAGGGTAAAAACCCAAACTATGTTTTTTAAATTCATCTTAAAAATATCTAGGACTTTGAATCGCATTGTTTTTACCTCGGATGTCAAATGAGAGCACAAATTCATGTGTCCCCCATTGGTTTAACATTTTACCATTAAGCGGGAAATCGAAAGCATAACCAACCATGCAATAATTGGTCAATTGGTAAGAAGCATTCACCCCAGCACAATCCGTTGTACGGTAAAGCGCGCCTACCCAAATCTTTTTATACAAATGCGCAGACATGTTTAAATCTGCAATCAAAGGACCACTTCCTGTATATTTAATTAAAACTGAAGGTTTCAAATCCAACACTGAATTCAATTCAAAAACATACCCACCCGTTACGTAAAGATGTCTTTGTAAGTATGAATTCCCTGTATTGTTATCGATGCTTCTTTTGATCAACCTAGGAACGGACAAACCAGCGTAGAATTTTTTGGCATAGAGGTAAGCTCCAAATCCAAAATTTGCTTTGGTTTGGGTAAAGCTATTTGTATAACTTGGGTCATTGGGGTCTGTCACTACCAAGCCACTGAAGTTGTAACCATATTGTTGAATCCCCCCTGAAAGACCCAAAGACAAGCGCATGTCATCTTTATTCAATCGCATGTGATAGGCTACGTTTACCATGGCATTAAACCCTGAACGAGATCCAATTTTATCATAAGCGATGTTTGCGCCTACCCCAAGATTTTGACGTACCACAGGTGCGTGAATCGATAGGAACTGAGAATTAGGAGCGCCATCCCATCCAATCCATTGCGCTCTGCTCACGCCGGTAATGTTTAACGCATCTCTGCTTCCTGCATACCCTGGATTGTATTGCAAAGGATTAAAAAAGTACATGGACGTTTGGGCATCCTGCTGGGCAAAAAGGCTACTGCCTATTAAGCACAAAATAACGGTAATGAATGTTCTCCTCATTTTCTTCTAAGGTTGGATTTCAAGATACCCTTGAAATGGTTCCTGTGATTTTTTATTAGTATCAACGATGTAAAAATAAGTCGCCGGCGGCAAAGGATTTGGATGCGTACCTTTCAAGTGACCATTCCAATTGTTGTTGTATGGATCTGCTTCATACACCACATTTCCCCATCTGTTATACACCGTCACTTTGATGCTTGGGTATTGCGCTGTATTCTGTAAAATCCAAGTTTCATTTAAGTTATCCCCATTTGGCGATAAAAACTGAGGTACAACCACAGGGATCAGCGGAGTACAACCCAAATCAAGTGCTGCACTTACGGAACATCCTGCGGCATCCGTGGCTGTTACTGTGTAAGTTCCAGCGTCAATGTTATTGGCTATGGCACTGTTGCTTCCAGAGGACCAAGCATACGTGAAATTTCCTTGACCACCTGCAGCCAACGCAGATAAACTTCCATTGGATTCTCCACATTCTGAACCTACTGAGTCAATTTGAACAATAACAATTTGCGTCGGCTGTGCAACAAACATTGAAGTGTCATCTTGACATCCATCTTCATTCGTCACTGTCACACTGTAAGCTCCTGTGGAAAGTCCATTTACGGTAGCTGAATTTGTAAGTACCGGAGTCCATGCATAGGTTAAGTTGTTTCCATTTCCATTGTCTGTATTTATGGACACCGAACCATTTGACCCATTAAAACAACTTACATTGGTTATGTTTACTTGGTTAATGTTAATTTGGGTAGGAGGATCAATGGTTACTACGAAATTAGATACACAACCATTTCCTCCATCGGTTAAAGTGATTGTATATTGTCCTGCTTGGTTAATCGTTGGCGAAAATGTATTTGCTCCAGAAACGATTCCAGGTCCAACCCAAGCTGCAGTAGCTGATGCCGGTGTTACCACCCCATTGATGACTCCGAGTCCTGTAACACAATCCAAACCTGACGTAGGTGTGGTAGTATAATCAAAATCTGGTGCTGAAAGAATGTTAACTTGAAATTGATCCATAACCGCTGGACAGTTTCCGAGTTGTACACTGACATCAATAACGCCAGAAATGGTAGCTCCTGTCGTATTGTTACCTGATAACCACGTAGGAACGTCTCCATTCCCTGAAGCCGCAAGCCCAATGCTGGTATTGTTGTTTGTCCATGAAACCACCCCTCCCACTGGAGATGAAATGTAATCATTTGGATTGATTTGAATGCCTGGACAAACGGTAACATCCACGTTTGTATTGATTGTTAACTGAGGTTGAACAGCCACAGATACCACGACATCAGGTCCAGGGCAAAGTGCATTGGTTACCGAAACAGTGTACTGTACGGTATCAATCGTATTCCCAGAATTCGTTAAGGTTTGTGCAATGTTGTTTCCTGTACCGTTTACAAAACCTGTAATGGTTGCTGGACCCGAAGCCACCCAAGAAAAGGAGACCGTGTTTAAATTACTGCTGATGTCAATGTTTGTTGTTTCACCATCACATATTAAATAGAACAATGGATCAATGTCGATGGCTGCTTCTGGATTCACAGTTATGGTGTGAACATCCGCTGAATCCGTTGAACACTCTACGGTCGCGCTGATTTCTACAGTACCCACTTGATCGGTATTGTTTAGCAATAACAAGGAATTAAATACCAAGGGTGTGGTACCGCTTCCTGAAAGAACGGTAACATTGCTCACGTTTGTGGTATCTGTAATGGTCCAATTGATCACATAGTTTGGTTGGTCGGCAGTCATAAGAAAAGACAAGGATGAATCCCCACCGCAAATGGTTTGGTCGTACAAAGAATAGCTCAATGAAGCCGTAGGTTTAATGGTGACTTGATGTAAGATGGAATCCGTTCCGCAGAAATTACCTGCATAACACCACACGTCGTAGGTGCCAGGTTGAGAAAACAAAATCTCCAAGTCGTCAGAACCGTTTGTCCATTGTGTATAATCGTAGGTTGCACCTACAAAACCATTGCTACTACCCAAGTTGCCACTGTTCACTGTATAGGTATTTGGTGCAATGGACCAATAAAAGCCATAGGTTGAATCACATCCACTTTGATTGATGGTTTCTCCACCATCTGAATCATTTGAAAAAGTCACAGGTTCCAAAACACAAATGGGTGATTGCGGAGAATAACTAAACGCTGCCGTTGTCCCTGTTGAAATCGTAATCGGTCCTACCGTAATAACCGTCGGTAAACCATTGTTTGAACATATGTTTTGCGCCAAAACGGTCGCGGAATATGCATTTTGAATTGGAGGAAGTCCAGGAGCGAAGACATAATCAACGCCACATGAAGACGTATTGAATACATGGTTAATGGTTGTGTCGTTCGCCGTGGTAAAGGTCATGTTTGGAGTTCCATCTGAAAAAGAAACGGTGTATGTGATGGGAACATCATTGGATAAAATGTCTATGGAATAAGGAGACGGAAGACAGGTGTTTGAACCAATTCCAGAAACGGTAACCAACGGCGCATTGCCATTAAAAACGATGTAGGTCGCGGAATCTGTACAACCATTCTGGGTTACGGTATGCGTCAATGTAAATTGTCCCAAAGGATAGTTGTTGGAAATTTGGGTACCAACCATAGCTGCATTGGTAGAAATGGTGCCATCTCCCCAGCTAAAAGTTTGTGTTACCGTATTATTGAACAATGAATTGAAGGTGAAATTTGCAGAATCGATGGAACCACATTTTTTGAATACAGTTTGACCCCCTTGTGTAACGGTCCCATACCCTCCACCTGTATTAACCAAGGTAAGCGCTGCATTTGGCAAAGCATTCACATCAATGATCCTGGAAAACGTTGACGTAGCAGTCGCGTTGTTATTGTTAACCGTCAAGGTAACCGTGGTTGTAGGGGTTGTGACTGTATTGTATGTAACCGTATGTGGACCAACACCCGTAGCTGTAGCGGGCGTGGCCCCCAAGCCAAAGTTCCAAGCATAGGTTGTACCTGCAACGGTTAGAGAAGAGTTATTGGCAAAAGTGATGGTACTTCCTTTACAGATTGTAACTGTACCTGCAACAGCAACCGGATTTGAATTGAAATTAGCGCTTGGTGCTTGCCCAAATGTGACTAAAGCAATGAATACCCCGGCAAAAAAAAGTGAGTATTTAAACATAAAAGGACTTCTATAGGGTTTCTAAATCGTTCGCAAATATAATCTTTTTTTTTATGCACTGTAATTTAACCAATCAATCCCTTTGGATAACAGTTGAAGCGTATGGTGTTCCCTTGTGTCTGTTTCTGGTTGAAAATTATAAACCCATTTGGCAACTGGAGGCATGCTCAAAAAGATAGACTCCGTTCTTCCGTTGGAAACAATCCCAAACTTTGTTCCTTTGTCAAAGAGTAAATTGAACTCTACATACCTTGATCTTCGCATGGCTTGCCACTCCAATTCATTCGTTGTTGGGAGCGCTGGATTTTCTACAAGTTGCTGCGCGTACAATTTTGGAAAGGCTTCCCCCAAGGCTAAACAAAAATTCATGAGTGCATCTTTATGCCCCTCATTTTCAGGTTTAACATGGTCGAAGAATATCCCGCCAACGCCCCTGGTTTCGTTTCGATGCGAAAGAAAGAAATAATCATCTGCCCAAGCCTTGAATTTATCATAGGCATCAGGTTGGTAGTTCCCACAAATTTCCGACAACCCTTCGTGAAAGCGTCTTGCCTTTTGCGGTTCTATATATATAGGTGTCAAATCGATTCCGCCACCAAACCAGCTTTCATTGTTATCCGTCTCAAAATACCGGACATTCATGTGGATGATCGGATGCAAAGGATGCTTTGAATGCAATACAATGGATACCCCTGTCGCCAAGAACACATTGCCTTGCATGCCCATTTGCGACTTCATTAATGGAGTAACCTCCCCTTCAACTTTTGAAAATGCGACGCCTCCCTTTTCAATGACATTTCCATTTACAATGGTTTTTGTTATGCCTCCTCCTCCTTGAGAGCGCTCCCATTCATCCGAAGAAAAAGAAACTCCGTCGATGTTTTCCAATTGTGCAACGATGAATGCTTGTAACTGCTTAAACCGATCGGCGATGTCATTCCCACTCCACATTGTTTGTAATTTTAGATTCGAAATTTTGAAACTCACACAGAAAAAGCCCATAGTTGGAATGTGAAATCCCCACCGTTTTCCCGAAATCAAACTGGGTCATCAAACCACTTTGAGGCGTGGAAAAATTAAAAAACCAAGAAGGGAATTGCACCATTACGTCGTAACCCAACACTGCGGCTTTGGATAAATCAGCTTCGTATTTCACCCTAAATTTTTTATGCAATTGAATGGTTTTTTTGTCGTGGTAATTGAAACAGGACGAGCTTAAAAAATAAAAATTCGATGGGTTCGATAGCGTTGCATTTAATTCTTTCCAATCGGTCCACTCCCGCAATCCAAAAAGGACTTGGTTGGGTTTACCCTGCAATTGAGCATTGATTTTCACCACTTGGTTTTTATCCATGGATACACTGACATAAACAATGGGCTTGGTGAATTTTAAATACATTAGAATATGGGACGCATCTGCATCCAACATTCGGTCATTGGGTCCTGCATACGCCGCGAAGTAATTTTTAAACTGCGTTTCCCTCAGTTTATCCTCTGCCCCATCCGATTGAATAAATACCACTTGCTTTCCTTTTCCAATTTCCGCCGTTTTCTTCGCCAGCATCTCTATCTGCACGTCAATTTCGGTAGGAATGAAATACAATTGCTCATTGCTACCCAAATTTTTACTTCCCGTATTTACCGGCAATACCATTGGAATGCTTTTTTCTTTGGCGAAGACATTTAGTTTTTCAGCATCTGAAGCATGCCAAGGCGCTATGAACAAATCGAAATCATTGATTGCGTTGGTAGAAATCAACCGCTGGATGGATTCTTTATCGGATTTATAATCGAAAAAATAAACATCGCCCTGCAGTCCTTTTTCCATCAATGTATCCACCCCGATCATGGCACCCATGTAAAAATCAAAAGCAGATTTCTGAAGACCTTTCAAGGGAAATCGTAAAGAATCTTTTGAAAAGGGTAAGAACACGCCAATCTTCACCTCTCTATTATCGAATGGCTTAGGCATCATTTGAACAAAACTCGTTTTTGATTTGACAGGACTGGTCACTACGTGTAAGGTTGTGTTTAGGGGGATTTCACGAAGAGGTACAGATGCTGTTTGTTCTTTAAACACAGGGACTTTTAACTTCATCCCTTGGGTTAAGGTTGAACTTTTCAATTGGTTGAGTTCTTTTAAAGACTGTGTTGATACCAAAAATCTTTTCGCGATTTCGGAGAGCTTATCCCCTTGGTTCACTTGGTAATAAATGATTGTGTCGTTGAAATCAAACAACCGGATTGTTCTTACAAGACTGTCTTTAACGAGTTGCGCATCATCTTGAAGAGGTGGGGAAGAGATGCTTTCCAAGCGTTTAATTCCTTGTTTAATGGTCACGGAACGTCCGATTTTTAACCCTTCGGTTTGAAGTCCTACATTCCATGCATAAAGGGAATCCACAGAGACAAAATAAGTTTTAGCCAATCCAAAAACGGTTTCCTTAGGACGAACTACAACCTCAAAATCCGCCCGTTCGGTTAGAAGGTAGATTTTGGTTCCTGAAACCATGGTTTCTTTAAGCGATGGGTTTTCTTTGCGAATCACATTTGAATTGATTCCCGTTTGGCTGGAAAGGGTTGCTAAACTTATGGTTTCAGTAAGCTCCAATTCATGAAAATGCTTACCCATTTTGGTTACGACAGGGACGAATGGTTGTCCTTGCAATCCAAAAGAAAAGAACAACAGAAATGCAAGGTATAATTTCTTCCTTATTCCCATTCGATGGTCGCTGGAGGTTTGGAGCTTATGTCATAAGTCACACGGTTAATTCCTCTGACTTGGTTGATGATTTGGTTTGAAATGCTGGCGAGAAAATCATAGGGTAAATGGCACCAATCTGCGGTCATGCCATCGGTTGAGGTAACTGCCCTCAAGGCTACTGCATTTTCATAAGTTCTTTCATCTCCCATCACGCCAACAGATTGAACGGGAAGGAAAATTACGCCTGCTTGCCAAACGTCGTTGTACAATCCCCATTCCTTAAGTCCAGAAATAAAGATATGGTCAACGTCTTGAAGGATTTGCACTTTTTCAGGGGTTACTTCGCCTAAAATCCGAATGCCTAATCCAGGACCGGGGAAAGGATGCCTGTCTAAAATCGCGGAATCTATCTCCAACGATCTTCCAATTCTTCTGACTTCATCCTTAAACAAGCTTCGCAAGGGTTCAACTATTTTCAAGTTCATATAATCAGGCAATCCGCCCACGTTGTGGTGCGACTTTATGGTTTGTGAAGGACCTCCGGTGGCGGAAATGGATTCAATTACATCGGGGTAAATCGTACCTTGACCCAACCATTTGGCATTATCTACTTTCTTAGACTCAGCATCAAACACTTCAATAAACACCCTGCCGATTGCTTTTCTTTTAAGTTCAGGATCTACAAGGCCTTTCAGTGCCTCGTAAAACAATCCAGAAGCATCCACTCCTTTTACATTGAGACCCATGGTATGGTAGGATTCCAAAACAGATTCGTATTCATTCTTCCTTAGCAATCCATTGTCTACAAATATGCAGTGAAGTTGACTTCCAATCGCTTTGTGAAGCAGTACAGCAGCAACGGAAGAATCGACTCCGCCGGACAAACCTAAAATTACCTTATCGGCTCCAATTTGATTTCGAAGTGCAGCAATGGTTTCCTCGACAAAGGCACCGGGCGTCCAATCCTGTGCACATTGACAAATATCCACAACGAAATTTTGAAGCATTTTCATTCCGTGCGCTGAGTGATACACTTCTGGATGAAATTGCACACCAAAGGTGAGCTCATTTTCAAATTGAAACCCCGCATTTTCTACAGAAGCGGTACTACAGATTCGCTTGGATCCAAGAGGCAGCGCTGCGATAGAATCACCATGCGACATCCATACTTGTGAAGGAGATTCCACACCTGATAGAATTCCTTCCGATGTAAAATCATCGATATTGGCCCGACCATACTCCCTGCTCATGGACGGTTTTACTTCTCCTCCATATTGTTGCGCAAGCAATTGTGCGCCATAACAAATTCCCAACAATGGAAAAGATCCTTTCAAATGGGTAAGATCCGGTTTAGGGGCGTTTTCATCGCGTACAGAAAAAGGACTTCCCGAAAGAATGATTCCTTTGGTATTCGTGGGGAGAGAATCCATTTTATTCCAAGGTCGTATCTCGCAATACACATTCATTTCCCGAATTCTCCGTGCAATCAATTGGGTATATTGAGAGCCAAAATCATAGATTACAATACATTCATGCATGATGCAAAGTTAATTTTTATCTTCAAGTTGCTTTTGAAGCTTTAAAGAAAGATTGATAATTTTTAACATCTACAAAAACAATCTTTAACATTATCCTTTTGAAATGATTAAATTTGACCTCATATTTTTTGAAAAAATTCGATGATTGGAGACCTATTAAAAAAGATTTTTGGGGATAAAAGTACCAAAGACCAAAAATTGTATCAGCCCTATGTAAATGAGACGATTCAAAAATCCATAGACATAGAAAAACTGAGTGATGATGAATTGAGAGGAAAAACATTTTCGTTCCAAGAAAGAATTTCATTGGCCATTCAAGCCCAAGAGGCAGAAGTAACTGCACTGAATGAAAAAGCCGCAAACCTTGACACACCCATTGAAGAAAAGGAAACCATTTTCGATGCCATAGATGTCCTAAGCAAGGAAATTGACGAAACCATTGAAAAGGAATTGCTTGAAATTCTGCCTGAAGCCTTTGCCGTCGTAAAAGAAACCGCAAAACGATGGGCAATCAATGGTAAATTGGAAGTTACTGCCTTGGAATTTGACAAAACACTCGCCCAAAAGAAAGATGGAATTACCATTTCAGGGGACAAAGCCATATGGCATAACGAATGGACAGCAGCGGGAAACAAGGTTCAATGGAACATGGTTCACTACGACGTCCAATTGATGGGTGGTGCTGTATTACACAAAGGAAACATCGCCGAAATGCAGACGGGTGAAGGTAAAACCTTGGTTGCCACACTGCCCGTTTACCTAAATGCTTTGGCAGGAAAAGGTGTTCACATTGTGACCGTAAATGACTATTTGGCGAAAAGGGACTCCGAATGGATGGGACCATTGTATCAATTTCA
>Ga0114972_10002921_pt1 | contig 12856 bp, 6 predicted proteins | sample M_140807_EF_Meta_FD_87354 | JGI IMG/M metagenome (GOLD analysis project Ga0114972, IMG submission 87354) | Freshwater microbial communities from Lake Montjoie, Canada to study carbon cycling - M_140807_EF_MetaG | ecosystem: Environmental > Aquatic > Freshwater > Lake | place: Lake Montjoie... | reverse complement strand
CTTAAAGATATTGCAACAGTTACTGAAACCTATAAGGACAGAGAAAGTTATGCACGTTTGGATGGAAAGCCGGTTATTACCTTAAATGTAATTAAACGAAGTGGTGAGAACCTGGTGGAAGCTTCTGATAAAATCCGGGAGATTACAAACAGCACAATTAAAAATGATTTCCCTGAAAATGTTAAGCTTACCATAACTGGTGACCAGTCTTCAACAACCAGAAACACTTTGTCAGATCTGGTGAATTCCATTATTCTGGGATTCATTCTGGTAACGTTGGTACTTATGTTTTTCCTTGGTACAACTAATGCCTTGTTTGTAGGCTTGTCTGTTCCGATTGCATCTTTCATGGCATTCATATTTCTGCCAACCATAGGTTTTACTTTGAACATGATTGTATTGTTCTCTTTTCTACTAGCATTGGGAATAGTTGTGGATGATGCCATTGTGGTTGTGGAAAATACGCATAGAATTTTTCATCTCGGAGGAAGGTCAATTAAGGATTCTGTAAAGTTCGCTGCAGGCGAAGTTTTTATACCTGTTCTCGCAGGTACAGCAACTACGTTATGTCCTTTTATACCACTCGCATTCTGGCCTGGTTTAATTGGTAAATTTATGTTTTACCTACCTGTAACACTGATTATAGTTTTATCGGCATCACTGGTCGTCGCATTTTTTATGAATACGGTATTCGCTGTCTCATTCATGAAAAAAGATCACGAAATAGATACTAAAAAAAGCACAAAAAAGATGTGGCAGTATGTCGGGGGTATGGCAATTCTGGCAGTGCTTTTTTACCTTGGAGGTATTGTCACAGTAGGTAACCTGATAGTTGCATTGGCTTTGGTAATTTTAATTAACCGGTATGTATTTACACCGATGATTCAATCCTTTCAGCAGAAAACGTTACCTGCAATTATGAAGGGATACCGTAGCCTCCTTACCTATTTTATTCACGGAAGAAGACCTATTTATGCCATGTTCGGTATGTTTGGATTGTTTATTTTTTCCATCGTTCTATTCTCAGTTAGGACGCCAAAGGTCATATTTTTCCCACAAGGAGATCCTAATTTTATATATGTTTATCTGGAACTTCCTATTGGGACAGACATTGAGGAAACCAATAAGATTACTGAAGAACTTGAAAAAAGAGTTAAAAAAGTTGTAGGAGAAAATAACCCTTATGTTGAGTCGATAATATCCAATGTGGCCATTGGAGCAGGAGATCCAAGAGAGCCTGACAGAAGCTCTACTCCTCATAAGGGAAAAGTAACTGTGGCATTCGTAGAATTCAATAAACGAAATGGCGTATCTACAGCCCCTTTGTTGAATAAAATCAGGAATGAAATGAAAGGTATTCCTGGTGCAATAGTCACAGTTGATAAGGAACAAGATGGGCCGCCAGTTGGGAAACCAATCAATATTGAAATCTCAGGTGAGAACCTTGAACAATTGATTGCATTATCCGAAAATGTGAAAGCACATTTGGACAGTTTGCAAATACCGGGTGTGGAAGAAATCAGATCTGATTTCTTGGCAAGAAAGCCTGAGGTTAAATTTGAAATTGATCGTGAACGTGCAAATGCTGAGGGAATTTCAACTGCAGCGATTGGCATGGAAATTAGAGGTGCGGTATTTGGTAAGGAAGCTTCTAAGTTCAAAAAGGATGAAGATGAGTATCCTATTCAGGTACGCTATGCAAAGCAATACAGAGAGAGCATAGACGCCCTATATAATGCCGATATCAGTTTTATGGATATGAGTTCAGGAATGCGTAAGCAAATTCCGATTTCATCAGTTTCAAAGATAAGTTATGGCAATAGCTATGGAGGTATAAAGCGTAAGGACCTTAAACGGGTAATTACTCTTTCCTCCAATGTTGTGGACGGCTACAATACCAATGAAGTTGTACAACAGATTCAACAGAATTTAGATGGACTTCCAGTTCCTGAGGAATGTGAGATTAAAATGACCGGGGAGCAGGAGGAACAGGCTGAAACGGCCTCATTCCTTAATGGAGCTTTGATTTCTGCCTTTGGGTTAATATTTCTAATTCTTGTAACTCAGTTTAACTCAATTTCCAAACCTTTCATCATTCTAACTGAGATTTTGTTTTCCGTGATTGGGGTTTTGCTAGGCTATTCCATTTCCGGTATGGAAATTTCCATTATTATGAGCGGAGTTGGAATTGTTTCCCTTGCTGGTATTGTTGTGAAAAATGGTATTCTCCTCGTTGAATTTACGGATGAGCTTCGAAAAAGAGGACTCAAGACAAGAAGTGCAATTATTGAAGCAGGAGTAACACGTTTGGGTCCAGTATTATTGACAGCCATTGCAACCATGCTAGGTTTATTTCCATTAGCAATAGGAATGAATTTTAATTTCATTACCCTGTTTTCGGAATTTAATCCGCATTTTTTCCTTGGTGGTGAGAGTGTGGTATTTTGGGGTCCGCTTGCCTGGACAATTATTTTCGGACTTGGTTTCGCTACCCTGATTACGCTGATTATCGTTCCTGTAATGTATTATCTGAACCATGTATTTAAGGTTTGGCTACGCAGAAAAAGAATCCTGAGTAATAAAACGGCACTTTAATTCATTTTTTTTAAGAAAATGTTTGCATTATTCAGATAGCTAATTATATTTGTAATGCATTTGGTAAGCAAATGATTTATTTTAGTGTTTCATAGTTAGTTAAATTTAGTGGTTTGACATCCGCAGCGCCATTTGCGGATGTTATTTTTTATCCAATTCCTACGTAATTTATAGTAAAATTTCAGCTGACATTACACCTACCTTGAAATTATGCCAATTTCAACTTAATTTAAACCCAGATTAATGTAAGTATGAAATTGTACTTCATTTCATTGCTAATTTTTGCAATGACAAGTTGGACTTCATTGTTGATGGCCCAGACAGGTTCAAAAGGAACCCAAGCAAAAGCATTGCCTAATGTTTGGCAGGCAGGAGAGCTCAAATCTAAAGGGTCATCAATTGGCATTTTGGATGAAAAGTATCCTAAAGTATATTCAAAGCAACCAAATGTAAGTGTGCCTTTTTCAGAGCAAGATAAGCCTTACTTCAAAGAAGAATGGCACAGGCTTTTTAGAGATTTAAACCAGTTCCTTAAAAACAAAGGGTTTGAATGGCCGGATCCCTATGTGCTATACACCCGCATTTATTTCAACAAGTCAGGGTATATTGAGTATGTTATTTATCAATATGGAGATAATTCGGTGCCCGCACATGATAAACAATTTAAAGCTTTGGTGCAGCAATTTGCCCTGCAATGGAAATGTATGCTAAAGGCAAATCGGAATTTTTCTCAGAATGGAAGTTATATTGTAAAAGAGCCTGATGAGGAATAGTAATAAAATTTACTTACACTTTTGTAAGTAAAGGACATTTGCCGAGGAATCTCCAGATTCAATCATAGCTTTTAAAATGATACAGCCTTCTGGGTTAATTTTTAAAATCAGGAGATTTGCAAGTTTTATCTTAGCAGAAGTATAATCAGATTTTAATTTTAGTGCTTTTCTGTAATATTCAATTGCACTTGCAGTATCACCCAATATTTGCTCAGTCAGGCCTAAATTGTGATAGGCACGATAAAAAGTTGGTGCATATTTTATGCATAATAAATAATTACTTTTTGCGGAAAAATGATCACCTTGTTTGCTGTAGATAAATCCAAGATTATAATAAGGTTCTCCTAAATCTTCTTTAATATAAATAGCCTTTTTATAATCTTCTTCTGCAGCTTTAATGTCTCCTTTATAGGAAAATAATTTTCCTCTTATGTTATATGCTTCTGACCTAAATGGGTCTCTTTCCAACACTTTATTTACAATATCAAATGCATTATCAAAATTTCCAGAGTAAGCAAGGCAAAAACTTTTTCCTGACAAAGCTCCCAAATTATCAGATTCCAAAGAGAGTGCTTTTTCAAAAAAGAGACAGGCTGAATCCACAAGTTCTTTTTCCATATAGATAATTCCCATACCCGAAAAGGAGCCTGCATATGAAGGATATAGGTTTATTGCTTTTTCAAAATCTGTTTGAGCATTCGTATAATCTTTTAAACTGACATAGGCGTTGCCTCGGTTAAATAATCCTGTTAAATTTTCAGGTCTTGTAGTAAGTTGATGAGTCCAGAGGGAAATTCCATTTTTCCAGTATTGGGTTTGAGAAAAAGTTAAATACCCAAGTACTATGAATATAGGAATATAAATCAATAATTTGCTTTTTATAAATGAAATTTTGTTAAGAAAATATATTGACAAATAACAAAGTCCTGCCATAGGAAGATAAATATATCTGTCAGCCATAACTGCATTTCCTACTGGAAAAAGCTGCAAAACAGGAAAAATCGCCACAATAAAAAATAAAATTGCCCATAAATACTCCTTTGAATTTTTATATATAAATAAAATTAATCCAAGAATTATTACCGGAGTCAGAATACTCAGATAATATACATAGGGTAATGATCCATTTGTTTTGGAAGGATAATCATATTGAGGTATGAAATCATGCGGAAAAACAAATTTTATAATATATTGAGTCAGTCCAAAAGAAGCAATAAAAATCCTTTCATAACCTAATAAACCATCATTTTCACGGACAGCTTCTCCTTGTGCTTTTATTGCTATTATTCCAAAAATCACTGCAATTATAAAAAACGGCAGGAGTGATTTTAGGAGGTATGGGACTTTTTTCTGAAAACAAAAAAATCCAATGATAAACAAAAGTATAGGAAGAACCACTGCTTGTCCCTTTGAGAAACAACTGAGTAAAAATCCAAATAATGAGAAGTAATAATATTTTCGATTGTTAATTTTACAGTGCTTTATGAAATATAAGGAAGAGATTAGCAAAAATAACACATACAAAAGGTCTTTTCTTTCAGATGCCCAGGCCACGGATTCAACATGGAATGGATGAACCAAGAAAATAATTGAAGCATATAATCCAAGTGATTTTTTTGAAAGCGTAATTTTATTTATTAGTTGGTATACCAGGCAGGAATTGATAATATGAAGCAATAAACTGACAATATGGTAACATATTCCATTGCTTCCCCAACATTGATATTCTATCAGATAGGAACACATTGTTAATGGATGATAATTCCCCATATAATATGTGCTCCAAATACTTTTTAAATTATCCGAATTAAAGGTTTTAATAAATGGATTTTCTAGAATATAACTAATATCATCCCAATTTGTTAAGTCATTTGTAAATAAGGGAAAATAAACTAGGCATCCTAATATTAACAATATCAGGAAGTTCATAAAATCACTTTCCCAAAATTTTGATTGGTTAATTTCCACAGTATTGTTCATAGGGTTCAATTGCTTCACCTACACCAAGATTTTTAGCTTTTTTAAGATAATAACAAGCACTATCTTTCATATTTTTATTTAAATAGTACAATCCTAATTCAAATGGATACGGTCCATAATCTGGGCTGAGTTGTATGGCTTTTTTAAGATGATACAGTTCAGCTTCAGAAAGACCCTTTAAATTTGAAATTATTGCAGCCTGAAAATGAACATCTGCTTCATCAGGGATTTTTTCGAGAGCAACTTGAATCATTTTATTTGCATTTTCCAAATCTTTTAAGCCAATCAAAATTTTAGCTTTTAATAAGTATGCGAAACCATCTGCCTTACCTCTATTTATCACTGAGTCTATGATAAATATTGCTTCCTGTATTCTATTTTCGCTAGCTAAAAGTTCTGCTTTCCTAATAGGGTCATCTGATTTTAATGACATCTTCCCAGATTCGTTTTTTTTCGGCTGGTTTAATTTTTCCTTTGCAAGAGTGATATTTTTATCTATATCTGTTAGCTTTGGGTCTATTTTTTTAGCTTTTTCAAAATACTCTAATGCTGAGCTATAATTATTTTCCTTTAAAAAAACGTTTCCTATGTTATTTAGTGCCTTTGGGAAAAGGGGTCTTTTTTCAATTGCTTTAAAGTACCATTTTTTAGCTTCATCAAAATAATTCAGGAAGTAATATGCATTCCCTATATTATAATATGCTGTTGGGTCATTTGGGGAAATCGCATTTGCTAGTTTAAATAAATCGAGTGCTTTATCATGTTGACCTGAAACGGCAAGCAAAACGCCTTTTCCATTTAATGCTTCAATACTGTTAGGCTTTCTTTCTAAAATTTTTGAATACATGTTCATGGCTGCAGCATTGTTATCTACTGCAGCATAAATTTCAGCCAAACCAGCTAATGCAGGTAAATAATTTGGATTTGCATTAATAACAGCCTTTAAATCAGATATTGCAGCTGTTTTTTTTCCTATTCTAAAGTATGTAAGTCCACGATTACATAATCCCTTATCGGTATCGGGATATTTTTTTACCACATCTTCCCATATAGTTATTTCATTTTTCCAGACTAAGGTTCTTCCAAAAGTTAATCCTCCATAGATGATTAAAACTAGTGTACTAATAAAACTAAGGATAAAACTTTTTTTGTTTAACAAATTATACTGTTTTAATAATGCAACAATAATTATCGACCATGCTATACTGGGAACATAAGCATATCGTTCTGCCCAGGAAGCAGCACCAACTGGTAGAATCTGAAGTACCAGAACCAAAGTCATCAAAAATACCATTAAACCATAAAACAAAAGTTTGTGTTTTTTAAATGCCAGATAACATAATCCTAAAAAGACAATTAAGATGATTGAATAGAATGGAATTAAAGGATCGATAACTCCCGGACGTATGGTTGGGTACGGATGAAATACACTAAATCCAAATGGTACAATTAACCGAAAAAAATAATTTAATAATCCGTATCCAGCAAGCCCAAAACGTTGTGGCCAGGATACATTTCCCCTAAGATCAATTGCCTCACTTGCTTCTTGTGCCTTGATGGCAACAAGTCCAGTTAATAGACAAATGCAAAGAAAAAATAGATAAATTAAAATTTCTTTTTTTGTTAATCTTGATTTTTTGAAAAAAAAGTAATCTGTTAATAGAATTACAGGGAACAGACTTACTGCCATTGCTTTACTTAAACAACCAAGTAAAAAGCATATAAAAAATAAAATAACCGCATTTGATTTACCCGTTTCTCTAAAATTAATCCAGGATTGAAAGGCAAGGCAAATAAATAAGGTATATAACAAATCTTTCTGTTCTGAAACCCATGCTACAGATTCCACATGCAGAGGATGAACAGCAAACAGGAGTGCAGCATATATTGCATTTTCTCCAATAAATTTTTTTGCAATACTCAGCACCTGAAAACAAATTATAATATGTAGCACTAAACTGAATCCGTGAAAGACAAAGGGAGAGAACCCATTAAGTGAAAATTCAACTGCCATAATAAGCATGGTTATAGGATGATAATTTCCCAATAAATATTCATAAAATATTCTTTTTAGCATCGAAAAACTAAGATCACCAAAAAATGGATTTTCAATTACATACATTCTATCATCCCAAATATTTATGTCATTTCCTAAGATACCCAAATAGGGTATGACCGCACATAAAAAAAGAATAAAATACTCTTTTCTAAATGAATAAATGTTAAAGGTTATTATAGACCTCACTTGAGTTGAAAAAGGGTGACTATAGGGATTTAATTAAAAACAAATATAAATCCCTTGAAACATCAATGATGATTTGTCCACAAAATTATTTTGGTTTATTGGGATCATTGAAACAGTAGAAAATTCTGTTTTTTTATAATTTAATAAAAATAAGTTTAGTATTAGAAGTATTTGGTTCTGGTATCAATATATTTTTACATCCGTTAAGATATTGAAATATAGATGATTAGAATGAATTATAAGAATAAAAATTTATTTTCTATCGAAAAAAAACAGTTTAAAAATGGAAATAAACTGAATGGGTATTATATTTAACCTCAAATTAACGTACTTTATATGAAGACAAAATTTTCATTTTTATTGGGTACGGGGCTAGGTTTTTGTTTTTGTCTGATGGCAACAAATGTCATTGGTCAAAGTAAAAATCAGATTTCCAATCCCACATCTATTGTTCCGGCAATGTCTGTCCCTGGAGCAAACAACTCAAATTCTGTTTTTATTTCAGGTAGCACTGAAACAGAATCTTACAAACTTTCAGAGTATCAAAAATCTGAACAGTTTAAAAATGGCACTTTGACAATTAACATGTCGAGGGAAATGGAACTTAGGCAAAAAATGTCCCTAACTAATGATCCTGCTGAAATTGCAGTTATCAATCATGAACTTGAATTGATTGGTGTAGCACCACAAGCAACTGTTAATTCAGGAAATCAAAACATTAAATTGGAAGTGAAGAACACGTACACTTCTGATAAGCGGTTTTTAGCTTTATCTGATGTTGACAAGGAAGCAATTTCGGAAAAGGTTTCCAATGGAGCAGATTTCGAAAGTCTTATCTCCGGATTTTAATTTTTAATTCCCAAAAAATGAAAAGAATTATTCTATTCTCATGTATCCTCTTAGCTTTTTTTGCTTCAGGATCAACATACGGTCAAAATGTACTGGCCGAATCCTTTGATGGAACAACTTTTGTTCCATCCGGATGGGCCCAAGGCATTGTATCTTCTTCTACTAGTCGCACTTGGGCGAGAGTTACCAGTAGTACTAGTCCTACTTGTTCACCAAATTCTGGAGCAGGAATGGCAAGGTATAATAGCTTCAGCTATTCCTCCGGTTCTTCTGCGTATTTGAGAACGGCAAATATTGATATGAGTGCCAGAGGTTCAAGTAATGCAACAGTGAGTTTTTACTTTTTCAGAGATGTGTCTGCCTATACCACAACTACTTATTCTGATGAAGGAATTACTGTTTGGGTTAGTACTTCTTCCAGCACTTATACAACTGGTAGTAATCTGGGATTTGTGCCTAGGGCAGGTAATTATTCTGCTACGGGAATGGCCTCAGGTGCTGCTACTTCTACGGCAACCCAATGGATAAAATATACCTATAACCTGCCTTCTGCTTATAGCACAAGCACAAATTATGTATATTTTGTTGCTGTTTCCAAATATGGAAATAGAATGACTTTAGACGATGTTTCTTCGGATATTATTAATCCTTGTACAGGTCTGCCTTCTCCAGGTAATACTACCAGCACTTCGGCTTCAGTTTGTACCAGTGCTTCATTTACCCTTGGGTTACAGAATACTACAAATGGAACTGGAGTTACCTATCAATGGTCTTCTTCGCCAAATAATTCAACCTGGACGAATGTTTCGGGTGCTACATTGGCAACCTTAACCACAACTCAAAGTTCTGCAACCTATTATCGATGTTTGGTTACCTGTACCAATTCTTCTCAAAGTGCTTACTCTAATAGTTTGCAAGTTGGGATGCTTGCAGCTTGGGCTTGTAATTCATATTGTGCATCAAATGCAACAAGTACTGCAGATACTAAAATAGATTCGGTATTTTGGGACAACACCACAATGGGTGGTAGCTCTGGAACAAATTGCGAAACGTATACTATACGTACCAGTACTCTTGGAACGGCTCAGCAATCAGGAACTTATAATTTAAGGATAAGAAATGGCTCTTGTTCAGGCAACCATTATGCTGCCTATGTTTCAGTATTTGTTGACTGGAACCAAAATGGATCTTTTGCTGATGCTGGGGATTCAGTTATAAGTTATGGACCAACTACAGCGTTAAATACTCTTCCTACTTTGAGTATTCCAATCCCTGTTACTGCAACGATAGGCCAAACGAGAATGCGTCTTGTTTTACGAGAAGGTACTTCAGGGCCTCCAGCTTGTGGAACATATACTTATGGAGAAACGGAAGATTATGGTCTGGATATTCAGGCAGCGCCACCTTGTCTGATTACTGTAGTTGGAGGGACCGCTTCAGGATCTACAAATATAACTGCAGGACCTCCGGCCACAACTTATACTTTGACTGGTTCCAATGGAAATATTCAATGGCAATATGCTACAGCTTCTGCTTCTGGTCCATGGACAAATATTTCTGGAGCTACCACTGCATCTCAGTCCTTACAGGCTAGTTCTCCTGGTACAGTTTACTTAAGGGCATATGTTAGCTCAACAAGTTGTACTCCGGATAGCTCTAATGTGTTAACAATAACAGTAAATTCCAGAACAGGAGATAGCCAGACAAATCCTATTCAAATTGGAACACTTACAAGTGCTTATTCTGACACCCAAAGCAACACAACAGGATCAGGATTTAACAATGATTACACGGGTACAAATAATCAGGCAAATGCTGACATTTTCTATAGTTTCACAACTGGGCCTTGTATAGATTCAATTACTATTTCATTGTGTGGAGCAACGTTTGATACTTATTTGCATTTACTTGATGCATCTGGAAATTGGATTGTTTCTAATGATGACAGTGGTCCACTTTGTGCCGGAGTGCAATCTTCTATTGCAAGAGCTGTGACCCCAAATACTGTATATTATGTTGTTACAGAAGGTTTTAGCACAGGTACTGGTAGCCTTCCATTAGTGATTACACCATTTGATGGTATCCCATTAGTAGCGCCGTCTATTTCTGGTCCATCTGGTCCACAATGTGGTAGTGTTACTTTATCCGCAAGTCCAGCATTTGCAAGTTATTCCTGGAGCACAGGTGGAAATGGTTCATCTGAAATTGTTACATCTTCTGGAAACGTTACAGTAATCGGGACAGATGTATACGGATGTATTTCTCCAGTATCTGGTTCATTTACTACTGATATTGTTACGCCTCCTTCTGCAAATGCCGGAGTTGATGTGAATGTGTGTACCAATGTTTCTGCCACTATTAATGCGTCTCCAATCAGCAATGCATATAATGGACTTTGGACTGTTGTTAGTGGAAGCGGCTCCTTTGCTAATTCTACCAATAACAGTACTCTTGTAAGCAGCATGTCACAAACTAATGTTTATCAGTGGACAGTTACAGATGTTGGCAATATTTGTCCATCTGCCTCTGATCAAGTTACTGTAAACAGCGTACCTCGTCCTACCAATTTGACTTCTGCAAATGCAACATCATCTACCGTAGATGTAAGTTGGACTACCCCAGTTAATCCGGACAGTTTCCTTGTTAGATATCAGGAAAATTGTACAGGAACCAATTACTATAAATGGGTATCTGGAACCTTGAGAACAGTAACCCTTACAGACTTAAATCCTTGTGCTAGCTATTGCTTCAGGGTTAGAAGTCAATGTACAGGAGCACCACTGCCACAGTATAGCTCAACATCAGGATCCTTTACAACTACTTCTGGTGCAAGTTGTGTAGCGGTTTCCAATGTTTCTATTGCCAATTCATCTGGATGTAATTATACTGTTAGTTGGAGCAATTGTGTGACTGCAGACAGCTTTAGGGTACGGTATAAACTATCTTCTGCAAGTGTTTGGTCATTCTCACCTTGGTCAACTAGCTACAATGCAACTGTGACTATGGGTCCTGGCTCCTGGATGGTACGCGTTCAGAGCAAATGTGGTACGACCATTTATACGACCGGAACAACCAATTATTCTATCGGTTCTTGCCGTATGGCTGGTGTTTCTGATGAGCTGGTATCTGACCTTGTTCTGTTCCCTAATCCAACAACTGAGCGTTCTTTATTGAATTTCACTAGCATGGATGAAGGAAATTACGTCGTGAATATTTCTGATATTTCTGGTAGAGTACTTCGCACAATGAATGGAAATGCAGTTGCTGGTGAGAATACAGCAATTCTTTCTGTTGCTGATCTGAGCAAAGGCATTTATTTTGTTTCTCTAGAACTTGCCGGAGAAACTAAGCAGATTAAATTAATCGTTCAGTAAACAGAACATCTTTTGATTTTAAAAACGGATGCCAATGGCATCCCTTTTTAATTTTGTTAACCAGCTTAACTTCAAAATAAAATACTTCAGCCTACAAAATAAATATACTTAATGGGTTAGTTATTAATAATATAGAGTCGATTGTTTCGAATTAAACTTACTTCAAAATTAATTATCTCAAAATCAATACAATAGGTTATGCTTTAGCATAAGGGTGTTCAAAATTTCGATTATATTTTTTTTAAATATTACAAAGTGCGTTATCATTAATTATTGTATTACAAAACATGAACAAACAATTACTTTTCCTTCGATGCAAGAAGCTGCTTCTGCTTAGTTGCATCCTGACTGGTTTATCTGTCTATGGACAGAATAAATCAGCACCCGTTCCTAACAGTGTTCCTGCATTTAATGTATCGGGACAACTCACTCCAAGTCCTGTAGATTTGGGTTTACAGATTGAAAACCCTGCAATGTATGAGTACAAAAAAGCTGAACAACTGAAAGCCGGTACTCTAATAGAAGAAGAAAGACTTATTTCTTCTGAATCGTTTTCACAGGTTCCAAAAAGCCGCATAGAAGAATTGCAACTTAAACTAAGCCTGACTCGGGATCCAAATGAAATATGGATTATTGAGCAAGAACTTAGCAGGTTAGAAGGTAGTTCCAATCCTGCTGATTATGCAAATTCGAATATTGGAACATCTCATGTCCTTCTTACCCGCACCCAGGAATTGCACCTAAAACTAGCTTCAACTACTAATGAAAGTGAAATTGCCATGATTAAAGCGGAGTTGAATGTTTTGGAAAAACAGGTACTTACATCTAAAGCATCTGTTCCAAATGCAGGTCAATCAATTGCCTCAGATAAAAACCAGAATATTTCTATTCAAGGAGAATTGATTCAAATTAATGGAGTGCTTTATGAAAAAAACGCACTTGAAGATCTTGCAAAAGATAAGGGTATTTCACTTCAGGAAACATTAACTCAAATCGCAAACGAACAATGAAAAAACTGATTACTTTTTGTGTGGTATTAT
>Ga0114972_10002920_pt1 | contig 12869 bp, 8 predicted proteins | sample M_140807_EF_Meta_FD_87354 | JGI IMG/M metagenome (GOLD analysis project Ga0114972, IMG submission 87354) | Freshwater microbial communities from Lake Montjoie, Canada to study carbon cycling - M_140807_EF_MetaG | ecosystem: Environmental > Aquatic > Freshwater > Lake | place: Lake Montjoie... | reverse complement strand
GCGCCGGCATCGCCGAAGGCCCGCTCGACCAGCATGGCGTACGCGGCGGCTTTCGCTTCGTCGACGGTTCGAGTGACGACGGTGCCTTTGCCGCTGGCCAATCCGTCGGCCTTCACCACGAGCGCGCTCGGGTGTTCGTCGAGGTACCGAACGGCATCGTCGAACCGGTCGGTCACGAAGTACGGCGCCGTCGCGATGCCCGCACGTTCTGCGAACTGCTTCAGGAACGCCTTCGACCCTTCGAGGCGCGAGGCGGCGCGGCATGGTCCGAACGCCGCGATGCCCGCTTGCTCCAACGCGTCGACGACGCCGTCGCACAGCGGCCGCTCCGGCCCGACGACGACGAGGTCGACGCGATGTTTCCGCGCGAGCTCGACGACGTGAGCCCCGCCGAGCGATGCGTCTGGCAACGAGCGTATAGGAGCCCCTCCCGAAGGCGCATCCATTCCGGAGTTCCCCGGCGCGACGAGAACTTCCGCAACGCTGGGTGCGCGCGCGAGGGCGAGGGCGAGGGCGTGCTCTCTGCCCCCCGAGCCCAGCACCAGAATTCGCCGCCCCGACATCGCGCTTTCGGGTAACACACCTCGTCGCGCTCAGCCATCCTCTACGCATCCAATGGGCAGCGATTCGAGGCGTTTCGCGCTCGGTTACCGAGGCCTGCCTTGGGCAACCCACGAGGACACGAGTTGGATTTGCTCGGCCGACAGCGGTGCGAATCCGAGCGGCATGCCACGGAGGTTGGGGGTGGGCGTTCCGGCTTCTTCGCGATGACGAGCATTCAGCGCGGCGACCATGCGGGGCGTTCCATCTGCCGTTGGCTCGAACAAGCTGTGGCGTTTCCCTGCGTCATCGAGGTAACCCCCTTGGATTTCTTCGTACGACGTGAGGTTGATGCCGCGGCGTTTGAACCCAAACCCTCCGGTGTTCCCTGGGCCTCCGTCGCCGAGGGCGTCGTCCGGATTGCCGTGGCAGTGGCGGCAGGTGACGTCGAACACTTCTCGTGCGACCTCGTCGTAGGAGACCCGACGCTCGAGGTTCGTCAACGCTTCGGGCACCGGGCGAGGTGCGGGCGGCGCAAGCGGCGTCCGCAAGATGTACGCGGCGACGTCTTTCGCTTGCTCGCGCGTCAGGCCTGGCTTCGGCATGAGGGTGTCGGCCTTGATGGAGGCGGGGTCGAGGAGCCACGCGACGAGCGCGCTCGCGTGCATTCGTTCGCGCGTGAAGCGCAGGTCGGGGGCCAGCATGACGGCTGGCCGTTTTTCTTCGGCAGAACGTTGGTACGTCGTGGGTGCCTCGGGTCCGAGAGGCGTACCTGCCGTCAGCGCGGCGGCGCCGGACATCCGATGGCATGAGCCGCACTGCAAGTTGTCCATCACCTTGCGTCCACGCTCGGCATCGGCGCCCTCGAGCGCCTCGCTTGGCGGGCGCATCGCTGCGGCCCCATCGATCAGGTACGCGGCAACATCGCGCGCTTCGTCGCGTGAGATGGCGAGCCGGGGCATGTTCTGGCTGAGCGCAGGCCGGAGGTCGTGCGGCTCGGTCACGTAGCGGACGAGCCACTCGTAGCGAAAGCGTTTTTGGGCGCCTCGCAGCGAGGGAACCGCAGCGAGGTGCGCGACATGCTTTTTCCAATCGGAGGCTTTGGGCTTCGCGTCGAAACCGCCAGCCATCACCTTGACGTGGCATTGGACGCAGTGACGGGTCGGTGATGCCGGCTCGGTGTCCATGCCCTCGTGGCAGCGGGCGCACTGAAACCTCGCAACAGCCTCTTTGCCGCGCGCCACGTCGCCCATCGGCTCGACCGGCGTGGCGTCGATGGCGGTCTCGGTTGGAGCCGTCACCGATGCGACGGGCGCGTTTCCGTCCGAGGTCGGCGCCGAGCCTGCGCCGCGGCACGCCGCGAGAGCCAGAGCGAGGCAGAGACTTAGCGTGCGCATGCGATCCAGGGATGTGGCTCGGGGGGCGGCTCGTGGACTCCTCGGTGGCTCAGCTCTCGCCGTCCACGGGCGTTCGCGGAGTGCCGAGGCCGACCTCGCAGATCGAAGCGTCGCGCGCCATGTTTCGGCAGCGCTCCTGCGCCGTTGCCGCGCCCTGCGTGTCACCCGCGCTCGCGCGGAGTTTCGAGAGCGCTCGGTAGGCCTCTGGGCTCGTCAGCAGATCCTTCTGCGCGAGGCGCTCCAGCGTCTTTTTGGCTTTCCTCTGGGTCTCGGGGAGGAGTGCCATCGCTTCGGCCAGCTCGCTCTTTAGCGTGGCATCGTCCTTCTTTTGTTTGCGCAGCGCCTTCAGCGCTTTGACCGACCACTCGAGGTTCGCCTTCTTTGCGGACTCCGAAGTGCCCGCAAATTCGGTCGTCAGTTCCTCGGGAAGCTCTGCGTCGAGGGCACTCAGGTCGCCGCCACTTCGCATCGAGGCCACCGCCAGCACGCGCATCGAGCGGTTCACGAGAGGGTCCTTCGTCGCGGCGCCGTAGGCGTGAATGTGAGGAATCATTCGGATGACCTTGCCGGCCGCGATTTGGTACCGCCCCTCGGCCAGGTCCCGCTCCGCGCCTGCGACGCCTTCGATGCGATGGTCGATCGTGACTTCCGGCCACCAACCACCGCCGCAGGCCAAGGCGGCCGGCGATGCGAGGGCGAGCATGCCGACGGTAGCGGCAGGGACGAGGATCGAGCGAAGCGTGGTGTGCAGTGCGTGGAACATGAACGGCCTCCGATGCAGGGTGAGTCGTCGAGCGCGTGCATGCTGTGACGACGCTGGGGCACGATTTGTTCTGATTTTTCGCACGAATTCGTTGCGGAGAACGGGTCGACTCGTGATTTCAGGTACTTGGGGGTCGTTGGTCGGGCGCTCCCGTGCCGGTGAGGTCCACGAGTTCGATGCCGAGCTTCCCAGCGTAGGAGTAAATGCGGTCGTCTCGGTAGAACTCGCCGAACACGATGCGACGGATCCCGGCGTTCGCTATCATCCGAAAGCAGCTCCAGCATGGAGACGCGGTGATGTAGATGCCCGCGCCTTCAATGGACGTGCCGTGCCGTGCCGCTTGAATGATGGCGTTCGCCTCGGCGTGGATGGTGCGCACGCAGTGGCCGTCCTCCATCATGTGCCCGACGTCGTCGCAGTGCTCGAGGCCGCGGACGGAGCCGTTGTAGCCCGTGGCGAGAATGCACCGGTCTCGCACGATGGCTGCGCCGACGTGCTTTCTGTCGCACGTCGCACGCGTGGCGATCTCCCGTGCGATGTTCATGAAGTAGTCGTCCCACGACGCGCGTTTTGACTCGCTCACCTCCTCACGCTCGCAAGGAGCGCGAGGGGAGGCAAGGGCCTCGATTCGTCAGCCGGGCACGTTGGCGCAGGCTTGCCTCAGCGTCGCACTCGGTGCCGAGAGCCAATGACGAGAGCGCTCGCCCTCGAGCCAGCGAAGCCAGTGCGTGCACGCGTCACCTTTGCTCCATGCGAGGCTCGGCGGGTGATGGTCGAAGATTCGCATCAGGCTGCGTTGCGCGTTGAACGACACCGCGTCGTGCCCAGCGGTTGCGCGCACCAACTCCCAGGCATGCCGCGCGTGAAGGTCGCGCACGTCGTAGCCCGCGGCTTTGAAACCCGAGACGAGCCACGCCTCGCGACGGGTCGATGCGTTCTTCGCAAGGAGGGCTTCCCAGCGCTCGATCGAACGCGCGACCCGCGCAGGGTCGCTCGGCGCGTCCGCGAAGCCCGCCGACTGATTCGTCGTGAACGCGAGGGCTCGGTCCGCGGCGCGGCGAACGTTGTCGTCGGGGGAGCGCAAGAGCGCTAGGAGCGCGGCGAGGGGTTCGAGCCGCTCGCTCTGAGCGGCCGCGTCGATGGCGGAGAGTTGAAGTGCGGTCGCGAGCGCCGCTGCTTCGGTCATTGCCGGGAGCCAGTCGTCGTTCATCGGGAGCGAGGGGGCGACCAGCGCTGCGAATGGTGCAGCTTCTTGATAACGGAGGTTCGCCGAGAAAAGACTGGGAGCGACGGCGAGCGGCGGTGGCAACACAAAGGCGCGCCAGGCGGCAACGGCTTGGTCGAGGTCGGACGGTGCACGTTCCGGGGCCCCCACCGCCGTGGCGAGCAGCTGTCCGGCGGCCTCACCTCCGAGGCGGGAGGCCGCGCGGAGGATCGCGATGCGCACGAGCGGATCCCGTTCCTCGCGCCAGTGTGCTTCCAGCATGGTCGCGTGGCGTGCGCTGCCGAACGCGCCGAGAGCGTCGATGGCCGCGCGACGGACACCGGGGTCCTCGTCGCTCACGGCGTGCGCCATCGCCTCGAGCGTGCCGCGCGCGTCGAGTAAGACGAGCCGGTCGATGGCGCGTCGCCTCCGCGAGGGCGCGGGATCACGGAGGAATGCTTCGAGCTCGAGGATGCGGCGTTGCCTCGCGTCGTCGTGGCCGCGATGCCACGGGTGGGCGATGCCTGCGTCGATGCAACCGGCGAGCACGTCGCGCTCGCTGCAGTACAGCCGAAGGTGAAGGTGATCGTCGTGGGCACCCGAGCCGCCCGGCTGCCGGAGAACTTCGGCGGCCTTCGTAAGCAGCGTCGGGCTCTCGCCCGCGAGCGTCCCGTGTACGAGGAGCAGGTTTTTCAGAGGGGCACTGATGAAGAGGTATTGGACCTCGGCGACGTGCGATTCGAGCAGCGTGCGCACGATGAGCCACGTGCGAGCGACGTCAAAGCGCAGCCCGGTGCGTGCCGAATAGCCGGCGGAGTCGAGAGGGACGAGGTCCGGTGGATCGGCGGGGTGGCCGTTCGCGTCGCGGTAGGCGAACGCGATGTCCGCGTCCCTGCCCGAATTGTGACTGACCGACCAAGGGATGTCGCCGCCGTAGCGACGTGCAAGGTTGCCAAGCCACAGCTTCGTTCCGGTCGCGTCCTGGAGCTTGGCGCCCGCTTCGTCGAGCATCGCGAGCAGTTGGTCCGAGCCGAACGACAGTCCCCGCTCGCGTTGCTTCGGAAGCACCGCGAGGCGCTCGGACTCCTCCAGCTTCTTGGCACCCACGAGATAGCCGTTTGACGTGTCTCCAACGGAGCGTGAGCCGTCGGGCACTTCGTCATCGAGAAACGGAAATTCGAGGACGTGCGCCGGTGGGTCGTCTGCTGCTCGCGCGGTGTTGGAGGGTGTCGCCGCGAAGAGAAGGAGGGCGCAGGCGAGGACGCGAGAGACTCGACGGTCACGGAGCCGATGAGGATGGCGGAGCCAGCGACAGCGCAAGGACGACCTCGGACACGAGCAACATCTCGTGCACGAACAAGAAGCACGCGATGCACGAACAAAAAAAGTAAGGGCCCGCCACACTCGCTTTCCGCTACCGTTGCTTCCGTCAGGATCTGGCGGGGTTCACGGCGCGCTGTCGGCGGACCCACAAGGGCGGCAGCCCGGAGACCGCCTAACCACGTAGAAGGGATAGCGCAGGGCCGGAGGGCTGTCACGGGTTTCGTTGCGGTCACGCTCTCGAATGGTAAGGTCCATCCCGTGACCCCGAGCGAGCCTGTGCCGCGCCGATTCGTGAGGTCGGTCTTCTTTGTCGGGTCGGCCGGGATCGCCGCGGCGTTCCTCCTTCTCGCGTGGAGATACCCTTTTGCCGGGGTGTTCATGCTCCTTGCGATCGTCTCGTTCCTGGCTGGAAGGTGGCGTTCGCGTCGGCGCGCCGAGCGCCTGCTCTACTCCGGTGACGTTCGAGGGATCCTTGCGCGATGGGTCCGAAGGAGCGCGTCCCTGCCCAATGCATCGACGATGGCGCCGCTCATGACGGCGACGGCGTTTGCAGCGTACGGGTGGACCGAGCGTGCGCGACAAGCACTGCGTGAGGCGGAGCGCGGTCCTGCCTGGGAAGCTGCGCTCGAGCATCGTCTTTTCCTCGATGCGCTTTTGTCGACCTTCGAAGGCGACCTCGACACGGCCGTCGAACACGCCGAGCGGCTGCAGCGGCTACCCATTCCGACCGTCTCGCCGAGTCTCGTGGAGCGTATTCGCGTTCTTCGTGGCGCCGTGTTGGCGTTGGCTCGGGCGTTTGCGCACCAGAGCCTGGAGGGCGACCGAAAGCTCCTGCTCGACGCAAGCGTTGCGAGTCCCCTCGTGCATTGGGCAATGCGCTACGCGGCAGCCATCGTCGCGATGGACTCGGGCGAGACGACCGAGGCGGCAGAGCTCATCGAGCGTGCTCCGGATTGGCCGACGGAGTCCTGCTTTGCGCGTTTTCATCGAGAAATCGGGGACGAGATCGCCCGCCGGCGGGTCGCGCAGTAAGGCCCACGGTCGCGAAGCCCCGCGCGGTCGATTCAACGCGTCCAGCGCAGCGTGAGCTGGCGAACGTTCGTGCGCGTGCCGTTTTCCTCGGCGAAAAGTGCGCGATTGCCCGCGCCGAGGAGCGTGATTCGAACGTCGTCCCGCGACCCTCCTGCGAGCTCGATCAACCGCTTGCGTCGCGGGGCGGGGGCGCCGGCAAACAGCGAGGTGATGGCGTCGAACTGCAACTCGCCGCCCGCAAGCGTGACATTGAGCACGCGGCAAACACCTTCGTCGCAGCGAACCGCGGCCGAGTTTGCCGCGTCCCCATCCAACTCGGTGCGCTGCACCTGCGCGAGGGGCTGACCCTGGGCGTCGAGGGCGAGCAGTCGGAGGCCCGGTACGTCGTCCGCGGAGACCCGCGGTTCGTCATCGCCGGGGCGTGTTCCCGCAGGCTGGCGCGCCGGCTCGTCGAGCCACCACAGGGTCGCGCCCCCGGGGGCCCGCGCAAAGCCGGGACTTCGAGAGTGGCCGGCCGAAGCGGCGAGCTCGCGCCCTTGGTCGAGCACCTTCATCGTCGCGGTCTCGAGGGTCGCCACGTGAATTTCACCCTGCTCGCGACCGTCGGCCGTCTCGCTCCAGGCGACGAGCGTCTTGTCGCCGAGGACGGCAAGCTGCGGCTCGTTCGCGGAGCCCTTGATGGAGGTCAACTGAAGCTCGGCGCCACGACGGTCGAGGTGCGCGTCCACGCGTGCGAGGAAGATCTCGGCCGCGCCCGTGCGGGTGTCGCTCCACGCGCAGAAAAGTCCACCCCGGTCGTCGCGGATGAGATCCACGTCCCGCACGTCATTCTGGAGCGTCCGCCCGCCGTCTTTCGACGCGGGAGCCGTTCGCGCGATCTTGGTCACGGTTTTCTGCAGGACCTTCTCGCCCTTGGAACCGATGCGGGTAACGAAGAACTGCGGTCCCTGCACCGGACCAACCCACGCGATGGCGGCGACCGCGTCACCGCCCGCGGGCAAGGCCTCCACGTCGATGCCGCCGACCGGCACGGCCTTCTCGGACAGCGTGACGATTTCGCCAAGCGTGCCGTCTTTCTCCATGAAGCGAAATTGCAGCTTTGCGCCGGACTTTTCGCTGACGGCTTCGGCTGGGACCCGCTCGAGCCACGTGAGCAAGGTGCGTCCGTCGCTGAGCTCCGTCGCCGCAAAATCGGCGAGCGGATGTCCCAACTCGAACAACGTGGTGAGCGCTTCGGCGAGCGGCGGTTCGTTCGGGGCCAGGCGCCTGGCTGCGGGGCTCCAGCCGTGGTCCCGCACCGGTGCTTTCACGAGGGCGAGAAGCGAGGGCTCGCCCGCGCCCCGAGCGACGGCGGTGCAATGCTCCCCGGCGCATTCTGGCGACTGGACGAACCCCGGCAAACCCGGCAGCGGTGTCGCTTCGGCAAACTCGGCGACACGGAGCGGCTCGGAACTTCGCACGCGGAGCTCGGCGTCGAGGCGTACGAACGTGGGCCCGGCCGGAGCAGCCTCGGAGGGTGAGGCGTTTGCGAGCCGTACGGGGGCGAGGGTCAGGGCGCCGAAGCCCGTCCCGTCTGCAAAGAGCTGCGGCGTGTCGGTATTGGACTGAAAGACGAGCTCGCCACGGGCCTCGCCACTCGCGCCTTCAGGGCTCAGCGTTCCGAGTTCGACGATGCGGCGCTCCGTCGTGGGTTGGCTCGAGAGCCGCTCCCAGGCCACGAGGCCGCGGGCACCGTCCGCGCTTGCCGTCAGTCCTACGAGCGCATGAGGGCCGAGACGATCGACGGCGTGTGCGGCTCGCGCGGCGCCCTCCGTTGGGAGCGATGCGACGTACGCGTGGAGGTCGCCGTCACGGCGGTCGGACCAGGCGACGAGTGCACCCCCTTTGACGGCCGCAATTTGCACGTCGCCGAGGGCGGAGAGGGGCGTGGTCACGGCGCGGTGGGAGACCGAGAGCTTCGCGCCCGTGACCGTGACGCGATCGACGCTCACGGCGCCCCCTGGCGTGGGCCCGTCGCTCGTGCTCGCAAACCACAAGGACTCCACGTCGGCGACCGCGTGCCAGCCGCGACCTCCTTCGAGGGTGACGGTCGAGGTTGCGCCGTCCGGCCGAAGTGCGGCGAGCGCGACCGAGCGCTTTGCGCCGCGCTGGGCATCCCACACCACGAAGGAGGGGCCGCCTTCACCGAGCACATCCACCCAATCAATCGTCTCGTTCGAGTGCCCGACGACGCGCGCAGCACCTCGTGCCTTGCCCGTCGCGTCGAGCGGCAGCGCGAGGATTTGCTGCTCGTTCGCATTCGGGTGTTCGACCCACGCAAGAACGAAGCCGTCGCCGTGTCGGTGCAGCGCCGCGGGGGTGTTCTCAGGCGCCGGGTGCACGGCCTGCATGCCGCCACGTCCATTCGAAGGAGACACGGCGGTCTCGTCGTTGCGATCTACCTGGACCGGGCCGACGAGCCACTGGCCCCCCGAGCGCGTCGCCAGAAGCGCGTGAACGCCGTTTCGCGCAAAGCGCACCTCACGCTCCGGAGCCGCAAACTCCGCCACGATCACCGCGGGCAGCCCTGGCGGCGAGAGCTCGGGTGCCGCCTCATGGCGCATCGACGGCAGGCGCGCGGCCGTCGTCTTGGGTGGCGCGGCCGCGGGCGTGCAGCCGAGGGCGAGCAAGCAGGTGAGTGCAGGGGCTTTCACCCAGCGGAAACGGGCCGACCGTGTCATCTGTTCCGGGCTATCGCACCCACGCGCGCGCGCCGCAATCACGGCGGATGCGGGTCGACGGTGATCGCCGGGGGCTCGGCCAGCGGTGCAGGCCCCTCGAGCGGCAGCAGCACCTCGAACGCTGCCCCGGTTGGCTCATCGTCGACGAGGCGCACCTCGCCGCCGTGTTCGTGCACGATCGTCTGGACGATGGCGAGCCCGAGCCCTGTGCCTTCGCGCTTCGTCGTGACGTAGGGGTCGAAGAGCCGAGCGCGGATCGTCGGCTCGACACCGGGGCCGTTGTCTTCGACGCGGACGCAGACTTCGTCGGCTCCACGCGAGGAAAGGCGGAGTGTGACTCGTGGAAGCTCACCCGCTGCTTTTGCGGATTCGATCCCGTTCTGAACGAGGTTCGTGAAGACTTGGTTCAGCTGGTTTGCATCCGCGACGAGCGTGGCTTCGGTCGCGAGGAGGACGACGACGCGAGCCCCTCCCGTCAGCTCCGGGGCATCGTGCAGCGAGCCGATCGAGCGGAGGAGCTCGCCCAGGTTCACGCGCGCGAACGAAGGGGGTGGCATCCGAGCGTACTTCGAGAATTCCGTGACGATCGCGGCGATGCGCCTGACCTCGGCGAGCACCGTCTTGGTGGCTTCGTCGAAGTACTCTTCAAACTCAGGCGAATTACGCTCACGCATTCGCCGCAGCGTTTCGACGGCCGTGCGGATGGGCGCGAGGGGGTTTTTGATCTCGTGCGCGACCTTCTGAGCCACCTCGCGGCGCGCAGCGATCCGCTCCGTGCGTGCGAGTCGTTGACGCATCTGCTCGAGCTCTTCCTTGGGGTCGCGCTCGCTCCGGGCCCCGTCGAGTGGCGGCGAAGGGGAGCGGCCTTCACGGAGCCGCTCGGTCGCGAGCACAACGGCCGTCGTAAGGCACGCTACGATTCCGAAGGTGAGCGCGAGTCGAAGGTCGAGCTCCGCGATCGCTTCGTCCACCGTGATGCGTTGCGCCGTCAATTCGCGCCGCACGACCGTTCGCACGCCGACAGCGAGCGCTCCTGCGGTGCCGAGGACGAGCAGCAGTGCGGCCGCGATGGTGCGAAGGGTACGGCCGCGTGGCGTCATTTTCTTCATCTTCTACGTCGGAGGTGGTGCGTGTCCAACCTCTACGCGTGGACTCCCCGTCCTCGCGGTTCCACGCTATCGTTCTACGCATGCGCTCGTCCCTCGGGTCGGCTCTCTTCGGCATCGCTGCGCTCGCCGCAACGTTCGCCGGCGCGTGCCGAACGTCCCCGGGGCCAGCGGGGACGGTCTCGAGCATCAGCGTCGGTACGGGCGGTGCCCCATCGACGAGCAGCGTCGGCGGTGCGGTTGCCACCGGGACGGGCGGGTACGGCGGCGAACTCGTGGTGCCCGGCGTTCCGCTCGTCGGTGTCGAGCCGAATCCCCGCCACACCGGTTCGGGTGAGCCGCCTCCATCCGAAGTGATGCTCGCCGAGCTCATGGTGCTGGCGGCGGGCGTGCGCTCCGTCACGCTCGACGTTCCCTGGCGAGAACTCCAGACCGACGTCGCTCTCGACGCGCTTGCTCTTCGCGTCGGCTCGTTGCGAGCGAAGGGCCTCCGCGTGGTGCTCGTTCTCGACGTCGTCGATGGCCGTGTGGACGGGCGTCCGCAGGACCTGGCGATGACGGCCTGGGACGCTGCGGCGACGGGTGCCGCGCTGGATGCCGTGCTTGCCGGACTTGCCACGCGGATAGGCACCGAGCTTGACGCTTTCGTGCTTGGTCGCGACGTCGATGTGTACGAAGCGGCTCACGCGGAACTTGCCGCCTCGTTCGCAAACCGAATCGCCGCGGCCACGAGCTACGCGCAGTCCGTGTTTCCGCCGACCGTTCCGGTCGCGGTGGGCCTCTCGTTCGGCGGGCCCGCTTACGATGAGATTGCGACCGGTCTGGCGAACCTCGGCACGGCCTCGGCGTTTCGCTACGCGCCTGGCCTCGGCGCAGCGGCGGTCGCGAAGGCAAGCGCGGCGGCGAAGGACCTCGATGCGATGATCGCCCTTGCGGCCTCGCGACCGATCTTTTTGACGGGCGTTCGCTTCACGACGGACCCTTCCCTCGGTGCTACGGCGGACGCTCAGGCGCAGCTCTTTCAAGCATTTTTTGCCGCACTTGAACCCCGCGGTGCGTACGTGCGAACGGTCAATGTGGCGAGACTTCACGACTTCGGGGCGGAGGCCTGTGCGCTTCGCGCTCTCGAGCAAGGGTTGCCGCAAAGTGACCCGTCGGTACGTTTCGATTGTGCGTCCGGATTGCGTGACGCGTCTGGGGAGGCCAAGCTGTCATGGCAGGCCTTCTTGAAGGCCGCGGCGGCAAATTCGGCTCCATGAGCGGACGTGTACCGCCGTTCTAGGGCGTGTCCACTTCGGTTGAGCAGGCGGCAGCGCTCGCGGGCGAAAAAGGAGATGGCGAAGACAATGGCATCCTCGATGGTCGGCAAGATCGGCGCGCTTCAGGACTTCAGCCTGTACCGCGACCTCAACTGGGAAGGGACCTTCGAGCAGTACCTCGAGATCGTCAAGGAACGACCGGAGGTGACGCGTAACGCGTACCAGCGCGTGTACGACATGATCATTCGTTACGGTACCGAGGAGTACACCGACTCGAAGAAGAAGCTCGTCCGGTACAACTTCTTCCGTGATGAGATTGAGGGCGGAAAAGACGCGATTTTCGGCCTCGACATCCCACTGATGCGTCTCGTGAGCGTGCTGAAGGCGGCCGCGCGCGGGTTCGGCCCCGAGCGACGCATCATCTTGCTCCATGGTCCCGTCGGCTCCTCCAAGTCGACGATCGCCCGGCTCCTGAAGAAGGGTCTCGAGCAATACTCCCGCAGCCAAGAAGGTGCGCTTTACACGTACGACTGGGTCGACCTCGAGAGCATCGGCATGAGCGGCCTCGAGGCCGCGCGGTTCCCGAGCCCGATGAACGAGGAGCCGCTGCGCCTCATCCCGTCGGAGTGGCGCGAGAAGGCGATCGAGGACTTGGGCCTTGGCAACGACCGCTTCCGCGTGGCGGTGAAAGGCGACCTGAATCCAGCGTGCCGCTTCATCTTCTCCAAGCTCCTAAAGCGCTACGAGGGCGACTGGTCCCAGGTCGTGGAAAAGCACGTTCGCGTTCGACGCGTCGTGATGAGCGAGCAGAACCGCGTCGGCATCGGTACCTTTCAGCCCAAAGACGAGAAGAACCAGGACTCGACCGAGCTCACCGGCGACATCAACTATCGCAAGATTGCCATCTACGGCTCCGACTCCGATCCGCGCGCGTTCAACTTTGACGGCGAGTTCAACATCGCGAACCGCGGCATCCTCGAATTCATCGAGGTGCTGAAGCTCGACGTCGCGTTCTTGTACGATCTCCTCGGCGCCACGCAGGAGCACAAAATCAAGCCGAAGAAGTTCGCGCAGACCGACATCGATGAGGTGATCATCGGTCACACGAACGAGGCTGAGTACAAGAAGCTCCTGAACAACGAGTTCATGGAGGCGCTCCGCGATCGCACGATCAAAATCGACATCCCGTACATCACCAAGGTGTCCGAGGAGGTTCGGATCTACGCGAAGGACTTCAACGCGAAGAAGATCCAAGGAAAGCACATCGCGCCCCACACGCTCGAGGTGGCGGCGATGTGGGCCGTGTTGACGCGCCTCGAGGACCCGAAGAAGCACAACCTTCAGCTCATCCAAAAGATGAAGCTCTACGACGGCAAGGTCTTGCCGGGGTACACTCAAGACACGGTGAAGGAACTCCGAAAGGAGACGCATCGCGAGGGGCTCGAGGGAATCAGCGCGCGCTACGTTCAAGACAAGATCTCGAACGCGCTCGTCAACGAGTCGGGGCAGGGAACGATCAACCCGT
>Ga0114972_10002917_pt1 | contig 12881 bp, 17 predicted proteins | sample M_140807_EF_Meta_FD_87354 | JGI IMG/M metagenome (GOLD analysis project Ga0114972, IMG submission 87354) | Freshwater microbial communities from Lake Montjoie, Canada to study carbon cycling - M_140807_EF_MetaG | ecosystem: Environmental > Aquatic > Freshwater > Lake | place: Lake Montjoie... | reverse complement strand
TTGATTTTTCAGTTTCATAATTACCTAATAGAACGGAAACATTAGGTATTATAACACTCGTATTATTAATAATAGTCCATTTATAACTTGGAACTTGCGGGGACAAATTAGAATCCGATTTAGGTTTCTTTTTTGCTATAACTACAGAAACAACAACAATAATAACAATAATAACAACAACAATTGTAGCAATTATCATTACCAGTTTTAAATTTTTCATAATCAAATTCGTTTGCATTTTTATTGTTTATATAAAATTTTTTTTTCAAAAAATTAACTAACGATATCCTAACGTGCTAACCGTTTGTCCATTCTTAATTATATTAATCAAGGCTAAACGTTCAATGTATAATAAAGCTGTATTTGGAAATGGTCCGGTATTAATGGAGCAACGATTATTTGTGTTTGTAATAAAAGCACGAGCTTCTTCATAGGCAATCGCCTTTAAAATAGAACCAGGCATACTCTATAATTAAAATATATAATTTTAATTATTCAATAAATAATATAATTTTTTATATCAAACCTTCTCGTTCTTTTTCTTCTGACATTTTTTGGTTATGTAATTCTAAAAAGGTTTTAATAATATTAATTAGCTTGTGAGGCATAAGAGAAATATCAAATTTAATTCCTCCCTTGTTTATTTTTGGTTTATAAGGAACAGTATCATGAGGGTATTTATCTTCTAAAATACTATAGAATTTAATTAATGCATACAAAACTTCAGTCCCATTTGCATCTAAATCTTTATTAATACTCGCACAAATATTTAATTGATCTTCGTAATTAAACGTTAAATTTTCAGATTCACTTTTTTGCTTTAGACTTGAATATAATGGAAAAGATACTGGATTCATTTTTATTTGTATTTCTTGGAATAAAAATTTTGCGATTCATTTTTTAATGATATTCATATTTTGTCAACAACATAAAAAGTTTGAAGGAGGTATTTTTAAAAACAAATGATATCGAACCATTTTTAATTTTATAGTAGGATAATCCAAATTGCTACCAAGTAATGGTTTTTTACCAGCAAAAAATGGGTGATTAATCGTTTGCAGAGTCAACTCGCAAATTCTTGGCACTAGAGTCTTTTTAGAATCATTTGTGTCATTGGCAAAACCTAAATATCGAAAAATTCTTCCTCCTATTGGATAAGTAGCATGCTTACCTAATGAACAATAAATATTAAGGTTAACGCCATAACAAGTTTTTTCAATACATGTTTGAGAATCCTGTTCATTCAACCAAAAGTGTTCCTCTTGGCCGTGCGGAGTAAAACAAATTCTGGATACGTCATTATTTTTAATTTCCACCACTACCAATTCCAAATCATCGACATGAGAATCAACATGACACTTTCCCAAACCATCATCAAATAAATAATACATGAAATAATAAACCCATGTTGTATTTTTATCAATTATACGTGTAAAAGCGTTGATACAATTATCGGATAAATTATTTTGTAAGCGTTGATTTAAATCAATAGGAAAAAATCGTTCTTTACTATCAAAATGTAATTTTATAGTTATATTCATATTATAAAAAATTTTTTATAATACTTTTAAATATTCAATTTTTTTTTATTTTTTATTAAAAAAAATGACAACTCCTATACCTACGTATAAATTTTTATTACCGATTCAACAAACAGTTAAAAAAGTAAATGTGAATGTTATGCAAGTGATTGCCTGTGTATTATTTTTTATAAGCATCTTTTTCTTTTTTTGGCGTAAATCATACTTAATAAGTGTAATATGCGCTGTAGCCTTTGCCAACTATTTAGCCATTAATCTAAATGTTTGGAAAATTACAAAACCAAATGGAGTCGATGACTACCTAGCCAGATATTTAGATTGGCTTATTACAACTCCTTTATTAGTAGTAACTCTTTTAATGAAAGCAGGTATCACGGATCCAAAAATCTATCTATTTTTTATTGCTCTTGATGTAATTATGATTTATTTTGGGTATTTGGGATCCAAATCTACAAATCCAAAGGCCATGTATACATTTTTTGCATTTAGTTGCTTTTTCTACTTGAGTATCTTTGCCTTTTTATTACCTTTTAAACCACCCATGTACTTGTTTTTATTTTTATTTTTAGCATGGATGGTATATCCAATTATTTGGTTTTTACATGAATATAAAAAATTGTCAAATCAAAATTTTGATTATATTATTTCTGCCTTGGATATTTTTTCTAAAATTGGATATGGTCTAATTTTGTCCGTTTAATTTTTTAAAAAATGTTGAATTGAAAAAAAAATTGATTTATTTTTTTCAAATTTAAATTTATACAAGTATGATAATATTACCTTTAAATTTATTAGAAAATGTTTTTAGCTTTTTATTACATTCCAACTCCATGTATGCTCAAAGTAAAGAAAATAAACAACAATATTCAATCTTACGATTAGTTTGTAAAGAATGGAGTGATTGTGTTTCGCAAGATTTATTCTGGAAAGTAAGAGCCTCAATTTTACCCCAATGTAAAGAAAACTATTTTAACTATATCATTAGATATGCAAAAGCCTTGTTTGATAGTAAATTAGAATACGTAGAAGAAAATCCTAGTTATAAATTTCAATTTGAAATTTTAAATTCGTTAGGTCAATTAATTTATTATACTTTTGGACCTATTGTATATGAATCTATAAGTAACGAGCAAACTAGAATTGGGATTAAAAAAGATTCTTCAGTTGTAACAAATTCAATACCGATTGAAATTGAAAATTTAAAAAATGTGCGTATAAAAATAATAATTCATTATTGTAATAAATTTGCACTCTTATTTGATTCAACCAGCGATATTGTTTTATCTTTACGAGAACCAGGAGGTTATTTTAATTTACCCGTGAATACAAAATTTGCCAGCTCTAAAAAAATTACATATCTTGAAAGTTTAATCAAAGCTTATGTTTGTTTTGATTTGATAAAATATTACGACCTGTACCAATTTCATAGTAGCACAAATAAAACAGATAAATATAATTCAAGTTTGGCATTTTTGTTAGGTTGTAAAATTGAAGATACCAATATCTTTTTTCGAAATTTAAATTGGAAAACCATTTAAAAAAATGATTATACCCAAATTTTTCAACATCCTTTAAAAAATGGATAATAAACAAATTCAATGTATTGAATTGGCAGAAAAGGGAGAAAATATTTTTATAACTGGTTCTGCTGGAACAGGGAAATCTTTTACCGTAAATAAAATTGACTTTAGTCTTTCAACCAATGGAAAACAAGTTAGTGTAACCGCCATGACAGGGTGTGCAGCAATATTAATTAGTCCTAAAGCACGGACTTTACATTCATGGGGAGGAATTGGATTGGGGAAAGAAACTGTAGATGAATTATTGGTCAGAGTAAGAAAGAATAAACAAGCATATCAACGTTGGAAAAAAACGGATACATTAATTATTGATGAAATAAGTATGCTGGGTCCACTCTTATTTGAAAAACTCGATGCATTAGCTAGACGATTAAGAAAAAATAAAAATTTCTTTGGAGGAATTCAACTAATTCTAGTGGGAGATTTTTTTCAATTACCTCCTATTGAAGAAAGTGAGTTTTTGTTTCAAAGTGAAATTTTTAAAAAAGAAATTACTCACAAAATACATTTAGATACAATTTACAGACAAAAAGAAGATAAAGCGTGGTATGAAATTTTACAAAATATTAGACAAGGTTTCCTAACAGAAAGAGACTTTTCTATTTTACAAGAAAGAATTGAGGCTTGTAAACATGTTACGGATCCAAATATGACTGTTTTATACCCAGTAAATCGTAAAGTTGATTGTACCAATGACTCTGAATTATTAAATTTGAATTCAAAGATTCATGAATTTAAAATAAAAATACAAAAAGGACCCTTGGTTTCTGTAAACGATATTGAACCATTAAGAAATCAAATGTCCATTCCTAATGTAATAAAATTAGCAATTGGTGCACAAGTAATCTTGACATGGAATGTAGATATTGCCAATGGTCTTGTTAATGGTTCTCAAGGGCATGTAGTTGGATTTTCAAAAAAAAATAATCCAATTATTAAATTTTTAAATTCCAAAAAAGAATTAGAAATAGAACCTATGGAATATTCAAATGATGAAACGAAAGATTTACGTATTTCTTTTTTTCAATTACCATTAAAATTAGCATGGGCACTTTCCATTCATAAAGTTCAAGGCCATAACTTGGATGTTGCTTTAATGGACTTGGGAAGCCAAATTTTTGAGTGTGGTCAAATTTATGTAGCCTTGTCTAGAATAAAAACAATTAATGGAGTATTTTTACACTCTTTTGATCGTGAAAAAATAAAAGTCAATCCATTAGTTTTGGATTTTTACTCTCAATTTAGAAAGTAAATACTTTCGAGCCTCTGTTTCATTTTCCAAATAATAAAATACTATTGTCAATATTGAAAATAGAGTTTCATGCGAATACTTACAATTATTATATATAAATACATCAATAATTAAAGAAAGAGTAGAAGGACTATAATGATTTCCGGTATATTTTAATACTTGTTTTAACATTTCATCGTAAGATAAATTGTATTTATGAATTTTTGGAATACTATTTTTATTTACATTAGGGTTGGCTCCATTTTTTAAAAGCCATTTCACCATTTCATTTTGTTTATAATATCCTGCCAATTCTAGAGGAGTTTTTCCGGAAATTCTAAATTTTAAATTTAAATCCACACCTGCGTTTACTAATAATTTGGCAATTTTTATGTATCCCCAAATACAAGCCCAATGAAAAGGAGGATAAATCTTTTTGTCATTTCCATTGGGGTCCACACCTTGCTTTAATAAAATTTCAACACGATTTATATTGTTTGATTTGACGGCTTCAATTAAATTCATTATTTTTATTTTTCAAACTATTTCTTAATTAAATTTTTTTGAAATTATCGAGTCTAAAGCTTATAACTTTTTTGACCAAATAAAAAAAAAATCAATTTATAAAGAATGAGTGCTTTAAAAACTTGTTTATACATTTGTGTCATTGTTTTAATTTTATTAGTCGTAATCTATATTATTTATTCTCAAATGACAGAATATTATCAACAATCCGACCCCATGTTGAAAATAATTAAAGATACACTCGAACCATTACATCCCAGAGTTAGGGAATTAAATTTTTACGAAGGAAATAAAAGCTATACCATTAACAAAAGAAAAATTTACTTGTGTCTTCGTGACGAAAATCAAGAATATTATGATTTTAATATGCTACTTTATGTCGCCATACATGAGTTATCTCATGTCTTGTGTGACGAAATTGGTCATACACCCAAATTTAATCATATTTTTCAAAATCAATTAATCGAGGCAGAAAGGCAAGGAATTTATGATTCTTCCAAACCAATTATTTCCAATTATTGTGGACATAATTAATTTATACATTTATATACAAATTCCAATTTCCATTGGAAATGAAAAGACGATAATTTGAATGTCCAATTATTTTCATCATTTGTTTTAATTCTTCTAGAGTGCAAATGTGATAAAATCGTTTATAATTTCCAAATGGAACTAAATAATCTCCATTACCTAGTTCTATAATTTTTTTCTTGGTGCAACGTTGTAATCCAAATTGTTTCCACAACGTTATAAATAATTGACCTCCTTTTTTAGTAATTCGAATCATTTCTTGGAGAGCAATACATCGTTCTTGAAAAGTTTTCAAATGATGAACAACAGCAATGGACATTGTAGAATCAAAATATTCATCTGGAAATGGAATTTCCAAAATGTCTCCTAGTTTTACATTTAAATTTTTTTCTAAACAAATTGTTATCAATTCTACACAATTATCCATTCCAAACATTTCTAAATCTTTTCGATACAACATATTTTTCCCATTACCACAACCAGCATCTAATACTTTACAATTGGAATTACATGAATTCAAAAAATCTTGCACTTCTTGCCAAATTGAAAATCTAGTTTTAGAAAAGGATTGAGCAATGGGTGAATACATAATTGGAAATAAATTTTTAAAAATTTATTTGCATCATTTTTATTTCCTAACTACGAATCCACAAATTACAAATCCATTTTTCTCCTGAAATTACGGGCGATCCGGCATGTTTTGCTTTTGGATGAACAAAAGTTTTGCTTTGATCCAAATTTTCAAATAATACTCCAGTTCCGGCTGGTTCTTTAAATTCCTTATTTAAATTTAGAAAGACAGTTTCTCCTCCTGAATATTCTGTCGGTTCATTAAGATAAATAATCATTGTTCGATCGCGAGGACGTTGATGATATCTTTTCAACTCTTTTTTACAATAGTCATCTTTCATAAAACATTGATCGTAATGATAATTAAAAAATTCGTTTGGATGATATTGCACCACTTGTAATTCTTCACATTTTGATTTGGGTTGACCTGTAATCTTTTCGACTCTGTCATATAACCTATCAATTAATGGATCATCATTAAATGCTAACCAACATGTCTTACTTTTTCTTTCCATCGTTACTTGGTCGTCTTTTACCTTGGAAGACTCCAATCCTTTATCCAATGCTAATTTTTTGATTAATTTACATTCTTCTTTGGATAAAATATTTTCAAAAATAATAGGTTCCGTATAAGGTAAAGAAATATCACATAATGACAAATAGTCAGGGCTTGGAGTCGATAAATAGTCAGGACCACTTGTTTTTGGCTCTTGTATTTCAGGAGCTGAAACTTTAATTTTTTTGGTAGTTTTAAAAAAGTTTTTCAAAAACAAGTATATAATTAATCCAAGAACAACGATTAAAAATAATAAAATTATTAAATTCATAATTTTATTTTAAAAGAAATTTTTTTAAATTAACAAAAATGGTATAAACAGATAAGGACTCTAATCAAAATGAGTATTTTTATTGCCAATTATATACCAGTTTTATTAACTTTTTATTGGATTTATCAACGTCAATCCATAAATTTACTTTATTTTATTTTTATTGCCTTACCCTTGATGGAACTTTTATTTCCGTTACCCATTCATTTTTTAGCTTCACGAACCAAAAAACCAATCGATAATTTACTTTTACATTTATGGTATCCAGTTGAAATAATCTTATTTATATTATTTGTAAATACAAAACAGTTTACCTTGATCGACTCTGTTGTTATGAGCTTAATTATGGCGTTGGGTATTAATGTAGCGCATGAATTAATTCATAAACCTGCCAGTATTCATAAATGGTTTGGACGACGTTTGTTGGAATTTTCTGGATATGGGTTTTGGGAGTGGCAACATTTGTATTATCATCACAGAAATGTTGGATTCCCTAATGATCCTGCTACTGCTCCATTAGGTATGTCGGTATACCAATTTGTCCCTCGATCAATTTACGGAACGATAGTTCAAGCATGGAAACATAATCCGGCTGAATTTGTATTATCTGTTCATCGAACATTTGTGATTCAAATGTTTCTAAATTTATTTTTAGGATTTCAAGTGGCTAGATTCCATATGTATTCGTCGTTTTTTTCCATTCTTTTTCTAGAAATGATTAATTATTTGGAACACTACGGACTGACTAGAAAAGATGATGAAAAAGTAAATGAAATCCATTCTTGGGATGCACCTTATTTATGGAGTTCTTTATTGTTATTCAAATTACCATTCCATGCGGATCATCATATAAACGCATGGAAAAGCTACTCTGAATTAAAAGTTAGAGATTCGTCTCCCAAATATCCTTTTTCGTATCCAATCATGTTGCTTATTTCTTTAGTTCCACCTCTTTTTTTTAGAATTGCCAAAATCTAATTTTTAATGTATTTCATGGTAATGCAATACATACTAATAATACCATGTTCAAAATGTTTCTTGTTTTTCATGTAAGTTGAATATTGTTTAAAAATGTCCATTGCCTTGTGTTTTTTAATTCCATTTTGTCGTAATTCTTGTTTTAAATATCCTTCAAAATTGTCTAGTAAAAGAATATTTTGTTTAATTTTTGAAGAACTCATTGTCAAAACAATAGAATTTAAAATTTCCCATCCTTGACGAACATTTTGTTGTCGTTGATATTCTCTTTTAATTTTTTTATACTTGTACATTAATTTTATCTAAAAGTATTTATCCTTTTAAATGGACGGGTTTTGGAAATAAAGATTTCATAAAGATACGAACTCTGGCATTATGATTAAACACGGCGTCAAAATGAAAGTAACGATGTTCACAATCCATTTCTTGATTTTCCAAGCCTGTAAAAGTGTTTGGGTGCATGGCATTTTCATTTAGTTTTTTCATTTCTGGAGTTAGAAATACAATAGTTTTTTGAAATTTCCATTCATAACGTAAAAATACAAAAGGATTCGATTTATAAATTCCAAAACCTGCAAAAGCAGAATAAACAGGAAACAACTTTTCTTGTGGCCAATTTTTTAATCGTTCATGTATGGCATCTTGCATTTTTTTTACCCCATCGTATTTCCAATGGAAAGCACTTATTATCATGGGATCATAAGATAATGCCCATACATCGTAATAGGGAATTCGATTAAAAGTGATGGCTTCCCATTCATCACGACGATTCCAAGCTTGATCAAAAACTTTTAAATTTATGGGAGAGGAACATACATCATCCATATCCATAATTATAAAGTGAGAGAATGGTTCAACATTATACAATTCCAAAATTTTAGAAAGCATCTTATTTCTGGCAATACAAATATTTTTAGTTCGTATTGCACTCGTTTTTTTACCTTTTATAATGGTCATTTTGGATAATTTGGTTTTCCACTTTTCCAATACTTTTAAAGAATTATCTGTTCCTTTATCAATGACAACGACGATTTCAAAAGATTGAAATCGGGACAAAATTTTGGTAATATTATTAAAAACTGGATCTAAATATTTTTCACAATTGTAAACTAGACCTCCAATAACTATTTTTTCACCCAAGGTTATTTTCAATTTTTCCTTTTGAATTCTAACTTTATAATATATTAAGATCACTAGAATTAATAAAATGATAAATACCAAAATCATAATCATTTATTTTAAAATAAAATAAATAATAAATGATATTTTGTCATGAGCGCTTCAAAGGCCAAGTAGATCTATATTCATCTTACCCACAAATATTCAAAAATATAGGTTCTCACAAACGGTATGGGCATATTTATTATGATTTGGTGGATACGAATCAATCTAGAAAATTTTACTTGTCAGATTGGCAAATGTATATCAAACATGATTCCATTTTTTTGGGCAAGTTTGAAAAAGATTATAGAAATTATTGGATTCATAATAATGAAAATTTATTTTCAAATTTTAATACACCTCTTTTAAATTTATATACAGAGAATGAATTAAATTCAACAGAAAATTTATTACCCGTTAATGAATTACCTGATCATAGACTTGACGAAACAAATGAACCCTTAGTGCCTCCAAATTCTCTTTCCAGCCTACTTAAATGTCCAATTACCCATCAACTTATGCAACATCCAGTGATCATGATGGACGGATATACTTATGAAAAAAGTGCTATTGAGCGATGGTTACAAGATAATGATCGATCACCTATGACCAATGTTAGATTAAGAGATACCCGATTAATCCCAAATTTGAAATTACAAGAAATAATTATGGAAATTTCACAATAATTTTTTATTATAGAAAAAAGAATGAGCGCTATTGCAATTTTTAATAATGTAATTTCTGGAAAAATTTTATTTTCTCAACACCAAAAAGTTTTAAACATTCAAATTGATTTACAAGGATTTGAACCTAATAAAGATTATGCTATTCATATTCATGAATTTGGAGATTTGTCTCAAGGTTGTAAATCATTAGGAGGCCATTTTAATCCAACAAATCATCATCACGGCTCTGATTTACACCAAAAACATCATCATGCTGGAGATCTTATGAATAATATTCATAGTGACCAAAACGGAAAAGTAAAACTAGAATTTCAATCCAAATGCTTGTCTGTTTCTTACAGTTCATCTAAATGTATTTTAGGAAGAAGTGTCGTCATTCATAAACATAGCGATGATTGTGGACAAAAAGGATTAGTTCATAATGACATTTTAATCCCCTATCAAGAAATGACATTGAAACAATTACAAAAAATTTCCAAAGAAAGAGGATATCCTTCGAAAAAAACTAAAAAACAACTTGCGGATAAATTAGATTCCGAAAGTTTAATTACAGGTAATGCGGGTGGTAGAATGGCTTGTGCAATAATTGGATTAGCATCTAAAGAGTAAAAACAATTTCAAAAAATTAAATAAAAATTTTTGTATGCATTAAAAGATGTCAAAAAAATACGCAACTTTTGTTGAATTTGGAAAAGCACTTAATGATAATATTAAAAACCCACTTAGTGCATCCAATCCTTTAACGTATTGTCTAGTTCCATCCCTGAATAGTCAATTTGTTCATGGTTCTTCCTCCGCTGGAATGTTGTATTCTAACCAAAATGCCAGTTGTATGTCGTTCATGTCTGGACGTTGTATGAAAGAATGGGATGGATATTGCCAAGCTTATGTGGATTTAAATCAGGATACCTATTGGCCAAATATGGGAGTGATTGATACCGCTGCCTACACCAATGCCAAAAATTATTATAATATTAAACCTACCATTGGTCAAGACTTGTTGAGAAATACTTGTTATCGAAAATTTATCTTTGTTCCAGGACAAAAACCAACTGTAACCCAATTTGACAGTAATGTAGCTAATTCACCAGTTATTGAAATTTATAATAATGAAGTTGCTAATTATTCTTGGGTCAAAGATTTGGGAAATGCAAGTTTAATAGACAGTGATATTCTTGTTCAAAAAATGTTGGAAAATCCAATGATTTGTATGGATGTTATTGGTCGAATTTACTTGGCCTATATGAATAATGAAAATAATATTAAACAACAAATCAAAGGATCGATTTTAGAAAAATATTTCAAATTAAATGGGAGTGCTTTGGATGCTTATGTAGGACAAGCCCAGCAATTTGTTCCGTCCTTTCAATATCAAAATCAATTGTATGGATGGACATCTTAAGCGTTAATTCGTTTAGTTTTTCTGTTGAGTCTTATTAAAATTTTTTTTTTAATAAAAATGGGAAACGATCAAAGCGCTTCACCTGCTTACATGCATGATGATCCAATAAAACCTATCCAATTGGACGATTTATTAACTCAAAACGTAAAATCAAGACAAGGACTTTCTTATAAACAAGTTATATTACCTATAGGAACTGTATTTTATAGGGGTATTAGAAGTAAAAATTGTGAAAAATTAGCAGTGGAAAGAGGAGAACATGGTCGATGGTATGGGTCGATTAAAACGGCCAAATCATATTCTGCTAGAGCAGATAATAATTCGGGAAGAATATGTGCTGTAGAATTAACAAAACCCATAAAATTATTAGACATGACGGATCCTGGAACACAAGCCCTTTTATTAGAAAGATTTGCTAATATTAATCAAAGAGCCCAGTACCTAGTTTCTCAAGCTTTTGCAATAAGAATGTCAAGTCATCAAACGCAAAAAAAATACAGAAAAAGCGAATATGAAGCTGATGAAATTATTGTAGACTTTCTTTGTAGTGCATTTCCCAAAGTGGATGGATATATATGGCTAAGCAAATGGCACGAAAGTAGTGATGAATCTTTTCATAATGAAATTTATTTATGTAATCCATCAAACTGTGTATCTCTATTATCTTTTAAAAAAATCAATGAAATGCTTTATAGTATTTTAAATAATATGTATGCTGAAGAATCGCAATTTTTACTTGACTATTTGATAAAATTTGACTTGACAATAGAAGAAATTAATAAAATAATATTGCAATGGAGTCAACAAAATTTAAAAAATTTGAATGTTCAAAATATTGCAAATCTTTATAATCTATTTCCAAAAATGGATGTTGGATTTTCTTTAAATGATTCTCTACAACCAATTCAAGTAATACCTAAACTTAATCTTGAAGCGGTATCTACCATAATAAAATTAACTATGTATACCTCAATGTATTTAGATAAATTAAACATTGATTCTGATATATTTATTCAAGCTTTTAATAATTTGTCTCAAGGACGTTCTTTATTTAATGTAAATTTTACTCACGACATTTTGCAAATACCTGGATTATTTGATTATTTATTAGCAACAACTAGACCTATTGTTTTATTTGCTGATTTTAATGAAGAGATAAATCCTCAACTAGCCTATATTACAAATCTTAATGAACAAAATTGGGCAGATTTAATATTTTTTACAGTTCTTTCAAAATATAATAACAAATATATACAAGAATTTATACGTTTTCCAAGTATTATGGATGAATTATCGTGGAAAAAGTTTTTGAATCATCAAGAAAGTTTAATTTTACAATATAGACCAGCTTCTCTTACAATGTCAAAGTTTTTAGAATTGGAAGAAAATTTTGTTCGTTATAAATTATCTGATATAGAAAATAAATATCTTGATTATTTATTACCAAAAAAGCAATTACAAAAAAAATCTCAAATTCCAAAAAATAAAAAAATTACGTATGTAGGTAAAGGATTCACTGGATTGCCTGCGACTAAAGATTCTAAACCAAATTTTATAGTTCCAAGACGTAGAAATTAGTTTGTCCAAGAATTATTTCTTGCTTGATTACTTTTTTTTCCAAATCAACAATTTCTAATAAAGCATTTTCGTGATGTGGATTGAATAGTTGTAGTTGATTCAATTCTAAAATTTGGTCACTATACATGATCAAGTGTTCTTGAATCAAAACCCACGGGTAATAAATTTTTCTTTTTGCATAAAGTTCATGATATTCCCCCGATTTTGGATTGGGAACAAAATAAGATTTATTTAGAAAAATTTTATTAGATTCTCGATGAACAACAATCAT
>Ga0114972_10002912_pt1 | contig 12886 bp, 13 predicted proteins | sample M_140807_EF_Meta_FD_87354 | JGI IMG/M metagenome (GOLD analysis project Ga0114972, IMG submission 87354) | Freshwater microbial communities from Lake Montjoie, Canada to study carbon cycling - M_140807_EF_MetaG | ecosystem: Environmental > Aquatic > Freshwater > Lake | place: Lake Montjoie... | reverse complement strand
GCTTATTTTACTGCCTAAGTCTTGATCCCAATACTCGTCTAGGCGGGGTTTGAGGTGCAGTTGTCGGGCAATGTTGGCACAGAGCCAGCGCAAAAATTGATTGAGGTCGTTCAAGATGGCGCGATCGACTTGATCTAGGTTGAGGCTGACGGTGTGGTAGTTCTGGGTTTTGGCAAATTCTAGGATTCTCAGGAGTAGGGAGGTTTTGCCCATTTCCCTCGGTGCTTTGATGCGGATTAGGGTTCCTTGTTTCCTAATTTCTTGTTTGATCTGGGCTTCGACGGGTTTACGTTCGAGGTAAAAGGGGGAACTGAGAGGGACTGCGCCGTTGGGGTAGGGTGGGGAATTATCAGGTTCAGTGTCAAAAATTTCGAGGCTTTGGGGTTTTGTGGATGGTTTGGGTTCAAAGTCGAGGTTGGCGATGTCTTTCCATTCGAGGCCCAGTTGCCGACTGAGTTCTTCAAAGGTGCCGTAGTCAACGGGTTTGCCTGTGAGGAAGTTGTTGACGGTGGCGAGAGATAGTCCAACTTCTTCGGCGAGGGCGCGTTGGCTGGGGTAGCCGTTTCGTTGGAGGGCTAGTTTGACGCGGTTTAGTTGGGTGGGTTGGACTCTCAGCGATCGGGGCATGGGAGGCGGTTTTAAGTTTAACGCTCTTATTCTAAGGTAAAAGTCAGACTAAAGGTAGATGGAAGTCAGAAAGATGTCAGGTGTTCTCAGGTTTTAAGGTGGGTGGATTGGAGGCTCGGCGATCGCTCTTTGAGTTTTGAAGCGATCGCAACCCTTTTGCTAAAAAGTTACGGAAAATTGCGTTAAAATTGAGTGCTAATGTCTAACTTGTGAGTAGCATCTATGGTAAATTCCTCCAAGCGATCGCCGACTTCTCTCGAACTGCTCATTTCTGAAATAGAAGCCACCCCTAGAGAGTATTGGACAGAACTACTAGAAACCCTGCGCCAATTTCGGCAGACAATTCCGTTAACAAACTCACCCGTTATTAATGCAGAACAAGCTCAAAAAAATCAAGCCGCGATTGATCTTTTAGACTCTTGGTTAAGTGAAGATGAAGATACTTGTGAACATCAACAAACTTGGGACTATTTAAAAAAGGTTATGGATGAAGACCGTTTATCAGATCGTCCTCTATTTTCATGAACCGCTTAATTTTATTAGATTCGGGGCCGTTAGGCATGGTGACAAATCCCAAGGCAAAAGGACTTCCGCTTGCTTGTCAAGAGTGGCTAAAAAGGCTTCTAAAACGAGGTGAACGATTTGCGATTCCTGAAATTGCAGATTATGAGGTACGTCGAGAATTGCTCCGTGCCAATTTATTGAAAAGTGTTCATCGTCTCGATCATTTAACCCAAACGCTTGAATATATTCCTATTCAAACAGATACCATGTTGTTAGCTGCAAGTCTTTGGGCAGAAGTCAGAAAAATGGGACAACCAACGGCTGATGCCAAGGCATTAGGTGGAGATGTTATTCTAGCGGCTCAAGCGCAATTATTGGCTAATGAGATGATAACAGTAGTAATTGCAACAACAAATGTTGGTCATTTGAGCCGATTTGCTACAGCTTTAAGTTGGCAGGATATTGATTAATTTTAAAAACGCGATCACTTTTTAATATCTTTGCTCAGACTATCCGAAAAATATTAGCTGGGAAATTTTTTCGTTGGAGAGCTTTTGGCGCGGTTTAGTTGGGTGGGTTGGACTCTTGGCGATCGGGGCATGGAAGGCGATTTTAAGTTTAACTGTCTTATTCTAAGGTAAAAGTCAGACTAAAGGTAGATATAAGTCAGAAAGATGTCAGATAGGCGAGGGGGTGTTGGTTTGGGAAGCGGTTTGGTTGGAGGGTTTGTTGGACTTTTGGCGAATTGCTGGATGGAGGGGCTGTTTTGGGGTTAATGGTCTTATTCTCAGGTGAAAGTCAGAACAAAGGTAGTCAGAAGTCAGAAAGATGTCAGGTGTTCTCAGGTTTGAAGTCAGTTAGGGGTGGGGTTTGATAGATAGTGTCAGGTTCAAACAACTTGAGTCTGATGTTCACCGACGCTCTCTAAAGACGAGACATTTTGCTAATGGCATTATGGCTAACTTGAAAATTCAAAAGTAAGTAGATTTTTGAGAATGTCTAAAGGGTATAGATAGGGACAGGATATAAAAAGTTAAATTCTGTCTCAAATCCAAACTACAATGAAAAATTTTTCAACAAGGAAAAACAATGACAATTCAACTAACATTGCTTAAAAACGTTGGTTTTGTACACCAACCAGCGACATTAACAACTCCGTCAATTGCATTTTTTGCTGCCCCCCCAACCTCACAGAACCAAACTTTTAAATCTTTTGAAGTGCAAAATGGTTATGGAGCAGTAACCCAAGTATCTGTCACTCCTGGCTATGGTGCAACAGTAACGGCTAGTGTGAATATGGTGGTCACATCCATCACCGAACAAACTTTTCAGCAAGTTATTCATACAGTAAAAAATAGTTACTCATATCAAAACAACAGTGACTTCAAACAACAGATGGACGGTGCTTCATATTCGTCTGCTGGTTCCACTTGTTCTGGAATCTTCGGGTGGTTAGTTGGCAATCACCAAGATAGTTACTCAAATACCAAAACTGATTTAACGAATCAAATCAATAGCTACAATTCGGGTAATTCCAGTGATGACCATACTGTCGCAAACACTGTCGCAAACATCCTCTTGAACAACACATCCACTGTATCAGTAACAGCCAGCATCTCGGTTACTGGACAACTGCTTGTCCCTTCTCCAACCATCATAGCAGTGGAAACATCTACTTTCACTTTCACTAAAAACGACGGAACTACATCATCCGTCAGCATACTCAATCAAACTCCGGTTGTCCCTGCCGATTCCAACAATGGAACAGTAAGTCAGAACACTGTGGCACCTGGCTCTAAGCTAACAATAGTACCAGTGGGTAGCTAACAATTTATATCGAATGGGGGATACATCCACCATCCCCCCTCATAACCCATTTCCGCTATTCTTCGCACGATTTAGGTAATTAATTTTGCACTACTGCTTATCATATCAGGGAGAAAAACAATGTCAATATCTCTATGGTCAAAATCGGCCTTCCATTGTAGCTCTTCTACTCCTAAATTTGAGTTTGCCTCTGAGATAGATGGGAAACAGGGAACTGGAGGCATATCGGTGCAGAGCGAACAAAGTGAAAATGATAAGTTATTCTTCAGTGTAAATTGGACAACTACCACTACTACTTACTCTGGCGAACTACAAGAGGGTGATACAAGTACAGAGATTTCCAGCCCGTCAGATGATACTTCATTCAGGCCAACATTTAGTCAAAATCTAGGCCCTATGAGCTTGGAATACGATATCGATACTCAAAGTGGAGCGGTAGCTATATCCTGCAAAATCAATGATTTTTCTTTTGAGACTCAACTAAAACCATACTAATGTGATTGCTTTCCTTTATCTTTAAGCAAATAAGGAGAAAAAACAATGTCAATCTTTTCCTTCAACTATAACAATTCTAACCCCAGCTTTAATTTGAATATCACTATAAATGGCTCACTGGGAACTGCAATGATAGGGTGGGAGTACAGTGATGATAGCGGATATAAAGTAAGTGGCTATTGCAACTTAAATTTCACTGTTACTGCAACGGAAACACCTAATTCACAGCAACATGGAAGAATATCTGTCGCAGACAATACACCATACTTTATAGAATACAATATAGATTTTTCAAATGAACAGTTAGGTTTGATTTGCGGGATTAAGGATATCCAAAGTTCTTTTGATGTGGGTCTACCTCCTATAGATCCAATGGTGTGGCCTAAAACTGGTCTACCTGCTCCTCATAATCTAATCATGATTCCTTTATCTCCTCCATCTTGAAAACTGAAGGGTAAATGTTTAGAAAGCAGTCGTTAATCATTCTCATCAAGACACACATCAAGGTAGTATGACAGAGCTGTGGCAAAGGACGATCTTATGCTGATTTGCGATCGCTTTTCTCTGTCTTGAATTAATTTGCGATCACCTTATATTCTCGGTTGGGTAGTGCGATCGCCACTTTTGTAAGGTACGTTAACATAACGTGCCTTTTTATCTTTATTGACCTATTATAGCAGTTTTCAGTTTAGTGAGGTATGGGGTAAAGCTTATGGTGTAAGCCTTACAGTGCTTAAAATATACCTCATCATAATGAAAAACGCTATATCTGCATTGCACTTCGCTTATGTATCCTACAGTTCCTGTCAAAACGGATTAGCAAGGAAGTAACTGAAAATGACCCGAAATAATCCCAGGAACAGTAATATCCTCATCTAATTCTTCCCACCTGAGAGCATAGCCATTTACCTCAACCTTAACCGCCGCCAATTGCTCATTCGTCGCTTGTGTCAAGATGCGGAAACGATCGCCAGGAAAACCGATAATACGTCCATCACTGAGTTCAACATATATCATGTGTTTGTCTGCCCAGGCTCGAATGGCGACAGGTTCAATCACCATCATGGGATTAACGGTTGTGGACTGAGGTGTTTAGAACGGGCGATCACGGACTAATAGCGAGATGTTTAGTTTAACGATCTGGTTCTCAGGTAAAAGTCAGAACAAAGTCAGTTAATCTCAAGTTTGAACTCAGATAGCAGTGGAGTGTAATAGATAGTGTTAGGTTCAAACAACAAATAAAACATTTGAGATTTTGCTACCCGTTTACAAATTCTCGGATTACTCCTAAGCAACGGCGTTGATGGCATCTATGGCCCACAAACCAAACAAGCCTTCGAGCAATTCAAATAAAGAATAAACGAAGCAGTCTCTCTTAAGCTTTTCCACACCAAAAATGTAAACTATTTTTCAATCAAAAAAAAGGAGCAAAAGCCATGCAAATTAGTCAAAAAGGAATCGATCTCATCAAACACTTTGAAGGCGTAAGACTCAACGCCTACCAAGACTCTGTTGGAGTATGGACAATCGGTTACGGTCATACCAAAGGCGTTCACGCAGGCATGAAAATTACCGAAACAGAAGCCGAAAATCTTCTTAAACAAGACCTAGCAACCTTTGAAGCAGGAGTCTCCAATCTGGTCAAAGTACCCGTTAACCAAGATCAATATGACGCATTAGTTTCGTTTGCCTTTAACTTAGGGCTAGGAACCCTTACAGGCTCTACCCTGCTCCATAAACTTAACGCCAAAGATTATCACGGTGCGGCAGAAGAATTTGGCAAATGGGTTCATGCAGGACACCAAGTTTTACCAGGTCTGGTTAGCCGTCGTAAAGCAGAAGAAGAATTATTTCTCGCTTAATCACCCGACGAGTTAACGGTGGACTCAATGGACTCAGCGATCGCGAAGCCTACTACGCCAAAGCCCTAAAAATATTTGCCTAACCACTGAATGCAATCAATTAGTCTTTCTGATTGAAAATCAAAAGGCCCATGTTCTTTATATGGGCCAATTTAAAATTCTTTTTCCTAGAAAACTTCAAAATCTATTATAAAACAGACAAATACCTTTATGAAAAAAGAACATCTAGGAGCTTTTATTGATGCTATTTACGGAGTAGGCATTACCATGTTGGCAATGGATATACCCAATCACCTACATCTCGAATCTGCTCAAGCTGGGGAATTACTGAAAAACTTACATTTTCAATATTCTCTTACTTTCTTTATGCTATTTAGCCTTTGGTTTCAACATCGTGGAATTAACGAACATATTTTAAAATTGTCATTTCCCACAATAGCGATCTCAACAGTAATTTTGTTAATCATTCCACTGATTCCTTCTATCGTAGAATTGACTTACAAATATGGATACCAGCCAGGAAATATTTTGAATTTTAATATTTCTGAAAAAATCGATCTCATATTTATTTCTTGTATTTTAATTGTCAATTTATTACTAGACTTACTTGCCTCTGGAATTTGTATGCCAAAAAACAATGTTATTGAATATCAACAGTTTCAAAAAGCAAGAAAAAACAAACCGATTATCACAAGATTAATTACTTTAATCTTTTTAGCAATCCTTTTCATTCCCAACGCTAACTCTAATTTACTTTGGATTGTTGTTTTCTTCCTCTTTTTTGGCTACATCGGTAAAATGAACCATTATCCTGCCGAATAGAAACTAATCCACATTTCAAACGTCAGAATATCTTAAACACTTACCAAGGAATAACAAAAATGGAAAAACCCGACTTTGAAAATATTCTCCACTATGCAATGCGATCGCAACTCGCCTATTCCGTCAGCGAATTAAATTGGCACATCACCAAAATACTTAAATGGCAAACCCCTAATCTTTCCTTAAATTTACATATCAAAGATTTACCCGACACTGAAATCAACGTCATTGTCGAAATTGATCAACAAAACCAATGCCAATGGATTGCCATTCGAGGCAGTTCCAACTTAAAAAATTGGGTACTTGACCTAGATTATATTGAACATCGCTTTCAATCAGAAAATAGGAAAGATGATCCCCTCATTGCCAATTTTCATACAGGATTTTATCAGGGTGCGATGAGCATCTATAAAGCCATTCTTCCCGAACTCAAGCAAAACTATGCTACCCATATTACAGGCCATAGTCTAGGGGGCGCGATCGCCGCTATTTTAATGATTTTACTTCATCATCAAGATTATCCAATTGCTCAGTGTATCACCTTTGGACAACCCAAAATCACCAACAAAATAGGAGCAAAAGAATTTGATAATTTACCATTGTTGAGAGTGATCAATCAACAAGATGTTGTTCCGTCCTTACCTCCTAGTACCTTACTTAACACCGTAGAAGGGGGATATGAACATTTTTCACCAGAGATTATTTTGCAGGATGGAAACTACGACTATCATCCAGAACATCAACCATTAAGTACCGCAGATAGTTTTTGGTCTCATTTACTCAAAACTGTCAGCGAAAGTGATCTTAAAACCCTTCCCCAAAATATTGATGATCATTATCTCAGCAATTATTTACTTAATCTATTAAGCAATTTGGAAACACCTGATTTAGATCTTGAAAGAATTTTGAAAGTAAGTACTTAGTGAAATCTCAAAGAGGGCGATCGCTTTTTTGAATCTTGAACTAAATTGCGATCGCAGTTTTTTTTCGTCCTCTTTTCCCAACATGCAAAATTGGACTGAGACAAGCACACTCAAGCTTATTTTCATTGATTTTAATCCCATAACCTTAAAAACAAGTTTTACTTGTCAAGAAAAGGATTGCGTACTTAGTGCGTATATGATAAGCTACGAGAATATGATTAAACCCGTAAAGCCAAAAACTTTAACCGTTTATCAGGATGCAGATGGAAACGAGCCATTCACAAACTGGCTTAATAGCTTACGTGATGTTCAGGGGCGTAAGAGGATCAGTGCCAGATTAAGACGGCTAGAGCAGGGGAATTACGGAGATTGTGAACCAATCGGTAAAGGACTTTCAGAATTACGAATGTTCTTTGGTCCAGGCTACCGTGTATATTTCGGGGAAGAGGGTGACAACATTGTGCTTTTGGTGTGTGGCGGCGACAAAAGTAGCCAAACACAGGATATTGAAGCAGCTAAAGCTTATTGGAAGGAGCATCTAAATCATGCGTAAATACAGAACATTTGACCAAGTTGAAGAAGAATACTACCGCGAACATCCAGAAGAAATTGATAGTTTTCTAACTGTTACCTTTGAGGAATATGCAAAGGACAATGATACAGGTGCTTTATTGTCCGCATTGTGTATGATTAGCCGTGTCAAAGGAGTTGCAGCAACAGCAGAAGCCGCAGGGATGAGTCAGAAAAAAATACACAAAGTATTGTCAGAGCAGGGAAAACCACTTTTTGAGAATGTAAACGCGATTCTACATACTATGGGCTATCAGCTTGTTCCCCAAGCTTTGACTATGGATGTCAGAGACTAAAATACGTCTCTAAATTATTAGCGTAGATATTGCCTTGGAGCGTTATTGCATTCAATGTCTTTGGTATTGCGATCGCATTTTTCTGTCTTGAACCAAATTGCGATTTTCTATACCTTGAACTAATTTGCGATCGCTTGTCTATCTCTTCAACTAAATTACTAAAGACTTGTTAGATTTTCAACGATCAGATCATGGAGGCGCGATTTTAGTTAGTGTCACGAATCTTTCGCGCTGGGCCAAAGTCAAAAAATCGAGCCTTACTGCATAAGGATTTCAGAAAGCCTAAATCGGTTGTGCGAATAAATAAAGACACTAACCGATTTTAAGTTTAACGAACTTATTTTCAGGTAAAAGTCAGAATAAAGGTAGTCATAAGTCAGTAATAAGTTAGAAGATCTTAGGCATTAAATCAGACGTTAGAAATAAGTCAGAAATAAGTTAGAAATAAGTTAGAAAATCTTAGGCATTAAATCAGATTGCTATGTGGTTTTATAAGAATAATTAATTTTCTTCATATCATTTTAGTAAATGTTATGAGAATATTTATCGAATTTTGTCATTGGAGATAAAACGCGAGCATTGATTTTTTATGTTTAGCATTTTCTTCTTCATGATAAAAATAAACTATCTCAATAAAATTTTATGAATTTATACCTCAACCTAACCTCTTTTATCCCTGTCATTTTTTTGTTAATATTGAGTGCAATGGGAATTGTTCTTGGTGATTACTTTGCCAAGTGTTGGTCAGAAAATCACGAAATCTTGTACTTTTTCTCGGCTTTAATAGGCTATTTCTTTGCAGCAGTCTTTTATATTCCCACATTATTGCGTGAACAATTAATTAGTGCTGCTATTATTTGTGGTTTTCTAGAAGCCTTTGGCTGTTTAGTTATTGGTTTTATAATTTTTAAAGAAAAATTTAGTTATATTGAGCTGGCTGGAATTTTTTTTGGTGTGTTTTCTCTCATCCTATTTACAGCTTCAAATAAATCGTAAGCGATAAGACTAAGTATGATCGCTTTTCTCTGTCTTAAACTAAATTGCGATCGCTTTTCTGTCTTGAATTAATTCTACTATTTTTCGATAAACGCAAACTTCTGCGGAACTAGGAATATTTGGCTGAGTTCTTCAAAGTAAGTAACCGTTAGAAAAACCGTTGGATAATCGAATCTCTTGGCTAAAATCAGTACGCTCTGAACGGCGATCGTATTATTTTAAACTCAACAATCTTTAATTAAGCTTTAATTAAAACAGTTGGATTTTTCTTCACAAACGCGATTGCATCTCCCCAAAAACAAAAAAATGTAGCTGTTTATATCATTACTGTGTTTTAATAAAAGAACAGGCTAGATCTGGAAAAAGAACTAGTCTTAATAAATCTCGATAAAAATTTAACCATTTCCCCAAAATCTTCAACGGGGTAAGGGAGAGTAATTGCCATGGCCGAGTCGCTTTCGCTTTTGTCCGATGCGAGCCAACGTTTGGAAAAAGCCATTAAATATGTTTCCATCTCTGAAGATGCCACTGAACGGTTAAAGTATCCGAAAGCCAGTCTCAGTGTGTCTATTCCCGTCCGTATGGATAATGGTTCCTTGCGAATTTTTCAGGGCTATCGAGTCCGTTACGACGACACCAGGGGGCCAGGAAAAGGTGGTGTTCGTTACCATCCCAATGTCAACATGGATGAGGTGCAATCCCTCGCATTTTGGATGACTTTTAAATGTGCCTTGTTAAATCTACCCTTTGGTGGGGCAAAAGGCGGCATTACCCTTAATCCCAAGGAACTTTCTAAGCAGGAATTAGAGCGGTTAAGTCGCGCTTATATAGAAGCGATCGCCGACTTTATTGGCCCAGACATAGATATTTTGGCTCCCGATGTCTATACCAACGAAATGATGATGGGTTGGATGATGGATCAGTACAGTATTATCCAACGGAAAATTAGTCCAGGCGTCGTAACAGGTAAACCCATCACAATGGGCGGCAGTCAGGGACGCAATACCGCAACGGGAACAGGTGCTTTCTTTATTTTGGAAGCCATGCTCCGTAAATTTGACCTAAATCCCGCGAATACAACCATTGCTGTTCAAGGATTGGGCAATGCAGGCATGGTAATTGCAGAACTTCTGTATAAAGCAGGTTACAAAATTGTTGCCGTTAGCGATTCCCAAGGCGGAATTTACAATGAAAAAGGCTTAGATCTACCCAAAATCATTCAACATAAACTAGAAAATCGGGCGATCGCAGGAATTTACTGTCGGGATACCGTTTGTGACCTAGAAGACAACCAGAGTATCACCAATCAGGAATTACTCGCCCTAGCAGTCGATGTTTTAGTCCCCGCCGCCCTGGAAAATCAAATTACCGAAGCCAATGCGGATAACGTCAAAGCCAAATATATTTTTGAAGTTGCCAATGGGCCTATTACCTCGGCGGCAGATGCCATTTTAGACAGCAAAGGCATTTATGTCTTTCCTGATATTTTGGTCAATGCAGGGGGAGTCACCGTTAGTTATTTCGAGTGGGTACAAAACAGGAGCGGACTCTATTGGAGCCTAACGGAAGTGAATGAACACCTCAAACAAAAAATGGTGATCGAAGCCGAAGAAGTCTGGAAAACTGCCGAAGAGTTTGCCGTCTCAATGCGAACTGCCGCCTACGTTCATGCTTTAAATCGTTTAGGGGAAGCCCTTGATGCCAAGGGAACCAGGGATTATTATCTCAATCACCACCAGGGCTAAAAGCCGTTTTTCGCTTCTAATTACTGCTTTTAATGGTTTTATAGGAGTCTTTTAGGGATTGTGTAGCGAGGCTTGCGCCCAAAATTCAAGGAAATTGAATCTGGATTTTAAAAATATAGATATCTCCAGAAGTCAAGAATGTATCGATTGAAACCCTATAGTAGGGGAAATTCATGACTTTCCTCTACCTCAATTTTGGGAGATATCTAATTCTCTTCTGTTGTGTGACCGTTAAAAGTGTTACGATTGCCACATGAAGAAGAAACGTGATAATAAGGAAGAAACGCTAAATGCAAGAATTTGAAAAGTCAATATCCTTTGACGGAAGAGATATTCGACTCAAAATCGGGATGCTCGCGCCCCAAGCTGGGGGAGCCGTCTTGATTCAGTCTGGGGATACGGCAGTTTTAGTCACCGCAACCAGAGCAACTGGGCGAGAAGGTGTCGATTTTCTACCCCTGACCGTTGATTATGAAGAACGTCAGTATGCCGCAGGACGTATTCCTGGTGGTTTTCTGCGCCGAGAAGGCCGTCCCCCCGAAAAAGCGACTTTAACAGGTCGTTTGATCGATCGCCCCCTGCGTCCTCTGTTTCCCCATTGGTTACGAGATGATATTCAGGTCATTGCCACCACTCTATCGATGGACGAAGAAGTTCCACCCGATGTTTTAGCGGTAACAGGAGCATCGATCGCGGTTATTTTAGCGAAAATTCCTTTCTATGGCCCGATGGCGGCTGTCCGCGTGGGTTTAGTCGGGGATGACTTTATTATTAATCCGACCTATCGAGAGATTAGTAATGGGGATCTGGATCTCGTCGTCGCGGGGACTCCTGATGGGGTTGTCATGGTGGAAGCTGGGGCCAATCAGTTGCCCGAACAGGACATCATTGAGGCGATCGATTTTGGTTATGAGGCTGTTCGAGATTTAATTGCGGCTCAACGAGAGTTGATGTCACAGATAGGGATTGAATTTGCAGTGTCTGAACCGCCTTTGGTGAATGAGGCTTTAGCTCAATTCCTGCAAGAGCGGGCCGCCGAACCGATTACCAAAATTCTTGCCCAATTTGATTTGGGTAAGGATGGACGGGATAAGGCTCTCGACGAAATTAAGGAAACGGCTATTGTGGCGGCGATCGCGGAATTACCCGAAGAAGATCCCGTTAAACAGTCGGTGACGGAATCACCGAAACTTCTGCCCACCCTCTACAAACAACTCACCAAAAAATTAATGCGCCGTCAGATCCTAGAAGACGGAGTACGGGTTGATGGTCGAAAATTAGACGAAGTGCGACCCATTAGTTGTATGGTCGGTGTTTTACCCCAACGGGTACATGGTAGCGGTCTCTTTAATCGAGGACTAACCCAGGTTCTGTCCTTGGCAACCTTGGGATCTCCTGGAGATGCCCAGGATCTTGGTGATGACCTCCATCCCGAAGACGAAAAACGCTATATCCATCACTATAATTTTCCTCCCTATTCCGTTGGTGAAACTCGTCCCAACCGATCGCCAGGACGACGAGAAATTGGTCATGGAGCCTTAGCAGAACGGGCGTTGCTTCCCGTCTTGCCACCCCAACATCTCTTTCCCTACGTTATTCGCGTTGTTTCGGAAGTTTTATCTTCCAATGGTTCGACTTCAATGGGATCGGTCTGTGGTTCTACCCTCGCTCTGATGGATGCAGGAGTTCCTATCACCAAACCCGTCAGTGGAGCGGCGATGGGTCTCATCAAGGAAGATGAAGAAGTCAGAATCTTGACCGATATTCAGGGCATCGAAGACTTTTTGGGTGATATGGACTTCAAGGTTGCTGGTACAGATCGGGGTATTACCGCTCTCCAGATGGACATGAAAATCACTGGACTAAAAATGGAAGTCGTCGCCAAAGCCATTCAACAGGCAAGGCCCGCCCGACTCCACATTTTAGAAAAAATGTTGGGGGCGATCGCCAAACCCCGCCCCGAACTGTCTCCCTATGCTCCCCGTTTATTGACCATTAAGATTGATCCTGAAATGATTGGTCTGGTCATTGGGCCTGGTGGAAAAACCATCAAGGGCATTACTGAGCAAACGGGCTGTAAGATCGACATTGCCGATGATGGAACTGTCACCATTGCTTCTAATGAAGGCGAAAAAGCTGAAAAAGCCAAGCAAATGATCTACAACATGACCCGTAAACTCAATGAAGGGGAAGTGTATGCAGGTCGGGTGACGCGCATT
>Ga0114972_10002905_pt1 | contig 12895 bp, 6 predicted proteins | sample M_140807_EF_Meta_FD_87354 | JGI IMG/M metagenome (GOLD analysis project Ga0114972, IMG submission 87354) | Freshwater microbial communities from Lake Montjoie, Canada to study carbon cycling - M_140807_EF_MetaG | ecosystem: Environmental > Aquatic > Freshwater > Lake | place: Lake Montjoie... | reverse complement strand
GCACAAATTGGTGCAACTGCTGTAAACAATGGAATAACAGGCGGCGTTGAAACCGTAAAGTTCAAACAACCTGAAGCCCCAGTCGTGGCTACATTGCCGCAAAGATCAGTTACGGAGGAATTTTGCAAACAAACTTGGTAATTACCAATGGTTAATGAAGGCGAAATATTTAGGGTGATATTATTGGTATATGTAGCTCCTGAAGCACATGAAGTAGAAATAAAACTTGTAATAGTATAAGGGCCTCCAGGACCAGTAATGGTAAAGTCTGTAACATCAATACTACTGCACAATAAGTTCTCTGAAAAAGTTAATGATACCTGGTTTCCTGAGCAAGCATTGATTGGAGTAACCGATAGAATTCTTGGAAGTACATTGTCAAATATAGTTGCAGTTGAATTACTTAAATTCAAAGTGTAACCATTTGCTGACTGCGAGAAATTACTAACATTAATTACATAAGTTTGTCCTGCTACCACTGGTATTGTAGCATTAAATGGTGTTCCAGCTGCATTCTGACTAGTAAATGTAGAAGCTCCTGTTGGACCTGTTACACCTCCACTACTTGAAAAATTACAACTTACACTTAAAGCAGGATTTGAGTATATATCAGCACATGTTGCATTGGTTAAATTATATACAGCCCAATCATAATCTTCTGTGAGATTAACTGGTGTAAGTGTAAAAGATAAGTTTCCTGAGGTTTGAACCGTAAAAGTGTACCAAACATCGGCTCTCTCTCCTGATGTCAAACAACTTGTTAATGTGTTAATTTCATTGGGAATATTTCCTGTGCCTGTGTAGGATGTTCCTTGATTATAAACACTTTGGCAAATTGGAATAGCTGCTGGACAATCTTGTACTGTTGGAATTATTTGTGAAGCACAAATACCGAAAGTACCATTATTATCATTCCCATATTCCCAGAAGCGCACCCAAATAGTTGTTCCAGGCGTTTGATTGTTTAATGTAAGCGTTGGCATCAAGCCTGCACCGCCATCATCGTCACAAGCAATTTGAGTAAGTGCATTACAATTGCCAGTGTATGCGGCTAATGCTCCGTCTGTAATTACGCCAGATTCTGTATTTAAAATTAAAGACCCGCTTGCAGGAATTACAACTTGGAACCAAACATCCCCACCTGAATATATACTACAAGAAGGTGGTGCAACTATAGAAGTTGCTGTTGAGGTCGCATCAACAGTAGTGTATTGAGAATAAACACACGAAGTATTTACATTTAGAGATATTGCATTACAAGGATTATCATTTGTTGGAGGCTGAGGGGCAGTAACACAGGTTTGAAATGGACCAGTATTTCCATTTAGTGTATTTGACACCGAATAATAATAAGTATTACCCGCAATAAGACCTGTAAAATTAGGATTAGCAGGTGAAGCTAAACATTGAGTTCCTATTATTGTAAAAGTACCTCCGCAAGTTCCACTGGCAAGAATAATCTCAACATTACCAGTAAATGTACCAGATGTAGTAACTCCAATTTGAGCCTGTGTAGTTGTGGCAACAAAAGAATACCAAACATCTGGATGAAAAGAATTATTACCTCCATTCTGACAACCAATGGAATTGAGCCAACTGTCATTTGCATTTACTGTAGTGCCACTTAAACATGGGCCATTAGTAATGATTGTTTGAGCAGTACTACAATTGTCGTTTAATGGAGCCAATGTTGAAGCTGAAGTAATATTAATTGTAGAACCATTTTGAAATCTTACTGTTCTAGTATTGTTATTTGTTCCATAAGGTACTAAATACAATACCATTGTAGATGATGTACCAACGCTAACCGACCCATTAAATGTATTAGAAGTTGTGTTATTTCCAGTTGCTCCAAAAAGGGTAATTGGCCCTCCGTTTATACTATAATAAACACTAAAATTACATGGGCCATTACTAACTGTTGTTAGCCATAGTAAACTTTGTAAAGTAAATGTATGTGTAGCATCCGAAGTAATTGAAATATTGTAATAAGCATTTGCGGCAAGACTAGCAGCCGCTGTTGCACCCCCAAAACCACTACCGCTTATGCCATTATTAGCTGATGCACATGTAATCCCAGACCCTCTCGTCCAGTTTGAAAAAGTTATTCCAGGTGGAGGAGTGGTCCAAGTTGCAGTAGGAACAGCCGGACATGTTACAGTAGCACCTCCTCCCACAACTACACTCGATTGCCCATTCACATGCAATGTGCTCATTAATAAAACTACCAATATTGAAAAACTGCTCACTCTTGCATACTGAAAAGCCTTGCAGTAAGCAAAGCATTTTTCTACGAAAAATAATTTTAATTCAGTTAGCAACTTTCTGTGTTTATCAATTATATTCAATCCCAATTATTAAAATAGTATAAATCTCAATTTCATCCCTTCAAAAAATCTAAAAAAAACCATGAATTTATATATTCTAAAAATTTAAATTTAACAAAATTTAAGCACAATTTATGGTAAATCGCTATTATATTTTAACTACTATTTTAAACACACAAAATAATTCATTTACGATTTACTAACACCATAAAAACGAAAGGTTAGGTTTGCCACTTTTACCTCAATTATTTAAATGATCAATGGTTGATGGAAAATTCCCTTAATCTTTTTAACCTATTTCTTTGTAAAAAATAAAATAAGAAAGAAGCAATTAACAAAATTGGATAAAGTAAACAGAAGAAAATAAAGTTTACTTCATAGTATGATAAGTGCAGAAGATTTGCCAAATTGATAACAAAATCGGTACAGTAATTATACAGGAAATATGCGCAATCAAATAACTTAACCATTGATTTTTAATTTTTTAATTTCATTACGCATGTTTAACCCTTTTGTAAAAAAATATAAAATTAGAAATGGGATAACAATGACCAAAATGGCAATATTCGCTAAGCCATAATTCCCTGTACTTTTTAATAGAAAATGTTGACTTTTACAGCAACTCCTTGCCCCCCTTGTCCTTAAATACTATTAATGAAATTGAAAAATAAATTAGATTTAATCCTTCTCCAAACCTAATTATTTTTCGTTTTAAAATAATTTAAATGATACACTATCTGGCATTCGACACTAAATCCGTGTCGAATGTTGGGTTGTGTATTTAAATTGAAATTCAATTCAAAAGGGCCATAAATTTAGAAGGCACTTAAAAAATTTAAAAATAAATTATCTAACCCAAACGAAAAAGAATGTGAATGCTTATTGAAAATTAAAAAGAATAAATAGAAAATTGGCAAAAAATAACTTGCTGCATCAATTAAAGATGAATTATAAACCATTTTAGCTAAATATTGATCTTTAAAAGAATACGGAATATTACTATTTGCTTCAACCTTCATTAATTTTTTTTGGTAATTTACTCGAAAACTAACCAATATTAATAACATATATATTGTACAAAAAGTAATCGAAAAAATATAACTAATATGCTCTTGTGATTTAATTACAGAAAAAAAGAAAAGCAATCCCAAAAAATAATACAATATTAAAGAATAGATTAAAAACAACAAAGTTGAATATAGCCAAGCATTTTCCTTACTACTTTTTAAATAAAATATGATAAATACTACAAACCCAAACAATAATTCACCTAACAAACTAGCAAAACTTTGAAATAGTAAACAAACAATAAAAATCTTTATAATTATCCATGCCATATCAATCAAAATTTAGAATTACTAATTTTTTAATAATAACCTTTACCATGAATACAATGCCTTACTCCACCCCTAGGATTTTTCATATCACCTTTATATCTTGGAATTAAGTGACAATGAAAATGCATAACGGTTTGACCTGCATATTCCCCACAATTCATTCCAATATTATATCCATCAGGAGAATATTCTTGCTCAACTAATTCTTTAGCCTTTACAATCATTTTGTTTAACTCCTGCTTTTCTTCTTCAGAAAGTTGAAAATAATCCGTTTTTAATTCGTTGCTTATAATTAATGAATGTCCTGGCGATACCGGGTATATGTCTCTGACAATAAAAAAATACCTCCCCTTGTGTATCATTCTGCTTTCCGGCAGTTCAAGAAATACTGACATGTTATTTAATATTTATTTTTGGGTTCCCAGCTATCAAATAAGCTAAATTTATTCAAAACACTTTTCATCATTGTTTCAACCTCAAACGCATTACTAGCAGACAAACTTATTAAAATTGAATTTTTTAAAGAGTGCCGATGTTCCTCAATAAAAAGCAAATTTCGTTTTAATAGATTATCAAAGTAATACCATTTTGGTGGTTTGTCAAACTTTCCTTTGCTGCCTCTGTTACATTCCTGGCAGGCCACTACTAGGTTCCAAATCCCATTCGGACTTAATGGTTGAATATCAAATCCAGATAAAAATTTGAACGGCAACAAATGATCTACATCTGGAAAATCATGATCCGATTTATTACCAAATACATTGATTTTTTTATTGCAATAAAAACAGTTTCCATGTTGATAAGGAAGCAGCACATTAACAGCGCTGCGAAGATTTACTCTTTCATTGCTTTTATTAATCGAAAAAAATTCCCCATTGTTGTATTCCAACATGTTGGGTGATAACTTATTTCTCCAAGCCTCTTCAACCAGCAACCACCTGCTCTGATTTTCATCCTCAATACTTTTTTTCAATGTTGGATTATCTAGCAGTTCATTTATATTATCTGTAAGAACAAGTCTTTTTGATTTTTTTTCATTCTCAAAAAGTCTGAAATCGTTTGAAATTGTAGCACCACCAACGTTATGAAAAGCATCAAAGACATTATTGTAAATATTTTTTTCAGCTATTTGAATAAGCTTATCCCAATCTCCATTCAATTTGTAATCATCAAAAGCAGATGTAATTGAATTAGCACCTGCAGTCCATTGTTGAGGACAATTTATATAATGCCTGTATAACTCATTTAAAAAATCGTCTCTTAGATCAACAAACTTGATATCATTTCTTGGATTCTGTTTCATCAAAGCTGAACATAGAGCAAACTTGTATGTAGAAACATTATTGCCAAATAGTAATATAGTCCTTACTGTGGAAAGAGGGCTAATCTCAATCTGTGAGTAATTTTTTATTATTTGTTTCATTTGGAAGTAACATGTTTTTTATTAAACTCTTCAACGACTGTTTAGCTTTGGTACTCTAGATAATTGATTTTTATTTATACGCATAAATATTAATGCCCTTTTTTTATAAATTGGTTATTTCCCATTTACTAATTCATTAGACCAGTTATCTATTTTTTTAAATATTTCGCTTTGCCAATTTTTAATATTCTTATTTTCTTCTAGTGTTATGATCGAACAAATTTTTTTTGATAGTTTGTCGTCAGGGTCAAAATATACTCCATTTCTTGTTTCGTAATTTCCTGGATAAACAAGAGCTACCTTATTTGCTTTGAAATAGTGATGATAAATGTATAATTGTTTTAGGTCATCTGGTGAAGGATTATACCCATTTATGTTTTTCCATTTTGTATCCAAAACTATGCATTCAATATTTCCCTTTATAATTAAGATGTCTGGTTTTATTTTTGCCTTACGTCCGCCTATAGGCTTCCAAAAGTTTTTACTTGATTGTGCTATTATGGAATAATTTTTAGGGCAATGTTTTTTTAAGCTTAAATACACAAATTTTTCCCATAACACATTCATATCAAACATTAACGCCAATACATCATTTTTTCCTTTATTCAAATCTGGATGATAATGAAGTAAAATCATTTTAGCAATTTCAATTGCTTTTTTATACGATAATGATTTTCTATTAAAGAGAATTTTGTCAAAGGTTTCTTCAGATACTTTTATGGCTGGCATTTCAGGAAAATTCAAAAGCAAGCCACCAATTCTACTGTTCAAGGATGAGTTAATATTAATTTGCTTAAGAAGTAACAATGTTTTATAAATGATTTGATGTATAGGGTGTATTACATCGTAAGTTGTAAAACTTGTATAGAATTGCTCTTGATGTGTTACATTTTTTTGTATATGCTTTGAAAATATAATATTGCCTTTTAATGCAGTATTATTTGCTTCTTTTTTTCTATACTTTTTGATTAAACCTCCATGCAATAAATACTCGATTTCTTTTATGAATAATTCAAAATACAAATCAAGCAATGTATTTGGTTTTAGTTTCAAATCAGCATTACTTGTGGATTTAGTTTCAAATCCGGAAACGACCTTAAGCATATCAATCAGTAATGATCGCCACGAACCTTTATCCTCAGTATATTTATCTGCTTTGGGTAGTACTTCAATTAAAGTATTACCGATTTTTAGCACACCAACAAACTCATTAAATTGTACACCATTATGAATTAAGGAAAAATATGAGACTCCATTTCCATAATAGGACTGTAATGCTCTTAACTGATCATTTGTTAGGCGAGGATCTCCCTTATCAGTTCGCAAGGATTGATGTTCAAATACTGTTATGGCTGGATTTTTATGCAATATTTACTTTAATTAATTTTTGAATAGCTCTTTCAAAATTCATTTTAATATTATTAACCTCATAATCTAAATCCTTCCTGTAGTCTATAATCTCATAAACATCTTTATTCTCGAATTCTCCATAACTATCATGATCAAAATCTGCAAATGAATCTTCTTTGCTATTCCAGTTTTTTAATTTAACAAACCCTTGACCCAACACCAAACCTATTTTGCCAAAATCACCAAAAAAATACTCTTGCAAAAGGGGAATAATATTCTTGTAAAATGAGTTTTTTAATTTGTCATTCGCATTCTCTCCATCCTTTAAAATGAAATAAGAGTGACCTATTAAATGATCTTTGTCCAATAATTTCTCTATTCGTTTGTTTATGGTTTGTAAAATCTCGTAAGCTTTTACTCCTGCATAGGCATATTGCAATTCTGACAAATCATACTTTGGAGGAATTTCCTCAAACACGAATCTTCTTCTTAATGCAGTATCCAATGCTTCAACACTTCTATCTGCAGTATTCATTGTACCTACTAAATGAAGGTTAGGAGGTACACCGAATTTGGATTTGCTATATGGCAAAATGACTTCTATTGATTCGGTCCTTCCAATACGTTTATCATCTTCTATTAATGTTATAAGTTCTCCAAATATTTGAGAGACATTACCACGATTTATTTCATCAATAATTAAAACAACAGGATCTGATTCTTTGCCAACTTTTTTTATTGCTTCATTGTATATGCCAGCAGTGAATTTCTTTACTTTTTCAATATCTTCAGTGACGTCAATTGAAACATCCTCTTCTAAAATTGCATTGTCTGGCTGATATGTTTTTTCAAAGTTTTTTATTCCTGCAAACACAGCATAAAACTCTGTGCTGCGAGGACTAACCTGTACTGTTTCTCTGACCCTTTCCAAATTTTCAATTTCTGTAACACTATTAAATTTATTGTACAGCTTTTCTAGGTTTTCTTGCGTCAACGGAGCCACATGCGTTACTTTAGAGCCCTTTGCCCGAGCTTTAATTGAGTCTTGTGTATTTACTTCAAATATCTCGACATACTTTCCTGTAATCGTTTTGTACGTGGGGTATTTATTATTTTGAATGGAGGGCTTAATAGATTCAATAAAAGCATTGTATAATTCGTCAAATGTATAGCTTGATTTACTAATACCTTTAAATTGATTAAATTTTTTGTAACATAAATAAGCCGCCCTTGCGCATGCAATTTTAAAAATACCTGCTTGAATTTCATAGTTTAAAGGCTCATTTGGTATAGGTGCCATTGGCTTTATCCCCTCTACAAAATCTTCATAGCTCATACTTTGATGAAATGTAGAGAAAAGGATTCTGTTTTCCCTTTCTAATCGATTATACTCATCTTTTACCAGCTTCCGATCTTTATTAATAATAAAACCAGAATTAGCAATAGAAATTGCTTTATTTATTGAGTTGTAAGTTTTTCCGGTACCTGGAGGCCCGTATAAAATCGTGTTCAAGGGTTCCATAAAAGAAATGGTATTGTTTTTTTTACTATTAAAAATAGAAAGACCATTAAAAACATAGTTTTCAAAATCTATGTTATTATATTTTCTGTAACTTGATTTCTTAGCTCTGTTTAATTCTTCTTCCAATGCAATATCAATTGATTTGATATGGCTTTTTACAGAATCCATATCTGAAAAGTTGTTATAATAAGAAATTGGAACTAAAGCATCAAACTTTTTGCTTGATTCAGTCAATTTTTCTTTTGAGATAACACCAAACTTCCCTTTGTGATTTTTTAAATAAAGATTCCAGCAATAACGCTGTCCAATAATGAAATTTAAATTATTATCTGTTATACTAAATACAAGGCGCTCATCACCTTTCTTTAAATCAAATCGATTTATAATCTCTTTTGTAAATTGAATATATTCTTCGAGATCTTTTGAGTCAAAAAGGTCTGATGGAAAAGAAATTGGATCTATAGATGGCTCTTTCTTTATAGGGGATAAATTGTCTTGTCGTGGTGCGTCAAACCCATCATAAAATTTAAATTCTGATACTGGAATAGGTTGTATTTTTGATATATTGTTGGTTAAAAAAACAATACGTGCTGACTTTTTTTGATCTTGATACTCTGAAAATTTAATATTAAAATCCAATACTTTATAATTTGTACTCCATTGTTTTTTGTCAAGATCTTCCTGTGATTCTGCAAAGTCAATAATCTCAAATTTATAGACAGCGAAACCGCCCACGCTGTAATATAGTGGAAAGCTATCTCCTTCATTATTAATGTTTCTAAGAAATTTAATTGTGTTGTTAGTTCCGCTAGGTCTTTTGCTATTCCAAATAACGCCGGCATCAAAACCTTCCATTTTTGAAACAAATTCATCCTGCCATTGTGTTCCATCAGAAGCCATTAATCCAATAACTTCATCTTTCCATTCACTGTCTTGTTGATATGTTAAAACAGAAAGAACATCAGTATAGTTACTTGGATTGGCTACATTTATATTGTAAGATTCAAAGTGTTTTTTTAAGTCTGTTACAAATGTATTTGGATCGTACTCTTTTTTAATCAGATTTTTTGCAATTGCATATCTATGATTTTCACTGAGTATTGTAGAGTTGTTTACAGGATCCAATAAATAATTAAATGCATTAATTACTGAACCAGCATTAAGTGGTTCATGTTTAAATTTATATTTAATCAGGCCTGCTATCCAATTTCGCATGCGAACACTTGCTTTTGCTAGTGTTCTCTTATCATCATACTTATTATACTTTTCTTTTTCGTATGCATGTAGATCACAATAAGAAGTGATTTCAAATAACAAATCAATAATCTCACTTAACTCCGTGATCTCAATTTGTGCTTGTTTAAATTTATCGTAATCCTTGCTTAATTCTATCAATTTTGTTTTTATTGAATCACTAACATCTAAACGCATCCACTTTACAAGTGCGTCTTGTCCTTTTTGGAAAAAGAATTCATTTGAATTAATACCCAAATTATGACGATACGATTTAGATAAAATAATTTCAATGTCTTTTTGTGTCATACTTTTTGTTTTTTTAGATTTTTACGCCACCTCCGCATTCAAATTTATCTTCTCTATCAATTGTATAATTTTTCCTGAAGTAGCCTCATCAAATAATCCCATCACTCCTGCAGAATTAATATCTGTAAATGGTGGCTCAAACAGCATTGCTGGATCAATGATTCCTTTTACACTTAAAAAGTTTATGATCGTATCCATAAACCGTATCTGCTGTGCTGTAAGATTTTGATTACTCAAAATTTCTCCAAAAGCTTGTTTGGCTGCAGCAGTTTCTAATCCTACAATATTTCTAACGAATTTACCTAATGGTTGCTCCCCGTATGCTTTGATGAATTCTTCTTTGGTACCTATTGCACCTTGCTCAAATAACATACGTTCCAATTCATCCAACTCCACCTTTGTAATGGGGATATTGTTTTTTAATTTATAAATGGTGAGGTTTGTACTTTGTTGTTTCAAATATTGCTCCACTTTACGCTTGTACACTTCAAGGTCATTGAAGTTATAAATCAAATCATGCATTGTTGAAATTCCAAAAAACTCATCTTCAAACATGGTGTAGAATACAGGCGTGTTTTCGAAATCCAAAAACTTAATTAAATCCCGCAATTCTTTTCTGATTTTTTCAATGGAAAGTATTGATGCGGTTTCCCAGTATTGTTTACTTTGAACCATTCTGATGGTTTCCATTTTTTTATTTACTGTAGGTATCGAAGCTTTTTTACTCAATTTACCAGCAGTGGAAACGACTTTCTCAATCAGGTTCATTTGCTTTTTTTCTCCTTTTAATACAGATAACTGAAGGTCTAACATCAATGCATCAAAACGCTTTGCCAGTTCATCCTGATCTGTTTCTGTCATCAACGGAGCAATGTGGTCGAATAATTCTTTGATGTCTAAATCTGTTAACGCATTCCATGCATTGGCATCTTTATATTTTTCTACCACTTCCCAATGTTGCCTTACCACAAAACTTTCTGTACTCAGGTTTTGTGTTTGAATGATTAATTCGTTGATGATGGATTGACCATATTCTTTTAGTTCTTGTGCATCTTCTTGCAAAAGAACAAATGCCAAACGCAAACGAAGTTCAAACAAACGTTGACTCAATGACTTGCTGCCATTGCCTTCTACCCCTTTGGGTTTGGAATTAAAAAATTCAAAGTTTTCGCAGAAATCAAAAATAACAAACTCATTTTTATGATTACCCGGAGAAAATAAATCTTCACATAATCTGGTGCCTCTACCAATCATCTGCCAGAATTTAGCGCTACTTCTGATAGGCTTAAAAAAAACCAGATTACATATTTCAGGCACATCAATTCCTGTATCGAGCATATCTACTGATACAGCAATTTGTGGCATATTTTTTTTCAACTTAAATTGCTTAAGCAAATCGTATCTATACTCTTCGTGATAATCTATTACTTTTAAAAACTCACCACGATATTGTGGATATTGTTTATTAAAACGCTCTTCAATAAACTTAGAATGTTTATGCGACCTAGCAAAGATGATGGTCTTGGCGAGTTTATCTCCTCCTTCTACTTTAATACCGTGCTCCATCAAATGACCAATCACTTTATCAACCGTATCTGAATTGAATAACCAATTGTTTAGAGCTGTTGCATCAATTTCTTCAGGAAATTCTCCTGTAACAGGATCGGTAAACTGCTCTTCGTATTTTAATTTTTCTTCTTCACTTAGCTCTGCATATTTAATGCCTGAACGTTGAAACTTTATTGGAACTGAAATGGCTTTTGGTGGCACTAAAAACTTATCATTCACCGCCTGCTCCAACTCATACGCAAAAGTTGGATTGTTTGGTTCCATATCAAATAAAGCATACGTATCTCTGTCTGTTTCTGATTTTGGCGTGGCTGTTAATCCAATTCTGATGCCATCAAAATATTTAAAAATATGCTTGTATCGATTATAAACAGAACGATGAATTTCATCAAAGATGATTAAATCAAAATGACCAACGCTGTAAAAACGATTATCGCCATCGGTTTCACCATCAATCATATTAATCATGGTTTGATAGGTAGAAAATACAATGCGCGAACTTTCGTCTTCTTTCTCTTTGGTTAAATCTATTGCTGGCAAATTGGGGAGATAATCATTGAGGCCATCTTTTGCTTGTGTGATCAATGCATTTCTATCTGCTAAAAACAAAACACGTTTTACCCAATTGGCTTTACTCAATAAATCTACAATAGACGCTGAAACCCTTGTTTTACCGGTACCTGTTGCCATAATCAATAATGCTTCCCTGTGTTTTTTCTCCAGCGATTCTGTTACACTGCGTATGGCTTCATGTTGATAAGGTCTGTCTGTAATATCTGGATTGATGGTTTCATTGGAAAGGTCTTTTTTACTAGTGCGCCTTTGTATCAGCATTTGCAATTCGTCTTTGGTATAAAAACCAAAAACTTCTCTTGGTGCATAATTTACATCATCCCATATCCAAGTTCTAAAACCGTTGGAATAAAAAATAACAGGACGTTGAATAAAATCTTTCTCCAAACAATCGGCATATAATTTTGCCTGATGATGTCCTACTCTTGGATCTCGCTTGGTACGTTTGGCTTCAACCACTGCAACAGGCTTCCCATCATCACCCCACAATACATAATCTACATAACCATCACCGTTATTTCCATTTGCCTGAGGCATCCCTTTTACTGGATACTCTGGAACATTTGTCCCATAAGGATCCCAGCCTGCTTCTCGAAGTAAAGTGTCGATGTAAATTTTTCTGGTTATATCCTCATTGGGATCAATAGGCGGAGGAATGAAAGCAACATTTTGTTCCTTAATTAATTTTATATGCGCAAGTTCAGCTTCTAATTTTTGAAGCTTTTGCTGTTGCTCATGATAAGATTTTTCTAATTGCTTAAGTTCTTCTTTAGATTTATCCTTACCTGATTGTTTGGTAAGTAAACTTTCATCAAATGGTTTTAATGATGGTTTTTCTTCGCCATACATCAAGGTTACCCAACCAATAAAACTATGCAGCAGTTGCAAAATATACAACGCCTCTTGTGTTTTAATTTTGGCATTGGTATGCACCGCTGCATTACCCAGTTTGCGTATCAGATTAATTTGGTTGAACTGAATGGGTGCAACAATATCTTTAAATCCTTGATCGTGTAGCAATGAACTCAGTGAAGTATCGTAAGGCAAAGCCAAATCTACATCGTGCTCATACATCCAACGCACCCACTCTTCCAAACTTTTGCGACACAACATAGCACTGTATAAAGGTGCATTATATACATGCAACTCTGCTTCCTGAGGAGTGGCAGCTAATGAAGCCCATTGATTTGGTATGAATGAGAAATTGCTCATTTTGTTTACAACTTATTTGTACTAGTTTTATTTATTGTTT
>Ga0114972_10002904_pt1 | contig 12897 bp, 11 predicted proteins | sample M_140807_EF_Meta_FD_87354 | JGI IMG/M metagenome (GOLD analysis project Ga0114972, IMG submission 87354) | Freshwater microbial communities from Lake Montjoie, Canada to study carbon cycling - M_140807_EF_MetaG | ecosystem: Environmental > Aquatic > Freshwater > Lake | place: Lake Montjoie... | reverse complement strand
TTCACAACAAATAAAAATTGCACAAATTAAACCTGTTACAAAACAACAAAATGTACAAATTGCACAAATTAAACCTGTTACAAAACAACAAAATGTACAAATTGCACAAATTAAACCTGTTACAAAACAACAAACACAACAAATAAAAATTCAAGTTTCTCAACCCATTGTTCCTGTAAATCAAGCAAATCCCAAAAAAAAAATTATCATAATAGCAATATTTTTAGTATTGGCATTTTTATTTATAGGAGGAGGTATTTATTTGCTCTTCTTTTTTCAAAAAAGAAAAAAAATAAAAGCCAAGGTTGTATTTAACAATGTTCAAAATTTAAAAATAACCGTAATGACTCCAGATAACAAAACAGTGGATTTAACCTATAAAGATAATAATTCAAAAGTTAAAAAACTAAGTAATGTTGATAGTGCAACTATTTATGAAAGAAATGGAAATTACTATTTTTCTCAATTTACTATAATTAATTTGGCAGGCTTTGGAGGATGTATTGTTATATCTATTGTAATGTTTATTCTCGCCATTATATTTCTCAAGAAAAATTAAAATAAAAAATACTCCAATACCTCATACCGCTGTAAATGCTCATCAATAAGTTGTGCACGAGCTTCCATTCCAATCCAGGACGAACTCATCAAAGGTCGGTCATCTTTCCACTCTGCATCAATGTAATGTTGAGGTCCTACACCCAGAAAAAAAATATGTTTTCCTTTCACCGTTCGGCTTTCTGCGATAATACCTCGAAAATGGATACCATTTGGTTCTATTTTTAAAAAACAATTTGGGAAAAATTTTCCATCGGTCATATCCCATGTTCCATATTTTCTTAATTGTTCATAAGGATCGTCCAAGGTTTCTAAACCTTTTCTACGATTTTGTGCATAAATAGATAATTCTTTTGTGGGAGGAAATACACCTACACAACGAGCTTCGTAAAGATGAACCCATTTTCGATAAGAACTATGACAATGTCGTAATGTATTTTTCCAAAAGCGTCGTGGGTAATGTATCTTTGTCCATGCTAATTGATAAATTAATTGCGCGTAAGAATAAGCATGTGATTTACAAAAACTATAATGTTGTAAACTTTTTAATCGATTCAATAAAAGTTTTTGTAATTCCTTGTCGAGACCAGAAATACGTGTTTGAAATTCGCTCATAATGTTGGAATCTCTTTTTGAAAATGCACGTCGATATTTATCGGCTTCTGCATCCGTACAATGAAGAGTTTCTGCAATCAATTCAATGGCATCATCATCAAAAATAATCATATTTTTCTCAATTTGATCTGCCAGTCGAGCGTCTTTAGCAGCAGGTCTAATAATAGATAGACAAATGGCAATGTCATGAATGGATTTTGGTTTAATTTTAATAAAGGATTTGCGAATGAGTGGTGATTCTGCCAATGTAAGACCAATATTATATCCCATGGAAATCATTTCAAAAACACGAGACTCTAAAACAGGAGCTTCAAAATTGACATGAAATCCATTTAATTGAGCTAAAGCACGGCTGGATAAAATATCAATTTTGAATTGCTTATTTTTGGAAATATTTTCCTTGTTGAGATGAATTTGATTTAATAATCCTTTTTTACCGATACAAAGCTCACCAGGAACTCCTTCTGGAAAAAATACGATTCCTCCACAATGTAGAGAATATCCTCGAAACGTATTTTCTAATCGTTGGGTTTCTTTTTTTACAAATTTTTGTTGTAAAGAATCCAAGGAATAAATTTCTTTTTTAATGTCGTGTTTTGCTATAAATTTACGAATACCCGCATTTCGTAATGCTTGTCGAACCGCAGATTTTTCATGAAAATAAACATGATTACTAATCCGTGCAACTTTACCAGGCCATCGTAATTCAAGTTCCATAAATACTTGATCCCTCTTGTCATAAGGAAAATCATAATCAATATCGGGCAACGTATTTCTATACTCATGTAAAAACCTTGCAAAACGAATTCCAAAAGCTACAGGATCTACATGACTAATTCCCAAGGCATAACAAACTAAAGAAGAACCACAAGACCCCCGAGTAACGTGGGGAATTCCTTTTGTCATTTCTAAAATTTCTACGGCACGTAACAAGTAATGCAAAAGTTTTTTACTTGTTAATAAATTTATTTCATGTTCAAGACGTAGTTGATAATCAGCTGTAGTTGGAATTTTCCTTACAAACCTCGACAATAATGTTTCAACGGTAACATTGTCTTCTATAAATGTTGAAACAGGATTTATAGAGTGTTTTACCATTTCTAAACAATAAACTTGGCCTTGTTGAGTATATTTCCAAGGAAATTCATTCGTTATATTCATATAGGGATTAATTCTTTCCAAAATTTGAGAGGGAGTCTTGGCTTTTAGATCTAAAATTAAACCAAATTTTTTTTGATGAGATGGATCTTTTCTGAGAACTCGACCAATACATTGAATAAAAGTTTTGGAAAGTCTTTTGGTCACACCATCTAAAAAAACACATCCATCCAAGTTTTTAATATCAGAACCTTCACGATGCTTTGCAGCACAAAATAAAATTGCTTTTTCTGGACGTTCCAAAAATATAGCCAAATCTTGAGTATCTGTTTCCAAACTTGTATCTACACCAATAAAGAAATCGGTAAACACGGATTTCCAAAGTTTTGCCAAAGAATAGCAATTTTGAATCATTCCACACCAAACAATAATTTTTTTAAACAAAAGAGGTTGAATTTGCTCCCATACAAAATGAGCCATTTTTAATGGATCGGTAAGATTTTTATTCGTCCAAAGGATTCGAGGAGGAACAATAACGTTATCACAAAACGCATCATAAATGGAATAAGATCCTAATATCGTATCAAATGGTTTTTTACCAATTACAGGTGTTGCAGAAAAACCTATACATTTGATGGTAGGATTTTTTTCCAATAACCACGAATAAAATTCTTGTGTTGTATTATTGGTGCATGTATGACATTCATCATGTAAAATTAGAGAAATAGATAACCCTAATTTTTTATATCTTTCTTGACTGGTCAAAAAAGGACGATTAATGATTATTAGAGCAGGTTTATTCCAAAATTTAGAGCAATTTACGGTATTTGCCCACTCTGAATCTTTTCGATTATAAAATTTTAAAAGATGATAATGTTGTAAAATTTGTTTTTCCCAGTCATACAAGTTTTTTGGATCAAATAATTGAGAAAGAATATTTTGATGTTCACATATCCATAATACATTTTGTTTTGGATAACGTTGAAAAAAAGCATCTAGAATCTTGAAAGCAATAAATGATTTTCCCGTACCAGTAGCGTGAAAATGAACACCCGATGTAAAATCATTTTGTATTGAAATTTCCAAGGCATCTTTTTGATTTTTTCGTAACATTAATTTAAAATAATGTTATCTAAAAATCATCGATTCAATTTTTGCACACGTCTTTAAAATAATTTTTTGGAAAAAGTTTTCAAACCTTCCATAAGCATCTCTTTAGATGGAGAAACTAAACCTGGAGATAAACTGGTAGCTGGAATAACGATTAATCGAAGAATAGCTCCAGTTAATGTTGTCAATAAATCAGTTTTACAAATTGTATTATAAGTAGCAATGGGAGCCACACCGATAGCTACGGTAGCAAATGGTTGAACTCCAGAAATAGTAAGATAAGAATTTGCAGCAGAAATGAAATTTGCCGAAGCAGTTCTAGCATCTGTTCGAGGAGTTGTAATCAAAACAACACCAAGTAAATCAATTGAACCTGTAAGGATAGAAGAACTGGCCAAGCAAAGTGTGGAACTTGAATCATTAAAAGTAACTAATAAATTTCCTTCATTAAGAGTACAAATAAAATTATATTGAGGATATTTGGAGGCAAATTTTTCCAAAAAAGGTGTTACTGCGATAACAAATTCATCAATTAATAGAGTAAGATTACTAGAAAAACCAGCAACCATATATTCATAGTATATACCATTAATAATAGATTCTACATTTTTATCAGATTTGATTTCCAACAAAAATGAGCTCAAAATTTCCCAGCGTAAATCTTGAAACACGGGAACTTTTCCCTCTGGTTTATAAACGTTAGGAACATTATTGTTACATTGTAAATGGATTTGAGGTTGTGGTGAACAAAAATAATATTTTGAAAAATCGCACATTCTATTGTTGGAAAAAAAAAATTTTTAGCTCGTTTTTTTACAAATTTCGGCCTCGCCATTATTGGATGGAATTGATCCATTGAGTCCATAATTTAAACCAAATCGATAGACGTAATGTGTTAAGAAATGAGATTGTAATGATTCCGGAATTAATTCGCAAGTTTTTTTATTATTTAAAGATGAAAATAAAGGTGTGATTAAAGAATTAACCATACAAAACACGCTTTCTACCGAATTGTACGAATTTGAACTCACACTATACAAAATTTTATCTAAACTCCAAATATAATTTATTGGCATGGTACAAGAATTTACTGGATGACGATAAAATAAAATCAAATTATAAGAATTTCCAGCATCGTCAACTAAAATATAGGGTTTATTAATATAATAATACATTTTTTGACATACGGAAATAGAAATGTAATAATAAAATAATTGTAAAGGATAAGAATAATAGGGAGAACCAAATTTGTAATTATTTTGAATGATTGGATAATAAAATAAACCTTGTTCAAAATTCGAAATATAAGCCGGGGAATAAGCCAAAGTATCCGAATAAATGGATGGAGGAAAGGTTGATTTTGGAACAAATGTGCCATCTACACATTGATCACACAATACATAGCGTTGTTCCTGAACAAAACCATATTGATTACTAGAATAACTGGAAGGGGAATAACCCGAATAATAAAGTGACAAGCTATTGGAAATAATATTTCTAGACTCTTGTCGAATCCACTCAATAAAGTAACTCATTCTATTAGAAAAAAAGTTTTTTTTTTAAAATAAATGCCTACTCTTGTAATTTTTTGTTTGATGTTAATCCTGGTTTTTATATTATATATTTCCTTTTATTGTCTTTCTCCCCAAGAAAATTTAATTCTTTCTAATTTACCTGCATCAGATATTTATATTCACACTCATCATAATCAAATGTTTATTGGTGATCTAAGTCATAATAAAATTGGATATATTGTTACCTATCATACGCAAAAACCGGAAAAAGATATGCCTAAATGGAAAAAAAAATTACAAGGAAAGTTTGTTATGGTTTTGGATGGAGAACCTAATCCATTAAAAGATATTCAAGCAGATGCAATTGTTACGACAAAGGCTGATCCAGATGTTCCTCCAGATACAAAGCATGTATTTTTATCTTACTTTGTCTACAGTTTTAAACAAATTGGAATGGAGCCTACTGTTTTGATTAAAAAACCAAATGAAACGATTGCTCCAAAAAGCAAATTTTGCTGTTTCATGTATTCTAACTGTGAAGAGCGATATTTAGGAGTGGTGAAAAGAAAACAATTTTATTTTAAAATGAGGGAAAAATTTCCTGGACGAGTCGATAATTTGGGTCGGTGTTATAACAAGACTTATTCTAAAAATGGATGGTGGCAAAATAATGTGGACATTTATGGAAATTATAAGTTTGTCATTAGTTTTGAAAATCAACCTATCGATGGTTATATAAGTGAAAAATTATGGGTTCCCATGGTGAAAAGGAGTATACCAATTTATTATGGAGCACCGGATATTAAAAATTATTTCAATCCCAAAAGTTTTATTCATGTCAACGATTTTGCTTCTTTTGAAGACTGTATAGAATATGTCAAAAAAGTAGACGCTGATGATTCCTTGTATCAAAGTATCCTTGACGAACCATATTTTTATAATAATGAAATAGATATGAAATTATTTTCTTATCATTATGGGGGAGAATTTTACCATAATTTGAAAAAAATGTTACCTCCATCTATGAATAAATATATTAGACCCTGTCAATATTTTTCTGAAAATATTTATTTCGTGAGTTACTCGGCTACCGATAAAAATCCTGCTATAATAAAAGAAGCAAAACAAACTGGATTTTTCAATAAAGTTCAAAACTTGTATTCATTTTCTCTTCCTAATCCGGCCTTGTTTGAAAAAACAATAGAAATAATTGGTAATAATGAAATTATAGTTTTAGCCGATGCTAATTTGAAAATTTTATCAAATACATCGGCCAGTGAATATTTTTATAGTTTTTACGAATTGTTAATTAACGATAATAAAGATATGATTGTTTTTTACAATCAAAAAAAACAACTTGATTTTAAAGCAGTAATTTTTCAAAAAACGAATAAAATGACATATTGGGCAAATGATTGGAAATCTCGTTATAACCAACTTGTAGATATACATACATTTTTAAATGTATGGAATCATCAATTACAATCGCCATCTTCACTAAATATTGTAGAAAGTTCAGATTTTTTGAAATGTTTTAGTTTGGAAATTAAAAATTGAATATTTGAAAATAATTTTTAGAAAAAAACAACTTTTACAATTAACAAGACTCTTTATTCCAATTTTAAAAAACTGATTTTTTTAAAACTTTTATCCAAACTATAGAAATTATGAACGCAAAACAAGGATTTCATTGGAAAACTATTGAAAATAAACCCGAAAATTGGGAAAAATTACATCATTTAATTCAAAGCTCTTATGTAGAGAAAACCAAGGAAAAGGACAAGTATTGGAAAAAGGGGGAATTGATTCTTGAAGTCCTCCTTGCTACTTATCCTGATCTACAAGGCATTTTTGAGCCTACAGTTGTTTCCCAAAAACCAACAAAACAAGACAAGAAAAAAAAAATTAGTAAAAAAGATGAGATTATGAACAAGGTTGAAAAAGATATTATCAAGAAAGATTTGCTCAACATTCGTTTTGATAAATTTCTACGACCACTTACCACCAATTTTTCTATTGAGATTACCTTTGTTGTTATGATTGTAGTTTGGAATTTTTATGTATCTCAAAAGCCTAAAGTGGATCCTATTATTCTCTTGGACGCTATTATTAGTTTGAATCGTATTCTTGATGCTGAAAAAGAGGCTCTTGAACAAATTACAGCCTTTTATACAGGGAGTTTGAAGCTTAAGGAAATTATGAATCAAAAAATTGATGAATCCATGTATAGTCTATTGTTCCAAAATCCAATTTTTCTTATCGAGTCCACTGCCGATAAAAGAAAAAAATCGATTCAGCTTTACAAGGAACAAACCGAATTGCTGGAAAAAATTACCAACGCAGTAACGCTGGATCAGCCCATTTTTATGGGTAATCAAATGCCTACAGGCACTGGAAAATCTTTTTTGGCAGTTCCTCTCGCACAGAAAATTTCAAAAATGAAACGTAACAAGACTGTTCTTTTTGCGTGTTCGAATGAGCTTGTGAATCAAGATATCGCTAGCACGGCGTTGCTTGGAGATGATATTCATTTGTGGATGAGTAATCTTATTAGGGATGATGATGGAGTAGCACAAGTGCTTTTGCGTCCTTATAAGAGATGTTTTCCTGCCAAGTGGAAAAAGGTATACAAGCAAGAGGATCAAAATAAGGTTGGCTCTATTAGTGAACAGTGGAACTTTTATGTTGAAAATACAGGAAAAAATCCAGATATTATTGTAGCAGATTTAGAAGCATGTTTGGAGCTCCTCAAGGCTTCTCACGAGTTTGGAAATCCATTTATTGCTTACATTGATGAGTTTATTTCGGATACACAATCTAACAAAATGATGGCCAAGATTTGTCGATATCTTCCTAAGCATACCGTGTTACTTTCTGCCATTTTGCCTCAATTTGACAGTATGACACCTATTATTGATTATTTTTGTAACCTACACGAAACGACGAGAGAATGTCTTCATCGTGTCAAAACAAATAATGTCCCTATTACTTGTGCAGTGATTGATCAAAATGGAGATTTACGAATGCCTCATCATTTGGTTAAAACGGAGCAAGATCTCTTTAATTTGATTCAAGAAATGCAAATTAATCCTCGTATTCGTCGTTGTTATACTGCCAAACATGTTTATTATTGGGCAAAATCTCTTGAATCTTGTTTGGCTCCAGTAGGATTGGATTTTATGACTCGTTTTCCAGATATTGGTAAGATACAAAATAACAAGGTTATCCTATACGCTTGTGATATTTTGGAATGGCTTTCTAATAATTTTCAAAATTTGCAACTTTTTAAAAGTTATCGACCTCATGTTATGTCAGCTCCTGATAGAAATAAAGTTTTTAAAGAACAAAGTTACGAGTATGAGGGAAAAACTTTGTTTATATCCAATGATACATTTAAACACTTGGGAGAATCAACGGAAGGTTTGTTTGATGGGAAAATCAAGTGGTCTGCGATTGTGAATCAAACAATGAAAAATCGTCAAGCTCTGGAACAAAAAATGGAAAAGCTCAAGGATGCAAAAATTGGGAGAGATAGCACGTTTACAAAGTTAGATAGGGATAGACAACTTGGAGAAATGGGAGAAGTTCAAACCATTGTTACACTTCCTACTCAATATGTATTGAATTCAAAAGAGCATTATATTCGTTTTCATCCTGACCAAGTTACTATACCTACCAAGTTTATCCCTAGAACGCCCAATGTTTTACCTGATATTTATAATGATGCTTTTAGTGAGGACGAGCTACTAATGTTGGCCGCAGGAATTGGATTCTATGACAAGACCAAAATGACATCGTATCAAAGAAATCTATTAATGCTCATGTACAAGGACTTGTTTTTTGTTTGTTCATGTAAAGATATTGTATTTGGAACCAATCTTCCAGGTTTGGTCAATGTCTTTATTACCAAAGAATTTGCAGAAAAAGAATCGATTGCAATTTTGTATCAGCTTATGGGTCGTGTAGGTCGTATGGGTAGATCTTATCATGCCAATATCATGTTGGATGATGAGCAAAGTGTATTGAAAATTTTGTGTTTGGATTCCAACGTGGATGACCATCATGTAGTAGCATTGATTGATGACTTTTTAAAGTTTTAATAATAAATAAATGCAACAAGAATTAAAAAAATTAGGCATTCAGGAAATAGATCATCAAGCTTTAATAGAATTAAATAGAATATATCAACAACTTTCTCCTTCACAAAAAAATAAAAAAGTAAAGCAAGTTTATTTAACCGAGTTTTATCCCGATGTAATTATTAAAAAATTACAATCTTTGTTTCCGGAAACGTATGTAGATGCTGAGCAAGTAAAGCCATTTTTTAGACAAAAATTTAAAACAAGTACAATTCAAAATAGTCAATTAGAAACGATTGAAAAATTTTCAAAAAAGTACAAGTCCCAAACATTGGCAAAAAAATATCCTACTTTGTGTAAACGACTATTTATCAAAGTAGCCGAAAAATACAGTAGACAAGAGGATACAAAAATTTTACAAGAGTATTCAAAAATTTACCAGTCGGGTCCGGAATATTTTAAAACGTACCATTGTATGGAAAAACAAGAACCAAAATTTCAATTACAAAAATTACAAGAAAATTTTAAAAGCTTGATTCATGATTTTCAAGTGGTTCAAAAGAATGCTCAATTACGACTTTTTTGTGACAAAGTCAAATCGGGAACATTTACCTTTAAAATAGATCCAATTACAGGACAATATTATCCAAATATTTCTCAAACCGATATAAAACAATGGCAAAAATCTATTTCAAGTATTTACAAGTTTTTTCCCTTGGCCATTTCCGTCAAATTTACTTTTCCTATTTACCGTTATATCCGCTTACATGATCTACCAAGCGTTATTATTAATAAATTACCGACATCTTGGACATTTGAACAAAGTTATGCGCAATTTTGGTTTTCTAAACATCAACAACCCAATTTTGAAAATTATATTTTAAAAGTCAATATTCAATCAAATAAAGATTATTATCTATTGAATATTCGAAATTTAGAACAAGCTGAAATTGTATTATTACCCTGTCGTTTAGTTGTTAAAAAACTAATTAGTAAATTTATGGTTAATTATGTTGAATGTATATATGAACCTCTTTAAATTCATCGGTATTCAAACTGAAATCAATTTCTTTTATATAAAACATTATCTTCAAATAGATTTTCTTCATATCTTGCAATTTCGTAGAAACCATATTTATTCAAAAAATTTATAATTTGTTCTGCATCAGGACACCCAATATAGGGTTCATCAATAATACCAGTTTTAAACTCATTGGATCGTTTTATTTCATTTGTTTTCGGTTCTTCCAGAATAATATATTTTATACTTTTTAAAGTCTCTAACGCTCCTTGTAAAACAAATAGTTCATACCCTTGAACATCCATGCACAATAAATCAATGGAATGAATATTGAATTTTTTACATTCTAAATCAATCGTTGATAAATACAATTTCTGTGGTAATGTAATTTGATTTTTTTCGTAATCAGTTCTTTTATAAAAGCTTGAAGCGCCTATTGATACTTGATTTATTTGTTTAGATGGAGCAAATACAAAAAATTCTCGAATATCATCTTTATCAGCCAATCCATAATTTAAAAAAACAATTTGACGATTATTTTTTATTGTTTCTCTGCAAACCTTTTCCATAAATGGATTTGGTTCGTAAGAATAAATAGTTGCTTGATTAAAATAAGACGATAAAGTAATTGAATCTTTGCAATCTTTTGCTCCAACTTCAAAGATAGTTTTAATCGTATCCGGAATATTTGGAAAAAACTTGTTGTAATTCATCTATAATTAGCGAATAATAAATTTTTTTCTCACAACGAATGTTTTTACCAAATATCCTCGATACTAGTGAATTTTTATTAGCAAATTTTTTCATAATCTTTTTTGTAAAGTTTGAAATTGATAAAATTGCAGTATTAACCAAAACAAAAAATTGATTTCATTTTTAAATTCAAAAAAAATAATTAAAATGGCTTTGAAACGATTAAATAAAGAGTATAAAGATTTTATGGAAGATCCTCCAGCCTTTTGTTCTGGAGGACCTGTAGGTGATGATATGTTTCATTGGGAAGCAATTATTATTGGTCCTGATGATACGCCTTATGCAGGAGGTGTGTTTTATCTTAATATTGAATTTGGTGCAGATTATCCCTACAAACCTCCACGAGTTCATTTTAAAACCAAAATTTATCATGTAAATATTAATGCTTCAGGAGGGATTTGTTTAGATATTCTTAAAGATAGTTGGTCTCCAGCCTTGACGATTTCCAAGGTTTTGTTGTCGATTTGTTCTTTACTTAGTGATCCAAATCCTAGTGATCCTTTAGTCCCTGAATATGCAAAACTTTATAATACAAATCGAGCTCATTATGATCAAAATGCAAGAGAATATACATTACAATATGCTTCAGAATAAAAAAATAAATTCTAAAAAATGACTATTAAAAACTAATCATTGTAACTGAAACAAATTAGAAATGTTTCAATTCATGAATGATTTTTTTCATTTACCTATTTTAAAAAGTATATTTTGGTATTTATGGTGGACAAGTTGTATTTTAGTGGCTCCATTACTTTTAATACCTATTGTTATTTTTTTTTTAGTGGAAACAATAAGTATAGGACGAACTGAAAACTCAAAAGGTAGACCCATTTTAATTACGGGATGTGGTAGTGGATTAGGACTTGAAACAGCAAAAGAATTGGCAAAAAAAGGATGGAAAGTTTATGCTGGATGTAGAACTTGGAAAAGTGTAAATGAATTAATAAATTTGAATATAGATTCTCTCATTCCTGTAAAAATGGATATAACCAACGAGACTGAAATTACAATCGTACTTTCTAAAATTGAACTAGAAAATACCGATGGTTTGTATTGTTTGATTAATAACGCAGGTATAGTTCAAAATGGTCCTATTGATTGGACTCCTCTTGTTTTTTTTCGTCAAATTATGGAAATTAATTACTTTTCCATGATCAAAGTTACCAAAGCTTGTCTACCCATGTTGAAAAAATTTTCCAAAATTCATGGTGGATCTCGAATCGTTCAAATCAGTTCTGCTTCAGGCCTTGTTTGGGGATTACAATTTTTATCCGCTTATAGTGCATCAAAACACGCAGTGGAAGCTTTTTCATCTTCTCTACGAGGTGAATTAAAACCATTTGGAATTCATGTTGCAGTTGTTTCTCCAGCAATTCATAAAACAAATATGACTGATCCAGATATTGCATTCCAAGAAATTAACCATTTATATAATTCTTTACCCGAAACATTTCAAAGTTTATATGGTAAGAAATATCTTGATCAATTGATAAAGGTTCAGTGTGGAGCTATGATTAATAAATCATGGAACCCAAAAAATGTTGTGCGTGAAATGGTGGAAGCCTCTACAAGAACTCATCCTAAATGTCAATATATTCAAGGAATTGACATGTTAACTTTGGGAGCTCTTATTAATTTTTTCCCCAGAACAATTAACGAATTTTTAATGGCATGGAATGCTGGTTATTTTTCTATTTCAAAAACAATCAACAATTACACTTAATCGTAATTTTTCTTTTAAGATTATCTAAAGGTTCAATATTGATGTATTGGTAAGATTTTTCAAAACCGGTTTGATCCGTAACTGTAGCTTGTTGTTTTTTTCCCGTTGGAAAAAATTGATTTTTAGAATCATCATGTGCACCCGAACCACTAATGTTTTTACCGTCATCTAAAAATAAAGTCACTACGTAAGGATTGTAAGCAATACTTGGCGAATTATATACGGTAGCCGTATATAATATTTGCCCCACCACTTTAGTTAATTGTGGGTCTTTATAGAGAATATATTTATTGATTCCTGTAAATGCAGTATCTATAGTAGTTTGTTGAGTATAAAGTTCTGTTTTGAATTGAATCAAATCGGCTTTGGTGTAATAAAAAGTAGGCATTAACCTTTCTATACTATGTCAAGAATTTAATTGATTTT
>Ga0114972_10002903_pt1 | contig 12897 bp, 10 predicted proteins | sample M_140807_EF_Meta_FD_87354 | JGI IMG/M metagenome (GOLD analysis project Ga0114972, IMG submission 87354) | Freshwater microbial communities from Lake Montjoie, Canada to study carbon cycling - M_140807_EF_MetaG | ecosystem: Environmental > Aquatic > Freshwater > Lake | place: Lake Montjoie... | reverse complement strand
GGGGGCTTCTTGAGGACGGCGATCATGGCGATGAAAATGATTTTCGTTTTGCCCTCCCTCCTTCTCCTACTCACCCTCCCCTCTCCACAAGTCTCTTTCCTTTCTATCCATTTTCTTCCCCGACATCTCTGCATGTGACACAACAGCATTCGCAAAGTTGGGGCCTTTGTGCACCGACACCAGTCCATTTGTGTACAGCCTTTGGGCGCTCCCTCTGGCTCTCTCTCCTGCCAGCTGTGCCTCTAGGGAGGCCATGCAACCCCTCTGTGTCTCTAAAGTTGCCTTCAACTCACGCGCGAGGGACTCGTGCCCGGAGGCTTCCATTAAGGCAGTCTCGAGAAATGCGAGCTCTTTTGTTTGTGACATAACCTGCGCCCTAAGGTGTGCGTTGTCCCTCAGGGCATCACTACATGCCCCTCGAAGGGTTTCCGCAAATAAATCTCGCGAGCGACCACCTGTAGTAGCCGTTGTAGTATCTTTTACACCTTTCCCATTACGATAGGATTCCAGGGCTTCTATTAGCTCAGACACGCACTCTCCCAGACTTGAGATGAAACGGGGAACACCAGGATAATGAACCACACCCACCGCAGTAAGCGCACTTTCTAGCCCAGTTAGTATTTCACGCGCACTATTAACGCCTTTCCCCACACCACTGGCCAGCGTTGAGGCATCAGCCCATATACGCCGCCCGTCCTCCTTGGCCTCATGAAGGGCCTCGCGAAGGCCCGCTTTCTCAAGCCTCGACGATTCCTCGTGCTTTTCAGCCTCACGCCGAACTGCGATTAGCTCATATCTTAGAGTGCGCACCTGAGTAGAATCTACAACTGATGGGGTGGCCATTTCCACCGCGATCTTCTGTTGACCATCTTGTTGCTGTACATGTTCCGCTAACTTCTTCTCGTCTAAGGAAGCACGAAGGCGACCAATTTCCAAAAGGGCGTAACGCAAGCGCATACTACACTCACCACATTCGGATTTGGTGGTTAGTTTCAGGTCCTTCGCCTTCATTGGGATGGTGGTGCAATTGCTGTTTTTGGGACAACAACGGCCGCAAAAGGCCGGCGAAAACAAGTTGTAAGGCCCTGCCTACACTAAACACAGATAAAGCGACTCCTCCTGTCCCTCAACATACTAGGTACAAAATCCCGGGTTACAAAAAGGACACGACTCACCTCACCGAGACTCCCGAACCCCGGAACCCTTCAAAACTCACACGAGGAATGTACGTTATACATTTATTTGATTAAACTGCTCGATTAAGACGATTATGGCGCCTCCTCTGATAGCGCTTGGCGCGTTTCTTCTCGCTAAGAAAGCAATTGTTATTGCACTTTTTAAAATGGGGAGCGCTTACGGGTGGCCCCGCATTTATAGGCGCTGTCTCGAATGGAACAAGTCTATTACGCGGCCTACTAGTCAGAAACATGTGCGGAACGCAATAGCCAGTGGATTTCGGCTACCCGGTAAATGTGCTTCCTTGCTAAAGGACCCTCATGTGCAGAATCTGCTTTCCACTGCTGCCGACTCTAGTGCCGCGAAGAGTGTTTTTTTGGCCCCGGGTGTCTCACTCTCCTCCTTGCTTCGTGCATTAAAAGTTATGCCTGATAGTATGGTTGGAAATTTTGCTGAGATAATCGCGAAAGGAGCTGAATCGAAAGCTGGGAAAGAATCCCATTTAAAGTAAACTTTGCTTAGTAGAAGATATTGCTAAATATCTGCTAAGTGTATACTCAGCTAGTTTGTAAGAACACTTCGTTCGAATTCACTGATAAACGTAAATAAATAAAGAGGGCTAAAAATACGCTTGGACTCAAGAGTAGGAAGTGAAAAATTTATTTCTCTGCACCTCCGCCACCCCCACCTCCCACTTTGGAAAAATTTGGATGGAGCTTTTGACCACAGCATGCACTCATTTTAGCTGCAGAAAGGAGTATGGAGATTGGGTGAGTGCCAAGTAACAATTTTTCTAAGCGAAATTGGAGAAGACAGACTTACTTATATCCGTACATTGCATTGTGGAGCCAAAAAACACGAGGCGAGAGAGGGCCACAGTGTCTTTTCCTTCTGCATCTAGAAACACGGTGACTGAATTACACGGAGGAAACTTTGACAGAGGTAACTGGAAAGCCGCGCCGCTCCTCATTTTCTCCAACTCCCTTGCCGGCACATCCGCGCTTGGCTTTGTTCGCTCCACATCTTCAAAAGCAATCTCCCTTTTGTCCAACCATAGTTTCATTACAGTCGGCTCCTCTCCCTCTGTGGTGATAAATGCGACCGCTGAGAGTCGTACAGCCTCCGTAAATGTAAAAGTTATTAGCATCTGGCTGTCACAGTCGGAGCGGCAAACGTCAGCATTATCAAGCAACAGAGATGTCACTGGGGTCGAAGTCTGAGCATTTAAAGCAAATAATTCCTTTGATGATACGTGACTACTAAGATCCATGGTTTTTAACCGATCTTTTTCCTGTCTTTTCTTTTTTTTCTGATTTTTTCATTAAAGTCAAAAAGAAAGTAGCATGCTCTTGTCCCTCTTTTTATCGCATGCTGTTGCATGTCCCTCCCCTTCATTGGACCCCTTGAACTTGATTCGCTATGGCGACGATTTTCTGTCTCAGCCACTCCCATGGAATGCAACCTTGGAAGACTGCGCAACCGCTTGCTGTGCTAGTTTTCCTGACGTATGTGTTTCTTTCAGTTATAACAACCCTCAGCCCACTCGTACATGTGTGGGCAAATACTGTTGCGAACAGGGAAAGGTATGTTGCATGCTGAAATCTGGGATGGGGGTCCTCGAGAACAACACCTATGGGAAGGCAGTGCGCACAGGTTACTTTCCCGCGGCCCCATTATCGCCAGGGCCATCGCCCCCTTTTTCGAACTCCACAGATATACTTGGGGTGAAATTTGGCGAGGTGAAGTGGTGGAATGGTACGAATGGGGATACTTGGCCAACCGCTTGGAGCGCAGATGGGGTGGTCCTGGGTTGGGATTGTGATGCGCATGGAAGCCCTATGTCCCTTTGGCAGCTAGATGGAGACCCCTATTCGGGGGATCTATCCCCCAGTCTGGTAGGGGGACTGCAGCCCATAAACTACTCCTACCTTTGTGGATACCTTGGGAAGACCGGGGCTTACCCTTACATAAACGTAAAGCCAGCTGGGATGGCAGCCTACGGAGATGGCTCCCTCTTAACTGGTGTGAGCTGTATGAATTACGGTGACGATGCTGGTTTTAATCGGCAGCATAATATTGTGGGTTTTATTGCCAGATCTACAGATGGGGGTATTTCATGGACCAACGTAACAACCCCCGGTGAACTTTTCAGTGGGCGCTTTGCATCCCCCGTGTTTGTTTCGTGCGGTCGAGCAAACGACCAGGGTTGTCTTCAGGATGGCTATCAGTACATATTTTTCCCGGCTTCCTTTGATGGCCAGTCTTATTGGGACAATAATGATTGTGCTTATCTGGCAAGAGCCCTCCCTGGAGAAACGCTGTGGCAGCCATCTTCTTACACCTTTTTTTCCGGTTTTTCTGCGGATGGCGGGGTGATTTGGACCAATGATTCTCTTTTGGCGCAGCCGGTCATGCAGTTTGGTAACATGCTTGGGGAGAACGCAGTGACGTATAACCCATACTTAAAAAAATACCTGCTGGCAAATTATGGATTCATTGATAATAACGGAAAACCTCGCCCTTGGCACACGCAGCCCTTCATGAACCCCCACAGAACCCAGTTGCTCTTATTGGAAGCAGATGCCCCTTGGGGGCCATGGCGTATGTTCCATAGGGATGACAACAGTGCTCTCGCCCCTGGCCTCTATACGCCCACATTTCCTTCCGCCTATCTACGCCCGATAAATACGACCACCAATGAGGCAACCCTTACTATGTTTTTCTCCTGCCTTGATGGAGCGCCCGAGTGCCGCTACACGCTCAACTACGTCACCGTTACACTAAGCCTCGCGGCATGACATGTTTTGACGTATATCACAAAATCTCAATTACAAAAAATAGGGAAAAATAAGAGGAGAATGCCTCGAATAAAAACTTTTCAAGTCTTCACAACCCCATGCGAGACAGCGCCAGAAGGCCCTTAACTACCGGGTCATCGCTCTTCCGTTGCTCTAAAAAAAAGATAACTTTTTTACGCACAGAGTTCAGTGCCGCTTGTGCCTCACTTTGCAGCTCCCTCACAGTAAACAGACCTAGAAATGGTTTACCAGACGCACTAAGTGTGCTCGCTGAAGACTCCCACACCCCAGAGGCACTGAATGGTGCAGAGAGGTGATGAGAAAACGAACGGGCTAAGGGTAAATCATTAACAGAATCCACAAATGACCTTAGGAGTGTCACCAAAGGGGCCACTGCATACTCCCGGGGTCCCTTTTCAGGCTTCCAATCATCCAAGCATTTAAGAGAGTCCTCCACCAGGGTTCCCAAAAGACTTCCCTCCCACCTTTGGCACAGAGTGATTTTGTTCTGTGCATTGTAGCACAGTCTGAGCGTGTAGATCCATGTGGACAAACGCTCTGCCTTCACAAGAGGATTCAACTCCATGTCGTTGCATGAGGGAAGAACCTTAAAGTATGGCTCCAGATAGGTAAGGGCTGGGAGCTCGTCACCAGAAGGATCCAAGTCGCGCCAAAGCCAGCGATCCGAGGTTGTGTGGGAAGTGCCATCAGGGAGAGGGCGCCCCCTTTTGAGCCACGATAGTTCGCACTGAATGTCTGCCAGTGCCCTAAGAATTCTGTAGTGCGCCATACGAAGAGGAGGGTTTTTATGGAGCGCCATTGAGGAGCAGCTAAGGCGTAAGAGGAAGTCAAGGTGCGTGACCTTATCCGATTTTAGTTCTTCATCCAGCGCTGTCTGTAGTCCATTTAATAGTGTCTCGTCTAGATGCCCGCATGGGTATGGAACATTCACAAGACAACTAACGGGGAAAGGCCCACCTTGTAGCCCACAGCGGACCCAAGGAAGTTTGACTAAGTAGGATCCGCACACTGTAAATACCATCGAAAGAATAGCGGCACCGTGCAGGGCAACGTTGGAGTCCTCGCTGCACAAGACATGGGAAAGCACGGTTAACTCTGGGGTGCCAGGCTCTACCAGTCGAGAGAACTCTAAGGGGACGTTAGGAATACGGGAGAGTACTTTAGTGAGGTCGTCCAAAAGTGTAGAAGGAGGGTTGATACCATGAAGGGCATGACAAACTGAGGATCGCGCCTTTGAAAGATGGGGATTAAGAAGGGCTTTTAACAGAAGGGTGGGCCATGTTCGTGCCGACGACGCCTTTACCACAGCGTCCACGCCACAGCGCTGCAGGATCTTATGTCCCAGCAAATACGCACAGCCCACGACCAGCTGGCTCCGGCCCTCCGTGTTACGAGAAGTATCTTCACTCAGCGAGCTTTTCAGATATCCTTCAATACAATCGAGGTACAATGGCAAGCTGGTGTTCATGGAGAGGTGATCTACCATTGGATATACCTTCAAATGTGAGAGTAATACAAGATGACCCTGTCTCAGGGGGAAAGATACCGTGGTTTTATAAGCCCATTTCGCGAGCTCTTTAAAAACTTTACTGTCGAGAAATATATCGGCCTCCTGAAATAAAACCACCAAGCCAAGTCCGAAGGTGGCCTGCACCGGAGAATCCTCAGCCACACGGAAAGCTTCTGTGAGACAGTTCTCTACGACACTTTCGTCTCCACGAGACAATTTAAACGTGATATAATGGCTCTCCATAGCACATGCAGAGCATTGATGTGGTGGCAGGCAATTTATTGTACTTGCGTGAGTCCGTTGACAAAGCCCACTCAGAATCCCTAAGTCTTCAAATGCAGCCAACCAGTCTGAGGAACCTTTCTCTAAAATTTTGAAACAAAGAAGTAACTTTTCGTATATTGTTGTAGTATTCGGGCGAACGGATATCATCATACCCTTGTCTGATATATGTCTTTATCTCTCGCATATACCCCAGGCCTCTATCCAAGCGATTTTAATCAAAAGCAAAAGGGAAAAAGGAAAAAAAAAGGAGGCCTCAAAAAAAGCTCCTGTGGCACAAAAAAAAACAGGAGGATGCCCCCGCTAAAATTGTATGTAGAATCCGAGTCGCGTAAGTTAAAATTTCAAATACTTAATGGGCTATTATCCCTTCCTCTTGAAGTAATGGTAGATTCAAATGGTGTGAGTGATGCAGTGAAACGCTCCCCCCAGGGAAAGCTTCCAGTTCTGGAGACACCCGAGGGCTATCTGAATGGCTCCAGTAGCATTTTACGCTACATGAGCGGTCTCCGTGAGGACCTAGGTTTACTGGGAGTTGGTTTATCTGGAGAGTCTGCCGTGGATGGTGTGTTGGAGTGGGCTCTTTTGAACCTGGAGCCCGCCACTGCGGTGCTTGCTGCGGACGGAGTTGAGGTGTTACTCTCCCTAGGCTTGGGCAAGAGCAGGCCTTCAAGCAAGGATGAACTTGAAAGTGCCCGCCTAAGCTCTCACGAGCGACTTCCTCCCATCCTTTCCTACCTCAACACCCTCCTCGTCCCTCGAACGTGGCTAGCGGGGGAGCGCGTGACTGTGGCGGACATTGCCGTGGGGTCTGCCCTGGCGTCCGTGTGGGGTAGCCTAGCTGGGTCACAAGACTGGGGCACAAACTGGCCCCATCTTGCCCGCTGGTATGCAACCTTTTCCCATACTTTTGCTGCCCAGCTACCCAAAGCCGGAAGCGGCGGCGTCTCTGGCGGCACAAGCCAGCCTCCAGCCTCGTCCAACCCTCAGGCCCTGGCTAATGGCCCCAGCCTCCGCACTGCCCTGGATGCCGTTACTAGCACTAGCGCTCAGGTCCCCAGCAGCACAAAAACAGTGATAGGGGAGCTTTTTTCTCGGCACAGGGTGAGGGTGGCAGACCTTTTGGGGGCTGGTGAGGCTTGCATTGGTCGCACTGTGACTGTGTGCGGGTGGCTGAGAACAGTACGTGAGGGAGGCGCCGGCTCCCTCTTTTTCCTGGCCTTGAACGACGGTTCCTGTTTTTCATCGCTGCAAGTGGTGGTGGAGAAAGGGAAGGCAGAGGGCTTTGACTCTGTTGGTGCCTCGGGTGGCACGGGTGCCTCGATACGTGTCGTGGGTGAGGTTGTGAAATCCCCCGCAAAAGGACAGAGCATTGAGGTGAACGCAATCAAGGTGGAAATATTGGGTGTTGTGCAAGATCCCTCTGTTTACCCCCTGGCTAAGAAAAAACACACTCTTGAGTACCTCCGGGATATCCAACACCTCCGTCCTCGTACAAACACACTGGGTGCAGTTACTCGAATACGAAATGCCTGCGCCTTTGCGACGCACACGTTTTTTAATGAGAGGGGTTTTCTATACATACACACTCCTATTGTGACCGCTGCAGACTGCGAGGGAGCGGGGGAGATGTTTGGTGTCACCACGCTCATGCCCTCTCAGCCAAAGGGGGACCTTCCTCGCCTCAAGGACGGTTCCATAGACTGGAAGAAGGACTTTTTTGGCCGCCCCACCATGCTTACGGTGTCTGGACAACTGCAAGTTGAGGCATTCGCCTGCTCTATGAGTGACGTGTACACATTCGGTCCCACGTTTCGGGCGGAGAACAGCCACACCAGTCGTCATCTTGCAGAGTTCTGGATGATAGAACCCGAAATAGCCTTTGCCACGCTGAAGGAGGACATGGCCCTAGCCGAGGACTACCTCAAATTTTGCACGCAGTGGGTGCTGGATCACTGCAGCGAAGACCTTAAGTTTTTCGAGGAAACATTTGAAAAGGGACTCATTGAAAGGCTAAAAAATGTCGTCGCTGCGCCCTTCAAAGTGCTCACCTACACGGAAGCCATTGAACTCCTCCTCTCCCCCGAGCATGTTAGTAGTTTACTTAACCCCGCCTGCTAATTAAAGCTTTGCAAGATCCCTCATCCATATATTTGCCGCTCATTCTCTCTCCCTCACACGCAAAAACGCACGCACCCCCCCATTCATTACTGTTTGAAAGGCTACTGCGGGAAAGTTTACCGAAAAAGTTTATTGGGGGTGCGATCTTGCCAGTGAGCATGAACGGTATATCACTGAGCGCGTGTTCAAAAAGCCAGTCATCCTGATCAATTACCCAAAGGAGGTCAAGTCTTTTTACATGAAACTCAACCCGGATGGGAAAACAGTGGCTGCCATGGACGTACTGGTACCCAAGATAGGAGAAATAATCGGCGGGAGTCAGCGAGAGGATGACTATGGAAAGCTCACTGCTAGAATGGAGGAGCTCAAAATTGCGCGCGAACCCCTTGAGTGGTATTTAGAGCTTCGAAAGTATGGAACCTGCCCACATGCTGGTTAGTACCAGGCTTTGATTTTAGCCTTCCTCCCACCCCTCCTGCCTCCACTGCTTACATGTCTTTTCCCACCCACACCCACCCCTTCAACTCCATGCATTAGGCTTTGGACTCGGATTCGAGAGGTTGATTATGTACGTAACAGGCATTGAAAACATCCGGGACGTCATTCCCTTCCCTCGCTACCCAGGAAATGCTGCCATGTAGCGAAATGAATATAAAATGATAATTGACTTATTGCGCCTATGGCATTGAGTAAAGTTTCACGTCGATACAGAAACCCAGTCCTTGTGGAGGCGAAATCTGCACGGCCACACGCTGGCTGTCAGGCCTTGTGGGGTAGCTTCGAACAGTGATGACAGCCTCTCCCTGAATATCGCTGTGTGCGAAGCCTTCTACAAGAGACGTATCCACAAGCGCTGTAAGAGCGTTCAAGCCTGGGGACGCAGGGCTCGTAGAGGCAGAGAATATCCCAGATCTCATTGCAGGATCCAGTGAAGACTTCGTGTTATCCGCAACAAATTTTGTGCCATTTAAAATGTATAAAGAAGTGTGTTCCTGCGCGTCTGGAGAGGATAGGAGAAGCAGACCCCACTGAAAACCACTGACGGAGGCTGTGCCGCTTGTAGAATTACTTCCCTTGCACGATGGTGACCATGCCAATAGCTGTGCATCAACCCAAATGGAACTCCCAGTGGCTTGTGTGGGGAGAAAAAAGGTCCCCCCACTGCCACTTGCATCACTGGTGAGGTTTCCCTCCCACAGAAGAGCTATCCGCCTCTCCAGTAGGAAAGGCGCAGGCTTCTGCTGCAGCCTCAAGCCATCCGGTGCAGCGGATATGTAGCGCGGAGAAGACATTGTGTTCTGCCACTTTATTGCTGGGTCTATGGGTCGCATGTCAAACACCCACCCTACCAGCAGCGATGTTTCCCCGCTAAAGCTTTGGGGGGCGCTGGGCAAGGGGCTGAGGGTTGCTGCGTAAAAAGTTCCCGCATCCAGAAACCCCGAGGCAGAGCTAGAAAATTCACTGCGGGTGGCGCTACCCAGAAACCAAATCGACCTCGTTTGAGCGGGAGAGGACCAAATGAGCAAGTGCGCGTTGGGAAATCGCCAGGCACGGGGGCACTCGCTGCGCGGTCCGGTTGAAGGGGGACCTACAAAGTAGCTTTCATTAACGGCGGAGAAAGTGTCAGTGAGCAAATCTATCGCTGTATATTTACGCACGCGGGGCGTGACACAACTAGAGAAGTTTGTACCACCAAGGCAAGAGGAAACAAGCAGCACCCACTCAGAGCCCTCCACGTCATAAAAAAGAAATGGATCTCCTATGAAGGGGTTTCCAGTGGGAGGACCTGGCATGCGAGGAAAAGGGGGTAAATCAACCCATGCCGCAGCATCCGCATCGCCCGTACCGCCAATTGACGTACCACCACGTCCACTGAATGTGCGTACGAAGTAGGTGTCGTTGAGTACCACCAGACTTCCAGTGCCCTCCCCTTTCGTTAAATTAATTGGACCCCAATCCTGAAATGATACAAAGTCCGTTGTCGTCATATGACGCCATACCTCACCACCGCCCTGGGGAGACCACGGTGCGTATGGTGTTGCAGATATGGGTGCTTGATAATAGTCGTGAAAAACTCGCGTTAAAGGATTGTACAATAGGGAAGGGTCATTTGTCCATGTAGGGGGTGTGAAATGCCATCGGAGGGGAAGGATCGGGGCTTTCTGAGCCAGCGCATAGGCAAAAAGAAAAAAAAAACATGTCATGGTCATTCCATTCAAATGGAGATTCTGCGAGACGGGCCCCTTGGGTGCCTAGTGCCGAGTCCACTGAGTGGGCAACTGAAACCGCTGCCGCCATCCGAGAGGCTCAAGTTTGTCCTCAAACGTCATGGATAAATCTGCTGGTCGATGTGTGTTTCCTAGTTCACTGGAGAAATTCGCTGACCAGTCATGGCTCCGTACGAGCGCTGTAGGTCGCCACCCGGAGCCCGCTCAACAATTCCGGAGCAAGCGTTTCTATCACCAGCAGCCCACCCACGGTATCCCATTTGAAAAGTTTACTGAGGGGAGAACTCGAGTCAGTGAGAGTGATCAGCCTGATGGTGCATCGTTGATTTTAGCGGAGGGGTTAAAACCCACTCCAAACTACCGTGGCATACCACCGTGCGTATCCCAAGCCCTCGCAGGAGCTGCAAGGGACTTACTATTTTCCCCGTGTCCCTTTTATTTACCTTTCTCCTTATTATTGAAATCGCACCCACATTTTGTTTTGCTGGTTTTACGTGCTGCAGGGTCGAATTTTCAGATGTTGTAGAGAGGCACGCTGGCCAGGCTTGGGCTGGTTTGAAGTATCACCCCGAGACTTTTTCGGTAAATAACGTACGCGGCCCCGTTCTGCAGCCACTGGCTGTCGACCCAGGCCCTCAGTATGCGATAACCCATGGTGCACAGGAGGAGGGGGTCGCCCCAAACCTCTTATCAGTCACCCGAGGGTATGCTTCTGCGAGCTCCCTCACGACCACCACTGGTCAGGTGAACGAGGGTGCGGAAACGAGCTTTGTAGGCGGGAGTCTGGGAACAAGCCTTAGAGTGTGGCCTGCTCATTCGCAGGGCTCTGGGGGGAGTACCCTGCCTCCTGCGGGGGTACAAAAGGGGGGTTTGCTTACAGCCGCAGCTCCCAGCGCTCAAAGATTGTCCGGCGCACTCGCCGTGGGCGAGGAGTGCGGCGGCAGTACAGTGTCTTCCGCGTTCGGAGGGGGTACGGGTGGGGATAGAGACGTTATTAGTGTCGGACCCTCGTCCTCCGTTGCAGTTCCAACGAGTGGCGTGAGCGGCTATGCATCCCTGGTGGTTCCCAGCGATAACGTCGGAGATCGACCCACAACGCTACCCGCCACGCTTATTTCTCTCGGTGCCGGGGGTGTGGGATCCCCCACTCCCCATACCTCTACGGTAGTTCATCCTCTGGATGCTTTCCCCGGAAGTAGACGGGGTGTGAATGAGGAGGCAACGGGTCGAAGGGATGCGGAAGCCTTTCGGCGCCGAGTAGCCACGGCCCAGCGCCGACAGGATTACATTTCGTTGCACGCCTACCCACACGGGGTCCTGGGACTGGATGGCCCTGACAATTTGGAGTCCCCTGTGTATGGGGAGGTGGCCCACTTGAGACTGCTGGAGGCCAATCGGCGGGCAGAGCGGAATGCTGCCCGGGAGGCCGCGCTCCTCAGACAAAGCAACAGTGTGGCTCGAAGAGGGTATGACCTCATTGCTGACCCCTCCCTTTCCGCTGGTCTGGCTGTCAGTGCAAGGCTTTCGGGTGGACCGCAAAGCATGGCAACTCTAGCGGATGGAAAGCTCGCTGCGCTTGATGGGGTTAAGTTTCTTGAGCGCAAGGGGGAGGCGGTGCCCCTGTATGGACAGGGTGTGGACACACGGCGCTCTGTTGGGGTTCATGTAGGGGAGGGGGCTAAGATCCCTGCCCAGGCTCCTACCAGGCCAGCCAGAGTGGAGGCCGTAAATTGGGCCAGAACACAGGGAAGAGCGACTAATCCCATCACCCATCAACCTCTACCTGCTCCCATTTCACCTCCCAAACACAGAAATTATTAAAAACTTCATTATTACGGAATTTTTCACTTTTATGTTCAGGAAATAGGAGGATATCCACCGCGCCTTTCAAATTGCAACGCGAGCATACGCTGTTTGAGCGACGTAAAAAGCCAGGAAAACTATTTTTGCTGCTGCTGCTGCTGCATCCATGCAGGGGTAATGGTGGCGCGTGCCCCCACAAGGGGACCTACTGGAGGAGGAGGGACGGAGAACTGAGGAATTTGGGGGAGTGGCCCAGGCGGGAAAGGCATTCCGGGAGGAATAAATGAGGGATGTATGCCTTGAAGTGGCACAGTGGGCATGCCTGTGCTGCCACCAGTCATTGCAGAGGAAGAATGCTGCTGCAGTTGTACTTGCTGCTTTTGTGCTTGTTGTGCTAAGAAAGTTTATCGTACGCAAGCGGTAAATGGAGTGAGGCCGTGAGATCGAGGGGAAAAGATACAAAAGGGGGGGAACTGTAACTAGGGCTGCGTAAAAAAAATCTACTCTGAAACACACTCACTTTTTTGCATGGCGTTCAAACGCCCTACACCCAGACCTTTCGCAGTGACCTTGCCTCTAGCCAGTGCCCTCATCCTATCAAATATGGGTGATCTGGCCAGAATATCTGGAAATACTATCATTACAATAGTGCTTCCACGAATAAAAACTCTTTCCATTTTCTGTGTGCCCCCACTTTTCGATTTGACCGTCACGCCATCTAAATTTAGGTTAAAATTGTCTTCAGTGTTGTTTGCACGGCCACGATAGACATTTCCACTCTTAGTCTCAACCGTTAGCGTTAGTCCTTCGCCTTCATGAAAGAAGGCTACAGGTATCGTCAGAGATCCTAAAAATGCCATCACTGTCTCATTTTTTTTCTGTGGGTATGTGTGTGTGTGTGTCCTTCTTTTTTCTTTTTTTTTCTCCTCCTTTCTTTTTTTCTTCTTTTCTTCTCTTT